>Ga0082212_10000138_pt1 | contig 110571 bp, 111 predicted proteins | sample TergutNt197P3_FD_71548 | JGI IMG/M metagenome (GOLD analysis project Ga0082212, IMG submission 71548) | Neocapritermes taracua P3 segment gut microbial communities from Petit-Saut dam, French Guiana - Nt197 P3 | ecosystem: Host-associated > Arthropoda: Insects > Digestive system > Gut ...
AACAGGCAGGGTTCGGGTCAAGTGTCCTCCACAAAATGGCTCTGGAAACTGCCAAGAAATGATACAATGCAAACGCTTAATCCAGCAAAAGCCCTCTGTTACTGGGATTTTAAGAAATCAAAATACCACCTGCCAACAAAATTCTTTTTATCAATAGATGGTTCTTGGTCGGGGCGAGAGGACTCGAACCTCCGATCTCCTGCTCCCAAAGCAGGCGCGCTAGCCACTACGCTACGCCCCGAAAATGGTGACACTATCAGCACCGGCTGATTAGTCTACGGTGTCCCGCAGGCGAAAAGCGAATCACTCACGTATTCTTCTTCCACTGTTATGAGAAAAAACCAAGGACCCCGTCAGCCATCATCTGCACAGCAATAGCAGCCAAGAGCACACCGGCAATACGAGTCAAGAGAGTGATTCCTGCATCTTTCAGGAGGAGTTGAATATTTTCCGAAAACCCCAAGATCAGAAAAACAGTGATCATAGCGCAGACGAGCGCCGCCGCAACCAGAAGATAACCGATGCCACTGGTTGCTTGAACAGCAACCATGATGGCAACGATAGCTCCCGGACCGGCGAGCAACGGCGTCCCCAACGGTACAACAGCAACATTGACTGTGCTACTTCCTGGGACTTCGGCAGTATCCATCTCACCCATGAGCAATTGGAGGGCAACCAAGAGGAGCAGAAGGCCCCCAGAAACCTGGAGAGCTTCAACAGAAATTTTGAGGTAAGTCAGTATCAATCGGCCAAAGACTGCAAAGACACCAATGACACCCAGAGCAACCAGTGACGCACGCCCAGCAGCGCTGATTCTTTCTCGCCGGGTCATATGCTGTGTGAGACCAATGAAGACCGGAAGGAGACCTGGAGGGTCCAAAATCACCCATAGCGTCACAAAGGTCGACATGAACAAAAAGAGGTGAGCCACATCCCCAGCCTACTTCAGCAAGTCAAGGGCTGACCCACGATAGGATTTCTTTCCGTGAGCCAAGACCAGGTTGATCCACCACCACGTGGCATTGTTAGTTATGTACGGCGAGGGTCGCGCATGACCACAGCACAGAGAAAAGCCTTAGCTACCTTGGGGCCACAGTGGGTCATTGGGTGGAATCAGCCGAGAAACTCCACTGTTTTCTCGCACCAGGAGCCTCTCGACCTTGTCCAGATTTTTAGCCGCGAGGCCCCACTCGTGGTCGAGATTGGAGTGGGCCATGGAGAAACCCTCGTCGAAGCAGCACGAATGTACCCGGATCGTAATTTCCTAGGATTCGAAGTCTTTGATGCCTCCATTGCCTCGTGTTTATCGAAGATTGCCGACCACAACCTCTCCCATGTTCGACTCATTCGCGGGGACGGTGTCACTGGACTTTTCCATCTTGTACACAATCACTTAGTGGAAGAGATATGGGTATTCTTCCCTGATCCGTGGCCCAAAACTCGTCACCACAAGCGCAGACTACTTTCAGCTGACTTTCTCGACCTCGTGGTGAAGAAACTTGTGCCTTCTGGAATTCTGAGAACAGCAACAGATTGGGAACCCTACGCTGACGCCATTGATCATCTCATAGCCCAAGACTCACGGTTTGCGGTGTTGGGCGAGGATCGCTTCCCAACTCGCCCCATCACCAAATTCGAATCACGCGCTCTGAGGGCCGGTCGCCGAATCCATGATCGTTCCTTTCAGGTAGGTACGCCATGAGGCTTCGCATTGATTTGAGCTACGATGGTACCGACTTTTCCGGTTGGGCTACCCAACCCGGTCTTCGTACTGTCCAATCCAGTGTGGAAACAGCTCTTGGGCAGGTTTTGGGTTTGTCTGACCCACCAACCACAGTGTGTGCAGGACGTACCGATGCTGGAGTCCATGCCCGAGGGCAGGTTGTCCATGTCGATCTTCCCTCTCCCACCTCGACCCCATGGCCGGATCTGGACATCCTGAGCCGCAGGTTCTCTCGCAGGTTGCCAAGCGACATTGTCTTGAGAAAACTCCTGGAAGCTCCCGCAGGTTTTGACGCACGATTCTCTGCCCTGTCCAGACTCTATGTCTACCGACTATGGGACAGTGATTGCTACGATCCTTTGACTCGGAAATACTCCACCTGCTATTCCCATCCGCTCAATCTCAGCGCCATGCAACATGCCTCCCAAGACCTGCTTGGTCTCCATGATTTTGCTGCTTTCTGTCGAGCAAAACCTGGTGGAACCACCATTCGATGTCTCGAAACACTCACAGTTCGCCGCGAACTGTCAACCATGATCACGTTCACCGTGAAAGGTGATGCCTTCTGCCACTCCATGGTTCGCTCACTTGTGGGGGCATTGGTAGCTATCGGGCGTGATTTTCGCAATCGGGAATGGTTGACTCACCATCTTTCATCGACGACCCGCGCACACGATATTACTGTCATGCCTGCTCATGGACTCACCTTGGAGAAGGTGTACTATCCGCACGACGAGGAACTCTCTGACCAGGCCAACCGCACTCGTACTCGAAGAGATGAATTTCCATGACACACTATTTCGACACCCCTGACACTCCTGGACGCCACTGGGACATACAGGTGAATATTTGGGGTCATGAACTCCAGCTCCACAGCTCATCGGGTGTCTTCTCGAGCGAAAAACTTGACCCTGGTACGGCTGTTCTTTTTCGCCTTGTTGAGCCACCGAAGGACGCTGCGATACGGATCCTCGATCTCGGATGTGGAATTGGACCCATTGCTCTCGGTCTTGGCCTATCCTGTCCTAGCGCCACCATTGATGCGGTTGATGTTAATCGCCGCGCTCTCGAATTGACCAGGCTCAACGCTGAGCGACACCACGTGGGTCATCGAATCGTGGCTGTCCACCCAGAAGAGGTAAACCCGGAACAAACTTACGATCAGATCTGGTCGAATCCGCCCGTACGCATTGGGAAAGATGAACTCCACAAACTTCTCCTTACCTGGTTGCATCGTCTCAAGGTGGATGGTGAGGCTATCGTGGTGATGGGGAAGAATCTGGGAGCTGACTCCTTGCATCGATGGTTGGAATCCCAAGGTTTTCCGGTGACCAGGGTGGGTTCTGCCAAGGGGTACCGCGTTTTCCGCATCGGGGCTCTCCCCAGCTGATCGCTCATACACCAGTGTGGAGAGTGGCTCAAAGATTCTGGAGCCATTACGCTGACAGGGTGAATGATACCTCAGACCTCCCCCGCGAGAACCCCACCACGTCCACCAAGACTTCCCCCACCTGGTTGAGAAAGTGGCCTATTGCCCTCATCGCTGTGATCACTGCTATCGTGGTAGCCGTCGTGTATGCCACTGGCCTCATTCCAGGGTTCGGCCCTCGCATTCTTCCGGCGCGAGAAGGTACCCTTCTCACAGCCACACAGGGCCATGGTGATGGTCTATCCAAGGTCAAGATTTCTAAAGTTAAACCTCTCACTGACGTCACATCCATGGCGCTGGGAGCTCCTGGAAATCGACTCGTCGTCCATGGCGGTGAGGTCTATAGTTGGGGTGATTCGAATGATTCTGGCCAACTTGGCCACGGATCGATCTCACCAGTGGATGTTCCCACACGGATTGAGGATCTCCCCACCATCGTTGCAGTATCTGCAGGACTCGTTGATGCTTATGCTCTAGATGAGGACGGTCAAGTCTGGGGCTGGGGGCAGTACCTCCCCGTACCCGAAGCCTACTCAGCAAGAGACTCACTGACTCCGATACCGATCCCGGGTCTGCCCGAAATTTCCCAACTCGTCTCCAGTGAGTACGCCACGTACGCACTCGACACCACAGGTACAGTGTGGGGTTGGGGTACGGATGTTGAACGACTACTGGGGTACGAAGAAGACAGTGGGCGCCTTCCAAGCCAGATCCCAGGGATTGAAAACATCACGTCTCTCGCCACTGGTGGGCACGTCACCCTTGCCCTTCAACAGGATGGGACAGTGTGGGTCTGGGGATACTCACCTCACGGTGACCTTGGTTTGGGGGACATCGACAACCAAAGCATCCCTGCTCAAATACCCGACCTTCATGATGTGCGCCAAGTCGAACGAGGTCTCGCCACCAGTTATGCCCTCGATGGCCAGGGGTATGTCTATTGCTGGGGTTCCACTGAACTAGGCCAATGTGGTCAACCAACATCCACCATGGAAGAAGGCGATACCGGGTACTTCACGTCACCAGTCAAAGTTCCTGGCATAGAATCTGCCCAGCACTTGGTCGTCACTGATTCGATGGCCTACGCCTGGACTTCACCAGGGTTATGGGCTTGGGGAACTGGTTGGGGTGGAAGTCTCTTAGTCGATAGCCACCCGCCCACACTGCTCGCACCGACCGCATTACCTGAGTTGAAATCCATCACTGGTATCTTCACCGATGAGTCGACCACTTTCCTCCTTGCTGGGTCGTGGTGACCAAGCCAATCTTGACGTCCTTACTGGTGAGACATCCAGACTTTCTCCCCTAGGGACCCCTGACGACTGGTGATACTCTGAGGACAGTCGCAGAAGTGACAAGCCAAGCGAAGGAGAAGCTGTGACCGAGAATATTTCGAACGATGAAGTCGTTGACGAAGCAGTCCAAGAAATCATCGAAGAAGTGGTTGAAGAAACCGCCACAGACGCGGTTGAGGACATCGTATCCGCCGAATCGGAAATAGTTGTTGACCCAACCCCACCAGGACCTGTCGACCTTTCGCTCGACGAGCCACTCGTACTGGTCGAAGAAGACATCGAGGCACACAAGGAAGGCCCAGGAGGTTTAGCTGGAAAAGCTGGAGCCCTGTTCGGCAAGGTACGCAGCACCGCTGGCCCCGCCTTGGGCAAAGCTAAAGGTGTGGCCGGTGGAGTCGCAGGCAAAGCCAAAGACGTCGCCCGCCCTGTCGTCCACAAGACCAAGGACGCTGCTGGCCCCGCACTCAGCAAAGCCAAAGGTGTGGCCGGTGGAGTCGCAGGCAAAGCCAAAGACGTCGCTGGTGGAGTTGCCGGTAAAGCCAAAGGACTCCTCAAAGAAGACGAAGACTCCCAAGCATAGAGTGGATGATTATGTATACACTGCCAGATTTGGACTATGACTATTCTGCCCTGGCCCCATGGATTTCACCAGAGATCATGGAGCTCCATCATTCCAAGCATCATCAAGCCTATGTCACAGGTGCAAACACAACACTTGACAAGCTTGATCAGGCGCGGGGATCAGGCGATTTCGCTGCTATCACCAAGCTCGAAAAGGACCTAGCCTTCCACCTGGGTGGCCATATCAATCACAGTGTTTTCTGGAAGAATATGTCACCGGATGGCGGAGGGGAACCCGATGGGATCCTTCAGGTCACCTTCGAAGAATATTTCTCTGGTTTCGCTAGTTTTCAAGCACAGTTCAACGAGGTAGCACTGAGCATTCAGGGCTCTGGTTGGGCCATTTTGGCTTGGGACCCCCTAGGTCAGCGACCACACATCTATCAACTCTATGATCAACAATCCAACCTGCCAGCGGGGCAGATTCCCTTACTCCAACTTGATATGTGGGAGCACGCGTTCTATCTGCAATACCGCAATGTGAAGGCTGACTATGTCACTGCTTGGTGGAATGTGGTTGATTGGACCGATGTCTCTTCCCGCTTGAATCAGGCCACAACCGGGTCACTGACCTTGCTTGCTTAATCCTTCATGGGTGTTGAGCTGTGGGTCAGGAGACTTTCATGGAGAGTGAGCATCGCATCTATGGAGGCTTGCCAGGGATAATTCTCTGCATGCTTGCGTGCTGCCATCCTCATGGCCTGCTCGTCTTCTCGCAGACGTTCGGCAAGGTTCAACACGGCGTCGGCGAGAAAGACAGGGTCAGGACTGGCCCAACCTGCACAGCAAGGGTCAACGACCTCCCTAGCTCCCCCCCGATCAGCAACAACGACCGGTGTCCCACACGCTAAAGCTTCGAGAGCGGTCAAACCAAAGGTCTCCACGGGACACACTGACAGGGCTATATCAGCCGAGGTGTAGGCCTCACTCAAGGCTGCACGCGATTCAAGGTACCCATGAAAGAACACTGGAGCTCCCCCAGCGAGAGTACGCAATTCCTCAAAATGAGGGCCTGTTCCATAGACATGAAGTTGAACATCAACCCCACGCCGATCCAGCTCCACAGCGGTCGCTACTGCCAAGTGCGGACTCTTTTCTCGCGATAGTGCCCCGGCATAGACGAGCGTCAATGGCCCATGGGATATCCCGCGGTCAGTGACAGGGGAAAACTCTTCAAGATCCACACCCCAAGGTTGAACCATCAAGTTGGCCTTTGTATTGATCCACTCCCCAGCACTGTACCGGGTAGTCACGACGATGCGATCGTAGTGTCGGGCAAGACGTCTGTTGAGGAAGTGGATTTGTCCAGCAACATCGAGTTCCATAGAGAATGACAACATGTCATCCATACGATCATGGGACAGCAGTACGCTCGGAATCTGGCGTCTGGTTGCCCACTTGGCAGCCCATGTCATCATCCATCGATCCGAAACCTCCACATTGGTCGGAGAAAATTGCTCCAGTACGCGACGGACCTTAGCCATATTGACTAGGACTCGATCACCTTTCATCATCAGTGGGGAAGCAATCGTGACCACTGTTCCTGCCGACGATGTTGATACACAGTCTTGAGCTCCAGGAACCACCAACAAACGTGTATGGCCGCTTTGGGCGTATCCTTCCCCCAGAGCATCAACTGATCTTTTTAACCCATCTGAGGTCTGCGACACGAAGTTCGCCAATTGAGCTATACGCATGGGCCCTCCTGAACAACATCGCCTTGAGAATCAATTCCCCGCCTTGCACTCCCCCACCCTACGGTATTGAAGTGCCCAGCTTCTATTCCCTTCACCTCGTGAACTCTTTAGTCGTCTGTGGGAGTTTGGCGCAATTGCTCTAGTGCTTGCCTCAGATCTTCACGATAAGGCGAGGTGAAAGTCATCGATTCACCAGAGCGTGGGTGGGTGAATCCTAATTCAACTGCGTGGAGCCATTGACGTTCCAGTCCTAGGCGTTGCCCCAGCTGTGGATCGCCACCATAGAGGAGGTCACCCACTAAAGGATGGCGCATATAAGCCATATGAACACGGATCTGGTGAGTACGCCCAGTTTCCAGTTTGAGTTCCACCAGACTTGCTCCCAAGACTGTCTCCAGCACCTGGTAATGCGTCACAGCTTCACGGCCTTGGGCAGAAACCTCCATCTTCCATTGGGAGGTCTTAGTGTGGGCGATACCTCCGTGAATAGTGGAAGACTCAGGGCGCAGATACCCTTGAACCATACCATGATAGATCTTGTGGACGACTCGAGCTGTAAAGGACTGTTTCAGTTTCACGTAAGCCATATCTGTTTTAGCTACCACCATTAACCCCGAGGTGCCCACGTCAAGGCGTGACACTATCCCTTGCCGCTCTGGAGGCCCTGTGGTCGAAATGACAAAACCTGCAGCCGCTAAATGCTCGACCACAGATGGGCCCTGCCACCCCAACGAAGGATGGGCAGCAACACCAGCTGGTTTATCGACAACAACAATGTCTGCGTCATCATAGACAATGTCTAACCCTGGGGCCAAGGTAGGGTGGACCGATATCGGCGGCGAGTCCTCAATCGTCATTTCGACCAGGGCACCCGCGCTCAGTCGATGAGACTTTGCTACAGGTTTGCCATCCACGAGCAATGATCCCCCATCGGCGGCTTGCTCAACCCGAGAACGACTAATTCCAAAGATTCGTGCTGCCCCCACATCAGCCCGTAAGTCTGCTAACCCCTCAGGAACAATGGCAACAACCACAATTAAACCTTGGTCACAGTGTCTTTCAACCGACTCCCATCCCAGGATATCTTCGGGAAGAGGGAAACCATGATTGCTAAAGCAGCAGCACCTGTGAGCATCATGTCAGCGACATTAAACACGGCAAAGTACTTCAGAGAAATGAAATCAATGACATGGCCAAACATGAACCCTGGTGGTCGTACCATGCGATCTATCAGGTTCCCTAAAACCCCAGCCATACCCAGACCAATGATGATTGCCCAGATCGTACAGCGGACCCGAGACAGTGCGAAAACCGCTAAGAAAATCAGAACAATGACACCGAGCGCAGCAAAGACCACCGTGAGGGAGGTGCCACGGCCAAAAGCTGCTCCAGGGTTGCGGATCAGTGAGAACTCGAGGAGGTTACCAATCAGAGAGACGCGTTGACCAGGGGCTAGACGAGAAATCGCCCAAGCTTTCGTGACTTGGTCGAAACTAACGCCGAAAGCAATGATCCCAGCGATGACAGCGGTGACCCACCGCCAGGATCGAGTCATGGACGTCGCTCCGTACGCTGCTTGCAACCCACACACATGGTGGCTCGTGGGAATGCTTGGAGACGGATTTTCCCAATCGCTTGACCGCACACTTCACAGACGCCAAAATTTCCTTCATCAAACAACCTCAAGGACATCTCTGATTGTTCAAAGAGTTCACGGGCATTTGCAACCAAACTCATTTCTTGATCTCGTTCAAAGTTGGATGACCCCACATCGGCCGGATCGCGACCAGCCATATCGGAACCTTCAGTCAGCAATTGCGTAAGCGACTCTTGAGCAGCAAGATATTTCTGCTCAAAAGCTTGTGCCTCATCCTGCAATTGGGTTCTGATTTCCTTGAGTTCCGCTGGAGTCCACTGATCCTCACCCTCGGCGACAGGAATCCCTTGAGTAGTGGTTGGTTCCATGTCAGTTTTTGCTCTTCTCCCCACTTCAACCTCCTTGACCATGAGCTTAGTGCTACTTCACCAGCGGCGAAATACGGGGAAACTCTACACCATCACCACCGAACTGGGGCACTATCTGTTCTCCTGAGATTGTTAGGTGGCAGCAGGGAAAAACTAGCTCTGTTCCGCAGTTGCTTCTTCATTGGCAAATTGGGAAGAATCCAAACGTTCAATTTGGCTCATGAGATAACCGGTCATGGTTTGCCGATAGGTCTTCTCGTAGGCTCTGAGCTTTTCGACCTTTGCGTTGAGTCCTTCACGCTCCGATTCAAGCTCACCGAAGACTTCTGCACGCCTGGAGGCGATTTCAGTATCAATCAGGGTGGCGCGCTGCTGGGCTTCTCGAACTAGTTTCTCTGCGTTCACCTGAGCTTCCTGCTCCAAGCGTTCTGCTCGCTGTTGAGCATCGGTAGTGAGTTGGGCAGAAGACTCGGTTGCTTTGCGAAGGAGCTCCTCTGCTGCACTTTGAGCATCGGTGCGTACTTGGAGGGCATGGGCGTCAGCTTCTGCATGGGCACGGGCTACGTAGCCATGGGACTGCTCCTCCAGTTTGCGAATCTCTTCTTCGAGGAAGATCTTGCGTTTTTCAGCTTCGGTTGTTGCTTCGGTGACCAAGTTATCTGCTTGTTCGGTCGCTAGTTGAACAAGCCGTACCACGGCAGAACTCGCCTCTGGTGACGTGGTTACAGCAATAGGTACAGATTCCCCATTAGTGTCGGTGGCTGAGGCGAGAAATCTTTCGAGTTGTTCGCGAAGCTGAGTGTTCTCGGCGGTCAAACGCATGAGCTGTTCTTGATTCACTGGGGTACGAGCCGAGTCGGCTAATTGTGCTCGCGATTCCGCGAGTTGGCCACGGGTGTCGGCTAGTTGACGGCGAAGCTGTTCCACTTCGCGAAGAATGGCTTCATCACCAGCCCCAGCTTGGGCTTGAGCTCGTGCCTGATCAAGATCAGACTGCATGCGAGCCAAATGGGTCTTGTAATTACTTTTATCTTCTTGCAGTCGACCGAGTTGGAATTTAAGATTCTCTAACTCTTTAGTATTGACTGATCCTCCGGTGCCACCGTCTTTCTTCAGCGAGTCAATCTCGGCGCTTAACTTCCCCAGAGCCTCTTCGACCTTATCGACGAACATGTCGACATCCGTGACTTCGTACCCGTTACGACGAGACATATGGAATCTCGTCTTGCGTACTTCGTCAAGAGTCAAAGCCATGACAATCCGTCCTTTCAACGCACTGCGGGAAGCAACCCTGAGAAAATCATGAGTATGGTTAGGCTACCGTACAGCAACTAAATGCTCAACCACCGCTGTATTACGCGTGGCTGAGTCTGAACCTAAACCGAGAAGAATACCCATCTAACGACGTACAAACCCAGGATGACAAGCAGAAACAACACCAGGAAGGCCATATCGAACCCGACACCACCAACTCTCAAGGGTTTCATGAACTTTCTCAGGAATCTTAAAGGAGGATCGGTCACAGAAAAGATCGCTTCTGCCAGAACAAGCCACACACCACGAGGAGACCATGACGGTTGAATGAGTTGAATCCAAGACAAAATCGCGCGAATGAGCAGAATCCACTGGAAGACGCTTAAGCACCAAAAGAGAACCCACCCAATGGCCACCACAGCGGTTACTCGCTGGCCTTGTGGAGTTCTCGAAGCTGTTCTTTATCAGATTCCGAGAATTCAATAGCAGCCGGAATAAGCATATAGACCCGTGAAGTAATCTCTTCGAGCCGCCCAGAGGTGACGAAAGCCATTCCTGAGGTGAAATCGACAAGCCGTTGAGCCTGTTTTTGATCGATGGATCCCAGATTAAGGATGATGGTCACCCCCTGTTTATACAGCTCACCGATACCAGCAGCCTCGGAGAACGACGCTGGGCGTTCATGGTGAATTTGGCTCATCGGGTTGGAATAGTATGAAGGGCGCTGATCAATGGGGGTGACTGAGGCCTGTGCTACTCCCTCTGCCCATGAACTGGATGTCTTTCGTGGAGTCTTTGCTCGAGAACGTGAAGTCGATTTCTTCGACTTCTTAGTTTCCATATCGACAATATCGGTGAGTTCCTGATCCGTGTCATGAAACTCTGTTTCGAAATCGTCATCGTCAATGCTTGCCCTAGGGCCGAGCATAAACTCAGCAACCTTACTCAATCGGTCAGCCATGAAAACTCCTCACTTTACGTGATCAAGATTACCGCTTGGTGGTTTGGTGCACTGGTCAACACGCGGTGTGCCTCCCTCTTTGAGCCAGATCACTCCCGCCTGCCTCCCAGTGAGACCGTGGTCTCGGCGGTGGGAAAAATAGCGATCCTCACAGCTCGTACATGAATTCTCCAGGTGTACCTGCACTCCGTGATCCTCAAGGAGTCCGCGTACTCCCTGTTCGAGGTTAATTGCTGGGGTTCCTCGGCGCGAGGTTCCTTTGGTACGAGGATTAAGACTCCAGGAACGCTGCGCCATCTCTGGGGACACCTCATAACAGTTCACACAAATATGAGGCCCGATCCATCCTTGAATGTCTGAGGCCCCCAAGTCCACCATCGCCGCAACGGTTGCTTCAACAATCCCTGCCAGCAGTCCCTCACGCCCTGCATGGGCGGCGGCAATCACCTGGGCGTGAGGATCAGCCAAGAGCACCGGTACGCAGTCAGCTACGCGAACAACCAGCGCTATTCCAGGCAAAGTAGTGACCAACCCATCGGCTTGTGCATGGTCCTCCACTCGACAAGTGAAAGGATAGTCATCTGTGACCTCGTGAACGAGAGTTCCGTGGACCTGGGAGCAGAGGGCAAACTTCGTGACCGGTATCTTCTGGCGCAGGAGATCAAAATTCTGCTCCACGTTGGCCCCATCTTCTTCAATTCTGCCCAGATTCATAGAATCAAAGGGGGCAGGGCTCACCCCACCATGTCGATCCGTAAAGAGGTATCCGACACGAGGATCTCGGCGAGGGCTCATCAACTGAAAAAATCGGGAAGTTCAATAGTTCCCTCATCACCTGGAGGTGTTGCCCGTGGCCGAGGACGAGGGGTTGTTGGTGCAGAAACTCCGGGAATGGGTAGATCTGCTGCTGATGGTGGAGTTCCTAGTGGTGTTGATACTGGCGTACCACTGCTACGAACAGCGAAACCTGGTGATTGTGTCGCCGAAGGAGCGGCAGGACTGCGCCTTCGAGATCGCGAGGATGTCAATTCATCAAACCCTGCAGCAATGACCGTGACTTTCACTTCATCACCCAACGCATCATCAATGACTGTGCCCCAAATAATGTTGGCATCTTCTGCTGCACAGTCACGGATCAGCTCAGCAGCAGTCGATACTTCATGGAGTAGAAGATCGGTTCCAGCTGCAATAGAGAGCAGAACGCCGCGTGCACCATCAATGCTGGAATCCAACAGTGGAGATGATATCGCTTCCTGTGCGGCAATTTCAGCGCGATTTTCTCCTCGAGCAGAACCTATTCCCATTCGTGCAGTCCCGGTATTCGACAGGACTGCTTTCACGTCAGCGAAGTCAAGGTTGACAGTACCTGGGGTCGTAATGAGATCTGAGATTCCCGAGACACCTTGCATGAGAACCTGATCAGCCAATTTGAAGGCGTCCAGAATCGATACTCGAGAATCTGCCATGGAAAGTAATTTGTCATTGGGGATCACAATGAGGGCATCTACTTCACTGCGCAGAGCAGCAATCCCCTCTTCTGCTCTCTTGGTTCTCGCTTGACCCTCAAAGCTGAAAGGTTTGGTCACCACACCAACGGTGAGTGCCCCAAGTGAACGTGCTATACGCGCAACGACTGGAGCGCCGCCGGTACCCGTACCTCCACCTTCACCTGCTGCAACGAAGACCATATCTGAACCAATGAGAGCCATTTCGATGTCCTCATCATGGTCTTCAGCTGCTTGGCGACCAATGAGAGGATCAGCACCTGTTCCCAAACCTCGGGTGAGATTTCGACCAATGTCGAGTTTCACATCCGCATCACTCATCAGCAGAGCCTGTGCATCAGTATTGACTGCAACAAATTCCACTCCACGCAAATCGTCTTCAATCATGCGATTCACTGAGTTGACACCGCCACCCCCCACACCAACAACCCGAATAACAGCTAAATAGTTATGGACGGCATTGGGCACACTGGCGGACGCTTTCTTGTCTGCATTGGGCATTGTTTGCCTCACCTCACCTTGTTCGATCTGTTGTCACCGTACGAAATATGGTGATTTCTCTCCAGTACCACAGCCACGACACGCCGCAGTCTCAACCTTGACTTCAGATTTTCTACTTCAAGCCTCCTCCAGAGGTACCCCGGGGTCTACCGCGTGGACGGATGGCTGGGGGAACTCACGTCATAATAGGTGGCTTTGATATCGAGCAAACCGGTGATCACTTGGGCTTTCAACTCAGATTCTTCGCTACTGCCCCACAAAATACGTCGACCATCACGGAGGACAATGGTGAAGGAATCTGGAGTTTCACCAGACAGGGAAACCAGGTCGGATGACACCACCTCTGGCAGAGCTAAGACAATTGTTGCCGCATCTTTCATCAGCCGCCCAGAACTCGGGGAGTCATCGTGAGCAATGGTGACCACTATCAGATCGCCTTGAGTGTCCGCCGTGAGATATCCACGACCTTCATCACTAACAATAAGATAGTGACCATCAGTATGGATAGCGTACGCGGGCCTTGCTTCTTGAACCTGGATGCGCACCACCCCAGTGAGAGTGCGATGGACGCTGACCTCTTCAATAGGGGGAAGGTCAAGAACCCGCTGTTTGATTGCTTCGGTATCCAGGCGTACTAAAGGAGTTCCTAGAGGAACATTGGCTGCTTGAACAACGTCTTGAGACGATATCTGCGACGTACCTTGAACATCAACCGACCTGGCCACCAGAGCTGGAGAAAACCAGATGAGCCAAATCAGTACCGCGATGACGAGAAAAATGGCGACAACACCAAGTATTCGTTTCAGTCGCCGACGTGTAGCTTGACGCCGATGTGTACGAATCAGCATCGTGGCGTCATGGATCTCGGTTGACCTCCCCGCTGCTGGGCTCATCTTTCCTCCAGTACGCTGATGAGTTGGCCACCGAGTGTAGTAACAGAACCAGCCCCCATGGTGATCACCATGTCCCCAGGGCGAAGGATCCCCACGAGGGTGTCGACCACATCATCGAATTGCTCAACATAATGAGCATGCCCCCCATGAATGGCGATAGCCGAAGAGACTAATTCACCGCTCACTCCTTCGATGGGTTCTTCGCGAGCTGGATAGACATCCAGAACAACCACCTCATCTGCCTTTGATAAAACTCGACCAAAATCTGCAGCAAACCTTTGGGTACGCGAGTACAGATGCGGTTGGAAGCAGACGATGACCCGCCCAGTTCCTGCACGTAAACGGGCTAATTCTAGAGTTGCTGTGACTTCTGTGGGGTGGTGAGCATAATCGTCGATAATCTCTACTCCACCAGCTCGTCCAAGATGCTGAAATCTGCGAGCTGTCCCAGTGAAACCCTTGAGCCCATTGAGGACGCCACCCAGATCAAGGTTAAGAAGATAGCCCACGCATAGTGCTGCGGTGGCATTAAGAAGATTGTGTAACCCTGAGACACTCAGCTCCAGTTGGAGGTTGTCACCTGCTACCTTAACCACACTACGACCGCGCCCGGCATCAATATCCGTCAACAGAAGATCGCTGTCGCCATGAGCACCATAGGTCAATACGCGGCGCCCGGCTTCAGTGATAGCGGGAATCAATGCGGACGCACCAGGATCATCTCGGCACACCACCACTGTGGTGACTTTTTCACCTGTTAAGAATTCTAGGAACCCTTGAATGTAGTTCTCTTCAGTCTCCCAGTTGTCAACGTGGTCCACTTCAACACCGGTGACCACAGCCACGGAGGTGGGATACTGGCGAAAAGACCCATCAGATTCGTCTGCTTCAACAATGAATTGCCCTGAGGTTCCTAGGTGGGAACTCACTGACGTACCCAGTGGTGATCCACCAATAACGAAGGACGGATCTTGACCAGCACCGAGGAGACCCGCCACACACATCGATGTTGTGGTGGTTTTCCCGTGGGTTCCTGCTACAGAGATGACCATGTGTTCTTCCATGAGAGCAGCGAGGGCGACACTGCGGTGAATCACTGGAATCCCACGTCGCTTCGCCTCTACCAGTTCACAGTTATCGGGCGGAATCGCTGTGGAAACAACAACGGTACGCGCATTATTGAGATGGGAGGCATCATGGCCAACCCACACTGTTGCCCCCTGATGGCGCAACTGATCAAGGACTGGCGAATCGAGATGGTCAGACCCGGAGACTTGGATTCCTTGGGAAAGAAAACACTGAGCTACACCACTCATCCCCGCTCCGCCGATGGCGATGAAATGGACTGGCCCAAGTGTGGCCAGTGGCGGAATGGGGGAAGGGTTGAGTAAAACCATCACGAACCTCCTCGTACGACCTCAAGAACCTGGTGTGCAACCAGTTCTGCCGAGTTTCGGGGGAAAACACCACGGGCAGCAAGACTCATCTGCATTAATGTTTCTTCATGAAGCAACCCCGGGACAAGATCAAGCAGCGTGGGGGAACTCAACTCATGATCGGGAAGTAAAATCCCTCCCCCAGCTTCCACCACTGTGCGAGCATTGCGTTCCTGTTCACCATTGCCATGCGGCAGAGGAACAAAGATCGTTGGCAAACCCACAGTGGCGGTTTCGACGACTGTCGCTGCCCCTGCGCGTGCGAGCATCAGGTCTGCGACACTATAGGCTTTCTCCATCCCATCCACGTACGCCAGATGGTGATAGGAGTCGGGAAGTCCTTCCGGAACCAAGTGAGCATTATTCTTTCCTGTGATGTGCACAATGGAAATTCCCCGATCCCCCAAATCCGAGGCAGCCTCCCAGATCGCATGATTGAGACTCATTGCACCTTGAGATCCTCCTGAAACTAGGAGAACCGATGCTGATGGATCCAGGGATAGTTCCGCCCTAGCAGACGCACGGGTCAGAGATCGATCAAGGGTAGCGATTCCGTGGCGAATCGGCATTCCTGTCACGATTTCTCCTGGTAAACCGGTACCAGGAAAAGTGGCGCACACACATGCGGCATACCGAGCACCCATGCGATTCGCGAGTCCAGGGATGGCATTAGCTTCATGCACCACGATAGGTATCTTCAACTTTCGTGCCGCTAAATACACTGGCGGGCAGGCATATCCCCCAAAACCCACGACCACCTCGATACCTAGCTCACGAATAATGGTTTTTGCCTGTCGTACTGCCTTGGATAATCGCCAGGGAAAGGACAACATCCTCAGGGAGATTTTCCGTGGAAAAGGTACCGGGTCAACACATCGCAACTCGAAACCAGCCGCGGGTACCACCGTTGTCTCCAAACCAATGGCTGTCCCCACACAGGTCAGTTCGACTTGAGGTTCTAGGCTACGAAGTGCCTCGGCAGTAGCTAGCATGGGTGAAATGTGGCCGGTGGTTCCACCACCGACAAGAAGAATCCTCATGGTTCCGCCTTCGCAACCGTGGCGCGCCTCGAGCGTGGAGCCCGACGCTTGAGCACTCTTGAGGCCCCTGGTTCCCGTCGAGCACAGCCAACAAGAAGTCCCACAGCAAAGAGATTAGCCATCAGTGAGGATCCTCCATAAGAAATCATTGGTAAAGGAACCCCCAAGACGGGTAACAAGCGAATAGCAACAGCAATGTTGGTGAATGCTTGGACAGTGAACCATGCCACGACACCAACGGCCACATACCTGGAAAAATGTGAGGTCGACACCATGGCAATCCTCAACCCAACGAATGCGAAAATCGTAAAGAGAAGGATGACCGTGAGGGTTCCCAGTAGCCCAAGTTCTTCACCAATGATGGCAAAAATGTAGTCATTGTGAGCCTCAGCTAACAGACCCCATTTCTGGCGGGAAGACCCCAGTCCTTGGCCAAACCATCCCCCGGTTGCTAGTGCCAGCATGCCCCGACGAGGCTGCAAGTTAATTCCATAAGGATCACTGGAGGGATCCAAGTACGCAAATATCCTATCCATGCGGTACGGCGCCAGGCGTAACATGGCTAAGACCACCAACCCAGCTGAGAGAAACATTCCACCCAGCAGTCTCCAGGGTGCCCCTGCTGAAATGGCAACAATGATGACAACTGCTACCATGACCATAGCTGTTCCTGCGTCTTTTTGAAGGAAGACTAGTCCAACCAACCCAAGACTACCGATGAGGAATACAAACCATTGTCGTACATCAACAAGAACCTTCCTCTTGTTGGCCAGGTCATGAGCTCCCCAGATGACGATTGCTAATTTGGCAAATTCACTAGGCTGGAATCGCGTAAAGTCCGGGCCGAATTGCACCCAATTTCGATTTCCCCCGATCTCCACACCAAAACCGGTAAATGTTAAAGCAATGAGAATCACGGCACCTAAAAGTGCTGGCCAAGCAAGCAGGCGAGTAAATTTTTCTGTGCTGCGTGACAGAATCCAAGCACCTAGAACTCCAATGATGGCGAAGGCGATTTGTCTCTTTCCAAAATAGTACGGATCATTGAGTTGAGCTGCTGCTGTGACAGAAGATGCGGAAATCACCATCATCAGCCCCAAGCTCAGGAGGACAGCCCCAGTCGCTAGAGCAACACGGTAGTCAAACAGGGGGTGATCCAGTGCACGACGGATTCGCTGGGCCAGTGACCGATTCTTGGGTGAAGAAGGCCCCGATGCCGCGAGGTCACCATCACTCATAGGTGACCTCCTTCCACCAGCGAGCGTACCCCCCGAGCAAACCAGTCGCCACGCTCGCTATAACTAGCGTACATATCGAGTGACGCGCAACCAGGAGCTAGAAGCACTGTGTCGCGATCTGTTGCTAATCTTCTCGCACGATCCACCGCTTCAATCATTGCGGCTGGGGAGGTATCGTCGATCACTTCAACGTGGACATGAGGTGCATGTGTGCGAAGTGCCTGAGCCACGATGTCGCGATCGACCCCAAGAAGGATGGCAGCTTTCAACCGTGAAGCATGTTCGCAGACGAGATCATCGAATTGGGTCCCTTTTGCTTGCCCGCCAGCGATCCACACCACAGACTCATACCCACGCAAGCTTGCACTAGCAGCATGGGGATTCGTGGCTTTCGAATCATCGACCCAGGTCACACCCTTCGAGGTGGCAAGAGTTTGGATGCGATGCGGGCCTAATTCGAAATTTTTCAACCCATCACGAACACTTCTGGCCTCGACAGAAAAAGACCGCGCCAAACCTGCAGCTGCCAAGGCATTACTCACCATGTGTGGGGACTGGGAAGGAAGGTCATCGATAGCAATCAATTCCAGAGCCGAGTTATGGCGCTGTGGGATGAATGCGCGATCAACGATAGAGCCATCGACTACTCCCATCATGGACACCGCTGGAATCTCGTTGGTGAACCCAATAGCTCTGGCACCTTCGATGACATCAGCATCTTCCACCATCTTTCCGATGACCTCACTGGTGACATCATAGAGACAACTGTGGGACACATTGTGATAGATCTTGGCTTTATCTGCGGCGTACGTCTGGAAGGCCGACTCATGAGAAGCACCCTCGTACCATTCCAAATGGTCGGGTTCAACGTTGAGGACGACTGCTGAATGCAATGACATTGCGGTGACCCAATGGAGTTGAAAACTCGATAGTTCAACAACCAAACAATCGTAATTCACTCCATCGGTGATTGTTTCCAAGATGGGACGACCAATGTTGCCCACTGCTGACGAGGTCAGCCCCCCATGGCGAAGAATCGACTCCACCATGGAGACAGTCGTGGTTTTCCCATTCGTTCCAGTAACTCCCAGCCAAGGTACGCTCCGGTCAGGTTGTTGCAGACGCCAAGCAAGCTCAACATCACCCCAGATGGGCACCTGGGACATGTGAGCTTGGCGATAAAGCGGCGACGAGGGAGGCCACCCTGGGGAAGCAATGACAAGGTCACACTCGGGAAGGTCTGTGGTCGCCCCAGCCCCCAAGCGTACATCCACTCCAAGAGTCTCCAACAGTGTTGCTTTGTTACTCGCTGCCTCTGAAACACTGTCATCGACAACGATCACATGGGCCCCGAAGTGATTGAGGGTATCTGCAGCTGAGAAGCCACTGCTACCGATCCCGGCAACGACCACCTGAACCTGAGACCAATCACTTTGTCGGTTGGCTGAAGCGAGCCAATCAGACACGAGAGCCCACCATCCATTCGGCGTAGAACAAACCCATTCCTGCCATGACCGCTAATCCTGCAATGATCCAGAATCTGATGACCACAGTGACTTCATCCCACCCGAGCATTTCGAAATGGTGATGCAAGGGTGCCATTTTGAATAGTCGTTTTCCTTTAGTTACTTTGAAAAACCCAACCTGAATGATCACTGATGTCGCTTCAAGGACAAAGAGTAAGGCAATAATGACAGCAAGCAGTTCTGTTCTGGTCATGATGGCTAGTCCTGCCACTGCTCCACCGATGGCCAAAGACCCAGTATCACCTAAGAAGATCTTGGCGGGGCGAGCATTCCACCACAAGAAGCCGAAGAGACCACCAGCGAGAGCCATCGCAATGGTTGCCAGATCGCCTGGGTTTCGTACCTCATAGCAATTGAAGGCGGAAGGCTCAAGAGGGGTGCAGTATTGACTAATCTGCCAAATGTTGACAACAGCATAGGCAATAAAAACCATCGCGGCAGAGCCAGTCAGTAACCCGTCAGCACCATCAGTGAGGTTCGTGGCATTGGAGAAGGCACTAATAAGGAAAACCATCCAAATGATTGCCCCCACCACTCCAAGGTTCAGCCAGGGAACATCACGCAGGAATGATAAATAGGTGGAAGCGGGGGTCACGTCCTGCCAGTCGGGGAATCGAAGAGCAAAGAAAGCGAAAACAACACCCACGGTGACTTGTAAAGAGAATTTGGCCACCGGGTTCAGTCCAAGAGATTGGGCATGGGTGATCTTCAACCAATCATCAATGAACCCCACTATTGCCAGACCGACAAGCAACCCCAACAACAACAGCCCTGAGGCTGAGAATGGGCGCGGAGGGATAGCATGGGAAATAAAGTAACCCATGACCACAGCAAAAACCAGGACCACTCCACCCATGGTTGGTGTTCCGCGTTTCACATGGTGTGCGGTCGGGCCATCGCTTCGGATAAATTGTCCGTAGGCGTTTTTCTCCAGGAATTTAATCCAGAATTTGGTGCCCACCAAGGTGATCAAAAGAGACACTCCTCCTGCAGAGAGAATATTTAGCACGAGGGCTCCTTTAGATACTGTGAGGTCGAGAAAATCCTAGCGGAAAGATTCATCAACTCCCCCACCCCTCACCAAGAAATGGGCAGATCTGGTGGTTTTGTTGTGGAGGGTGGAACTGCGTACCTCGGGAGTGCCACCTGCATGATGTCTTGTACTGCTGGGGCTGCAAGCGCCGCTCCTGTACCTCCTGGTGGCTCATCCAACACCACATAGGTCACAAGGTAGGGATCTTCGACAGGTGCAACCCCCACATAGGACATCACATTCAGCCGATAGCATCCACACTTGGGATCGATCTTCTGTGCGGTGCCAGACTTGCTTGCTACGCGATAACCCTGAACATCGATATACGCCGTATGTGATTGGTCGGTCATCTCCATCATGGCTAATACCTGCTGCGATGCTTCCTGGGAGATCACCCTTCGTACATCCGATGTAGGAACCTCAACCTTAGCCCCATCACTGGTGGTTGCTGAACGAATGATGTGCGGGGAGACATAGACTCCCCCATTTCCAATGGCAGCGATGGCAGCTGCTTCCTGGACAGCTGTCACGGATAATCCCTGCCCGAAGACGATGTTGTCACGAGTTTGCCCAGTCATGGAAGCATCAGGAAGGTAACCTGGCTCTTCGCCTGGAATTCCAAGTTCTGTGGAAGACCCCAGCCCAAATCCTTCAAAATATGCCACCAGATCCTCTTTGGGTAACTGGCGGGCAAGAGTGATTGTTCCAATGTTTGATGATCGCACGAGGACACCAGTCGCGGTCAAATGCAATGTGTCATGCTTCCACGCATCGTTGATGACTGAATCACCAGACTTGATTTCACCAGGGACAACGACCCTGGTTTCGGGAGTGACAATCCCTTGATCAACAAGGGCAGCCATGGTGAGAACCTTTTGCACTGACCCTGGTTCATAACTCATCCGTACGACAGGAATCCCAAGATTGTCCTGATCAGCTTCTGTGATGAAATTCGGATCATAGGTGGGATAACTGGATAATGCCAGGATTTCGCCTTGGACTGTCATCGTCACCGCCATCCCCCTCTTCGCTTTGGACTTCTTCACAGCCTCAGCGAGAACCTGGTCTTGCATATATTGCAATCCCAAGTCGAGGGTCAGCTCATAGGAATACCCTTCCTGAGGTTCAGTCAGGATGGATGTGCCCATAGGAATCCGACCATAGGGAGAAGTCTCAAAGATTTCCTCCCCATCAATTCCTGACAGTTGGGCGTTAAGGCCTAGTTCGAGTCCTTCTCCCCCAGTCCATGGATACTGGCCTTCAGCTTCTAGTTGATCAGAGAAGGTCATATGGCCCAAGACATTGGCAGCTAGGGTCCCATTGGGGTAGTTGCGAACAGGTGCTTGTTCTCGGAAGAAGCCCACGTACCCAAGGTCGCTTAGCTTCTCGTCTAGGGCGAGATTACTGTACGTGAGAATGTGGCGAGCCAGAACCGTGTAGCGAATCTCTTGACCATCATCGGTGTGTGTGGTGGCTAGTAAGTCATAGTAGGTCTGGAAATCTCCATCAAGATGGGTGGACAAAATCCCAGCAATGAGTCCAGGTCCGGCTTGAGCTTTGAGCTGGTCAGCCAAAGACATAGCCTCAGGCACCAAACCGTTGGTCGCGATAATCGTTGGATCCGCTGTAAGTGTCACTGCTGGAACTGATTCAGCAAGGACTTGGCCGTTGCGATCGGTGATGGTCCCTCGCGTGGCAGGGATCTTTCTCGTCACCGGCATGAGAGCCTCGCTGGCATCCCCAGCAAGATCAAAACCCTGAATGTAGATGCACCGAATACCTAAGACAACCGCGACAGAAACAAAAATCACGAGCAAGGCGCTCATCCGCGTCTGCGGATGACCGAGTTTGGCTTGCCACCATGGCCTATGGCCCTTTGTGGGCGCCTTGCGTACGGCCATGACTACCCGCCTTGACTCAAGTGAAGGTTGGGGGTTGCCTGCCCAGGTTCAGTAGGTACGGGGGTATTGACCTGTGATGTATCTAGTCCAGGAGTGTCATCAACTTGGCGAGTTGGCAGAGTTGGGGTGGCTGAGACTATCCGAGCCTCATTGCCTCGTACCTTCTTTGAAAATCCAATAATTTCGCCGCTGGGCAACACGAGGAGATTGGAATAAGGATTGGCAACCATTCCAAGATTGGATGCTGAAAAAGCTAACTGAACAGGTGTGGATTGTTTGTCCACGCTCGCTTGAAGGAGGGCTTGTTGGGCATTTAGTTCATAGTTTTCAGTTTGGAGGTCTGCCAAGGTGAATCCTTGTTGCTGGATCTTGGTTTGCAGCACCAATTGGCCGACCATGGAGATGGTCAGCATGGATAAGATAACAATCGGGAAAGTTGCTTTTGGCCAGGTTCGGCTCCGGTGAGGTCGAGGTAGGACCCTTAGTGGGGCCCTTCGACGGACTACTGGAATATCTATATTCTCAAGAGCGCTCATCTGACACCTCAATTCTCTTGATGACCCTGAGCCGAGCTGACCCAGCTCGGCGGTTGTCTTTCGTTTCTTGCTCGGTGGGTTTCAATGCTCCCCTGGTCACGGCAACAAACTGTGCGCGATGTTCCTTGGGTACGAGTGGAAGTTTGTGCGGAACCTGATCCATGCAGGCATGGTTAAAGGCTTTCTTCACCAGGCGATCCTCGCCTGAGTGATAGCTAAGTACAGCGATGAACCCATGTGGTTTCACTGAATCCAGTGCCTGCGGCAGTGCAGACTCCAGTGACGGCCGTTCCTGATTGACCTCCATGCGAATCGCTTGGAAGGTGCGTTTGGCCGGGTGGCCATGGCGGGTGTTCATAGCAGGCATAGCCGACGTAATGGTTTCGACGAGACGTGCAGAAGAGGTGAAGGGTTGTTTTTCCCGCTCAAGGAGAATGGCTTGGGTGATTCGCCGGGCATATTTTTCGTCCCCGTTGTGGCGAAGTAGCGACTCCAATTGATCACCGGGATAGGTATTAACCACATCTGCTGCGCTCAATTCCCCGGTGTCGCCATCCATTCTCATAGCTAATGGAGCATCTTGCGCATAGGAGAAACCGCGGTCTGGAGAATCAATCTGGAGACTCGATAACCCCAGATCAAAGAGGACCGCATCCACTGTTTCTCCTTGAAGCACCTCAGAAATCTGATCAAAGGTGGCCAGGTGGAGGTCCACTCTGGCGGAATACTCGTGCAGGTTCTTGCTAGCGATCTCGAGAGCTTGTGGATCTCGGTCAATTCCGATCACACGCAGGCTAGGGAACCTCGCCAAGGCCACAGAAGAATGTCCCCCAAGCCCCAGGGTTGCATCAACCATCACCGGGTGGTCAGCACTGAGAGCAGGGGCCAAGATATCCATGATTTCTTGGCACATCACTGGGATATGGGTGTACGAGGTCGCCATCTCAAGCCCCTGGAACGATTTCGCCATCGAAATCAGTGAATTTTTCATCGAGAGTCTCTGCGTAGGCGATCCACTTGTCTGGGTTCCAGATCTCTAAGCGATTTCCTACTCCAATGACGACGACATCTTTGTCTAACCCAGCCCACAGGCGCTGAAGAGCAGTGACCGTGATTCTTCCTTGCTTGTCTGGGGTGGCGTCTTCAGCACGGTGTTGTGCCCACCTTTGGTATTCCCTCACCCTGAGCAGGGTTGACGGTGCTTCATTGATCGGTTCCATCATGGTGTTGAGAACAGTGCGTGGATAGATGGACAAACATCTTTCTTGCTCACACACCACAGTGACTTCATTGGTTAGTTCTTCGCGAAACCGTGCGGGCAGCGTCAAGCGAGATTTGTCATCCAGCTTGAGCATTTCTGTCCCACGCATGGCGTCCCTCGCTTACTACTGCTCACTACAACTGAAATCATCATAGGGCTTTTCACCCACTTTAGTCCACTATTTCCCCACTATTCCCCACTGTGAGTCCCACTGAGAAGGAATATTTAGGGATAGCGACCCACGATGGCTGATCGAACAGGGATACGCCCGTACTCAGCTCTCAAGGTCAGGGCATGGGCCACCAGAGTCCTTTGCTGGCATGCGCCAGGCACGTCTCAGCACGGATTTTTGTGTGAGGAATTCGACCAAAGTACACGTCAAGACCAGACGGGTACGGTCAGGGGTGATGGATGTTGTGGTCCAGCGGCGCAAAGCGCAAGGTTGAGTTTAGGGCTCTTCGAGACGATCTCTCCAGCGTTTCTCCATGCGATCCATGAAAGATGTCGCAGAGCTTTTTCCCACAGTTGGCGTCGACGTGGACATCACCGGGGAGGGGCCTGCGGTCAGTGACCAACTGGAGATGACAAGAATTGCACAGACGAGCATGACGACAAATCCTGCCACAGAAACAGGCCACCCCATGGACATGCCAGCAACTAATCCAGCTAAACCTAGGAGGAAACCAATAGATCCCAGGACTGTTTTTGTTGGATGAATATGGCGATGGGGTTGAGCGAGTTTGGAGGCAAGTTTGGGGTCTTGTGAAGCGAAATTAGCTTCAAGCTCTTCGAGGAGCTTACGTTCAGCATCAGTGAGCGCCATGGCTCCTCCTTCCATCGTTGACCAGTATTCTACCTGGTTGAACTATAGTACGGGTTCCACCGTGACCATGACCATATCGCCAATATCCTTGCCGATAGAGGTACGGATATCTTTTCGTATCCCGAGAATGTAACACACCGTACCGTCGGAGTTCTTCACCCCCATGTTCACGATGCTCCCATCATAGGGATGGGAATCAAATGTTGCGTGAACCTTGAGTCTTCCAACACCAAAGACTGTACGCAGATCATGGGGAAACACCACGTACGCTCCACCTTTGCCGATCGTGGAAGCTTCGATTGTTGCCTGATAGGTGTAGAGGTCCTGACCCATGATGTGTCTCCGATCCTGACCCATGCGCTACGAAGCAGCCACGGTGATCGCACCAAGAGTCTTCTTGCCACGGCGAATGAGCAGAACAGACCCACCGAGCAAATCACTTGGCGTCAAGGACCGCTCCGCATCCACGATGCGCTCGTTGTTCAAGTACACACCGCCTTCTTTCACGCCGCGCCTGACCGCTCCACGTGAATCGAAGATCCCGCATTGTTCGCAGGCATCCAACACAGTCAACTCCCCCAGCGACTCCCACGTCGGCGCCGAGAGTTCACTAGCCACAGCCATCAAGGTTGCCTCATCTAAGTCAGCCAAGTCGCCTTGGCCAAAGATCGCTTTCGCTGCCTTCGTTGTTGCTTCACGCTCAGATACCGAGTGAACCAGATCGGTCAGATCATCGGCGAGGGCCCGTTGGGCGGCTCTCAGATGGGGCTCTGCGAGGGTTTGGCGTTCCAAAGCCTCAATCTCCTCGTGGCTACGCTCGGTGAACAGTCTCAGATAGGTGCCCACCATGGAGTCTTCAGCGTTGAGAAAGAACTGATGGAAGGCGTACGGCGATGTCATGGAACTGTCGAGCCAGATGGTCCCAGTCTCGGTCTTGCCGTACTTCGTACCATCAGCTTTCACCACGAGTGGAGTGGCGAGCGCATGAACCTTGTCTCCAGTTGCTCGCCTGATCAAATCCACCCCAGCGGTGATATTACCCCACTGATCCGAACCCCCGGTTTGAAGCATGACACCATGGCGGCGATGGAGTTCCAGGAAATCCATCGATTGGAGCAAGACATAGGAGAATTCCGTGTAGGAAATACCTGACTCCAAGCGAGTACGCACCACTTCCCGATCCAACATACGATTGATGGGGAAGTGTTTGCCGATGTCACGCAGGAAATCTAGGGTCGTGAGGTCTTTTGTCCAGTCATAGTTGTTGACGACGATCGCACCACCGACGCCATCGAAACTCACGAAGCGGCTCACCTGGGAACGAATCTTTTCACCCCACGCGTGAACAAGCTCAGTAGGATTCAGATTGCGTTCACTGGATTGGCGAGGGTCCCCGATCAGCCCAGTGGATCCCCCCACCAGCAGGATCGGTGTGTGGCCCGCGGCTTGCATCCGGCGTACCAGAATCAACTGTAAAAGGTTCCCCATGTGAAGACTCGGTGCCGTGGGATCAAAACCGACATAGAAACTGATCTGGTTCTCATCGAGATCCTTTTTGAGCGCTTCAGGGTCAGTGCAGTGGGCGATCAATCCACGCCAGGACAGGTCGTCAAATAAACTCACGCGATTACTCTACCGATACTTGTCACGCCACCTCACTCCAGCCCGACACGTCGGCGAAGATAATCGAGTTGTTCTCGTACGCGTGAGGTTGCCGTACCTCCGATAGCATTTCGGGCTTCAATAGCACCAGTGACGCTGAGAACAGTACGTACCTCTTCGGTGAGATGGGGTGACAGCGAAAGAAGCTGCTCCTCGGTAAGTTCCTCCAGCTCGATTGCTTCGGTTTCACACAATTGCACTGCTTGGCCGGTGATCTCGTGGGCCTCAGCGAAAGGAACCCCACGTTGCACCAACCAGTCAGCCATGTCGGTAGCCAGCGAGAAACCAGCTGAAGCGAGAGCCTTCATGCGCTCAGGGTCAAAACTCAGTGTGGACACCAGTCCGGTCATAGCAGGCAGGATCAAAGCGAGTTGATCACAGGAGTCAAAGATTGGTTCCTTGTCTTCCTGGAGGTCACGGTCGTACGCCAAGGGAAGCCCTTTGAGGGTGGCGAGCAGCCCGGACAGGTTGCCAATGAGGCGCCCTGCCTTGCCACGGACAAGCTCAGCAACATCGGGGTTCTTCTTCTGAGGCATGATCGAAGAACCGGTTGCCCAGGCGTCATCGAGCGAGGCGTACCCTGCTTCTTGGGTACACCAGAAGATGATATCCTCAGCTAAGCGCGATAGATCCACACCGATTTGTGCCATGACGTACGCGGCTTCTGCAACCACATCTCGCGCACTCGTACCATCAATGGAGTTAGGTACACTGCCGGCAAACCCGAGTTCCTTGGCGACCTGCTCGGGATCGAGTCCGAGGGTCGCACCACCGAGAGCCGCAGAACCATAGGGAGACGCTGACAACCTCTTGTTCAAGTCATCTAAGCGAGAAATATTACGCACCATGGGCCACGCATGGGCAAGCAGATGGTGGCTGAGTAATACTGGTTGGGCGATTTGCATGTGGGTACGCCCCGGCATGACCAGTCCCATATTTTTCTCTGCTTGGGTGGCTAGGGCCGCAATGAACTTGGTGAGCAAACCGCTGAGTTTGACAGTGCCCTCACGCAGATACATTCTGATGAGCGTGGCAATTTGGTCATTGCGTGAGCGCCCTGCGCGGAGTCGTCCAGCGAGCTCCTCGCCCACGATCTCAGTCAAACCGCGCTCCAACGCACCATGGACATCCTCATCAACATCGAGGGGTTGGAATTGCCCAGTGTCTACGTGTTCTTTGAGTTTCTTGATCCCTGCCAGGAGTCCCTGGTGATCGTCATCGGTGAGCAAACCTGCTGCATGCAGGGCATTCGCATGGGCAAGGGAACCTCGACAATCAAGACTGGCTAGTCGGAAATCGAAATGAGTGGACTTGCTGAGTAAAAACATCACTTCGGAGGGTTCCGCGTCGAAACGCCCACCCCACAAAACACCCTTGGTCATCAACTACTCCGTCCTCCTGGCGCAAAAGCCATTAATTGGGAGACCACCCTGTTACTTGCTGTGGCATCCGTGGTCACGATGATGACTGTATCGTCTCCAGCCACACAACCAAGAACCGAATCCCACCCAGCGCGATCTAATCCCACAGCGAAATACTGTGCACCGCCTGGCGGGGTGCGTACCACGACCTGATTTCCGCTTGCTGTTGCCGAGATGAGCATGTCCACCACGAGTTTGTCCAAGGTGGCTCCAGGAATCCCGGTGTCGTCTGCCAGGGTGTAGACCAATCCACCCTCGGCACTACGTACTCTCACGGCACCAATCTCAGCGAGATCCTTGCTGAGAGTGGGTTGAGTGATCGAAATCCCCTCGGCTTCGAGCATACCTCGAAGCTGGGTCTGCGAGGACACCAACCCTTGGGAGATGAGGGCCGAAATGGCAGCTTGACGCCCCGTGCGGGTAAGCATCTCTGTCATGAAGCCTCCTTGATCAGTGTTGGCCATAGGTCGATCAATGGCTCCAAGTCCCCTTGGTCCACGATCAGTGGTGGAACCAGGCGAATCACGTTCTCACGAGGAGCGTTAACCAGGAAACCATGGGCCCTGGCTGTACGTACGATATTGGGGGCAATGTTTTCTTCCAGGACGATGCCCACCATGAGGCCACGCCCGCGTACCTCTCTCACGCCAGGAAGGTGGCGTAGTTGATCCATCAACCAAGCCCCTATCTGTGTGACATGGCCCAGCAAGGGTTCGATGAGGTCGATGACCGTGAGCCCCACCCGCGCTGCGAGAGGGTTTCCTCCGAACGTGGTCCCGTGCGAGCCTGGGGTGAACAAGTCCGCCGCCTCGCCACGTGCAAGAACAGCCCCCATGGGGAACCCGTTACCTAGAGCCTTAGCCAGAGTGATCACATCAGGAATAATCGGCTCGTGTTGATAAGCGAACATGGTTCCCGTACGGCCCATGCCTGTTTGGATTTCATCAAGCCACATGAGGGCACCATGGTTATCGGCGATCTCCCGTACTGCCTGCAAGTAACCATCGGGGGGTACGAGCACACCTGCTTCACCTTGTATTGGTTCCAGGACAATCGCTGCAGTGGTCGAATCGACTGCTTGCGACAGGGCATCCACGTCACCATAGGGCACCCAGACCACGTCAGTAGGCAAGGGTTCGAAAGGTGTACGGTACGCGGGGGTACCCGTGAGCGAGAGTGCTCCCATCGTACGTCCATGGAAAGCACCCTGCGTCGCAACAATCCGGGTCTTTCCTGTGAGCCGAGTGATTTTGAGGGCTGCTTCGTTTGCTTCCGCACCAGAATTCGTGAAAAACACCTTGGCCGAAGGAGCAAACAGCCCTGTCAGCCTGGTTGCCAAATCCACCTGGGGTACGGTGGCAAAAACATTGGAGACATGACCCAAGGTGCTCGCTTGATCGATGAGTGCTTGGTTCACCTGCGGGTGGGCATGGCCCAAGGCGACACAGGCTATACCTGCAACCAGGTCAAGGTATTTCTTTCCATCCACATCCCAGACCTCAGCACCCTCACCGCGAGCCAGGACGAGTTCAGCAGGTCGGTAGGCGCTCATGATCACGTGCCCATGCTGGGTTAACACACTCATGAGGTCACCATGGTTCCCACGCCATAATCGGTGAGAAGTTCGAGCAACAGGGCGTGTTCAAGGCGACCATCAATGACCGCAGCACGTTCGACTCCCCCACGGATCGCATCCGCGCAGGCCTCCATCTTGGGCCGCATACCCGAATCGAGACTGGGCAGGAGGTTGCGCAATTCGTCGATGTCGATAAACGGAATGATCTCTTCACACCTCGGCCAATCGGCGTAGAGGCCCGCCACATCGGTGAGCATGACCAGACCCTTCGCGCCCAGAGCAATCGCGAGGGCTGATGCTGCTGTGTCAGCATTGACGTTGTAGAGCGTACCTTCTTCATCGGGTGCGACCGTAGCGACAACCGGGATACGTCCTGCGTCGATCAGGTCAAGGATCGCCCCAGGATTAACTTGATCCACGTCACCGACCAACCCGAGATCCAGGTCAGCGCCATCGACTTCCACACTGGCTTTGATCGCCGTGAACAACCCAGCGTCTTCACCAGACATTCCCACAGCGAGAGGACCATGGGCATTAATGAGATTGACGATACGCCGACCCACTTGGCCCATGAGCACCATCCGTACCACGTCCACTGCTTCAGGGGTAGTGATTCGGCGCCCCGAGACGAAACTTGAATCAATACCGAGGCGTTCGAGCATCTCAGTAATCTGTGGCCCACCACCATGGACGACCACCACTTTCACTCCGCAGCGCCGAAGGAACACCACATCATCAGCGAAAGCCTTCTGCAATGATTCGTCGATCATGGCGTTGCCGCCGTACTTCACAACGAGGATCTTCTCGGTGTACTTTTCGATCCAAGGCAGAGCCTCCACGAGGGTGGCAGCCTTGGGTATGAGGTCTTGAGGGTTCATGATGAATAATCCGCATTCTCTGAGACATAACCATGGGTGAGGTCGTTGGTCCACACTACCTGGGAGTGCCCCCCTGCGTGGAGGTTGACCCGCAGGGAGACATCGAAACCACTGAGATCAACACTGGCGCGGGGAGCTCCCGGGGCGCCGTCCACGAAAACCCCGACCTCGTTGATATACACATCAACCTCATCGGGGTTGAAGGTGGCAGAGGCCGTACCCATCGAAGCGAGCACTCTTCCCCAGTTGGGGTCATTGCCGGCAATCGCGCATTTGAACAGGTTCGACCGGGCTATCGAGCGGGCGACCTCGAGGGCATCGTTGTCACTGGCGGCTTCTTCGACTAAAATCGTGATCGCATGCTCCGCACCTTCGGCGTCAGCAATGAGTTGCTTCGCAAGTGAGACACAGACCCCATCCAGGGCTTCCTGGAACTCCTTCGGGTCTGGTTTGATTCCGCTGGCCCCATTGGCGAGCAGTACCACCGTATCGTTCGTGGACATGCACCCATCAGAGTCAGCGGAGTCAAAACTGATCGAGGTTGCTTTCTTCAGATGGGTGGGTAGCTGGTCTTGGGGTACGTCAGCATCTGTGGTGATCACCACGAGCATGGTCGCTAACGCAGGGGCGAGCATCCCCGCGCCTTTCGCCATACCACCGATCGACCATCCAGCTGGGGAGACGTACCCTGCTTGTTTTGTCACCGTGTCGGTGGTCATGATGGCGTGTGCTGCATCGTCACCACCAAAATCGGAGAGTTTGTCTGCTGCTGTAGCGATCCCTGCACTGACCTTGTCCATGTCTAGCAGTACGCCGATCAACCCGGTGGAGGCGACAAGTACCTCGGTTGGCTCACACCCAAGCTGGGTTGCCAGTGTCTCGGCCATCATCTGTGCATCAGCTAGCCCCTGGGGACCAGTACAGGCATTTGCTCCACCAGAATTGAGTACGATGGCGCGTACCCCACCTTGTTCCATGGCTTGCTTCGACCACACCACAGGGGCAGCTTGGAACCGGTTCGTGGTGAACACTGCTGCGACGTGATCAGCAGGCCCCTGGTTGACGACGAGGGCCAGATCTTTGTCACCACTGGTCTTCAGTCCAGCGCTCACCCCCGAGGCAAGAAAGCTTTCTGGGGTGGTCACACCCAAGGTCGTATCGATTTTCATGGTGCTACTCCGTTCATCGTCAGTGCGAGGGTTTCGTCGAAACCTAGAGCAAGGTTCATCGATTGCAGGGCCGCTCCAGCCGTACCCTTCGTTAAGTTGTCCATGGAGGCCACAGCCACCATCCGCCCAGCGTCCTCGTCAATTGTCACCTGGATATGGACATGGTTCGATCCCTGTACGGCTTTCGTCGTTGGCCACACGTCGGTGGGTAGAAGGTGGACAAAGGGTTCATCTTTGTATGCCTGCGTGTAGGCCATAGTCACCTGTTCGTGTGTCACACCTGGGAGTATCGGTGCGCTGCAGGTGGCGAGGATCCCACGAGTCATGGGTACCAGCAGTGGGGTGAAACTGAGTTTGGGTGCTGGCGCGCCTAGCTTGATCAAGTTTTGAAGAATCTCGGGGATGTGCCGATGGATTCCACCAACGCCGTACGCCGAGGTCGAGCCCATGATTTCTGAGGCGAGCAGATTCACTTTGAGCGCTTTGCCAGCCCCCGATGTGCCCGAGGCGGCAACGATCACGGTGTCCGATGTGTCAACAAGGTTGTTGATGACGGCTGGGGCGAGTGCGAGTGTCGACACGGTCGGGTAACACCCTGGAACAGCTACTCTGCGAGTCGTAGCGAGCACTTGGCGTGCACCAGGGAGTTCTGGCAATCCGTACGGCCACGTACCTGCATGTGGCGAGCCATAGTATTTCTCCCAAGCCTGCGGGGAAATGAGCCGGTAATCTGCCCCGCAGTCAATGATGAGAGTGTCATCACTGAGCTGTTCAGCGATCTTCGCGGATTCCCCATGTGGCAAGGCAAGGAAGACGACATCATGGTTGGCCAGATTCTCTATCGTGGTGTCGAGGACTTCCCGATGTGCCAAGGTGCTCAGGTGTGGTTGTATGTCACCGAGGAGGGCCCCCGCATTCGAGTGAGCCGTCAACGATCCGATCTCAACTTCGGGGTGCTGACTCAACAGCCGAAGGAGTTCTCCACCGACATATCCCGTACATCCCGCAACTGCCACAGTAACCATGAGGCATAACTATGCCACGTACAGAATATATATGCAACTCACCCAACTCGTGCCCTAGAGTTCTGCGGCCTGGCGGAGCACCAACTTTCCTGTCGGAATACTTCGGGTATACTTTCAGTATGACAATCACTGAGATAAGCAGGCCAACCACAGTCAAGGTCTCCCAGGTGACTCATCGCCGACTTAAAGCTGGGGCGCAAACTCATCGATCCATTAATGACTATGTTGAGCACCTTCTCACCCTTGAGGAGCGCCAACGCATGGTGGAAGATATGCGCCAAGCCATCGCAGCAACATCACCAGAGCAATGGGATTCTTGGCGACAGGAATCAGCTTCTTGGGAAACAACCTCACTGGTTGATGCTCAATGAGTTCACTTGAACCACTGACTACTGGTACGGTCGCCTGGGCACAACTCGATCCGGTTCTTGGCAAAGAGTACACCGGTCATCGACCAGTCCTAGTTATCTCCAGCGAAGATTATCTCTCTCTCGTTACTGACCTCGTCATCGTCTTGCCCATCACAACGATTGACCGAGGGTGGCCAAATCATATTCCGGTCAGTCCAACCCATCTCCTACCTGAGCCGTCTTGGATTGTCACCGAACAACCACGTACGATCTCTCGGGCCCGCATCAGCAAAATTGCCGGAAGAGTCGATCCCCCAACCCTGGCATCCGTTCACCGATGGTTGGATATCTTCTGGAGACCTCAACGGTAAATGCCTCCACGGTGAGACCGACAGGTGAACAGCCCAGCTAGTGAGTCTGGTGGTGGTGAGCCCAGTCGACAGCCTCCACAACATGGTAAGTGTAGATTCTGGATACTGCGACGCGAACTTCGTCCGCGCGCAGCATGACGGGGTTGATGGCCTTCGACTCGCAGAGTGACACAGCTAGGGATGTAGTCGTCACACGAGGTTAAGATCTCATCACGGCGCCAGTACGGGCAGTTGCTTCGGCGACGGCCTTATCACGGGCAGCGCTGGCTTCATCTTCGGTTAACGTACGATCCATGGCGCGGAACATCAGATTGAAAGCCAGTGATTTCTTACCTTCCCCGATTTGGGAACCAGTGAACACATCAAACAAGGAGATGGATTCCAGAAGCTCCCCAGCACCCGTACGCAGAGCGTCGAGTACGTCACCAGAGGGAACTGATTCATCAACTTTGAGGGCAACATCCTGTTTCGTGGCAGGGTATTTCGACAATGCAGTGATCTGAGGAACTCCTGGAGCCAGTGACATCAACAGATCAAGATTCAACTCCATGGCGCACGTACCCGTTGGAAGACCCCAGTTATCGACCACAGTGGGGTGGATTTCACCTGCCCAACCAATCGCCACGAAAACACCATCAGTCATGACACCTAGTTCCGCACAACGCCCAGGATGCCAGGGTGCCTGCGAACCATTCCTGCAAGTCAGAGCGACCCCCACTGCCCCTGCCACCACCTCGGCCGCGTACACACTATGTTCCCAACTCACCGGCTCGGCTGGGTTGTGAGCGGAAGCAGGCATCCAGTCACCACACAACACGGCACCCACGTGGCGGGGTTGATCGGGCACACTGGCGAACAGTTCCTCCACCTGCTTGTCTTGAGGCCGCTTGGTGACATCCAACATCGGTGCAGGGCCTGCATTGTTGGTACGGAAAACCAAACCACATTCAAACAAAGCAAGATCAGCCATACTGCGCGAGGTGTTTCGGTTCACACTAGCGAAGAGTCCTGGAAGAAGAGTCGAACGCAAAGAGGGCTGCTCCTCCGAGAGAGGATTCGCTAGACGTACAACTTCACGACGGGGATCATCATCGGGCAGATTCAACTGGTTAAGATCCACACCGGAGATGAACGGTAAAACAATGACCTCCACGAAACCCACCTCAGCCATAGCGTTCATCACTGCACGGCGAGTCTTCTGGGTGGGGGTATAACCCCTGCCGACGGGAGCTGAGGGCATTCGCGGTTCGATGGCAGAGAAACCAATCTTCCGTCCCACTTCTTCAACGTAATCATAGGCGTCCACCAGATCGGGTCTCCAGGTGGGTGGAATGAGCATCAGTCCAAAGAAAGGTGACGGAAGAACCTCGACACCTGAGGTTTCCAAAATGTCGAGCACCGTGTCAAAGGGAACATCCATGCCAAGAATCTTCCCCACCAACCGAGGATCGAAAGAATCAAGGCTCTCCATGTCTTGACCCACACCAGCAACAGTGAAGTCACTGGCAATGACACCCCCGGCCAGGTCACGCAGTAATTCAGCAGCTTTCATAGCCGCTGCAAACCCGCCACCAGCATCGACCGTACGCTCAAAACGCCGAGAAGCTTCGGAGGGAAGATTATGTCGACGGTACGTACGCCCCACACTGACAGGATTAAAGAAAGCCGCCTCAATCAAGATCTCGGTCGACGACTCGGTGAGCTCGGTGGTGAGCCCGCCCATGACCCCAGCCATGCCGATCGGTCCAGAATCATCGGTAATCAGCAGGTCTTCTTCACTCAACACCCGATCAACATGATCCAAGGTAGTGAGTTTCTCCCCCGCCTTGGCTTTGCGTACACGGATCGGCCCTTGCAGCGTACTAGCATCATAGGCGTGCAATGGTTGCCCAGATTCGATCATCACATAGTTAGTGATATCAACCGCGAGGGAGATCGAGCGTACCCCGCAGGCCACGAGCCGACGAACCATCCACGGTGGTGTCTGCGCTGTGGGATTTACCCCTGACACAGAGATCGCCACAAACAGCGGGCAATCCTCACTCTCAAGCGCGATCGGATAACCGGCAGAGGTTTCTTCTGGTACGGCCAGAGCGTATGGATCAGTGAATACTCCGCCAGTGATCTGAGCAGCTTCACGAGCTAATCCCCTGATCGACAAGCAGTAACCCGTGTCGGGTGTCACATCAATCTCGAACACGGGCTCGCGAGCTCCCAGCAATTCCAACGCGTCCGATCCTATGACCGGTTCGAGGGCAGGATCGAACACGATGATCCCTGAATGGTCATCGCCCAAACCGAGCTCATCTTCAGCGCAAATCATGCCGTCGGAGAGATGACCATAGGTTTTGCGGGTCGCGATCTCGAATCCACCAGGAAGGATAGTGCCAGGCAAGACAACTGGAACATAGTCACCCACCTCGAAATTGTGGGCACCACAGACTACTCCCCGTCTGTCTTGACCCTCAGGGTTGTGTGGCCCGCAATCCACCTGGCACCAGCGAATCGATTTCCCATTCTTTTGTGGCTCGACCACAAAGTCCACAACCTTGCCGACCACGACGTCTCCTTGGATCGCGCTCGCAGGGTCATCAATGCGCTCAACGAGTAACCCGGCTTCCGTGAAAGCTTCAGCCAAAGACTGAACATTCACCTTCGGGTCAAGTTGTGCGTGCTGCGTGATCCACGAATAGGGCGCTCTCATCTCACACCTCCTGCCATCTGCCTGGAAAATCGCACGTCACCTTCAGCGAAATCCCTCAAATCTGAAGCGCCATGGCGGAACATGACCGTACGATCAACTCCCATACCGAAGGCGAACCCCGAATATATTTCCACGTCGATCCCCGCTGCTTGGAGAACCTTCGGGTTAACCACCCCGCAGCCACCCCATTCGATCCATCCCTCAGACTTGCAGGTACGACAGGGTTGGTCTGGGTTGCCCACTGACTGACCGTGGCAGACAAAACAGTCAATGTCGATCTCAGCTGAGGGTTCAGTGAAAGGGAAATAGTGGGGACGAAGCCGAGTACGGGCCTGATCGCCGAACATTGCTTTCGCGAGATGATCCAAGGTGCCTTTCAGGTCAGCCATGGACAACCCCTTGTCGACCGCTAATCCTTCGAGTTGATGGAAGACCGGCAGGTGGGTGGCATCGTACTCGTCAGCGCGATAGGTCTTGCCAGGAACAACAATGTAAACAGGCAGATCGTGGGTCAACAACGTACGCATCTGGACTGGTGAGGTGTGGGTTCTCATCACTAGGTGGTGTTCTGGAGGGTCAACAAACAAGGTGTCCGACATGAACCGTGAAGGATGGTCGGGGGTGAAATTGAGAGCATCAAAGTTCAACCACTCCGCCTCGGCCTCTGGGCCCTCCATGACCTCCCATCCCATCGCAACAAACACATCACAAAGGTCATTGAACATCGTCGTCACCGGATGCAAGGCACCCTGGGGTCTCCGCGTGACAGGAAGGGTCACATCAACTCTTTCAGCGAGCAATCTCGCTTCGAGCTCCTGTGCTTCGTGTTCACTTTCACGACTGCGATAAGCGATGGCAATCTCACCGCGAGCCTGACCGATAGCTTGACCTGCAGTTTTTCGATCCTCTTTCGGCAAGTCTGCGATTCCACGGTTGGCGAGAGCCACGGGCGAGTTCTCCCCCACGTGGGCGACCTTGGCGGCTTTGAGTTCTTCCATCGTGGTGGCAGCAGCGAAAGCCCGTAGGGCTTCTTTCACCAGTACGGCCAGGTCGGGTGTACTCGTCATTGTCCTCATCCCTTCATCGGTGGGGGTGTTGCTTGGTCGCTGAGGTGAATAGGCAGATGGCAGCTGCCGTGGAGAGATTCAGGCTCTCCGCATTTCCCCACATGGGGATGCGCACGATCCGGTCTGCTAAGTCAATATCGTCTGGCATCCCCCATGCTTCGTTGCCAAAGATCCAAGCGACCTTGTGGTCGAATCCTCCCCTGGCCCCGACCTCACTCAAATCTTCGCCACTGGCATCACTGGCAAGGATCGTGAACCCGACCGCCTTCGCCGCATCAACAGCCTTCTTCGTGGACACTCCGGCGACGATCGGCAGGTGGAAGATTGAACCGACCGAGGATCGTACTGTCTTCGGATTCGTCCAATCCACTGATCCTTGAGTCAGGATCACTCCATCAGCCCCAAAGGCGTCCGCGCAGCGAATCACCGTACCCAAATTTCCTGGGTCGCGTATCTGTGAACAGATCACCACGAGTTGGGCGTGGTTATGGAGCACCTCTTCCAGGGGTGCCGATGGGGTACGGCACACAGCGAAGATTCCTTGAGGTGAGACTGTGTCGCTGAGGTCACGCACCTGAGCTTCAGTGAGGCTCTCATAGCCCCCAGCAACCAGCTCAGGGTACTGCCCAGCAGCCTCATCACTGGCCAAAACTGTGACGACATCGCCATGGGTCACTGCTTCGCGTACGCACTGCGCGCCCTCGACAAGGAACTCGCCCGTCTGGGTTCTGAACTTTTTCGTGTTCAGCCGACGAGCGAGTTTCACCTGTGTGACGGAAGCACTCACCATTGGTCAGGCGTTGAGCCTAGAGGGCTTCCTGGGAAACCTTGACCAAAGCCGAGAATGCTGCGGGCTCACGGACCGCCAAGTCAGCGAGAATCTTGCGATCCACCTCGACACCAGCGACCTTCAACCCATTCATGAAACGGTTGTAGGTCATCCCTTCAGCACGTGCCGCAGCATTAATACGTTGAATCCACAAGGAACGGAAGTCACCTTTGCGATCTTTGCGGTCCCTGAAAGCATAGGTGTACGAGTGAAGGAGCTGTTCTTTAGCTTTGCGATAAAGCCTGGAGCGTTGCCCGCGATAACCTGAGGCCTCGTCGAGTACCTCACGACGCTTCTTATGTGCATTAACTGCGCGTTTCGTTCTTGCCATGATGGTCCTCTCAGATTCCTAGGAGCTTACGGCTTTTGGGAGTATCCACGGCCGACAGTGCACGATCACCAGTCAGGCGACGCTTGCGCTTGCGTGACTTGTGTTCGTTCAAGTGGGCTTTTCCAGCTTGTTGGCTGACGAGTTTTCCCGTACCTGTTACTTTGAATCGTTTCTTTGCACCTGAGTGCGTTTTCATCTTTGGCATTTCTTCTCCATCTCTTCTTCTTGCATCGATATCGGTGTGGGCGCGAGGCTCACAGATCGATATCGGGGTCCATGTTGTCGGCTGGGCCGCGTTTTTTCTTCGTACGCTCGGCCGCGTCTGCACGCGACTGAGCGTGTTCTTTCATTTCGGCATCGTGATCGGCTGTTCGTTCAGCTTCTTTTCTGAGCTTTTCTGCCTCGTGTTCGATCTTGGCTTCCGACTTCTTTCTGGTCGGGGCCAGCACCATGATCATGTTTCGCCCATCTTGTTTGGGTGCGTATTCAACAATGCCATCATCGACTACGTCTTCGGCTAATCTGCTGAGGAGGTTGAACCCCAGTTCGGGGCGTGACTGTTCACGTCCACGGAACATAATGGTGATCTTCACCTTGTCCCCACCGCGAAGAAAACGCAGGATATGCCCCTTCTTCGTGTCGTAATCATGGGCGTCAATCTTGGGTCGCAGTTTCATCTCTTTAATGACCGTGTTTGTCTGGTTTTTACGAGTTTCGCGCGCTTTCTGCGCGTTTTCGTATCGCCACTTGCCATAGTCCATGACCTTCGCCACTGGTGGTTGCGCCGTCGGGGCAATCTCCACCAGATCGAGACCAACGTCTTGAGCAAGTCTAAGAGCTTCGTTGATGGCCACGACGCCAATCTGCTCACCATCAGGGCCAACAAGCCTGACTTCTGCCACATTGATGCGATCGTTGATGCGCGGTTCGGTGCTGATATGTCCTCCTATGAACAAAGAAAAAGCTCCTGCGCAAGCAGAAGCCTTATCAAAGCGTACGACTCGTACACCTCAAACCTGTCAGGCGACCCGATCAGGTGGGAGTTTCCTCCACTTACGCGTTGGTGAGTTGGCCTCACCGAGGCATAAGTGTACCAGAAGTCGACGCTGAACTCGGCTCAGAGATTATATCAGGTTTTATTTGTTGCGTAGGGCATCCACGTCGGAGCTCGTGAGAACGTTTTTGGTGACCATGTCCAGGGTGTACGGTGGGCTTTCTTCGTACAGGACCCGTCCGCTAGGTCGAGAGTCAACAACGTACGGCGGATAGCTGGTGCTGGCTTGCATGATTGACTCCAACTCTTCACGTTGTGTATCACTCACAGTGGTCCCAACTAAGATATAAACACTTCTATGAAAAGACTCTTCTCTCCCATCGCCCGATCCTCCATATGTCACGTCAAGAGTTTTATAGAGCACTCCCAACTCGCTCAGATAGTCAATACCAGGGAGAAACACGTCATCAACAGAATATTCCCCCAGAGGGACACTCCCGACCTCTTCTAAGTCCCTATCTGTGCATTCGTAGGAAAGCGATATTTGATGATAGCGAGAGTCGAAACTTTGAACCGGATAATAAAAGTCCAACCCTTCTTCAGTATTCACAGCTTGTATGAGTGCTTGTTGCCTGGTGGGGCCAGTGGCCGTGAATTCATAGTGCGACACTTCGTACTGGGTGGTGAGGAAAGTATCGGTCAAACTGAGGGCCTCATGAGGGATATCCCTATCCCACTCAACATAGTCCTGTGGTTGATAGAGATAAAAGGTGTGCTTCGTCAGACCGTCTTCGATAGCATGAACCTTGAAGGATTCCCGTGTCTTTAACTCATATGGGGAAGACAAAGCGTCAAGATAGCTCTCCACATCAACGTCGTTGTCAATGAGAAAGAACTGTTCCTTTCCCACATCCTCAATGACGAGGTAGTCTGCACTCAGTGGTGGAGTCAAGGTTGATTCTTCGGGTTTCGATCCAAAAAATCCTGCACACCCATGACAGGTGAGTAGAAATGCACTGAGAATAACGCCGAGGACAATCCTTATCGCCTTTTTCATACCAGGAGCATACCAACTGACAGCTACCACTTAGGCGCCCCGCTCACCAATGCTGTGAGAATCACCGTGTCTGCTTTGCGCAAACGGCTAGGTGAGCCGTGGGTCATCGCCACAGTGCCCGGTGTGGGATATCGCATCGAGACAGCAATCGAGGGCGTACGTGAATAAACACCGCTGGAGTGCACGCGCGAAATTGACGATGAGCTACCTCACCCTTGTCGTGATAGCTGGGGCACTACTGCTGGGGGTGGTGTGGATATTCTTGCTTCGCTATGTCCCTCAAGAAGCGGTGTGGATAACCGACACCCCTGGTGGCGACCCATTTTCTTCACCGAGCCGTTTCATCCCAGGACGAGGAGATCTGTGGGAGGCCTTCTGGCCAAAGGCTGCTGGAGTATTGGGAGCACTGCTCGTGGTTGGTCTGGTCGGCGGTTGGTTGCTGGCTAGCTACATGCTGGCACCACTTCAACGCATCACCGCCGCAGCCCGGCAGGTTTCAGCAGGGTCACTGACTCATCGCATCAACCTGACAGGACGCAACGACGAGTTTCAAGAGCTAGCCGATGCTTTCGATGCGATGCTAGAACGGATCTCGACCCACATTGGCGAACAGCGGCAGTTTGCAGCCAATGCCTCTCACGAACTGCGTACCCCGCTGACAACAACCCAGTCCATGCTTGAGGTCGCACGACGCGACCCCAACCGAGACACGGATCTCTTGCTGGAGCGCCTGTACGCGGTCAACGCTAGAGCCATCACACTCACACAGGCTCTCTTGACTCTCAGCCGCGCCGACCAGCGTTCTTTCACCACGGAAAGTGTTGACCTTTCTCTCTTAGCCGAAGAAGCAGTTGAGTTGCTCCTACCACTCGCAGAGGAAAAGGGCGTCACCATCGAAACCTCTGGCCAGGCGGCTTTTGCCTTAGGCTCCCCAGCGCTCCTGGCACAAGTTGCCACGAATCTGGTTCACAACGCCATCGTCCACAACCTGCCTGCATACGGAACTGTCCAGATCCACACAGAGTTCAGTGACAAGGTAGCTGTGCTCGTGATCGTGAACACGGGCAAGGTCCTCCTACCCGAGGTAGTGGAAACACTGATCGAACCTTTTCAACGAGGTGAACGCATCCACAGTGATCACTCCGGGGTCGGACTCGGTTTGGCTATTGTGACAAGTATCGTCCACGCCCACGGCGGTACGCTAACCCTCACACCTGTACGATCTGGAGGACTGCGAGTTTCGGTCACATTGCCCAGTGCAAGCAGTACGTGAAAATCGCTGGCTGACCCCCTCCCTGACTGCCCTCTCCCCCGCCTCGCAGCAAGCGAGATTTGCATCCGGTTGACAGCCCTGCTCTTTCCGCCAATTCCTCATAGCGAGAAGTAATCCTGCCTGATACCGAGGCTCCTCATGTCAAATTGCCCGCCAAATGTTGTTGCAATACATGGTCATATAGTGTATATTCATGTGCACGGAGGTTAGGGTCACAGAGTCAGCACTAAAACATGGTGCCACACTTGATTCCATAGCCTGGATCATTTCGACAGCTGACATGATAGGAGCCGACTGGCAAGGCGGTCTCTGGTGGCTCGGAAATGATCGAGATGGTGAAGCCCTGGAAATCATAGCCCGCACCCTGGATGACAACACCATCATGGTCTACCACGCCCTGCCCATGAAATGGAGAAAACGATGAACGATCCCACTCAACACATTAAGGTCAGTATGTTCGACCCTGACATCGATGAAGCCTATTTCGATGGTGAACGTATCACCACGGACATGATCGACCACATGGAAGCACAAGCCATGGAGGGTATGAAAATTCCTCGCCCCTGGTTGAAACCTGGGGGGAAGTCCCTCTCTGGTGGGGATAAGCATTCCCCACGCTTCCAGGTGATCCTTGGTGAGAATACCGCAGAACAAGTGCGGAGCGCCGCGAGTGCTGAACACATGAGCGTGTCACGTTGGTTGCGCCGCACAGTGGAAGAAAAACTAGCGGCATAAATGTCTCCATGGTGATAATCAAAGAACCACTCGCCCATAGAATACTCAACAACTAGGAGCCTAACTATGGAACTCACCGGGCATGCAAAATGCTTCCAGGGATGGTGGATTGTCAGGTGTCAGGAAGCCCGACAACAGGCGTTATGCCACCTACGAGCTGAGCGCAGCATCGCAGAGATCCGTATTGGCAACGAATGCCCTGATGCCCGAAACCAACTGAGGTCCTCTTCCCACTGCTCAGGGTGCCAAGAAAACCTGAGTTTCTATCCGGAAATTCGACTTATGTACGATTCTGACATCAAGAACCTTCCTGGCATCCTCCACCAGTACGCCTGAGGTCGGCGTAAGTGCGGAAAAGTACGAGCTATCAGTCATGCATAACTTGTATTTTGGGATAGAAATCGCCTGCCGCTTGGTTCCGACATGGCATCCCATACCCCGTCATCCCACGCACGGAGCGGCGCCGGATCCAGACATGTGGTTAACCACAATTTCTGGGACTGCTGTGGTTGATGTTTAACCACAGAATCACAAAGGTTGTGAATTATGGTGTCTGGCTTCTGTTTCTCACTTCGCTCGTCAACCACTTCCTTGACCTCGGCATGGACGCAAGCGCGCTGGCCTCGGTCTGCGTCGTGGTGCTGCGGAGCCCGCTAGGGCGACTCCCAATGCTCCGCAGACTGGTTACACAGCGTTATGGACGAGGGTGGGTGGTCCGCAGAAGGATGGGAGTCAGGGCATTCTGCGGACAAGTCAGCGTATCGTTGAATGCATTGCATGCAATGCATTCGGCCTGCTATCATGGGAGGGAATTCAAGGAGGTAACCATGGCAGCAGTCATTACAGTACGCAACGTCAACGAGCGTACCCAGCGCGCTCTCAAGCATCGCGCTGTGGAAAACAATCGATCCCTCGAAGCAGAGATACGCTCAATACTGGATGAAGTAGCGCGCGAAGAAAAGCCCACCAACGCAGACATTCTTTTCGACGCTTTGGCTGAATTTGGTCGCGCCGCTAACGAGGCTGGGTTCGTTTTCCCGGAGCGCGTCTATGAAGAGCAGCGCGAGGTCTTCTCATGATTGTTCTCGACACGAACATCATTTCTGTCCTCATGAATCCGACCCATCAGGACTATGCCAGGATGACTACCTGGAAAAAGGACAACGCCGAAACAGACTTCTACATCACGAGTGTTTCCCTCGCAGAAATCGCTCAAGGTATCGCCATACTGCCCGACGGATCAAAGAAGCACGACCTGCTCGCTGCTAGATCACGACTACTCCTGTCCACAGCTGGTCATGTCCTCACTTTTGACACCGCTGAAGCCAATGCTTACGGCGAGATCATGGCCCAACGGAAATCCCAAGGGCGCCGCATGAGCATCCTGGATGCCCAGATCGCAGCATGTACGTACGCTGCTGGTGCGACTCTTGCCACACGGAACACGAAAGACTTCACCGACTGTGGGATCACAGTGGTTGATCCGTACTCACTGGGCAACTAGGCTCCGCTCACATCGGGGGTCTCACCTGTCCAACCAACGCCACCTCCTGAGTCCTATAGACTGAAGGTATGGATATCACAGACTTGGTTCGGGCAATCGAAAACCGCCACAGTGTCAGAAAATACGTGGACCAACCCATACCTGAAGAGGTGCGAGGCCCACTCGATGCCATGGCTCAGGACTGCAACCAAGCAACAGGCCTATCCATGAAGGTTGTCTATGACCATCCTGAGGCTTTTCGGGGAGGGTCGAGTCACTATGGGCGCCTCGAGGGTGTGAGCAACTATATTCTGCTCAGTGGCGCAGGTGGTGGGGCCGACCATGACCACGGGTATTTTGGTCAGAAAATGGTCCTGCTCGCTCAACACTTGGGTTTGAACACCTGTTGGGCGGGATTGACGTTCAATAAGAAGGTCGTACGCGCCGAGCTAGACGAAGACAAGGATCTAGCACTGGTGATCGCCTTGGGATATGGATTGACCCCAGGAAAGGCACATAAAACTCGCGGAATCGAGAAGCTCGGAGGAGTCAATGGTGGCGGGCCTATGCCCGACTGGTTCGTTCGCTGTCTCGAGGCGGTGGCGCTGGCTCCTAGCGCTCGACACCAACAGAAATACTTCTTCGAGTTAGACGGAAACCATGTGACAGCTCACCAAGGGAGTTCCTTGACTGGTTTTACTGGAGTTGACCTTGGTATCGCCAAACTCCATTTCGAGATAGCATCCGAGGCTACGTTGGGCCCAGACGACCACACCTGGAACTGGTCAGGTCACCAGGTGTGAGGGTTCATGGAAGAATAGAATGAGATGAATACAGCGAAAGGGTTCCGTCATGGCATCAGATCATTCCTTTGACCTTGTGAGCAAGGTCGATCATCAAGAGGTGGATAATGCCATCAACCAGGCCGCTAAAGAGGTGCGCCAGCGTTTCGATTTCAAGGACACGCAGACGACAGTGGCGTGGGCTGGGGACAACATCGAGATCGAATCCAGTACGGAAGAACGCGCCAAAGCAGCCCTCGACGTACTCGAATCTAAACTCATTCGTCGCCAGGTATCGCTCAAATCCATGGAAGCTGGTGAGCCCAGAATCTCAGGGAAACGTACTCACATCACCTGCCTCATGAAGGCCGGCATCACCGCGGAGAACGCAAAAAAGGTCACCAAGCTCATCCGCGATGAAGGTCCCAAGTCGGTGAAAACACAGATTCAAGGGGAAGAGGTACGAGTCACCTCCAAGTCCCTCGACGACCTTCAAGCAGTCCAAAAAATGGTCAAAGAAGCCGACTTCGACTTCGCCATCCAATTCACGAACTACCGGTAAACCATGAAGCTTGTCACTTTCAATGTGAACGGTATCCGTGCAGCGGATCGAAGAGGTTTCCGTCCGTGGTTAGAAACCACACACCCCGACATTCTGGCTCTTCAAGAAGTACGCTGCCCAGTCGACCAGATTCCTGAAGATATTTTTGCGGGCTACCACGTGGCGTACGATCCAGGTGAACTCGCTGGACGAAACGGTGTCGCCCTGATCTCTCGAGCTGAACCCCGTGATGTGCGTATCGGCTTGGTGGGTGATGAAGAATTTGGCCACGAAGGACGCTATATCGAAGCCGACTATGACCTTGAAATCGGGAATATCACCGTGGCTTCCCTCTATCTGCCCAAGGGTGCAGTTCCCCAGGAATCCGAGGCTGCCCAAGCCAAGTTTGAACGCAAAATGAGGTTCTGTGTCACCTTGGCTGACCATTTTCGTTCCTCGGTTGCCCGTGCGGAAAAAGCCAAACGTCACTACACCTGCTTGGGTGATTACAACATTGCTCGCACGCAGCAGGATCTCTACAACCATAAATCGAAGAAACCACTCGATGGTTTCCTTCCCGAAGAGCGCACCTGGCTGACTAACACCCTGGACGTGGGTCTCAGTGATGTCGTACGCGCACTGCACCCAGACGATCAAGGCCCGTACTCGTGGTGGAGTTGGCGTGGTGGCTCCTGGGATCGAGGGTACGGATGGAGAATCGACTACCACCTCACGACCCCTGATCTCGCCGAGAGGGCCGTCTTTGGTGACACGGACAAAGCAGAATCCTACGAGGCACGGATCTCCGATCATGCCCCAGTGATCGTGGAATACCAGTAGGGCTCCACCGACCATGAGTTTGCCGTTACTGCTTGTCGTTCTTGGTCTGGTCATCTGGATCTACCTGTGTGGTGCGCTCGCTGTTCTCACCAAGGTGCGCCTGCGCTGGGCGATTGTTATCGCCATCATGGCGGCAGTGGTCACAGCAAGTTCACTGAGTACGATTCTTGCCACCTCGACGCTGGGGGCCACACCGTATCGAATTCCACTGACGATCGCCTCACTGGAGGTCACCTGGCTGTTCTATCTTTGCTGCACCCTGACCTTGGTCTACCTCATCGGTGGTCTCTGGTGGATTGTGCGGCGATGGTTAAAAACGCCCTCACAACCAGCGCGTGCCGTGGAGCAAACTCCACGTCTGCCCGCAAGAATCCTTACCCTTCGATTACTCAGTGTCCTGGCCATCGCTGTCAGCCTCGTGATAACGGGGTACGGCTTCGTCAAAGCCCAGCGCCCTGTTGTCACTGAAATCACGGCAAGTTTCGATGATTTTCCTCCCAACTTCGATGGGATGACTATTGCTCTCGTCACTGACATCCACATTGGTGCGACAACCCGCCCCTCCTTTCTCCCCATGGTGGTTTCCCAGATCAATGCCACTGAACCTGATCTTATTGTGATCGCTGGTGACCTTGTGGATGGGCCCATGGACTCTCTGAGCGAACAGATGGAGCCCCTAGGGGATCTCACTGCTGCCTATGGTGTTGTCATGACCATGGGAAACCACGATTCTTTCCTCGACGCCGTATTATGGATGGACTATTTCACGTCCCTGGGTATCACCGTTCTCGCGAATGACGCACTGGTGTTGCATCGTGGAGACCAGCGCCTAGAAGTCCTAGGAATCCATGATCACTATGCCTACTCTGGATTGGTTCCCGACCTCACACAAGCGCTTCAAGCCGTGGATCCATTACCCCCAACCGATCCGCATTTCCGTATCCTGGTTGCCCACCAGCCACTTCAAGTGTTCTCCGAGAACAACCTTGCCTCACGGTCTCAGATTTCACTCCACCTGTCAGGACACACTCATGGTGGGCAATTGTGGCCCATGGGAGCCTATACTTCGCGCAACCAACCATTCATGTCCGGGGTCCACGACGTCGATGGGATAACAGTGGTCACCTCCCGGGGAGTCGGGAATTGGCTGACCCCTGCCCGGGTCGGAGCTGAGCCGGAAATCATTCTTCTGAGCTTGTCGGCTGCTTCTCCCCCAGCCCCTGATTCTTTACACGATGACACTGGTTAGATCAGCAGCCACCCGAGTATGGAAAACACTCCTGTGGTCCTTGCGCCTACCCACCAAAGAGCATGCACTGGGCTGGTGGTTAGCCACACGCTGCATGGTGCTACTTGCGTGGGTTGTGGTTGGTTTTTCGACCCATGGTGATGTTTTGTACTACCACTGGCATATTGATCAGCTCTTTCACGGTACGCCAGCACAAGACATCCTCAAGGAGTACCCCACTCCCCTGGTGTGGATACTCTCGATCCCCTACATTCTGGGTTTCGGAACACCCAGTGGGTACCTCTTCATTTTTCTCGCCCTCTTCCTCCTTGGTGATGGGCTCATGGGATATACCTTGTGGCGTAGTGCTCGCTGGTGTGGTACCAACCCGCGCCCAGCAGTCATCTTCTGGATATGGTTCGTGGTGGCCCTTGGCCCGATTATCTACACCCGACTGGATTTCCTCACAACGGCTGTAGCAACGATGGGGTTGATTGCGCTCGTACGCTCACGGCCCGCCACCTCCGGGGCCATCATGGCTCTGGGCACCTCACTGAAACTCTGGCCAGCACTATTGTGGCCAGCCACAGCAATCAATCGACGAGCCGTGAGCCGAACGGTCCTAGGTTTTTGCACAGTTGGCCTCGGATTGGTCATCTTGTCAGTGGTCTTCGCCGGATGGGAGCGTCTGATATCTCCACTCACCTGGCAATCTGAGCGTGGGCTTCACATGGAATCAGTGTTTGCCACACCAGGAATGCTTGCCCGTTTGTTCGACACAGGTCCAGGAGAACAATGGAGCGTCTATCTCTCAACTTTTAATGCTTGGGAGATCACAGGTCCAGGAAGTGCCATTCTGACTACCTGTTCGTCTGCAGCATTTATCACCGGTACTCTTCTCATTGTCACTCTCTATGCTGGATGGTTGACCCATCGGAGTCGAACAACCATGGAAGCAGTCATCTTGGTGATCGTGGCCATCGCCATCATCATTGTCACCAACAAGACCTTTTCCCCGCAATACATCATCTGGATCTCAGGGCCTATTGCCATGGCGTTGCTTATCGCACACCAACCGAGCAAGGAGACCTGTACGGCGAGCAGATTGCCTTCACCTGATCAAATACTGCACTCTCGCCAGCACATCCACGGGCGCGAATCCTCTCACCTCACTCAGCAACTGGCCCGAGGGACCATCATCATGGCTGTACTCACCCAACTCATCTACCCAGTCTTATATCGCCACTACATCATTTCTTCAGCAATGACACCTGTGGCGATAGGGATCCTCACAATCCGAAACCTGAGCATCACTGTCGGTACGATCGCCCTGGCTATCTATTGTTGGAGGAATATTTCTTTCCAGTCCAAGTCCGCAGGGTCGATGCATTCCTAACCATAAGTGACAGGTTGGCTTGTGGTTAGGCGGCTTGAGCTCTCACCGGTTCACTGAGGGCAACCTTGGGCACTAAGGTCACAGATGACTTGCCCGCAATGGCATCACCATCAACCACAACCTGAGCAATCTCTTCACGGCTCGGCACTTCAAACATCACATCAAGCAGGGTCTCTTCGACGATAGCGCGCAAGCCGCGAGCCCCTGTTTTTCGTTCCAGGGCCAGATCGGCGATAGCATCAATGGCTTCATCGGTGAATTGCAGGTCAACCCCATCCAGCTCAAAGAGTCGACAGAATTGTTTGAGCAGAGCATTCTTCGGTTCCACCATGATCCTGACCAAGGTTTCTCGATCCAATGACTCGACGGCCGCCATCATGGGTAACCTGCCAATGAATTCTGGAATAAGTCCATATTTGTGAAGGTCTTCAGGACGTGCATGGGCGAAGAGTTCATCCCCGCTGATGCGTTCCCCTACTTGCTGTGTGGTGAAACCCAAAGGGTGATTTCCCAAACGAGTAGCAACAATGTCCTCAAGTCCAGCGAAAGCTCCACCCACGATGAATAAAATGTTATTAGTGTCGATCTGGATGTAGTCCTGGTGAGGGTGCTTGCGCCCTCCTTGCGGTGGCACTGAAGCCACTGTACCTTCCAGAATCTTCAGCAATGCCTGTTGGACACCTTCCCCAGAAACGTCCCTGGTCAACGATGGATTCTCAGCTTTGCGGGCAACCTTGTCGATTTCATCGATATAGATAATGCCTGTCTCTGCTCTCTTCACATCATGGTCGGCGGCTTGAAGAAGTTTGAGAAGAATATTCTCAACATCCTCACCGACATACCCTGCTTCAGTCAAAGCTGTGGCATCCGCCATGGCAAAAGGTACGTTGAGCATGCGAGCAAGAGTCTGAGCTAGATAGGTCTTTCCACAACCTGTGGGGCCCATGAGCAAGATGTTGGACTTTGATAGTTCGACATTCTCCTGGCCTGCTGCGGCTTTCGGGGCGACATTGATTCTCTTGTAATGGTTATACACCGCGACTGCCAGGGTCTTTTTCGCAACGTCTTGCCCAATGACATACTCGTCAAGAAAAGCCGAGATCTGTTCAGGTTTGGGTAGTTCGTTGGTGGGGTTCAGCTCTGTAGCGCCGCTGAGCTCCTCATCAATGATTTCATTACACAAGTCAATGCATTCATCACAGATATACACCCCAGGACCAGCAATAAGCTTGATCACCTGTTTTTGACTCTTGCCACAAAATGAGCACTTCAGCAGTGCACTAGATTCACCCAGTCGCGCCATGATCGTCTCGCTTCCTCATCTAGCTGCTTGTCAGAATCTCGTCGATGATTCCATAATCAAGAGCTTCTTGGGCTGTGAGATATTTGTCTCGTTCAATATCTTGAGAGACCTTCTTGACGTCTTGACCCGTATTCGAGGCAAGCATCTCCTCCATGAGAGAACGAATCCTCAAGATCTCCTTCGCTTGGATTTCCAGGTCGGAAGACTGCCCATAGGACCCCTCCCCGGAAATAGCTGGTTGATGGATGAGAATTCGCGAGTTGGGAAGTGCCAGCCTCTTTCCTGGAGTGCCTGCTGACAGCAGGACGGCAGCTGCCGAGGCAGCCTGACCTAGACACACCGTCTGGATGTCTGGTTTGACGAAACCCATCGTGTCATAGATCGCTGTCAGAGCAGTAAAAGACCCACCTGGGGAATTGATATAGATCGAAATCTGGCGTTCAGCATCCATCGACTGCAAGCACAACAGCTGCGCCATCACGGCATTAGCAATGTCGTCGGTGATAGGTGTACCGAGGAAGATGATTCTCTCTTCAAAGAGCTTCGTGTACGGATCTACTCTGCGTACACCATAACTCGTACGCTCCTCCCACTGAGGGATGTAGTACTCAGCTGAGGGAAGATGCGGAGCAAGGGAAGAAAACTGGTCAGGGTTCATCATCACAATAATCCTTAGCTATTGGGCGCGCCAGCGCTAATTTGGGAAGCGCGCTCGAAAACATGGTCAATGAACCCATAGGCTTGGGCTTGTTCAGCTGTGAACCAACGATCACGATCTGAGTCAGCTTCAATTTGTTCCACACTTTGACCCGTATGCTGAGCAATCAACTGGCTCATCGTCTTCTTAATATGCATGGACTGCTCTGCTTGAATGCGGATATCGGAGGCTGTTCCTCCGAGACCACCGGAGGGTTGGTGCATCATGATGCGGCTGTGCGGCAGGGCGTACCTCTTACCATGGGCGCCTGCCGACAAAAGGAATTGCCCCATGGATGCTGCCAAACCTATCGCAACTGTTGCCACATCATTAGAGATCCACTGCATGGTATCGAAGATCGCCATTCCGGAATCAACCGAACCACCTGGGGAATTAATATAGAGGTAGATGTCTTTCACCGGGTCTTCTGCATTCAACAGCAGCATCTGCGCACAGATCGCATTGGCATTCTCATCGCGTACCTCCGAACCAAGGAACACAATTCTGTTTTTCAACAGGGCCTGGTAGACATTGTCACTCATCGTACCTGGGGTGTTCATGTCCGCCGCAGTAGTTTCACAAGTATCTCTCACGGAAAGGAAGGTTACCTGTCTAGTCTGACAAATCCTGACAATCGCCTGGCGTGTTCGCTCTCAGCACACTTTCACGGGTAAAACACGCGCTGCCAACAGCAAAAATCTCACCAGGTGATCACTAAGTCTCAACCTTGCATCAATATCCTACGAGGAGGAATCATCACCCTCGTCCGCGTCGCTAACCTGCGGTTGTGAGGCACTCATCACAGCCTTCATATCAATCGTTGCACCAGTCGGATCACTTACTTTGGCTCCAGCCACGAGAGAATCCAGTGCTTTCGCTTGGCGGATTTGGCTCATCCATTCACTCAAATGATCGTGTTCTTTCATGTGCTCGACCTCTTGCTCTGGGGTCGTTTGGTTCTCTTGCGCCCTCTGGATGATAAATTCTGTGAGATCGTGTTGATCCACTCCGATCCCAGATTCGTTAGCTATGCGGTCCAAGATGATTTCTGCACGTATTCCACGCTCCACTGATGACCTGGTTGATTCCATGAATTGTTTCTCGGTGTTCATAGTCTCGTCGCCTACGCGAGCCAGATAATCCTCAAGGGTCATTCCTGCGGTCTTCAATTGCTCCAGCATCGTCGAGGTACGACGGTTGGTTTCATCATCAATCAGCTGCAGGGGTACGTCAAAAGAGGTACGAGAAATGACTTCGTCCAGGATTGCTGAGCGTGCCTGACGGAATTGATCCATGACCGCCATCTGTTCCACAGCTTTGCGAAGGTCATCTTTCATTTCCTCGACAGAGTCGAATTGTGAAACCATCGACGCGAATTCGTCATCAATCTCCGGCAGGGTTCTTGCTTGGACTTTCGTCACAGTCACCGTAATATCGGCTGACTCACCTTCCCACGGTCCACCAACAAGGGTAGAAGTGAAAGTCTTTTCGTCTCCAAGGTGTGATCCCAGGAGAGCTTCATCGAGACCATCAAGCATTTGCCCAGAACCAAGAACGTATGTCACTCCTTTAGCATTGGCATCACCCAGGACTTCACCATCACGGCGAGCCACGAGGTTGATGACCACTTGATCTCCGTCTTCACAGGGACGATCAACATCACTCACTTCTGCGAAACGCTCTTGGAGGACTGCCAGTTTCTCAGTGAGTGTTTTCTCGGTATCGTCACTGGCATCAACACTTACCTCCAGGGCAGAAAAGTCTGGGAGGTCAAAGCTTGGAAGAATATCCACTTCCATCGTCACCTCGCTCACCTCAGTAGCACTCAAGGTTGACAGCTCTACTACTGGCTGCCCTAAAGGAGTGAGCTGATGGGTTTCTAGCGCTTGGGTATAGGCCGCAGGTAGATACTCTTGTACTGCTTCAGTGAGGACCGCTTCCTTCCCCAAGTGAGTTTCGACGATCTTTTCAGGAATATGTCCTTTTCGAAAGCCGGGGATCGACATGGTTGATCCAAGATCGCGGAAAGCCTTTTTCATCGCTGGGGCGAGTTCGTCTGGTTCAATGGTGAGCAGAATCTTGACACGGGTATCGCTGAGCTTCTCGACTGTGCTGGGCAAGGGAACACTCCTGAGGATTGTGGGTCTAGGTCAGGAGGTAATCGTACCGGCTTGCCATCACCCACGCCATCTCACGGGCGTCTTACATCCATGGAGGTCCCACTTCGCTGGAGCTCAGCGAAATGATCTAGGCGGCTTCAGCTAACTCCCAGTGGGTTTTCATAGCTTCCAGGGCACTCTTCTCGATACATCGAACCTTGGCGACTGTCGTTCCTAGTTCAAGGGCCACGTCTCGGCGCGAATAGGGATGTGTTTCCCATCCTGTCCGTAGTTTCAACACCCTGCGCTGAGAGGGGTGAATCATGTCGAGGGCTCTCTGCAGTCCATCGCGTACGAGCCCGTCTTCGAGACATTGATCAGGACCACTGTCAACTACCTCGACCACCTCGATGGGAACCCATGGCTTCAATCGGTGACGCCGTACTGCCGCTCGTACCCACATCGCTGCATATGGACCAAAGGCACCTTTACGCCAATCAAACTTCAACACTGCTTGATTGAGTGCCACGCAACCCTCCTGAAAGAGATCAGCCTGTGGCACCCCTGAACGGCGAGATGCTTCAACGGCAATAACTCTCACCAACCCTATATGATTCATGATCAGATCATTCTTCGCCTCGCGGCCTTCTTCGATCAGTTGAACAAGTTCTTCAGGTGTGACGCACTCGAGGTGATCATCACTGCAGCCTTGGTTCATCTGGTCGAGAGCTTCTTGAGCCAGCACCCCGGCTTCAATTCTCTGAGCAAGTATCTTGTCTGGCTGTATTGGTGTGGTCGTTTCCATATGTTAACTATGTCTTTGATTCTTCTGTGAAAGTCTTAGACGGGTGAGGTTGTGGATGTCCACATATGGACAACACTAGATATGTGCATCACCTCACAACCACAATCGTTCACTCCTGGAGGGATGAGACCACCAGTTGCCACCTCCGACAGGGCTTAGACTTGTGACCATGGCTGGTTTATTCAAAGCTGAGGACTTAGACGAGGTACGCACCCGTGCACGCATCGATGATGTCGTATCTGCCCATGTCACCCTCAAACCAGCTGGCGCAGGAACCCTCAAAGGTCTCTGCCCCTTCCACGATGAGAAAACCCCCAGTTTCCAAGTCACCCCTACCCGTGGGCTTTATTATTGTTTCGGCTGTGGAAAAGGTGGAGACACAGTCAACTTCGTTGAAGAAATCAACAACCTCTCCTTCCGTGAAGCTGTTGAATTTCTTGCTGACAAGTACGGTGTTCGCCTGCGCTATGAGGAGGATTCCCGGCCCCAAGGTGTGTCACGAAGTCGGCTACTCGAAGCTAATTCTCTAGCAGCAGAGTTTTATTCACAAGCACTATCTACACCAGATGCAGAAACGGGTCGAACTTTTCTTCTTCAACGTGGTTTCGATGAAGAAGCCACCCAACAATTCTGTGTCGGGTTTTCTCCACGCGGTGGGCGTGACCTGGTCAACCACCTCAAGACTCGTGGATTCTCAGACAAGGAACTCCTCGAATCTGGACTGATGCGGACCGGAGGGTGGGACTATTTCCAATCAAGGCTCATGTGGCCTATCCGTGATGCTGGAGCCTCAGTGCTTGGTTTCGGTGCTCGGCGACTCTTCGATGATGATCGAATGCCTGCCAAGTACATCAATACTCCAGAAACACCGCTCTACCATAAGTCACATGTCTTGTACGGGTTGGACCTTGCTCGTACCGCTATCGCATCCAAGGGGAATGTCGTTGTGGTGGAAGGGTATACCGATGTCATGGCCTGCCACCTGGCGGGAGTGACCCAGGCTGTCGCCTCCTGTGGAACAGCTTTCGGCTCTGAGCATGCCAAGCTCATTCAGCGCCTCTTGGGTGCTCAAGGATCTTCAGGCAAAGTCATTTTCACTTTCGACGGTGATGAGGCTGGCCACAAAGCCGCAGTCAAAGTGTTTCAAGAGGATTCAACCTTTCTTGCTTCCACGTGGGTGGCTGTTGCTCCGAAGGGCCTCGATCCTTGTGATCTTCGCCTTCAACAATCCGACCAAGCAGTACGCGATCTCGTCGCCAACCCAACCTCACTCTATGACTTCGTGACCCTCAATATTTTGGAGAAATACGACATGGGGAACGTCGATGCCCGCCTGGCAGCAGTTCGCGAATGTGCTTCACTCGTGAGTGCCATACGGGACCCATCCAAGGTTGATGAATATGTCACCATCCTCGCCAACCGTACGCTGACCAGTCCAGATACAGTACGCCGGGAGATCAAGTTAGCTCGGGGCAAACACTCCCAGTCACCACACAAGGCGAGTGAACCGGCACCCACACTGCCTGGTGCAGCTCTGCCCCACCCCCAAGATCGGGCACTGCTCGGTGAGCGAGAGGTCCTGAAGTTTATGGTGCAGGATCCGAGCATTTTTGAAGGTGATGAACCCTGGTATGGTCTCACCGACAATGATTTCACCCATCCGGCTTATCAGGGGCTGTTTCGTACGATCACCCAGGTAGAAGACCCTTCACCACACTGGGCAGCGAGACTCGTTGATAAGCTCACCCACCAGGACTTGAAAACCCTCACTATGCAACTGAGTGTGGAAGATCCAGTCACAGAGGTGACTCCGCGCCACGGGCAATCCTATGCTGCGCGGTTGAAACTGGTGAGTGTGGAACGCAGCTTGGCTGAACTGAAAGCAACCATGCACCGGATTAATCCTCAAACAAACACGGAAGAATACACTCCACTGTTTCAGCAGATGATTACCTTGGAAACTCAGCGTAAAGCTCTGAAAACCTTGACCAATCCAGAATCATGACTGCCTCCAAGTGATTCTCGCCCCTTGTGGTGGATGTCACACTCCTCGCCCGAGTCCAGTTGGAATTCGTGTGAGGTCGTACCCTAAAAGAATCTCGGCTTGCAGAAAAGCAAAACGATCAGTCATCCCACCAACGTATTCCACCGCTCTCCACACCCGTGGATCAATCTCATCGAGGAAAGACGGTGGATCACCACGATTCCCTGGTACTTCATCAGGATTGTCGATGAGATAGTCAACCAGCTGGTGCAAGAGGTCGATGACCGCTTCGCTTTGAGCAATAGCATCACTGCGCATATAGATGTGTTCATAGTTGAAAGCGCGAAGCTGTGCCAAAGCTGAGGCTGTGTCTGGGGCCATACCAACAATTCCATGTTGAGAGATCGCTTCAATCATGGATGTGATGAATTCACGCAATTGCTGGGAGCGAGTCGAACCCACATGGTCGACGACATCTTTCGGGATCTGGTTGGTGCTGACAATTCCAGCATGCAGAGCATCTTCAAGATCATGGGCACAATAGGCGATACGGTCTGCCCAGGAAACAATCTCCCCCTCCACGGTGGCTGGTGCTGGATGTGACCACGAGTGGCACCGAATCCCATCGAGAGTCTCGTAGCATAAATTGAGCGACCGCAACGCCACATCAGCACCCCAGGGCCCATGGTCGTACCCTCCTGGGATATAGGCATCAAATGCAGTTTCGGAGGCGTGACCTCCTGGACCATGGCCACAGTCATGCCCGAGGGCAATCGCTTCGGCCAGGGTCTCGTTGGCACCCACCCCACGGGTGATAGCCCTCGCTACTTGGGCGACTTCTAGAGCATGAGTCAAACGTGTACGTTGGTGATCCTTGGGGTACACCACGACCTGTGTTTTTCCAGCCAGTCGACGAAAGGCAGTGGAGTGGACGATGCGGTCTCGGTCTTTTTCGAAACAAGTACGGTAGGGGTCTTCACTTTCTTCCCGAACACGTTGACCTGAGCCTCGTCCGAGGGTTGCACCAGGATTCAAGTGCTCACGTTCTTGGTGTTCGCGGGCTTCACGCCGTACTGGCTCAGCCTTGTCGAGTCCAACACCCGAGTCACTATGAGCCCGTACTAAGTCACCAGTAGAATGTCCGCGCATGGTTGATGCCCACTGCCTTGTTCGCTCATTTGGCATAAGACGAGTATTCCTCATTCTTTGTCCCACGTCATCCCCACCCATCAACCACAACCTGGGAAACCTGCTCGCCTATGGAGTAAACGGTCATCATGACCTCTAACTCGATCAACGAAGCACAGGAATCTGGCTCATCCACCTTGGGCGTCGATGTCAGCTCCGGTGAGGTCGTGGGTGTCCAGGGTGCGGGTATCCAGCCATCCGTACGGCATGGCGACCTTGGATCGTGGTGAACCTTGGCGACCACGCGGGGTTTGGAGTTCGCGTACCGGAAATGGTTCTTCTTCCACCTGAGCGAGCAACTCATCGAGCTGAGTGAGACTCGACACCAAACCAAGCTTGTAGCGTAGTTCTCCGCCCAGTGAGAATCCTTTGAAATACCAGGACATGTGTTTGCGTAAATCTGCCAAACCATGGTTTTCGTGTTGAAAATGTTCCACCAAGAGTTCGCCATGACGGCGTACCATCTCAACAACCTGCCTGCTCGTGGGAAGAGTAGGCGTATAGTCTTGCCCGCTCAGAGCAGCTGCCAGATCATGGAAGAGCCACGGCCGACCCAAGGCACCGCGCCCAATAGCCACCCCAGCACAACCAGTCTGGTTCATCATCGCTAGAGCATCACTGGCCTCCCAGATGTCACCATTACCGATGATGGGAAGGGAGACCTGCTCAACAAGGTGGGCAATAGCTTCCCAGTTAGCCTGCCCCGAATAAGCCTGGTTGACGGTCCTTGCATGCAGGGTGATTGCTGAGATCCCAGTATCTTCAGCGATACGCCCCACGTCAAGCATCGTCGTATGATGCTCATCGATCCCGATCCGAATCTTGATCGTCACAGGCACCTTAAAGGGAGCTGCTGCGCTTGTCGCGGCCTGGAGTATCGCACGGAAGCGATCCAATTTCCACGCCAAGACCCCTCCCCCACCTTTGCGCGTGATTTTCGGTACAGGACAACCAAAATTGAGGTCGATGTGGCGTACCCCAAACTCACCACAGGTTCGCTCAACCCCACGGCTCATCGTGGCGGGATCGACCCCCGATAACTGAACAGAGAACAAGTCATCGCCTGCATCCGGTGCCATCATCTCTAGTGTTTTTGGTATACGATCTGCTACCCCGCGGGCAGTGATCATTTCACAGGTGAACACTCCTGCAGGGCGGTGAATGGTGGCTGATTCGCCTTGTTCACGACAGAGTTTTCGAAAGGCAGGATTCGTCACCCCTGCCATGGGCGCAAGAAAGACCGGAACATTGAGGGTTGTGTTTCCCAGCTTCATGGGAACCCTTTCACCTCGGGTGTGAATTTAGCATCCCACCAGGCGAGTAAGGAGATAGGACTTGACCTGATCGAGCCCCACCCGCTCCTGGGCCATCGTGTCCCTTTCGCGAATAGTGACCGCTTGATCGTCTAGGGTGTCGAAATCTATGGTGACACAGTACGGCGTACCAATTTCATCTTGGCGCCGATAACGCCGCCCAATGGCCTGGGTATCATCGTAATCAACATTCCAGTATTTCCTGAGCTCAGCGGCAAGATCACGGGCTTTGGGGGAAAGATCCTCATGGCGTGACAGGGGAAGCACGGCAGCCTTGACTGGAGCAATCCTAGGGTCGAGACGTAGAACAGTACGCACGTCCACCCCACCCTTGGTGTTGGGTGCCTCATCTTCATGGAAGGATTCCACGAGGAAGGCCATGAGTGAGCGGGTGAGCCCGGCCGCTGGTTCAATGACATAGGGAACATATTTCTCGTTGGTCACCTGGTCGCGGTACGACATGTCCTGACCCGAATGCTCACTATGGGTGGTGAGATCGAAGTCTGTACGGTTGGCGATACCTTCCAGTTCTCCCCATTCGCTGCCCGCAAACCCGAAACGATACTCAATATCAACGGTCCGTTTGGAGTAGTGGGAGAGTTTTTCTTTCGGGTGCTCATAATGGCGCAGGTTGTCACGGCTGATGCCCAAATCGACGTACCACGCCGTACGCTCATCTATCCAGTATTGGTGCCACTGCTCATCTTCGCCCGGTTTGACGAAAAACTCCATCTCCATCTGCTCAAATTCTCGAGTACGGAAGATAAAGTTTCCTGGGGTGATCTCATTACGGAAAGACTTGCCGGTTTGCCCAATACCGAAGGGAGGTTTCATGCGCGAGGTTTGGACAACATTAGCGAAATTTACGAAGATACCTTGGGCTGTTTCAGGGCGCAGATAGTGTAACCCCGATTCGTCTTCCACTGGGCCTAAGTGGGTTTTGAGCATCATGTTGAAGTCTTTGGGTTCCGTCCACTGGCCTTTGGTCCCACAGTTCGGGCAGGGTATCTCGGTGAGCCCATCGGGCTTGCGATTCTTACGGAACTCGAATTCTTCTTCGAGAGTGTCCGCCCGAAAACGCTTGTGGCAACTCAAACACTCGGTCAGTGGATCATTGAAGACACCCACATGGCCGGAGGCTACCCAGACTGTCCGCGGAAGAATGACAGAGGAATCCAAACCAACCACATCATTGCGGGAGGTCACTACCGAACGCCACCACTGTTTTTTGATGTTCTCTTTAAGTTCCACACCCAGGGGGCCGTAATCCCAGGCAGCCCTCGTACCACCATAGATTTCTCCACAGGGATAGACGAATCCGCGCCTCTTAGCGAGGTTGATGACATTATCTAGTGCACTTGCCATTGTTCTCCTTGATCCGGGTTCTGATCGCCATGCACGAATGCCAATCGTAGCCGATCCCGGCTCCAGTTCTATTCGGAAAGAATCTTGTAGAGCATTCCCAAACCAGTGCATTCCATGACTGGTGAAGTTGCTTCAAAGGAACCTGGCGCAGTGCAGGTGTCTTGCTTGTCTTGGTCAGTGTAGGTGATGATAAAGCTATCCCCTTTAATCTTCCACTCAAAGTCCCCATTTCCAAGCTCGGGTTCTTCAGTGTTGTCCACCGTTCCGGTGCCGTCTGCGTTGATGACGAGACTACTACCCATCCCCCACCACTCGCCGACTGCTTCCTCTTTTGCAGCGCTGATATCAGCACCGCATCCAGCAAGTAGTACCACTGACGCAAAACCCGCAGCAACAATTTTCAATATTTTCACATCGACGATTTTAACAGTACTCAGTGGTTTATCTCACACACCGACCCGTCCTGGTCATGGATGCCTGCATAGTACTGGTCATCGTGGCCCTGTTGCAGGGTTCATGGATGTGCAGTCAACCGATTGTGTATCAGGCAGAAGGTTCTTGTGTATCGGCCTTGATAGGTACTCCCGGGTGTCCATCTTCCTTGGTTCCATGGAATTGACAAAGATCGACGTCTTAATGATAATGATTCTCATGAAAAAGAGTCTTCTCTCTGTTGTCTCCCTGTGCTGCCTCGTCCTGGTGGGGTGCTCCCCTGTGAGTGGGGAAATAGGCACTGCCAACGAAACAGGTACCATCAACGTTGTTGTGGGGGTCTACCCCTACGCTTACATGGTGGAAACATTAGGCGGGGATCGAGTCAGTGTAACCAACCTCGCTGAAGGCAGTGTGGAGCCTCACGACCTGGAATTAACCGCACGCCAGGTTCGCACCCTGACAACCTCAGATTTGATCATCTATCAGCGTGGTTTCCAACCAGCCCTCGATGCGGGAGTTGAGCAGAGCCAGACTCCACGGATCTTCGATGTCACCACTGTCGTACCACTAGAAAACAGTGGGGAAGGCACCCTCGATCAACACATCTGGTTGGACCCGGTCCTCATGGCGACTATTGCTGAGGATGTGGCAAGTCTGCTCATCGAGATTGATCCTGCTGGGGAAGAACACTACCGAGCCAATCTCGAGGGATTGATCACCACCTTGAACCGTCTTGATGAAGATTACACTCAAGGGTTGGCCACCTGTGAACGCCGAGAATTCCTCGTTGAGCACGCTGCCTTTGGGTATCTAGCCCAGCGGTACAACCTCACCCAGATCTCGGTGAAAGGTGTCAACCCCGATGTTGAACCCAGTCCTGGACACCTGGCGCAGATTTACGAAGAAGTGGAACTCCGCGGGCTGACCACCATCTTCTATGATAACTCGTCGGGCGCGGAATTGACTCCCTCTGGTTCTACCCAGTCCATCGCTGATGATCTCCAGTTGAGGATCTGGCCCATCGATCCATTGGAACAGGCCCCAACCCAACAGGTGGATCACCACAACAAGTACCCCGATGTCATGGACATGAATCTTTGGTCCTTGCGTTCGGCCAACGGTTGCCCATGAGTATCGTTGTTAACTCCCTTGGGGTGTCTCTGGGAGGGCTGCCTATTGTCAAGGACATTTCATTCCAGATCGAATCTGGGCATGTTGTTGGCGTCCTCGGGTCTAATGGTTCAGGAAAAACCACATTGATCAAGGCTATGCTTGGGCTGCTTCCCTGCACAGGCGAGGTGAAGATTCTGGGCCAGCCCATCACAACGTTCAACAACTGGAAGAAGATCGGGTACGTGCCGCAGCGCTCTTCAGTCTCCTTACACTCCACAACCACACGTGAAGTCGTGGAATCCGGTCTCCTGGCTGGTCGGTCATGGGGATGGGTACAATCCAACGAACGCCGCCATGCCCAGGAGGTGCTCGACATTGTCGGGCTTTCCAATCACGGTGAGGAACCTTATCTCCATCTTTCCGGTGGGCAACAACAACGAGTACTCATAGCGCGCGGGATCGTTCATCAACCAGAGATCCTGATCATGGATGAACCTTTTGCCGGTGTTGACCTCGATCATCAACGAGACATTATCGCCAGGCTGTCAGGCATGGGTGCCACCATTGTAGTTGTCCTTCACGAAACTACCCTCTGGGCGAATGTCCTTGACCGTACGCTCATTCTCCGCGAAGGACGATTAGTCTACGATCAATCCCTTCGTGGTGATCATCCCCTAGGTGACTACTCAACGACGTCCAACTCAATGGATTCTGCGACTAACGCGCAGAATGACAAGGAGGGTCACGCGGTTGGCACAGTTGAGGAGTCACTCCTGACTGGAATGGAACCACGATGGACTATCTAGCACTCGCCTTCGTGCAACGCGCCCTTGTCGCCGCAGCAGTCGTCGGGGTGTCAGCCCCCAGCATTGGCACGTACATCGTGCAACGCCGACTCTCCCTGCTCGGTGATGGACTCGGCCACGTTGCTATCGCCGGAGTGGGTTTCGCTCTCTTGACTGGTACAGCCCCCGTGGGTTGGGCAATAGGAATCTGTGTTGCTGGAGCCATTGGAATCGAAACTCTCCGCCAACGGGGAAAAGCCACTGGAGACATCGGACTCGCCATCCTGTTCTACGGTGGTCTAGCTGCTGGGGTGTTGATGGCCTCCATGGCTGGGCAAGGAGCAGCAGGCCTGGCTGGGTATCTTTTTGGTTCCCTCAACACACTCACCACCCAAGATTTGTGGATCGTCGGGGTTTTGTCCCTGCTGATCCTCCTGGTTGCCCTCGGCCTCATGCCACAGTTCTTCACCATCAGTGCCGACGAAGATTTCGCTCGAACCCTCGGACTTCCTGTACGCCTCTACAACTACCTCATCGTCATTGTGGCGGCCATAGCAGTCACGATTGCCATGAGAACTGTGGGACTCCTGCTCGTGAGCGCCCTCATGGTGATCCCTGTGTCTGCTTCCCAGAACCTGTTCACCGGGTTCAAACGCGGAATGTGGGGGGCTATGGGTATTGGGTTGATCTCCAGTGTGGGCGGCTACCTGATTGCTTTGTACGCCGACCTCGCCCCTGGTGCCATGATCGTACTGGTGACCATCGGATTCTTCATTGCTTCGCTACCCATCTCTGCCCTCGTACATCGCCACGTCCACCGCGCCCGGGATGAGGATCCCCGACCTGACCCGCATACCCACACAGAAGTTCACGACCACATCCACGGACCCGATTGTGGGCACCCAGCTGTACGCCATGGCGACCACCTCGACTATATTCATGACGGCCATCTGCATGCCCCTCACGGAGAACACTATGACGAGCACTAGCCCTCGACGTACCCGCCAGCGTCAAGCCATCGCAGAATACCTAGCGATGACCGATGGGTTCCGTAGCGCCCAGCAGATCCACCAAGGACTCCTCCAGGGCGGTACGGCTGTGAGCCTCCCAACAGTTTATCGGGCACTCGGGGTCATGGCCACAGCTGGTGAGATTGATCAAGTGATCAGTGAGGGCCAAAGCTCGTACCGCCAATGCTCTTCGCACCATCACCACCATCTGAGGTGCCGAACCTGTGGTCACACGATAGAACTGGTGAATGATCCCGTCGAACAGTGGATTGATGACATCAGTAGTGACTATGGTTTTGCTTGCGTTACCCACCTCACTGAGATCACTGGAGTTTGCCCGGCCTGCCAGGGGACACCATCGACAGTAGATCGAACAATCAAGGAACTCTAAGGTAGATCCAGTCCAGGAATGTGGCCAGCCATGAATTCAGCCATGCGATCAGGAGGATAGGCTCCCACATATTTGGTCGACACCCAAGCTTGGAAACCTGCCGCAAGGAGACCAGATAACTTCAGGTCACCTGTTTGGGCTATGAGTGTTCCTGCAATCCCTGCTAGCACGTCACCAGAACCAGCTCGAGCCAGACCAGGAGAACCTGATTGAAGCTGAACAACGGTGCCATCGTGATGGGCAACGAACTGTTGATGTCCCTTCAACAACACAGTACACCCATGGCGCTGGGCCGCTTCCAGCGCTGAGAGGGAGGGGTGTTTTTCCACCACTGATCGTTCAACACCCAGCAAACGAGCTAATTCCCCTGCATGCGGGGTAAGTAGGCACTGGGTAGAACACACCCCATCGATGTACGTCAAACCACCAGCATCAACAACAACTCCCACACCCGAGGCGATAGCGCGCTCCCAGTGGAGCTGTGTTGATTCCTGGTCATCCCATCCTGAGCCCACGACCCAGGCATCGACTTTTCCTGGCCCAAAGGTCACACTAGGAGCCCTCGACAAAAGAGCTTGGCAGGTCGCCTCAGGCCCGAGGTAGCGAATGAACCCGGCCCCAGAGTTCAGTGCTCCCAACACTGACAACACCCCTGCACCGGGGTAGCGTTTCGAACCTGTGGCTATTCCTACAACCCCACGAGCATATTTGTCAGCGCTCACCTCACAGGTAGGCCACCCGGCAAGAACATCGTCGAAAGTGAAGATTTCTGGCATCAGACACTATTCCACGGTGACAGATTTGGCGAGGTTGCGAGGTTGATCCACATCGCGGCCCATGAGTGTGGCTAATTCGCAGGAGAAATACTGCAAAGGCAAGATAGCTAACACAGGTTGGAAGAGGGTGGGTACGACCGGTAGCTCGATCAGTGTTGCCGCGTATTTCGCAGCTTCGGTATCTCCGGATTCTGCCAGGACGATCGTACGTGCACCACGGGCTCGTACCTCTTCGATATTGGAGATGACTTTGTCGTGGAGCTGATCGCGACCTTGGGGAGGTACGACAATGAAGATCGGAAGATCCTCCTCGACGAGTGCAATGGACCCATGCTTCAGTTCTCCAGCAGGGAACCCTTCTGCGTGAAGGTAGGAGATTTCTTTGAGTTTGAGAGCCCCTTCAAGAGCAACCGGGTAGCCAACATGGCGTCCGAGGAACAGGAAGGCTTTTTCATCAACCATCTCGCTGGCGAGCCCATCGACAAGAGTCAGATCAGCGAGAATCTCCTCCATTTTCGCTGGCAGAGCTTCAAGTTCTTCGACGAGTGCCACAACCTCATCACCAAACTTTGTTCCCCGAACCTGCGCAAGATAGAGCCCCAACAGATAACAAGCTATGAGTTGAGTGGTGAAACCTTTCGTTGAGGCCACACCAATTTCTGGACCCGCATGGGTGTAAATCACAGCATCGGATTCGCGAGGAATCGTCGAACCATTCGTGTTGCAGATTGAGATGACTTTGGCATGTTGTTCACGGGCATGTCGAATCGCCATGAGAGTGTCAGCAGTCTCCCCAGACTGGGAGATGGTGACCACGAGGGTAGTGGCAGTAATGATCGGGTCGCGGTAGCGGAACTCTGAAGCGATCTCAACCTCGACGGGAATACGAGTCCAGTGCTCGATAGCGTACTTGCCGATGAGGCCAGCATGGAAAGCGGTGCCACAGGCAACGATAATGATTTTGTCAACACACCTCAGCATGGCTTCACTAATATGGATCTCATCGAGAACAAGTTCACGATCAGCGTTGATTCGGCCCAACAGGGTATCGGTCACTGCACGAGGTTGCTCGAAGATCTCTTTGCGCATGAACCAGTCATATCCACCTTTTTCTGCAGCAGAAAGATCCCAATCAATATGGTACGGGCGCACCTCGGCCGGTTCCCCATCAAAAGTAGTGACCGTAATAGTGTCGGGAGTCATCTCGACAATCTGATCTTGACCAAGTTCAATAGCTTCACGGGTGTATTCAATAAAAGAAGCAACATCGGAGGCAAGGAAGTTTTCGCCCTCACCAACACCAACCACCAAGGGCGAACTTCGCCGAGCGGCGACAATAGTGTCAGGAGACTGGGCATCAACCCCAACCAGTGTGAAGGCTCCCTGAAGGCGGCTCACCACCACTTGCATAGCCTCACTAAGAGACAACCCGGTCAGCAGCTGTTGTTCGATAAGATGGGCAGCAACCTCAGAGTCAGTATCAGAGGAAAAGCTCACCCCTTCTGCGCTAAGTTCTTCACGCAGTGAAGAATAATTCTCAATAATTCCATTGTGGACAATGGCAACTCGCCCCTGTGATCCGACATGCGGATGGGCATTAGTATCTGTCGGGCCGCCATGGGTCGCCCACCTGGTGTGCCCAATTCCTTGGGTTGAGGAACCGACCGCTGTCTTGGCGAGTTCTGCAACAAGGTTTTCGAGCTTTCCAGCCTTCTTATGCACTTCCAATCCGTGGTCACTGACCAATGCAATACCTGAAGAGTCGTACCCCCTGTATTCCATTCTTTTGAGACCCGAAAGGATCACGCTTTGCGCATCCCGCACACCGACATACCCGATAATTCCGCACATAGTGCATATTTTACTAGGAAACCCCTAGACGATTCCTACACCTGTGCCATCTTCACCACTAGACTCACCTGCAAAGGAGACATGATGGCTGATAATAATGATGGTACGAGCAGTGCCTTTTTAACCTTGCCGAGGGATCATTGGGCGAAGTTGTCCAGCGACAGGAACCTCGGTATGTCTAACCAGACCATGGGTAGTCTTCTTGCCATGGGTGATCCGCTGGATCCTGACCACTTGCGCCAGGTTTATCTTCCTTTAGCTGAGCTCATCAATGTTTACATAGAAAACACCACAGCACTATCCGCTCAGTCCAACGCCTACTTGGGACTCGCTGAAAAACCGACCCCCTTCATTATTGGTATTGCAGGCTCGGTTGCTGTAGGAAAGTCCACAACAGCTCGACTGCTTCGTGAGTTGCTCTCCATCAACCGAAGAGTTGATTTGGTTACGACCGATGGCTTCCTCTACCCGAATGCGGTGCTGGAGAAAAAGGGGATCATGGACAAGAAAGGGTTCCCGAAGTCTTATGATCGTACGGCTTTGCTTAAGTTCGTCATGGATGTGAAATCTGGGGTGGAGGCAAACTCTGGTGTTTACTCTCACATCACCTACGACATCGTGCCTGGCGAAGTGATCACCATCAATCAACCTGATGTTCTCATTATTGAGGGTCTCAATGTTCTCCAACCCACCCGCAGGCAACCCGATGGGACCTTGGGTATGGCTGTCTCTGACTTTTTTGATTTTTCTGTCTATGTTGATGCTCCAGAACCGATCATCAAGCAATGGTTTCTGGACCGGTTCCGCCAATTACGTACAACAGCTTTCACCGAACCTGATTCTTTCTTCCGCCAGTTCGCTCACATACCCGACGATGAAGCTATTCGCATGGCATCAGACATCTGGGATACGACTAATGGCCCGAATCTCTTGCGCAATATTCAACCTACCCGTGATCGTGCGACAGTAGTGATATCTAAGGGTGACAATCACGAAATTGATTGGGTACGTATCCGCAAGATCTAGGTGTACAGGTTAGGTCAAGGCCAGCCTCAGTCGTACTATCTCAGCGAGAGACTCCCCCACCTGTTGGGCACGTTCTTGGGTTTCGGCCTCCACCATGACCCGTACTAGCGGCTCAGTTCCTGAAGGTCGAAGCAGCACCCTGCCTTGTTCTCCGAGTTCTTCTTCAGCCATCTTCACTGCTTGAAGGACCTCCGCGTCGATATTGGCCCGGGTTCGATCAACCCCGGAGACGTTGATCAATACTTGAGGAAACCTCGTCAAAACTGATGCCAAAGAGCTCAAGGGCTCCCCACTGGCCATAATCTGGGCCGCGAGGTGAAGTGCAGTGAGCGTACCATCTCCAGTGGTAGCGAACTCGCTCATGATGACATGGCCGGATTGTTCCCCACCGAGGGTGTATCCGTGAGTATTCATGGATTCCACCACGTAGCGATCCCCTACTTTCGTGGTGTCCACGACAATCCCGTGGGCTTCCATAGCTTTCATGAAGCCGAGATTACTCATCACTGTGGCCACGACAGTGTTGTGGTGGAGGTGCCCTGTTTCTTTCATGGCTATGGCAAGGATCGCCATAATCTGATCGCCGTCAACGATCTGGCCACTCTCATCCACTGCTAAACACCGGTCAGCATCTCCATCAAGCCCAATACCGAGGTCTGCTCTTTCGCGCACCACGGCCTCTTGAAGGGATTCAAGGTGGGTAGAGCCACAGGCCTCATTAATATTGAGCCCATTGGGTTCATGGTGAATAGGTGTCACCATAGCTCCAGCTTTGGTGAATGCTTTGAGTGCAGTACGCGAAGCAGCACCGTTGGCTGGATCAACCACCACGTGGAGGCCCTTGAGTGGCTTCTTGGCTCCTAAAGAGTTCACGATATGGCGTACGTAGAGTTCAGTGAGCTTAGATTGGCGAGTGACCCTGCCCACATCAGCACCCGTGGGGCGCGGTGTCGGTGTGGCAAGGTTCTCTTCGATGAGCGCCTCGATGTCGTCGGGAAGTTTAACTCCACCACGAGCGAAAAACTTGATCCCATTGTCTTCCATCGGATTATGGGAGGCGGACAACATGACACCGAAATCAGCATCTAATTCTGAGACGAGATAGGCCAATCCTGGCGTTGGGATCACGTTGACAACGGTGACATCAACCCCGGAACTTGCTAGGCCAGCGACGACGGCTGCTTCCAAGAATTTCCCTGAAATTCTCGTATCTCGCCCCACTAAGGCAGTCATGCGTCGCGACGGGGATTGTTCAGCGAGGACACTCGTGGCAGCAATAGCCAAATCGAGTGCTACTTGAGCGTCAAGCACATCATTGGCGCGGCCACGCACTCCGTCGGTACCAAAGAGGCGACCCACGTTAACCCGTTAACGCTTGGAGTATTGTGGAGCTTTACGAGCCTTTTTCAAACCGGCTTTCTTCCGCTCCTTGATGCGTGCATCGCGGGTCAGCATTCCGGCTTTCTTCAATCCTGGGCGTGAGGCTTCACTATCAGCTTCATTGAGTGCCCGGGCAATACCTAGACGAAGGGCTCCGGCTTGACCAGAGACTCCTCCACCGCTGATGAGCGCGGTCACATCATAGGAACCAAGGACGTCAGCTGTCACGAATGGTTCAGAGATTTCCTGTTGGTGAAGTTTGTTCGGGAAATAGTCATCGAGTGAGCGGCCATTAATGGACCACTGCCCAGAGCCCGGGGCGAGACGTACGCGTGCAATGGCTTCTTTGCGTCGACCAGTACCTCGTGAGTTTTGGACTACTGCCGGGCGAGATGATTTCTCAGGAGTTTTCGTTTCCTCAGAACGGTAAGCGATCTCACGATCTTCTTCGTCAACGAAAGCAGCGGGGATCTCGTCAACCTCGACGGCTTCTTCAGCTGCTTCTACCTCTTCGATGATATCGGTTGGGTCTACGTCTGTCACTTACTTACCTCTCCTGCGGAATGCTTCATCTCAAAGGGCTGCGGTTTCTGCGCTTCATGAGGATGCTCGGAACCGGCATACACCTTCAGCTTAGTCATCATTTTGTGGCTCAATTTGTTCTTGGGCATCATTCCCCACACTGCTCTTTCCACCGCTTTGCGTGGGTTTTTGGCCAGCAATACGCCCAGGGGAATCGCCTTCAAACCTCCTGGATAACCGGAGTGACGAATCGACATTGTATCTGTTGCCTTATTCCCACTGAGAGCAATTTTGTCAGCATTGATCACAACAACGAAGTCTCCCGTGTCAATGTGGCGAGCAAACTGGGGTTTGTGCTTGCCGCGAAGCAGCGTCGCCACTTGCACCGCGAGTTGGCCCAAGACAACGTTCTCAGCGTCGATGACCAGCCAATTCCGGGTAACCTCACCGGGTTTGGGACTATAGGTAGGCACGTGTCTAACCATCTTCCATATCTGTGCGAATGTGTGTGGGGCGCTGTAACTTACTCACTGGATCAGCCAGCGCGCCAGCGCTCAACTTTACCTGTGGAGTAGGCCTCAGGTCAAGGCGAGGTGGGCCCTGGTGTCGAGGTGGGTGCAGTCTTCCCCGCCGCAGCCACCATGGCACTGGGATCACCCATCTCCGGTATGGGTTGACCTAACTCTTTGTCGAAGTGTTTGGCTGCATAATTATACAACGCTGATATTCCGAAGCATACGACTGCACCGCCGAGGAAGGCGACCACTCGTGTCATGGAATTAACTGATCCGATGTCGAAGGTGACAAGCTTCAAGACACACACCATTGTCATGGCAAGGCCGAAAATCCTCAAAGGTTTGGCTCGTGACCATAGCCCTAATCCTACGCAGAGCAAGGCACCAACCATGCACGCCAGTGAGGTGGGGTAACCCCAGGGCCATCCGTCGCGTCCAACAAACCAGTCATAGGGGGCAAACATCCCTACTGATGCGATCGTCAAACCAACTCCAGAAATGATGTCCATGGCCGTCATGGGTGGCAGAGATCCTGGGGTACGCAAGGCATTCGAGGTGGCTTTCGCCGTACGGCGAATCCAATCCGCTTGCAGAACGATGAGGATAACCAGGGCAATGGTGGTGAGAATGATACCGACAACGAACCTGACACCATCGAAGCCATCAGAATAAGGGTTGCCATGGAATTCGGCAGTGTTCCACACATAAAGATCCGACCCGTACCCATAGAGCGCTATTGTTGCTGCCCCAATCATCATTAACTCCCACAGGCGGTAGAAAATCTGTGGAACCCCTTGGCGAGTGAGTTGAATGACTGCAACCCCGAGAGCACTAACCAGGAACCATACCCCTGGGGCATAGTGTGCATGGTCCTCAATATAGGACCGAGCTTGGGGCCCCAACCACGTTGCCGACGTCATGCACACCACAAGAAGAGAAATCTCCATACCAACGAAGGTAAGCGGCACAGCAATAGGACCAAAGCGCGGGCGTAAATCACGGGGAACTTGGCGCCACGTAGCGTACGCCAGGAGGACCAGCAGCGCGAGATAACCCAGTCCAGCAGTGAAACCCCAGTGCCCGATGAGGTTGGAGTAACCTGACTGGGCAATCGGGTTCCTCCCTGTCATGAACACTCCCCACGGGATCACCATGGTCACGCCATCAGCTATGAGCAATCCTCGCGCGATCCATGTGAGTACGCGGGACTTCGAGAGATAACTCAGCCCAAGGTAGCCCATGGCAAGAACGATGACCCATGAACAATTGGGCAGGACGGTGACCCATATCCCTCCCGTGGGTTTCTCACCTGTGGCCAGCGTCATGCGTACCACGAGAAGTATCATCGAAACGACGGCTAACGGGACCAACGTACCTACTGCGATCCAATGATTCTTGGTGAGACGACGACCCAGAATTCCCAGACCCAGCGCAGGAATGAACCCAAGACCGACACAGATCGCTACTGCTGGATCAAAGATCGCCGGATGGTAGATGCCGAAGTCCCAGGAGTGGAGTTTCCCCAAAACTTTGAGTGTCACGACACCACAACTCATCAACACTACGGCTATCCATGCCAAGGAATTGACCAGAGCAAGGACCAGGGCGGCTGGTTTTTGCTTCACTTGAGCGCAGGAAACAAACAGGAGGTACGCAATGATGGTGGCACCCATGAATTGAATCGCAAAGGCACCAACGACCAGCCATACCGGCAGGGAGGATGCAAAGTTTTGTCCTCCGCCCAGGAGGCGACCAATCATGACCCCAAGGCTGAGAAGGATCATAGCCTGGGAGGCAAATAGCCCGAAACGGTACATCTTTCGTACCCAGATAAGATTCCCCACAATAATGGTCACTGTTGCTATGGCCTGGTAGATGACCAAGATCGTGAGTTTGCCATCACCAAACCCGCCAAGGTACCCATAGGAAATGGAGGCGACCATACCCACATGGGCTAGGACGGCAACAACCAGAGAATTCGTGTGCTTGGACAACCACACGCTGGCAACAATCCACACCGCAAGAATTGCAAAGGCAACGATGTCGGTGATGGCATGGAAATAGACATGGGTCACAAGAACCGAAATGAACACTCCCCCAAGGCCGGTTCCTACCAGAGCTTGGGTCAGAACACTGGCTTTACGTCGGTGCAACCAGTAACCCAGACTAAGTATTGCGAAGCTGAGAACAAACATCGCGATGATCTTGACCACATCGCTGAGATAGGGAACGACCAATATGCCGAGGAAAACAAGGCCAATCAGCCCTAGTACAGCGGCAACCAGCGGCAGGAGATTACGCCCAAGGAAGTTCTCGTTGAACTGTATCCTTCCCGGTGTCTGCGCCGTCGGGGCAAGACCTGGTTGCGGGGCAAAGGGTTGGCCACTAGGGGTACCTGGTGCCGACTGCATGGCAGCCATGGGAACCGCTGGCATGCGTCCAGTGGGTGCCCAGGTGGGCATGGGTCCCGGATAGGGGGTAGCCCAAGGTTGTGGTGCCGGGTAGGGCATTGGGTATCCGTACTGCCCTGGTGCAACTGGTGCGTTTGCTGGTAGAGCACCTCCTTGGGGTGGAATAGGTGGGTGGTACTGCGCTGGGGGCAGGGTACCGTGCGATGGGAGGCCAGCGTTCATCATAGAGGCCGACGTGGCACCATCAGCTTGTGTGGGGGAACCCTGAGGAGCCCCATGACTACTAGCCGCAGACAGGGCAGACGCATACTGTAGTGCGGTGACTTTCTTGTTCAACGCTGACAGAGATACTTGAGTGATGATCGCGAGAATAAGTATCGCAATGACAATGAGCAGGACCAATACTTCGATCATGCTTCCTCCTTGGTAGTGCCGTGAAATAGCGGAATGAGATCGTCGAGATCAAAGGCAGCGGCCACTTTGATTCGCTCATGGGTGAGGAGACGATAGTGCTGTGAGATGGTGTTTTGTTCAATGATGAATTGCCCGTTATCAGCGATAACGTCCCACCAGGGATTTGTGCTCACTGTGGGTGTTGGCACTGGGCTCGCCAAGCCAAGCGCAGGAATCATGTGAGCTGGTGATCCACCAAAGCTGTCAGAAATGATCTGAGAATCTGGAAACACTGCACACATCGTGACAGCACCACTGAATCCCAGTGATCGCCTTCCTTTTTCGATGTCCACCAGAGTTTTCTTGGACATCCCCAGAGCATCAGCCATCGCCTGTTGGGTGAGATCAGCTTCCGTGCGTACTAGACGAAGTTTGGCATCGCAGGTAGCAATGAAATCTGCTCGACTCTCGGACACTGTTCTCCTTCCCAGATAGTGTAATATTACACCTTCTGGGAAGAAAGTCAAGCCGCTGATCAGCCTGCGGAGGCGGTGAACCCACCCATTGGTGAGATTCTCACACCTGCCCCACTTCCCTGAGCCTAAACCGCACTGGTAGTGTGCCTTCATGAAGCGAATACTCCCCATACTCACCGTTCTTGGACTCGTTGTTGCAACTGGTCTGAGTGCATGTGGACAACCAGATAAAGACGAAACAACGACACCTTCAGGAACTTATGTGACCGATGGCAATTTCGTCATGACCCAGGTCAGCGATCCTGGAGCCCTTGATCCTCAACTCTCCATTGTCGCTGGCGTCTTTGAGATGACCGGTTACGCCTACGATTCGATTGTTGGACTCAGCCCTGAAGGCGAGATCCTTCCCCAGTTAGCTGCATCATGGACACAAGACGGTCTCAAAGCTACCTTCGACATTAAAGATGGCATTACCTGCTCAGATGGTTCAACAATGAGCGCCCAGACCATTGCTGACAACATCAATTGGCTGCAAGACCCGGGCAATGCCTCTCCGTACCTAGGAACCTTCCTCCCAGTTGGGATCACGGCAAGCGTCCAAGGCAGTACTCTTACCTTTGACATGCTGGCACCGGCACCCTTCCTGCTGTCTTCCCTTGCTAACGTGCCCATTGTGTGTGACGCTGGGCTCAACAATCGTGAGCAAATGCTCACTGGCACCTCAGGTTCTGGCCCCTATGAATTGAGTGAAGCCGTCGCTAACGATCACTATGTTTACACCCGCCGCGACGGATACACCTGGGGCCCAGGTGGCGCAACAACAGCCACTGAAGGTTTACCCAAGACCATTACTGTCAAGATCGTCCCCAACGAATCCACGGCAGTCAATCTGATACTGAGCAAGGATGTTAACCTTGTCACGACAGTCGGAGCTGACGCAGACAGAGCTGAAGACGCAGGCCTTCCCTCTGTGACGGTCCCAGCCAATCTAGGGTTTACGTGGTACAACCAAGCCCAAGGCCATCCCACATCCGACCCGGCTATTCGCAAGGCCCTCACCCAAGCCGTGAACCTTGACGACCTGGCAACTGTTATCACCAGCAACAAGGGCGGACGATCCACTGCACTCGCAGTTGTCCCGCCTGCCTCATGCTCCTATGACTCTATTACTGGAAAGCTCCCCACCTTTGATGTGGCAGCCGCTCAGGCAACCATGAAAGACGCCGGATACACCCTCGACACTCAAGGTATGTTTGCCAAAGATGGTGAAGTAGTCAAGATTGCCTTCCTCTATGACTCGGTGCTCGGTGATGCTGGTCAAGCAGCCGCTGAATTAGCTATCTCCCAGTGGAAAGCCGCTGGATTCTCCATTGAACCGCAAAGTGTGGATACTGCCCGCCTTGAGGAAGTTCTCTTTGGCACGGGAGCCTGGGACATTGTCTGGGAACCCATCAGTGTTAATAGCCCCGATCAAATGGTTGCCTTCTTGTCTGGGCCCTCCCCTGCTGAAGGTGGAGGCAATCTCGGCTCTATTGCCAATGCTGCCTACAACGCAGGTGTAGAAGAAGCCATGGGTCAGACAGGTGCTGAGGCTTGTTCAGCTTTCCAAAAAGCAGAATCAGCCTTGTTTGAGAGTACGGATCTCGTGGTCTGGGCGGTCCAGAACAACAAGATCTACTATTCAAATTCTGAATATGCCTACAACGGGCGCACCCAGGTCACCAGTTTGCGTCTCCTAGCGCAGTAACCTCGTGACCACAGTGGCGCCACCAGTCGAAGGGCCTGGGCGCATTCGCGAGATTATCCAGAATCACTGGGTGAAATTCGTGATACGCCGAACAGGCCGATTGGTGGTGTCACTGTGGGTGGTGGTGACAGCGTCATTCGCCATGATCCACCTCATTCCTGGTGACCCAGTTCGGGCATCCATGGGAATGACTGCGTCCGTGGAGGTTGTAGAAGCCAAACGAGAACTACTCGGACTCAATCGGCCCCTGATGGAACAATACTGGAGTTTCCTCACCGGATTATTCAGCGGTGATCTAGGGACCTCCATCTTCACTGGTTTACCAGTAGGGCACACCATCTCCCAGCAATTGCCTGCAACCTTAACACTCGCTATCCCAGCGTTCATTTTAGCTTTAGGTGTGGCCATTCCCTTAGGGTTATGGATGGCTGTGATCACTCGCGGCGGGCGAGCACGGCGCACAGAACTGACCTTTGTGGGTACGACTGTCACCTTGGGTACTATCCCCGATTTCCTCTACAGCTGTATCTTCATCTCGATCTTCGGGCTCACCTTGCACTGGTTGCCGACTGCCTACATGGGAGGATTTTCTTCCTATATTCTTCCGGTCATCTCTCTCGGGATCGGGGCATGTGCTGTACTGACCCGCATCGTACGAGTGGAGGTGCTCGCCGTACTCTCCACTGACTATGTTCGTACAGCACGGGCAAAACGCCTCCCACCGTGGAGGATCTATCTCGTCCACGCTCTTCCCAATGCTGTGACAGCAACACTCACCTTGTCAGGAATGCTTCTCGCAACCATGTGTGTGTCGACGGTTTTTGTTGAAAATGTCTTCGCCATCCCTGGACTGGGGCAAACCATTGTCACCGCTATTACGTCCAAGGATTATCCTCTAGCCCAAGGAATCATCTTGGTCTATGGCTTCGGAGTCATCATCATTACCACTGTGGTGGATGTGATTCTTGCCATCCTTGACCCCCGATCAACTATCAGCCAGGGATAGCCATGAAGTCTCGGAGCCCGATCCTTTCTGCATTGATGACACCGCTGGGAGCCACAGGTGCAGCCTTGATCACGCTCGTCACTTTTTTGGCGATCTTCGCTCCCCTGATCTGGGGTACCCAAGCCAGCGAGATCGACATTCCCAATATGCTTGCTGCACCTTCAGCTGAGCATTGGGCAGGAACCGATCACCTGGGGCGTGATGTTTTAGCTCGAGTTCTGGTAGCCACACGGTTGACGATTCTGCTCACCTTGGAAGCAACTGCCATGGGAGTCGTCATTGGCTTCTTCTTAGGCGCATTGCCCTACCTTCTCGGTGAGCGATGGGGGAAAGTTGTCATCTGGCTCATCGGCATCTTGGTTGCATTTCCGGGGCTGCTGTTGGCATTATTCTTTGCTGTCCTCTTCGGTTCGGGCGCATCCTGGGCAGCGCTGGCCTTAGGCCTCGCTTCTGCACCGGCTTTCGCTCGCCTCTGCCAAACCTTGATCGCCGGGATCATGAAGAGAGACTATATTGCTGCTGCACATATTTCTGGCATGGGCCGAGTCCGTATCCTACTTCGCCACATCCTGCCCAACATTGGTGAGCCTCTAGCAGTCAATGCCACTATTGGCGCTGGAAGTGTCTTGCTCTCTTTTGCCGGATTGAGTTTCCTCGGCCTTGGTGTTCAAGCCCCCCAGTACGATTGGGGTCGGCTCATGAACGAATGTTTTCAAGCATTCTTCACTCATCCGATCAAGTTACTGGCTCCCGGTATTGCCGTGATCCTGGCTGGACTTGCCTTCAATCTGAGCGGAGAATCGATTGCGCGAAGCCTGTCTGTGACCTCCCTCGGGGCACTGACCACCCGGGCACACAAACGTTCCATGGCCACCATGACTTCCCTACCTGAGTCCCCAACAACCGTAGAGGATGATTTTCCGCTGCTGTCAGTGTTGTCGCTTCGAGATTTGACGGTGAGCTTTCCCACAACGAAAGGTTTTGTTTCTCCAGTACGAGGGGTATCCTTCGATATTGCCCCAGGGGAATCAGTGGGACTTGTGGGGGAATCTGGGTGCGGTAAATCTTTGACAGCTATGGCCATCAGCCAACTGATTGAATACCCCGGAGTCGTTCAAGCTCACTGGCTGACATTCGCCGGCACTGACCTCCTCGATGGCCACGACCATCGTGAGCTTTTAGGTACCTCACTAGCGATGGTCTTCCAAGACCCCATGACCTGTCTCAATCCGACCCACAAAGTCGGTGGGCAACTCGCTGAATTGGGTGTCGCCCATGGTCACCTCACCAGAAAACAAGCCCTGGATCGAGCTGTCGACAGACTCGCTAGGGTCAAAATCGACGATCCTGGGCGCCGAGCACGACAATACCCCCACGAGTTCTCTGGTGGGATGCGTCAACGGGCCATGATCGGTTTGGGTACGATGCTCGAACCATCCCTCATCATCGCCGACGAACCAACAACTGCCCTGGATGTCACTGTCCAAGAACAGGTACTGAACCTGCTCCAAGCCATGAGGGAATCCCACCAAGCGAGCCTGATGCTCATCAGCCACGATGTTTCTGTGGTCCGTGAAGTGTGCGACAGAATCTTGATCATGTACGCAGGGCGTATCGTGGAGGATCTCCCAGCAGGCAGCCTCAACCAGGGTCTCCACCCGTACACGCGAATGCTTGTTGAAGCCGTACCCACCATGTCCACGGATCTGGTCACTCCCCTGGCGACTATCCCTGGGCGCCCACCTGACCCCGGAGATTGTCTAGGGTGCCCCTTCGCTCCGCGATGTCCCATAGCTGACGAGATCTGCTTCACGACTGACCCTGTCTTGACCAGCCAAGGTAGCTCTAGTGTGGCCTGTTGGCATCACGACCAAGAGTTGCCCCACACCCGAGTCCTGGAGGCCACCCATGGGTAACCTTCACTTCCGCGATGTATCGGTACGCTTTGGTACGGGAAAGAAATCCATGGTGGCTGTCGATCATGTGAACCTCCATGTCCGGCACAACCAGATCATGGGTATTGTTGGCGAATCAGGATCAGGCAAGTCAACCCTGGCCAGGACAGCAGTTGGACTGGTTCCACTCCACAGGGGAACCATCACTCTAGGCAGCCAGCCAGTTCCGCTAACAGGACCACGACGCCCGATCCAGATGGTGTTCCAAGACCATACAGCATCGCTCAACCCACGCATGAAAGTGGGAACAGCTATCTCGGAGATGCTCAGATACCTGGTCCCGAGAGCTCAACGCGCAGCGGAAGTCAACCGACTGCTGGAACTGGTTCACCTCGACAGCTCCTATGCTTTGGCCTACCCTGGCCAGCTTTCTGGTGGGCAACGTCAACGCGTCGGGTTGGCTCGCGCCCTTGCCCCGCGCCCAGAAGTCATCATCGCCGATGAAATCACCTCCAACTTGGATGTTTCTATCCAAGGCGCCATCCTCAACCTTGTGAAGGATCTGGTCAAAGAACTCGACTTAACCATGGTCTTCATCTCGCATAATTTGGCGGTCGTACGGTACATGGCCGATGATGTCGCCGTCATGAAGTCTGGACGAATAGTCGAACAGGGTTCAACCTCAGACGTACTCACACATCCTCAACATCCCTATACTCAACAATTACTGGCAGCCGTCCCTGGTGATGGTGGAAAGAAGGAAATCATGAAGAAAATCGATGCAAGCCATTGGCAATCTCGACTCGACACTCTAGCGAAAGAAGCTGGGGTTGTTGGAGCCGTTCTTGGGATACTGCGAGTCGGTGACAACAGCGACGATGAAATGGTACGAGTAGCCACAGGTTTACTCAATGTGAACACCGGTCGCGACACCACTGTTGATTCGCTCTTCCAAATTGGTTCCATCACTAAGACCTGGACCGCAACAGTCATCATGCAACTCATCGATGAGGGGCTGATTTCTCTCGATCAACTCGTGAAAGACATTCTCCCAGGTTTCACACTCATCTCCCCCGAACTGACTAACCAACTCACGGTGCGCCACCTTCTCAATCACACTGGTGGTCTTGATGGGGATGTCTTTGTTGACACCGGTCGTGGGGATGACAATCTCGAGAAATATATGGGAGTCCTGGAGAGTGCTGTTCAGATCCATCCCTTGGGAGCGACCTGGTCGTACTGCAATTCAGGGTATTCCATTTTGGGCCGGATCATTGAGGTAGTGACAGAAAAAGTGTGGGACGAGGCCATGAAGGAGCGCCTGTTCGTACCACTCGAACTCACCCACACTAATACTCTCCCTGAAGAAGCTCTCCTCTTCGACACGGCAGTTGGGCATGTGGTGGGGTTGCCTGAACCCCAGGTCACTCCTGCATGGATCCTGCAACGTAATGCTGGTCCTGCCGGACTCATCAACGCCAGTATCGCTGATCTGCTCACCTTTGGGCGTCTCCACACCTGTGGAGGTGTCGCAAAAAATGGTACGCGCGTACTGAGTGAAGAATCCGCAGCAGCTATGGTTGAATTCTCTGCAGACGTACCAGAAAAATACCTTCTCGGTGATTCCTGGGGGCTTGGTTTCGAACGATTCCGCTGGGATGATTCCTGGGTCTTTGGCCATGATGGGAACACTCTTGGTCAAGCGGCTTTCCTCCGCTTTAGCCCCTGGCACAATCTAGTAGTGGGGCTTGTGACCAATGACTCGTCTGCCCATGATCTCTACCAGCGGCTCTTCGCTGAGATCTTTGAGGAACTTTGTGGGGTCACGATTCAGTCCACCCTTGAACTTCCTGATACCCCTGCTGACCTGGATCTCTCCGAGTGGGTGGGTGTCTATGAGCGTGCCAGTGCACGGATCGAAATCTCCATGGAAGATGATCAACCAACATTCTGTGCGACCCAGAAAGGGGAATTGGCTGAGTTGGAAGACAACCCAGTCATCAAGCACACCATGATCCCCATACGTGAAGGCCTCTATGGTTTCTATTTCGATGACTTGAAAACCAATGTTCCAGTGTGGTTCTATTCCCTCCCCACTGGTGAACGCTATATCCACTTCGGCGCACGAGCAACAAAGAAGATTTCCTGATGAAGATTTCAGCCATCACCGCCCAAGCGGTGTCCGTACCACTAGTGGAACCTTTCACCATCTCTTTGACGACCATTGACTCAGCTGACACAGTGATTGTCCGTATAGAAACCGACACTGGACTAGTGGGTCATGGTGAAGGGGCCGGTATTGGTGTCGTCACCGGCGAAACAACTGCCAGCGTCCTTGAAGCAATAGAGTTATTCACTCCAGCACTCATCGGTCAAAGCCCTTACGCCATCGGGCATCTTCACCGTGAAATGGATCGTATCCTTGTGGGTCATGGCGCCGCTAAAGCAGCCCTCGACATTGCTCTGTACGACATCATGGCCCAGGGAGCTGGATGCCCGCTCTACCAATTCTTGGGTGGGGTTTCCTCAACAATTGAAACAGATCAAACCATTGGCTTAGCTGACCCGGGGTACATGGCTGACAAGGCTCGTACGTACGCGGGGCAGGGGTACAAGCAACTGAAGATCAAAGCCGGAAGTAATGATGACCAAGATAGGCAAGCGATCGAACTCATCCACGCTGCTGCTCCTGGAATCAGTTTAAAGGTGGATGCCAATCAGGGATGGAATGTCCCGCAAGCTTTGAAGATGCTCTCCTTCTATGAGAAGTACGATGTCTGCGCTGTTGAACAACCTCTCCCCCATTGGGATCTCCAAGGAGCTGCCTATCTGAGGGCGCGCTCACCCATAGCTATCATGGCCGATGAGAGTTGCTTCACCCCTCATGATGCCTCAGCGATTGTGACAGCACAGGCGGCGGACATCATTAATATCAAGCTCATGAAATGTGGAGGGATCTATCCTGCCCTCCACATCAACGCCATAGCTCGGGGCGCAGGTGTGCCGACCATGGTGGGTTGCATGTTGGAAAGTCGACTAGGTATTGCAGCAGGGGCCCACTTCGTGGCATCAGATCCCAATATCATCTATGCGGATCTTGATAGTTTCCGAGACTTCAACGACAGTTCTTTCGTGACCAGTGCTTTCGATGTCGAGGTTCCTCACATCCATCTGAGCGATCGCCCCGGTCTGGGAGTCGATGTCGTTGCTCTGTAAGGATGTCCACAGGAGGCAATAGTTATCCACACATGTGGGATGCCCCAGCATTTTCTGTTCAGTGGGGGCCATTGTCTGGTTATGAGACTCTTTCGCTTCGGTTGTGCTGTGGTAGCCACTGTGATGGTTGTCACCTTAGAGGTGTCGTGGTGTCCACCAGCTGGTGCCACAGATTTCACGGCCACTGCCCCAACCTTGGGTGATGTGGTTCGCGGGTTTGATCATCTTGAACACAATTGGGATTCTGGACACCGGGGTGTGGATATAGCCACGACCGAAGGCAGCGATGTGGTTGCTGCAATGGATGGCGTGGTCTCCTTCGCAGGAATGGTGGCTGGGCGTCCCGTACTCAGTATCCGTCATGGAGATCTCACCACCACGTACGAACCGGTCCGAGCAGTGGTGCGACCAGGAACCCAGGTCGTCAGAGGCGAGAAAGTCGGTGAGGTGATTCTTGGGCACCCTTGCCCTGGCGATGTCTGTCTGCATTGGGGTGTCAAACAAGGTGAGAACTACCTGGACCCGCTGAGCTTTCTTCAAGGTGGGGACATTCATTTAATCACCAAGGAGGCTTTTGAGGAGGTTCGTGAGCACGCGAAAGAACTCGTGGATGTCGATGGACGCCTCTCCGAGATGGGGTTAGCTGCTCCAAGTAGTGGAGTGGTGACCTCTGCGTACGGCATGAGGCGCCACCCCATCGAAGGAGTGTGGAGATTCCATGACGGTGTGGACATTGCTAGCTCTTGCGGCACACCCTTGAGAGCGGCCGCTTCGGGAAAGGTCGTGGAGTCTTACTACCATTCTGGGTACGGAAATCGGTTAATCATTGATCATGGGGACGTTCAAGGCCAGCGAGTAAAAACTGGGTACAACCATGCTCAAGGATATGGGGTACGAGTCGGAGACCATGTCACCCAAGGCCAGGTGGTGGGCCTCATGGGAACCACCGGGTCATCAACCGGATGCCACTTGCACTATCAAGTGTGGGTGGGTGGTTCCCTCATTAATCCTGCGTCGAGCCTGCCCTAGCTGGATCAAACTCCCCCTTGGGAGTGATGGGCCAATCTTTCCCAAAACGATATTCAAGCTCCTCGTGGTCACGATAGAGCTGTTTACGGCTACGAGCTGAGAGTCGGTCGCCGAACACTATTCCTAAGAGGTGATCAGTTTCATGTTGAAGACAACGTGCCAACAAACCTGTGCCGTGGATTTCCACCTCTTGACCATCGTGATCAAGTCCGTGGCATATGGCCGTACTGGGTCGAGACAGGGAGCTGAATGCTCCAGGAAGTGATAGGCATCCCTCTTCTTCGCTCACCAGTTGACGTGAGGTGCCCTCCGGGAGAATAACTTCAGGATTAATCACCACCCCTTGGTGGACCTGGTCGTTTTCGTCTGCACATTGATAGATGAAAATGGAGCGATGATCCCCCACTTGGGTTGCCGCAAGACCCACACCTTGAGCAGCAGCCATGGTGGCGAACATATTTCTGAGGAATTGATGAAGTTCGTCATCAAACTGGCTGACAGGTATGGTGGGCTCATGAAGGACAGCTTCCCCCCAACGCGTGATCCTTAGAATTTCTCCCCCCGTTGTCAGGTCAGCTACATCAGTCATTGTGCTCCTTTCCTCAGTGATCCTATCGGACACCAGCGCGTCAGGGCGCAGAAATAGCCCTAGGTGAGGCATCCTTGACCTGTGGCTACTGTGACCGACCACCTCGGGGACTACGACTTATATCTCGCTAGTCGTTATTCCGAGCGTACGCGGGTCTCCTATGGAACAGACCTGAGGGTGTTTCTCGACTTTCTGGGCACTCGTGGGATCAACACCATTGAGGATGTTGAACTCAGCGATGCCCGGGCTTGGATTGCTTCCATGTCAGATCAGGGAAAGTCCAAAGCGACATTGCAGCGCCGTACAGCAGCGATCAAAGGATTCTTCACCTGGGCTAAGTCCATGGGACTCACGGACAAGAATCCGACCATGGGACTCAAGTCTATTAAGGTACCAGGGTCGTTACCGGAAACCATCACCCAAACCGAAGCCAGCGAATTGATGGATGCGCTCCACGCAGTAGCCCAGGAAACCAACACTGCTGTGGCCTATCGAGACCTTGCGATCATGGAAATGCTGTACGCCACTGGTTTGAGGGTCTTCGAATTGTGTGACCTCGACATCGATTCCCTCGATCGAGCTCGCGAACTCGTCCATGTCCTGGGTAAAGGAAATAAGGGGCGCTCTGTCCCTGTAGGAGTGCCTGCATGGAAAGCTGTTGATCGGTGGCTGGACTACCGCCATGAATTGGTCACTGACAGCAGTGGGCCTGCCCTCTTCCTCGGTGAACGCCATGGTGGGAGAATCAATCAACGAGTAGTTCGGCGAATCGTCCATGCCAGTCTCGGACTTGTGGATGGTGCCCCCCAACTAGGGCCTCACGGTTTACGCCACGCCATGGCGACACATATTTTGGAAGGTGGTGCTGATTTGCGTACCGTCCAAGAAGTTCTCGGGCACTCCTCTATTACGACCACCCAGGTCTACACCCATGTGTCCTCCGAAAGACTTCGTGCGATCTTTGCCACTGCACACCCGAGGGCTTGAAGCCAGCTAGGCTGCTTGAGCGTACCAGCGCCCTCGGATTTCCATGACTTTCAGGGGCATATCAAAGGTACGGCTGAGCACCTCAGAAGTCATGACCTCGTGGATGGGTCCCATGGCTATGGAGCGTCCTTGTTTCATGAACAGTGCATGGGTTATTCCGTGAGGGATTTCTTCAACATGGTGGGTCACCATGGCAAGGGTTGGGGCCATGGGATCTTCAGAGAATTCCGCCAAAGTGGAAAGAAGGTATTCACGTCCAGCAAGATCAAGTCCGGCTGTTGGTTCATCGAGGAGAAGAATCTCTGGATCACTCATCAATGCGCGAGCAATGTGTACCCTTTGGCGCTCCCCCTCAGATAAGGTGCCGAAACGTCGCCCCGCCAAGGAATTGACCCGCAGCTTGGTCATGAGTTTCTCTGCTTGGATCTCATCGACTGCAGTGTATTCCTCACGCCAGCGCCCAAAAACAGCGTACGCCGACGACATCACTACATCGAGGACCAACTCATCTAAAGGAATCTGAGCTTCAAGACCTGCAGAGGCAATCCCAATGAGCGGTCTCAATTCAAAGACGTCCATGTCACCGAGTTTGTTGCCCAGCAACCTCACCTCACCTGTGGTGGGAAACATATTGGCTGACACCAATTGCAGCAGTGTTGTTTTCCCGGCTCCGTTAGGGCCGATGATGACCCAGCGATCGGCTTGATCGACTTTCCACGACAGGTGGTCAAGAAGGAAGGTACGACCACGTCTCAGCGTCACTTCGCTGACTTCAATGACCGTACTCACACAAGATAACCTAGCGGATAAGTGATCACTCCCCAAAGAAACTCGACCGGGGATTCACTTTTCTGACATGGTTCATGGATGATCATTCACCCATGCTTCAGGCTGCGTTCGATGTCGTTGGCTAGTTCAGCAATATCTTCCACACTTTGCTGACCACCAGAAACAGTGGTCATCACCCCGTCAGTTAATACAGTAATACAGGCTACTTGGTGGGGTTGTGGAGTTTTTTGTGCACTGGATTCCCAGAGTATTCCACACCTTGAAGGGCCGTACCACTGTGAATCTGCCACATAGGTGTCCATGTATTGACCAGTGAGATCGAAACTCACTACTGCCAAATCTAGGGGTGAACTGTTGTGAGCATAGGTTGCGGTGAGCTGATCAGGAATCGGGTCAGCTCCCAGGACTGAATAATCACCAGCCTCACTGGGAAGAACAGACCCACTGATCGCCTTGGTTGGCGCGACGGGTGGCTGGTGCGCGTCGGATGAATCCCGAGAGGAACAACCCACGAGCACCACACAGGCAATGAGGCTCGAAGCGATTAACTTGTTCATATGTTCCTTACGCTAGTGCAACAAGCTCCAGGTATTCATCATTCCACAGGTCCTCGGTACCATCGGGTAACAACAGCACCCGATCTGGATGAAGAGCCTCGACAGCACCTTGATCGTGGGTGACTAATATGATCGCACCACTGTAGGTGTTGATAGCTGATAGGACTTCTTCTCGCGAAGCTGGGTCGAGGTTATTGGTGGGCTCATCTAACAACAGTACGTTGGCCCGAGAAACCACGAGCATTGCTAATGCAAGGCGAGTCTTCTCCCCTCCTGACAGTACGGATGCGGGTTTGTTGACATCATCACCGGTAAAGAGGAAGGAGCCGAGGATGGTTCGTGCTTCAGTTTCTGATAGTTCACTGGCGTAACTCATCATGTTGTCGAGTACGGTTTTCTTCACATCCAAGCTCTCGTGTTCCTGGGCGTAATATCCGAGTTTGAGTCCATGCCCATCGATAACATCACCCATGTCTGGTTCTTCAACCCGAGCCAAAAGACGCAGAAGGGTTGTTTTCCCTGCTCCGTTGAGGCCTAGAACAACCACCCGTGAACCTCGGTCAATGACGATATCTACACCGAAAAAGACTTCCAAGGATCCATAACTCTTAGTCAACTCCTTGCCTGTCAGTGGGGTCTTCCCACAGGGAGCGGGTTGCGGGAAGCGCAAATGAGCCACTTTGTCGGCGACCCGCTGGGGTTCGACACCTTCCAAGAGCCCAGCAGCGCGGCGATCCATCGATTGTGCAGCAACAGCTTTCGTGGCTTTGGCTCTCATGTGATCTGCTTGGGCTTTCAAAGCAGCAGCTTTTCGTTGTGCATTGTCTCTTTGACGTTTTCTCCGACGCTCATCTGCTTCGCGTTGTTCCAGATAGGACGCCCAGCCGACGTTGTACTGGTCGAGTACACAGCGCCCCGCATCGAGGTGGAAGACCTTGTTCATTGTTTCACCCAACAGACTCACATCGTGGGAGATCACGACCAGGCCACCACCAAAATTCTGGAGGTATCCTCTCAACCAACTGATGGAGTCTGCATCTAAATGATTGGTGGGTTCATCGAGGAGGAGGGTTGATGCGTCGAGGAAAAGTATTCGAGCAAGTTCCACCCGGCGGCGTTGCCCTCCTGAAAGATTGGTGAGCACAGTATCGAGGACTCGATTGTCTAACCCAACGTTGGCGGCAATTCTGCTAGCTTCTGCTGAAGCACCGTATCCTCCTTGCCCGAGAAACTCGGTTTCCGCACGCGCATAAGCAGCCATCGATGCTGTACGGTGCTCGCCGGTGGCGCTCGCCATCAGGTGGGAATGCTTCTCCATTCGCGCCATGAGCGTATCCAACCCTCGCGCAGACAGTATTCGAGATTTGGCGGTGATGTCCATACTGCCTGTACGAGGATCCTGCGGAAGATGCCCAACAACTCCCCGGTGAGTGACCACACCTGATGCTGGTTGGCCTTCGTGGGCCATGATTTTCATGAGCGTTGTTTTACCAGCACCATTGCGCCCGACAAGGCCAATTTTGTCACCAGGTGAGACGGAAAATGTGGTGGGTTCTATGAGGAGTTGGGCACCTACGCGTACTTCAACATCCTTCACCTGGAGCATGACAACGAAACCCAGGTGATCATTGGTTGCATCAAAGGATCAGAGTCGATCAGAATACTGGGTCCAATGCCTCGGACCACAACTCAGCCTCCTCTTCGGCAGCTTTCTTTGCTCGCATCACGTAGAACACAGTGACACCGAGCAGGAGCATGACAGTAATGAGTGCAGATTTACGCATACCAGTAGCTTATCCTATTTCTTATCGTGGCAGCGGATGTCGAGCGGTCCAACTAGTCGTGTGCGGGAACCATCACCAAACACACGCAGCCGTACCTTCATATGGTTAGGTAACCAAGGATGCGTCTCCTCATGCTATCGCCTTGACGCAGACATTTGCCAGTGTTATGAGGGGAAATTTCCATCCAAGCCGGACGGATGCTACCGCAAGCTACCTTGTCGGAGGTAAACTACCTTCCAAAGTGCGATATCTGCCAATGAGTGGAGGACTAAGTCGTGTTAGCACAAGAGCAGGGTCTCGAAAGCGTCGAACCCCAATTGACCTCACCACCAGCTGCCATGCGCCGCGGTGTCGTGGCGTTCATTTCCCTGATCGCCACCTTCGCCCTAGTGTTCACTGTGACCCCTGTGGTCAGTGCTGATCCTGGTGAAGAAGAACCAACCATGGTGTGTATCCCTGGTGATGGCGATGAACCAGAGGCCTGCTACGAGATCGACGAACTTGATTCACTGTGTGATTGTGAACAACCAGCAGCACTCGACGATCTTGGTAACCCGATTCCCAGTGATCTCCCCTGCCTGTGCGAAGACGAAGAGATCGCTGCAACCGGCGAAGAATCTGGGGAGTCTGAAGAATCTGAAGGCTCAGAAGAACCAGGTGAACCGGAAGTCACGATCACGGTCCCGCCACCACCTCCCCCGATCAATCTCACCTTCAACGCCACAGGTGGATATGTCTGGGGTGTGACCAATTTGACGCTGAACGTACGTAACGGATTGTCTGGACTTCCCTCTGCTGCACGCGGATACTACGTATTCCAGGGTTGGTACACCCAACCATCAGGGGGAACCAAGGTGACCTATGCGTACGCAGCAGGGATCAAGCAGAACACCATGGTTTATGCTCAGTGGAAGAAAGCCAGGCATCTTTCTTTCAATGCCAATGGAGGAAAAACCCCTGTGGCATATCGCGATGTGACCCCGGGAGCAAAAATCGGTTCCTTGCCCACACCAACGCGGACCAATTATCGGTTCGCCGGGTGGTACACCAAGAAGAGTGGCGGAACCAAGATCACCACATCAACCAAGGCAGCAAAAACCACAGGGACCACCACGTACTATGCCCACTGGACGCCTTTAAAGACATACAAGTTCAATGCCAACGGTGGGTACGTCTGGAAAACCTCCAAGTCCATCACAGCAGGGAACAAACTCGGTGCCCTTCCCAAACCAACACGACCTGGTTACACTTTTATGGGCTGGTATACCTCCAAGGCCCATGGTGGTTCGAAGAGAACCTCTGAGACCAGATCAGCTAAGAAAGCCGGCACAGTCTATCTCTTCGCCAGGTGGGCACCCACAGCTATGTACCAAACTAATGGAGCATGGAGTTCCAAAAAATATAGCACCGGAACCATGTCGAACTCTGGGTGTGGGCCTGCAGCAGCATCCATCGCAGTTCGAGCAATCAGTGGCAACTATTCCGTGTCTCCATGGACTGCGGCGACGTGGAGTACGAATAATGGGTACACCCAATCGGGGGCAGGACGAACAAAAGCATCCTTCTTCGTTGACTACCCTGCCACATACGGCGTTAAAGTGACTCCCATACCTGGGGGCAGTAGTGCCTCAGCTGATGCAGCTGCCTTGGCAGCTGTGAAACGAGGTGATTGGGTCATTGCCTTCATGCGCCCAGGCAATTGGGCAGTCAATGGTCACTACATTCTGTGGTACGACGTTGATGGAGGTACAGCACTCGTGCGAGACCCGTACTCCACTTCAACAAAGAGGACCCGTGGCAAAGTCAAACTCCTCCAACAGCAAGCCTGGGGTTACTACATTGTCACTGTTCCAGATCACAAGAAAACTTGGAAACCGTAAATTTGCCAGTGAGTCTTGGTTCTAGAGATTGAACCCGATGGCACGCATTTGTTCGCGCCCCTCGTCAGAGATCATGTCCATCGTCCACGGTGGCATCCACACCCAGTTGATCACTGCACTGCGGGCACGCGTACTGAGCAGGAAATAGACATCTGACTCTAGTTGATCGGTGAGAGGACAAGCAGGAGAAGTCAATGTCATATCCACAGTGACTCGTCCATCGTCGGTGATGTCCACTCCATAGACCAGGCCAAGGTCAACGATGCTCACCCCGATTTCTGGGTCAACAACATCGCGCAGGACCTCCAAGAGTTCGTCCGGTGTGGGCCACACCTTCCCGCCTTTATCACCATCACCCCAGGGATCATCAAGGATGTCACAGGTTTCATCTTGGGAATCAGTCATGACAACCACCTTCCATTCGTGCGATCGCGTCGCGTAATCCCGCCCATCCCAACATGGCACATTTCACTCTGGCCGGAAATTGGGCTACCCCTTGAAGAGCAATGCCATCTTGGTAGATATCCTCATCAAGTGTCACTTCCCCACGTCCTTCGATCATTTCCACAAAACCTTCATAGAGTTCCACCGCTTGGGCCAGAGTACGCCCAATGACTAGGTCAGTCATGATGGATGTGGATGCTTGCGAGATCGAGCATCCCACACCTTGATAGCTGACGTCGTCAATCATGGAACCATCGCTGGTCAACCTTAACGTGAGCTCATCGCCGCAAGACGGGTTAACATGGCTCACCTCAACCTGGAAAGGCTCTCGCAAGCCACTATGATGCTTAGCGCGATAGTGATCCATGATGATCTCTTGGTAGAGAAGGTTCAAGTCATCCACGATTCCCTCCAAAGAACTGCCATGCTTCCCCCACCCCATCAATGAGTGCATCAATGTCACTCGTCGTGGTGTAGAGATAACTCGACGCACGCACACTCGACTGAACCCCTAGCCGTACATGGAGTGGGCGTGCACAGTGGTGACCACCACGTATGGCCACACCCAAAGAATCAAGAACCTGCATGACATCATGGGGATGGATATCTCCCACCTCAAAGGAGAGTGGGCATCCGCGATCACCTAAGCGGGGCCCCAAAATCCTCACCTGTTCACAGTCACCCAACCTGCTCAGCGCATAGGTGGTGATCGCTGATGTGTGCGCTGCCACGGCGTCCATCCCGACCGAGTCCAGATAGTCAACTGCCGCGCCTAGCCCAACTGCTTGGGTGATAGCAGGAGTGCCTGCTTCGAAGCGGTACGGAGGTTTCGCATACGTAGAGGAGTCCATCGTGACCACCTCAATCATTTCTCCCCCACCAAGAAACGGTGGCAGGGACTCCAAATGTTCATAGTGTCCCCACAGAACACCGATCCCTGTCGGGCCAAGCATCTTGTGTCCGGTGAAAGCCATGAAATCAGCTCCAAGGTTACCCACATCCACTGGTTCATGACCAACGAGTTGAGATCCATCCGCCACGACCACTGCCCCCATGTCGTGGGCCCATGAGGCTACCTCAGTGAGAGGGAATCTCACACCTGTCACATTTGACATTGCTGTCAGGGCAACCACTTTGGTCGATTCGTTGATGAGGTGATCCTCGTGGGCCTTATCCAGATCAAGCTCGCCAGTATCATCAACATCAAACCAGCGAAGAGTGGCACCAGTACGCTCACACGCCATCTGCCAGGGTACGATATTCGAGTGATGTTCTGCCACAGAGATGACGACCTCATCACCAGCAGTCAAGGACGACCCCAGTGTGTAGGCAGCAAGATTTAAAGCCTCTGAAGCATTCTTGGTGAAAATGATCTCCTGGGACTGAGCACCAATGAAGTCCGCAACCTTGCCGCGTGCTGTTTCATAAGCCAAGCTGGCTTCAGTTCCCAGGGTATGCATAGCCCGCGCCACATTGGCATTACTCGTCAACGAGAACTCTTTCATGGCCTCAATGACCTGTGTGGGTTTTTGGGAGGTATTGGCCGAATCCAAGTAAACAAGCTCGCGCCCATTCACTTGCCGATTCAGGATCGGGAAATCCTCGCGGATCTTGGCCAGATCTAACATCTTAGAGATCCTCGTTGTCAACCCAGGTTGCATACCCAGTTTTCTCGAGGGACTGTGCCAGTGTGGCGTCTCCTTGTTCCACGATGCGCCCGTCGACGAAGACATGAACGACGTCGGGGTGGATATAGTTGAGAATCCGGGTGTAGTGGGTGATCAGGAGAACCCCTTTGTCTCCGCTAGCTGCATATCGGTTGACCCCTGCTGAGACGATTTTGAGTGCGTCAATATCCAGGCCCGAATCTGTCTCATCGAGGATGGCATAGGACGGATTAAGCAGATCTAATTGCACGATTTCGTTACGTTTTTTCTCCCCACCCGAGAATCCTTCATTGACGCTACGGGCAGAAAACTCTGGCCCTAATTCCATGGCAGCCAACGATTGATTCACTGTCTTGACCCACGTACGTACTGGTGGCGCTTCACCACTAAGAGCAGTTTTTGCCGTACGCAAAAAGTTGGCCACTGAGACTCCGGGGATCTCCACCGGATACTGCATAGCGAGGAAGAGCCCGGCTTTGGCTCTCTCATCCACAGACAACCCACCAATGTCTGTGCCATCGAGGACAACGCAGCCTTGGGTGATGGTGTATTTTGGATGTCCAGCAAGGGCATAAGCCAAGGTAGATTTCCCCGATCCATTAGGTCCCATGATGGCATGGACCTCACCAGGAAAGATAATAAGGTTGACCCCCTTCAAGATGGGTTTCTCACCAGTATCAGTGGTGACACTCACGTGAAGGTCTTTGATCTCCAAACACTGCTCACTCATGTTTCTCCTTAGCTAATTCTTCGTCGATCCTTCTCAGCAGGGCTTCTTCGACATCACCCACACCAATACGCGCCAAAACAGAGGTGAAGAATCCTCTCACGATCATGGTTTTAGCTTCGTCTTCACTGATTCCTCGACTGCGAAGATAAAACAAGTGTTCCGGATCAAACCGCCCAGTGGAAGCCGAATGACCTGCACCCACAATGTCACCTGTTTCGATTTCCAGGTTAGGTATAGACTCTGCGCGGCAACCGTCGCTGAGGACCAAATTCTTGTTGGTCTCGTAGGTTTCGATTCCCTCACCTTGGGGACGGATTTTCACATCCCCAACCCATATTGATGTCGCTCCTTGGCCTTGAAGGGCGCCGCGATAATCTACCATGGAGGTGCACGCGGGCTGGTTGTGGTCGACGAGTAGTCGATGTTCATGATGCTGGCCACCATGGGCAAAGTACACTCCCAGCAACTCAACGTGACCACCACTGGAGCTATAGGATGTGGTGGTTCCTATCCTGTTGAGCTCCCCTCCCAGAGTTACAACGATGTGACGGTATGTAGCATCATGGCCGACCTGGGCAACATGGTGCCCAAGATGGATAGAACCCGCCTCCCAGTCATAGATACTCACCACTGTCAGTTCAGCGCCGTCACCCACCAGGATTTCTGTGAGTGCGCTGTGATGGGCGAGACCTTGGTGGGTCGCCACTACTGTCGTACGGCTCCCCTGTAGTGCCTCAATGACCAGATGATTGGCGCTTGGATCAGTGGATTGTCCAGTCAGTGACAATCTCAGAGGGGAATCACTGACAGACTCCAGCTTCACATAGTGTGCTCGTTCCATACCGCCGCAGATGGCAGTGTTGACATCCACGGGAGTGAAAAGGCTACCCCTGATCCCTTCCCCTAGCCCCAGGGTGTCGATGGGGGTCTGGCTATGAACCTCTAGGGTGCTGCGTTTCAAAGATTCGTCGAAGAATCCTGTGAGCTTGTCCAGTGGTGTGAAACGCCACTGTTCTTCGCGGGAATCAGGAACTCCACCATCGGTAACCGGGAAGGTTTGCTGGGAGTCTGGTGTGTTCATCCGACAGCCCCTTCCATTTGGAGTTCGATGAGCCGGTTCAGTTCGAGGGCGTACTCCATAGGCAGCTCCCGAGCAATCGGTTCAACAAACCCGCGTACGATCATGGCAAAAGCTTCCTCTTCGGTCATTCCCCTACTCATGAGATAGAACAGTTGATCTTCACTGACCTTGGAGACAGTGGCCTCATGAGCCATAGACACCTCATCATTACGCACATCGACGTATGGGTACGTATCGGAACGAGAGACACCATCGACCAAGAGTGCATCACAACGTACTGATGAAGCACTGTGATCGGCACTACTGGCCACATGAACCAGTCCACGGTACGAGGCTCGCCCACCACAGCGGGCCACCGATTTCGACACGATAGTGGACGAGGTGTGTGGCGCAGCGTGAACCATTTTCGAACCAGTGTCTTGGTGTTGGCCTTCCCCAGCAAATGCAATGGAGAGGGTCTCCCCTGTGGCACCTTCACCAACCAACCACACAGCTGGATATTTCATGGTGGTCTTTGACCCGATATTGCCATCGACCCATTCCATGGTGGCGCCGCTCAAGCATTTCGCCCTCTTGGTCACCAGGTTGTAGACATTGGTTGACCAATTCTGAATAGTTGTATAACGGCAACGCCCTCCTGCTTTGATGATGATTTCTACCACTGCAGCATGCAGGGAGTCGGTCTTGTAGATGGGTGCCGTACACCCTTCGACATAGTGGACAAAGGCACCCTCGTCGACAATGATGAGAGTTCGCTCAAACTGGCCCATGTTTTCAGTATTGATACGGAAGTAGGCCTGGAGGGGAATGGTGACCTGCACCCCGGGTGGCACATAAATGAAGGACCCACCAGACCACACTGCAGAGTTGAGGGCCGAGAACTTGTTGTCACCAGCTGGCACTACTGTTCCGAAGTATTCTTCGAAAAGTTTAGGGTATTCCTTGAGCGCACTATCAGTATCAAGGAAGATGACACCTTGGCGCTCCAGCTCCTCATTGATTTTGTGGTAGACCACCTCAGATTCGTACTGTGCAGCAACTCCAGAGACGAGGCGTTTTTTCTCCGCATCAGGAATCCCGAGCCGGTCATAGGTCGCCTTAATGTCTTCGGGAAGATCCTCCCAGGATTGCACCGGCGAATCTGTGGGTTTCACATAGTATTTGATCTCATCAAAATCAATGTCTGTGAGGTCGGGACCCCAGGTCGGCATAGGTTTTTTCGTGAAAAGGTCTAAGGCATTCAATCGATAGTCGACCATCCACTGGGGTTCATTTTTGCGTACTGTGATTTCTCGAACCACCGACTCCGTCAACCCTCGAGCTGCCTTCTGTCCGGCTTCATCGCGGTCGTGCCAACCGAAGCGATAGGAATTCAGGGCTTCAAGATGCTCATCTTGGGTTGCTCCGAGACCTGGAGCGCGCTGGGGGCTCTGCGGAGTTTCAACGTCCGTACTCACTGATTCTCCTTTCTCATCGGAGCTGGAATGTGCGTGGTACACACCCCATCACCATGGGCGATGGTTGCTAGGCGTTGAACGTGGGAGTCAAGGAGGCGAGAAAAGATTGAGGTTTCCACAGAGCACAATTGAGGGAAGCGTACGGCAATAGCAGGATAGGGACACTGGTGTTGGCAGAGTTGGGTACCAGCCATGTTCTGTGAGGTGGGCATAATTCCGGCAATGAACCCGTCTTCATTGAGAGCCATGGATAGTGCCTGGAACCCGGGCAAGGAAGCATCCTCGGCGATCAACTCAGCAAATCTTGTTTCGATGGCTTCAAATCTTTGCTCAAAGAATCGGGTTACTGCTTGTTCCCCACCCAGTTCCTCTAATGTTTCTATCGCCGATATGGCAACCGTGTCATAGGTCTGGGACAGGGATTCTCGACCTTTTGCTGTGGCAGAAAATTCTTTCGAGGGGCGACCGGCACCAGTACGCAAGGAGGCTGGTTGTATACGTACGGTGACCATCCCTGCCTCTTCCAGGTGTTGGAGGTGCAACCGGATAGCCTCTGGTGTCAGATCGAATTCTTCAGCAAGCTTGGCCGTGGTTGTCCATCCATGTTCAACAATGGAGGTCATGACGCGACGCCTGGTGGTGGCGTCATGAGCTGAGTGCTCCACAGGTGGTGTCAGGACTTTCACAAGACTATTCTTGCGTAATTCGCATGCCAGCGCATCTCCATTGCACCCTAAGTGAGATTTCTCATGGTTCCCGGGGTCTTTCTTAGGCGCTACAGAGGGTTTTCTCAGGTAGCACGCGTATACTTCCGGTGATTGCAGGTCCGCGAGGAGGAATATGTCTTTAGATCGCATGCTCCGCTTCGATGATCGAGCATCTCTGGCAGAAAGCACAGCATCACTCCTGCTAGAAACCATGGCTGTTCGTCAGCGTGAAGCTGGCACAGTCAGTCTCTGTGTGACTGGTGGGGAACTCTCCTACGACATCTTCGGTCATATGGCCCAACAAGGGCCACATCACACACTTGATGCGAGCAACGTGCATCTGTGGTGGAATTGGGACTATTTCCTCCCCCTCGATAACCCTGATCGGAACTCTCTCACGGCCCTATCACGCTTAGGTGGGGTCTTCGGGTTTGATCCCACAAAGATCCACGCCATCCCTTCCGTCGAAGTGTGTTCCGATTCTGAAGCAGGGGCCGACCAGTATGGGCAAGAGTTACGAGCCAGCAATCCCATTGACATCTGCCTGGTCGAACTCGGAGGGCAGGGTCAGATCGCTGGAATCTTCCCCCACCACAAACCTACAGCTCCCGGCGTACTAGCCACGAGTATTCACGATGCCCCACTGGATCATCCCGAACTGATCACACTCACCACCGCAGGGTTGAACACCTGTCGAGAAATCTGGGTTCTTGCTCACGGGGAGGATGTTGCCCCACTCCTTGACCAGCTTCGAGGCCAGGACACCCCTATGCCCATTGGGGAACTCACTGGTCGAGAGATCGTCCTCTTCCTCACCGATGTGTTGGCAGCCTCACTACTTGACTTCCATCACTGCCATCTATGAGTGGAAAATTCGATCAGTAAATTGCTTCGCCAGCTTTTCTGCGCGCACGCAAATCCGCAAGAGCCTCAGTGAGGATCACTTTTGCTTCTGCTGGGGTTCTGCGTTCTTTCACGTATGCCAAGTGGGTTTTGTACGGAAGGATGTGCGGAGGTGGCGGAGGGTTCTCAGCATCAGTGTTAGCTGGCAAACCACAGCGCGGGCAATCCCACTCTTGGGGATAATCAGCCCCCATAGCAAAAGCCTGATGGGTCTCATGTCCACGAGCACAGTAGTAGGTGACATGGTGGCGAGGGGCGGAATCCCCGCGCTCAGCCTCACCCATGGGGCCTGCACCGACTCGACTCCCCCGAATTGCACTACCAACAGCCACAGGTATCCTGCTTTCTCTATCTACCTACCCGTTACCCTACTGGAGCAACTTGCCACAGCAGAATCAGGGCGACAATACAGGCAACCCACACCAGCGAAACAATGACAGTAATTCGATCCAAATTACGCTCAGCAATCGAAGAACCTCCAAAGGCTGTCGACATGCCACCACCGAAAAGGTCTGACATTCCACCTCCTCGGCTCTTGTGTACGAGAATAGCTAACGTCAACAACGCAGAGGTGATGATGAGGATAATGGACAATGTCAGGATCGGCATCGTCATCGCGAGAGGGGTCAAAAAAGTCACCTGCATATCTTAGCTCATCACCCCAAACAACGAAACCCGCCGCACCCTCGATTCCGGGCAGCTACCTTGGGTTATCATCGGCCATAGAAGGTCACAATGCGAGCAAATTCCTCAGGATCCAAAGAAGCACCACCGACGAGGGCTCCATCCACGTCTGATTGGTTCATGATATCCACGACGTTGGATGCTTTCACTGAACCACCGTACTGGATGCGCACACTCTGACTTGCATCGCTGCCAAAGAGCTCCTCAACCCGGGTACGTATAGCTCCGCACACTTCCTGAGCATCCTCGGGAGTAGCAACCTCGCCAGTGCCAATAGCCCACACTGGCTCATAGGCAATCACTGCTGCCCCGACCTGCTCGGAAGAAAGACCATCAAGTACGCCATTGATCTGGGCCAGGACGTACTCCACATGGGTGCCCTCTTTGCGGATATCGAGCTTCTCACCCACACAGATGATCGGTGTCATGGAATTTTCCAAGACTTTCTTCGCCTTGGCATTGATGATCTCATCAGTTTCTCCGTGGTATTCGCGACGCTCCGAATGCCCCACAACGACGTATGTACAGTCCAATTTGGCCAGCATCGGTGCTGAAACTTCTCCAGTGTAAGCACCCGAATCGTACAGTGATACGTCTTGTGCGCCGAAGACCAAAGGAAGCCTGTCACCTTGCACGAGGTTCTGTACCGTACGAATATCGGTAAAGGGAACAATCACTGCGGCTTCACAGAGCTTCTTGTCATATCGATAGTCAGCGAGAGTCCAAGCGAGCTTTTGGACAACACCAGTGGCTTCCACATGGTTAAGATTCATTTTCCAGTTACCCGCCATAAGCGGCAAACGAGTCATCTTTCCTCCTCCAAGACCATCAGGCCAGGAAGTTCCTTGCCTTCAAGATATTCCAGTGAGGCTCCCCCACCGGTTGAGATATGACCGAACTGGTCATCGTTATAGCCAAAAGCTCTCACTGCAGCAGCGGAATCGCCACCACCTACGACAGAGAAGGCATCTGATTCCACGAGCCCTTGAGCAATGGCTTTCGTACCTTGGGCTAATTCATCAATTTCAAAAACCCCCATGGGGCCATTCCAGAACACGGTTTTGGCACCAGAGATTTCTTGCCTGAAAAGCTCTGCTGAGGCTGAACCTATATCGCATCCACTACGATCTGACGGCAGGGCAGTGATGTCTGCTTCGACAACGTCACCCGACAGGGTGAAGGTAGAGAAATCTATGGCATTTTCTCCGACACAGAGTGCATCAACAGGAAGAAGAACCTTCTTCCCTTCAGCTTCGGCTCTATCCAGGTATCCTGCACAATCATCAAGTTTGGTGTCATCCAAGAGTGACTTGCCGACTTCATGGCCTTGAGCTTTCACGAAGGTGTAGGCCATTCCACCACCAATAATGAGAGTATCGGCAACGGTCAGCAGGTTGTCAATAACCGCCAGTTTGTCAGCCACTTTAGCCCCGCCCAAGATAACAACATAGGGGCGCTGTGGCACCGTCGTGAGCTTCTTGAGCACATCAACTTCTTGCTGGACGAGATAACCAGCGTACGAAGGCAGGAGCTTGGCCACATCATACACAGAGGCTTGTTTGCGGTGGACTACACCAAACCCATCAGAAACGAAGATGTCACCAAGCTGTGCGTATTTCTTGGCAAGCTCAGCGCGCTCGGAGTCATCTTTTGAGGTTTCACCAGGTTCGAATCGTACATTCTCCAACAGTGCAACATCCCCTGGATTCAACCCAGCGACAGTTTCTTGGGCACTAGAGGCTACAACATCAGTAGCGAGGGCAACCTCAACCCCGAGAAGCTCACCCAAGCGCTGAGCGACAGGTTTCAGAGAATACTTAGGGTTGACTTCACCATCGGGGCGACCCATGTGTGCCATGATGACAAGTTTGGCCCCAGCATCACGCAAAGCGTTGAGCGTTGGCAGGGCCGCACGGATACGACCATCATCGGTGATTTCTCCCCCCTGAAGGGGTACATTGAAGTCGCAACGAATGAGTGCTCTTTGACCGGTGAGGTCCTTGACCTCATCAATTGATTTCATGTCTTGTTCCTTTCTTGTGGCTGGTCGTGAGGAACCGTCACTCACGTGGGTTCATCACCCACGTGAGTCACCTCTCAACAATTGTTACAGCTGTGAGCCGACAAGCAACGTGAGATCTACCAAGCGGTTCGAATATCCCCATTCATTGTCGTACCAAGCGACCACCTTGACCTGGTTACCAATGACCTTCGTCAGTGGAGCATCATAGATCGATGATGCTGGATAGGTTTCAATGTCCTTGGAAACAATCGGGTCATCGTTATACTCCAAGATCCCCTTCAACGGACCATCAGCTGCCTTCTTGACGATCTCATTGATCTCATCAATGGTCGTATCACGGCCTGCCTCAAAAGTGAGGTCAGTGACCGAACCGGTCGGAGTGGGTACACGAAGTGCATATCCATCGAGCTTCCCCTTCAATTCGGGAAGCACTAAAGCAACAGCCTTAGCTGCACCGGTAGTGGTGGGAACAATATTAAGTGCAGCTGAACGCGCTCGGCGAAGATCCTTGTGCGGAGCATCCTGAAGGTTCTGATCTTGGGTATACGCATGGATCGTAGTCATCAGACCCTTGACAATGCCAATGCCATCATTGAGCGCCTTAGCCAAGGGAGCCAGACAGTTAGTGGTACAGGAGGCATTCGAAATGATGTGATGCTTGCTGGGGTCATAGAGTGAATCGTTGACACCCATGACAATGGTGATGTCTTCATCCTTCGCCGGTGCAGAGATGAGCACCTTTTTTGCGCCAGCATCCAAGTGAGCCTTAGCTTTGTCTGCTTCAGTAAAGAAACCAGTGGATTCGATGACAACATCTACTCCAAGTTTCCCCCACGGCAATTGGGCAGGGTCACGCTCAGCGAAAGCCTTGATTTCCTTATCCCCCACTCGAATAGCATCATCATCGAAGGATACTGTTCCAGGGAAGCGACCAAGAATCGAGTCGTACTTCAACAAGTGAGCAAGAGTGTTGTTATCGGTGAGGTCATTGACCGCAACAACATCAATGTCCGCACCTGAGGCCATGAGTGCACGGAAATAGTTACGTCCAATTCGGCCAAAACCATTGATTCCAACCTTGACTGTCATGAGTTCTCCTTCATTTTTCTAGGCCCATCGATCGAACCTAGGAATCCTGAGGCTAGCCTACTGCCAATTGGCGACGCTGTGCAGGGGTCGTCCCAAGAAAACTACCCTCATTCATCATCAAGGCCCAGGCCAACATCAGTTGTGTCGATACCTAGTTCTTGAGCTTTCTTGTCAGCCAACGCAAGAAGTCGACGAATTCGACCAGCAATAGCGTCTTTGGTCAACGGTGGCTCATGAAGCCCGCCGAGTTCTTCCAAGCTCGCTTGTTGGTGTTCCACACGCAAGCGCCCAGCCGCTTGAAGATGTTCAGGGACATCATCACCGAGTATGTCAAAAGCCCGATTCACTCGTGCAGAGGCAGCAACTGCGGCTCGAGCAGATCGGCGCAGATTAGCATCATCGAAATTGGCTAGTCGGTTCGCTGAAGCACGCACCTCACGGCGTAGTCTGCGATCCTCCCAGACCAAACGAGTTTCGTGAGCTCCCATTTTGGTCAACATGATCGCAATAGAGTCCCCATCGCGAATGACCACGCGTTCGATGTTGCGCACCTCGCGTACCTTCGCCATGACACCCAGGCGCCGGGCTGCGCCCACCAAAGCCATGGCTGCTTCCTGGCCTGGAGCGGTGATCTCCATCGCCATAGATCGCCCAGGCTCGGTGAGGCACCCATGAGCGAGAAAAGCTCCGCGCCACGCAGCAACCGAGTCACACATAGCTCCCCCGACAATACCGGCAGGTAATCCTCGCACTGGGCGCCCTTGGCCGTCAATCAATCCTGTGAGTCGAGCGATGGTGGGACCATCCTTCACTAGGCGTACGAGATACCTCGTTCCGCGTCGTAACCCGGAACCGCGTACTGTAATCAGATCAGAGGTCAAATTGAAAACATCAGTAATGGCTACCCGCAATCGACGGGCAGCAGCTCCGGTATCGAACTCGGCCTCCACCATGATATTTCCACCACCAGTAATGTGCAGGCCACCGGCGTATCGCAGCATCGTGGCGACTTCGGCACGACGGCAACAGTGCTTGGCGATGGGAAGAACAGCTAGCTCTGCCTTCACATCCTGGGTTAATGCCATGAAACTCTCCTCATGAAGCTGGTCACAATTCCATCACAAGAGCAAGGATGGCGGCAACCAGGAACGGATCATGACGCGGTGTTCCATCGTGCATGGCAACTGGAGCAATGACCAATTTCCCACCGATGGCGTCCACAGCCCCTGCCAGATCGGGGTCACTGTGAGCATAACTAGGATCGGCTATCACCGTCTGAACTTTGAGGTCGCGACAGTGGTCAGACAGGATCTCAATATGGCGCGATGGGGTGAATCCTCGGGTTTCATCCGATGGAAGTAGATTCAACAGACAGATCTTGTGGGCATCTGAAGCGAGGATGGCTTCTGCGAGTTCAGGGACAAGCAGATGGGGAACAACCGAGGTGAACCAGGAGCCTGGCCCAAAGACCAAGAAGTCTGCTTCCAGAATGCTTGCCACTGCTTCACGACAGGCGGGTGGATTGACTGGTTCCACAGCAATGCTCAACACCTCCCCAGGGGTTGTGGCCACATGCTCTTGTCCGACGACACGTGTGATCTGGTCGGGGTTGGCTTCATCAAGGCAGGCAACTTCTGCACTAATCACTAAAGGCAAGGACGACATGGGGAGCACCCGACCTTGAGCGTCAACGAGGCGTCCAACCTGGTCGAGACCTTTAACCGGATCAGGATCGCGTTGCCACAGTGCATAAATGAGAAGGTTCCCCACTGCGTGACCAGCGAGAGGACCCTGACCAGTGAACCGGGTTTGAAGAACATCAGCCCAGAGTCTTCCCTCGGGATTATCGCCGGTGAGCGCCGCTAAAGCCATGCGGAGATCACCAGGGGGAAGACAATCAAACTCTTGGCGCAATCTTCCAGAAGATCCACCATCATCAGCAACGGTGACCACTGCTGTTAATTGGTCCGTTAACCTCTTCAGCGCACGCAGTGTCGCGGACAACCCATGCCCTCCCCCAAAGGCCACAACCTTCGGGAGAGACATCATTCCCTCCCCAGATCTCGGTGCATGATGGACACAGTGTGCCCTGCTGTCGTCAAACGCTGGGCAAACTCTTCAGCCATCGCCACAGAGCGGTGTTTCCCGCCCGTACAGCCAATCGCCAACGTGACGAGCCTTTTGCCTTCATTCACATACCCTTCGGCGACGATGCTAAAGAGTTTGCCAAGATTGTCCTGGAACTCTCCAGCCAAGTCACTAGAAAGAACATAATCCGAGACGGCCGTACTCAATCCTGTTTGTGGACGCAGATCCGGCACCCAGTGTGGATTAGGCAGGAAACGTACATCCATCACCATGTCGGCATCGACTGGTACGCCATTTTTGAACCCGAAACTCATCACAGTGATGGAGAGGTCCGTTTGGCCTCCGCCATAGGCGGCAACAATCCTGGCCGTCAATTGGTGAGGTGTGAGATTGGTGGTGTCGATCACCATATCGGCTGTTGCTCGCAGGCTCGACATCATGCGTCTCTCAGCTTGGATTCCTTCCAAGAGTGACCCGGTGCCCTGGAGCGGGACCGGACGCCTGGAGGATTCCTGTCGTTTGACGATCTGGGAATCATCAGCTTCGAGGAAAACAATCTGTGGGGAGCCAGCTACGGGTGCCAATTCTTGAAAAAGACTCGGGATTTGTTCCAGATCACCGCGAGAGCGAACATCAAGGACAACTGCACTCTGCGTGACACCTTCACTGTGAAGAAAGTGAACTAGTGCCGGCAGCATTCCTGGTGGGAGATTATCGACCACGTACCATCCGAGATCTTCCATAGCCTTCGCTGCCGTATGGCGCCCAGCCCCTGACATGCCTGTAATAATCATGAGATCCATATCCCACCTCCTGGTTGTCATCCTACCTGGTCAATCCAGCACTTCCCCGGTCGTCATATTAATGGCTTCAGGTTTCTCAGCGACAGCCTGGACGACTCCCTGAGCGAGTTTCATCCCAAACCCTGGGACCTGAGCAATCTCTTGGGCAGTGGCTGCACGAAGTTTCTTCAAAGACGGGAAGGCCTTCATCAAGGCTTTTCGCCGTACCTCTCCAAGACCCGTCACGCAGTCGAGGAGTGACTCCGTCATCGCCCGTGAGCGCTTGGACCGGTGGAATGTAACGGCGAAACGATGGGATTCATCACGAATTCTTTGCAGGAGGTAGAGTGCTACGGAATTGCGTTTCAAAATCAGGGGAAATTCTCTGCCAGGAATCCACACTTCTTCTAGACGTTTAGCTAACCCAACCACGACAATGTGGCCAAAACCTAGGTCATCGAGAACACGGCGAGCAATCCTGGCTTGTGCCCCAGCTCCATCGACAACAATCAGGCCCGGAGCATAGGAGAATCTCTTTGTTCGGCGAGTTGAAGCATCGACGAGTCCTTGTGGGTCTGTTGCCATGACTTCGCGCTCATCGATGAGGCGCGAGAACCGGCGGTGAAGCACCTCCCTCATAGCGCCTACGTCATCGGATTGGACTGTGGTGATCGTGAAGTGCCGGTATTCGGAGGTACGAGCGAGTCCGTCCTCGAACACGACCATGGAAGCAACAGTGTGGGCCCCCTGCACATGGGAGATGTCATAACCTTCGATCCGCAGTGGTACCTCGTCCATCTCCAACACTTGGGCGAGCTCATCAAGAGCCTGATTCCTGGTGGTGAGGTCACTAGCTCGCCGGGTCTTATGTAGGGCAAGAGCACCTGTGGCATTAGTCTGGGCTGTCTCCGTGAGCGCCTTCTTTTTCCCGCGTTGCGGCACTTTGATTCTTACCGTGGATCCCCGAAACCCTGACAGGAATTTTTCAAGAATCAACGTGGATTCAGGAAGGCAGGGCACCAGGATTTCAGGAGGAATGATCCTCGTTCGCTCCTGTTGATCACCATCAAGGCTGGTATAGATCTGAAGAAGGAAAGCCTCAACGAGTTGGGGAAGATCCTCACTAGATTGGCCCTGATCCGAATCATCTCCCCCTGGGCGATCAGCGATCCAACCCCTCTGAGAGAGGATTCGTCCCGAGCGTACATGAAAAAGTTGAACTGCCACCTCCAAAGGATCCAGTGCGAGGGCGATCACGTCAACATCGGCTGTTTCATCCAAGACAACTGAGTTTTTCTCCATGACTCGTTGAAGGGCTTCCACCTTGTCACGAACTTTTCCTGCCTTTTCATATTCCATCGTCTCGGCATAGTCAGCCATGGATGCTTGCAGGTCTTTGATCACTGGTGCTGACTTCCCCGCTATGACCGAACAGAAATCTCGGACCAAATTGCGATGGGCTTCCATACTGATGTGGCCGACGCAGGGGGCTGCACATTTGTCGATGTGTGCCAGGAGACAAGGTCTGCGGCTTGACCCCGCTGAGCGAAAAACTCCCGGTGCACATGATCTCATCGGGAAGACCGTGAGCAGAGTGTCGATAGAATCCCGGATTGCCCACGCATGAGCGTACGGGCCAAAATATCGCCACCCCTTCTTATGGGTACCCCTGCCAACAAACACCCGAGGATAGTCGTCGCTCCAGGTGACACACAACCAGGGATAAGACTTATCGTCGCGGTACTTGACATTAAATCTAGGATCATATTCCTTGATCCAGGTGTACTCCAGCTGCAAGGCTTCGAGCTCATTGTGAACGGTCGTCCATTCGACACCCTGGGCTGTGGCAAGCATGAGGCGCGTACGCGGATGAAGGCTATGAGCATCGCGGAAATAGGAACCCAATCGTGCACGTAAAGATTTGGCTTTCCCCACATAGATCACGCGGTGATCGCCATCCCGGAAGCGGTAGACCCCTGGTGCGGTTGGAATATGGGATGTCTGGGGACTCCAACTCGGGCGATCACTCATGAGGTGATCCGCTGAACTAGAGCCGGTTTGAGATAATGCCCAGTGTAGGAGCTCGGGTCTTGAGCGACCTGTTCAGGTGTACCTTGGGCCACGATGAATCCTCCGCGTGACCCACCTTCAGGTCCAAGATCAATCACCCAGTCGGCAGTCTTAATAACATCGATGTTGTGTTCAATCACCACCACAGTGTTGCCCTGTTCCACCAGTCGATCAAGGACCATGAGCAGTTTGCGAATATCTTCAAAATGGAGACCAGTGGTGGGTTCATCGAGAACATACATTGTTTTACCTGTGGATCGCTTCTGCAACTCGGAGGCGAGTTTCACTCGTTGAGCTTCCCCACCAGACAGTGTTGTCGCAGACTGCCCCAATCTCACATATCCGAGACCCACTTCAACCAGAGTGTTGAGATGGCGGGCTATTGATGGAATTGCAGTAAAAAACTCAGCTGCTTCCTCAATGGGCATCGCAAGCACTTCGGCAATAGTTTTGTTCTTGTAGTGCACTTCGAGAGTCTCGCGGTTGTAACGCGCCCCATGGCACACTTCGCATGGAACATACACATCAGGAAGGAAATTCATTTCAATCTTGATCGTTCCATCCCCCAAGCAGTTGTCACACCGTCCGCCTTTGACATTGAAAGAGAACCGGCCTGGCAGATAGCCTCGTACCTTTGCTTCAGTGGTTTTAGAAAACAACGTACGAATCTTGTCGAAAACCCCAGTGTAGGTTGCTGGATTTGATCGAGGCGTACGCCCAATCGGTGACTGATCAACGTGGATGATCTTGTCGATCGCTTCCGCCCCTTCAATACCGGTGTGTTTGCCTGGTACAGCTTTCACCGAGTAAATCCTCTTCGCCAAACCCTGATAGAGGATCGAATTAACCAGTGATGACTTGCCTGACCCTGACACCCCTGTCACAGCAATGAACAACCCCACGGGGAAAGAAACATCGATTCCTTGGAGGTTATTCTCTGTAGCACCCACCACTGTGACCATCACCTCGGTGGGTGGGCGGCGTCTATCGGGTACGGGGATGGAACGCCGACCTGCAAGATAAGCGCCAGTGAGAGACTCCTGCTGCGCGAGAAGCTCCTCGACCGTACCAGAGACCACAACCTGCCCACCATGCTCACCAGCACCTGGGCCAATGTCCACCACCCAGTCTGCAGTGAGAATCGTGTCCTGGTCATGTTCCACCACAATGAGGGTGTTGCCCAAGTCACGAAGGCGAACCAAGGTGTCGATCAGGCGGTGGTTGTCACGCTGGTGAAGCCCGATGCTGGGTTCGTCCAAGACATACAACACCCCCATGAGACCGGAACCGATTTGGGTGGCCAAACGAATCCTTTGAGCCTCACCACCAGACAGTGTCCCTGTCGGGCGAGCCAACGCTAAATAGTCCAATCCGACATCGACCAAGAATTTCAGCCGTTCACGAATTTCTTTCTCGACCCGTTGAGCAATCGTGGCATCTCGGGTGGACAGCTTCAGATGTGTCACGTAATCCAAGCAGTCCACGATACTCATCGAGGTCACCTGGTGAATATTCTTTCCCCCTACTGTGACACCTAAAGACGCCGGCTTGAGCCGTGCCCCTTCACAAGCAGAACACGGGATTTCCCTCATGTAGGCGGCATATCTTTCCCTGGCTGAATCAGTTTCTGCTTCACTGTGGCGACGGCGAATATGGGGAATCACACCTTCGTACTTTGCTGAAAAAGTACGGGTACGCCCGAAACGATTCCTGTGACTGACATAAACCGGATCGCCAACACCATGGAGGATGATCCTGCGATGCTCATCAGATAGTTCACCCCACGGCGTGGACATCGAGAACCCTTCTGCCTTGGCCAGCGAAGACAAGACGTGTTGGTAGTAACGTCCTATCGCTGGAGTGGACCACACCGAGATGGCATTGCGCTCCAAACTTAAGGATTCATCGAGGATGATCAGCTCAGGATCCACCTCCATCGTGGTTCCCAATCCTGAGCAGTGCGAACATGCACCCCAGGGGCCATTGAAAGAGAACTGACGCGGTTCAAGTTCATCAATCGACACATCGTGGCCCGATGGGCAGGCCATTTTTTCTGAATATCTCTTCTCTTTGTTGGGCCCGGGATCTTCGTCAACAAAGTCCACACCCACAATTCCATGGGCCAACTTGAGAGCGGTCTCCACAGAATCTGTGATGCGCTGCTTAGCATCAGGATTCGCAACAAGGCGATCGATAATGACATCGAGATCATGTTTTTTTTGCTTATCTAAGGTGGGTGGTTCTGTGAGCGAATACACCTCGCCATCGACACGGATTCGTGCATATCCAGAGGTGGCTAACTCGGTAAAGACGTCACGAAACTCACCTTTGCGTCCAGTGATGATCGGAGCAAGCACCTGGAAGCGAGTACCATCTTCGTACTCGAGAAGCCGATCGACGATCTGTTGCGGGCTCTGCCGGGAAATCTCTTGACCGCACTGTGGACAATGCGGAACCCCGATCCGGGCAAACAAGAGACGAAAATAGTCATACACCTCGGTGATCGTTCCCACTGTTGATCGAGGATTCTTTGACGTCGATTTCTGGTCGATCGATACTGCTGGAGATAGTCCCTCAATGAAATCCACATCCGGTTTATCCATTTGCCCAATGAACATTCGTGCGTACGCGCTCAGCGACTCGACATACCTGCGCTGGCCTTCAGCAAAAATCGTGTCAAAAGCTAAAGATGATTTCCCCGAACCACTCAGTCCAGTGAAGACAATCAGTGAGTCTCGGGGCAGGTCGAGGGAAACATTGGCGAGGTTATGCTCCCTTGCCCCTTTGATGATCAGACGATTGTGCACATCGCCATCATAGTTGCCACCAAGAGAATAGCTCTGCATATTCGAACATGTGTCCGATACTTTCCAACTCGGGTTCTCACCTACTGATCATCTGGAGGTGGGTTCGCACTCAGGGGGGTTTTCGTCATAGGTTATGGACGTGAAGTTTCCTGGTGGGATCAAAGAATCCCTGACCCAATGGCGAAGAGAGCTCACCTCATCAACTCAACGGTTGCTCGGTGACACTATTGGGTTAAGTGACAATGACTGGAGGGGCCCTTCTCTCCTACCTGGTTGGTCGCGGGCCCACGTCAGCGCCCATCTCGCCTACCACGGTGAGTGCCTGACCCGCATGGCGGCTAGGTTGGTTGAAACTCAAGAATCCGTGACGTGGAATTGCTCCTACGCCGATGATGACCTGTGGGTGAAAGCTCAACGCAACTCCCTGGCCCTGACCGAGGACTTGGATGAATCCTGTGCTGCAGTATCGAAGGCCCTCGATTCCATCACCCCAGCCCTATGGGCGAGGACCGTACGAACCTCCCATGGAGAATTGCCCGCAAGCGCCATGGTTCTCAATCGAATTAACGAAGTCGTCGTTCACCATGTTGATATGCAACTGGGTGTGGACTTTACTGACCTGTTACCTGCTCTGGTGAGACTGCTTCTTCAATGGAATGTTTTCCGATCAACGCCACGGTTCAGTGAAGTGGAGCTCACCATGATCACTGATGAAGGGCTAACCCTCACCGTGGGACAAGGGACACCTATGACTGTACGAGGTAGCGAAGCGAACCTCCTAGGCTGGATCACTGGTCGCAAACTTTCCACAGCTATTCTCGGAGCTGAGCAACTCGATTTGCGCCATCCGGTCTAGTCTTTGCCCTCTCCACGATCGGGGTGGATTTCATTCGAATCCATCCAGGAGGTGGCCATCAAACTGGCAATGGTTGTCACCAGCAGGGTGGCAATGATCACCACGAGTGAGACCACGAGCGGCACCTCCCAGGCAAGGAACCCATAGTGGTGCAAAGCGTGGAGGATGAGTTTGACCCCAATGAAAGCCAACACGACCGAGAGCCCAACAGAGAGATAACGCAACCTCTTGAGCAAACCACCAATGAGGAAATACAACTGCCTCAGACCCATGAGAGCAAAAACATTAGCTGTGAAGACCAGGTACGGCTCCTGAGTGAGTCCATAAATCGCTGGAATCGAATCAAAAGCAAACAACAGATCCGTACTGCCTAAAGCGATGATGACAAAGAACATCGGTGTCATCACCTTGTGGCCATCGAGAGAGATCCTCAACTTTTTGCCGTGGAATTCGTCTGCAATAGTGAACTTTTTTCGCACCCACCTCATCATGAGGTTGTCTCTGACTTCCTGAGTGCGATCCTGGTTGAAGTATTCACGAAAGAGACCCAGAGCTGTGTAGAGCAGAAAAACTCCAAAGATGAAGAAGACCCAAGCGAAGGCTTCAATGGCAGCTGCACCCGCAGCAATAAACACTCCCCTGAACACTAGTGCCAGCATGATTCCAACCATCAAAGCGTACTGTTGAAGCTGGCGAGGAACCCTCATTCTCGCCATGATGATGATGAAAATGAAAAGGTTATCGATCGATAGGGAATACTCGGTGATCCAACCAGCAATGAATTCACCAGAAAATCGTGCACCCCACCGCAACCCAACAAACCCAGCAAAGGCTAGCGCTCCACTGATATAGAGACTGATGGCAATGACACATTCCCGGGTGGATGGCTCATGGGGTTTTCGGCCAATGACTAAGACATCAAAGGCAAGGATGGCGATCAGAACTAACAGGGTGACAATCCACGCGACATGACCGACATCCATGGGACCCTTTCACCTAGATGGCTTCCATTTTACCTTACGCTGCGAGGTTACCCAGGAGAAACCACAAACTATTTCTGGCCAGCCACCATGGCTCGATATTCTTTCTTCAAGTCCGCCACTTCATCGCGTAAACGCGCGGCCACCTCAAACTGGAGATCGGCTGCAGCGCTATGCATGTGTTCAGTCAACTCTTGAATGAGATTCGCTAATTCTTCTTGGGGGAGATTTACCGGGCGATGCGGTGATCCGCCAACGGCCACACCAGTAGATGATCGAGGATGATCGATCGTGTCGCCATCTTCTCGTGACAACATCTCAGTGATGTCAGCAATCTTCTTGCGTAGAGGCTGGGGATCAATCCCGTGGGCAGTGTTGTAGGCAACCTGCTTAGCTCGACGCCGATTGGTTTCATCAATCGCTGTCTTCATCGAATCTGTGACGGAATCTGCATACATGTGGACTTGCCCACTGACATGGCGAGCAGCACGCCCGATCGTTTGAATCAAGGATCTTTGTGACCGCAGGAATCCTTGTTTGTCAGCATCCAGGATCGCCACGAGGGAGACCTCGGGAAGATCAAGACCTTCCCGCAGCAGATTGATGCCGACCAGGACGTCGTACTCCCCCATGCGAAGTTCTCTCAAAAGATCGAGTCGACGAAGAGTATCGATGTCGGAATGCAAGTATCGGGTACGAATGTCGTGGTTGAGAAAATAGTCAGTGAGATCCTCAGCCATCTTTTTCGTCAACGTTGTCACGAGAACTCGCTCATCGCGCTCAGCTCGTGCCCGGATCTCACCCATGAGGTCGTCCACCTGCCCACTGGTTGGTTTGACGATAATTTCAGGATCTACTAATCCTGTGGGTCTAATCAGTAGTTCCACCGGAGTGGGGTCCTTGGCTAACTCATACGGCCCTGGTGTGGCCGACAGATAGACTGTTTGGTCGATTCGTTCCAGGAACTCCTCCCACCGTAGCGGGCGATTGTCGAGTGCTGACGGCAGTCGAAAGCCGTGTTCCACCAACGTACGTTTGCGTGACATATCCCCTTCGTACATTCCACCAATTTGGGGCACACCCACATGGGATTCATCCATCACGAGAAGGAAATCTTGCGCGAAATAATCGAGTAAGCAATTCGGAGCGGATCCAGGTGGGCGACCATCGATATGGCGCGAATAGTTTTCGATCCCTGAGCAGGTGCCCACAGTACGAATCATCTCAATGTCATAACCGGTTCTCATCTCGAGACGTTGTGCTTCGAGTAGTTTGTTCTGTTCTCGTAGTTCCACCAAGCGCTCTTGGAGTTCTTGTTCGATGCCACGGATGGCTTCTTCCATACGCTCTGGGGATGCTGTGTATTGGGTGGCTGGAAACACATGGAGAACCTGATCTTTGGTGATCATATCCCCGGTGAGCGGATTCATTGTGGCCAATGTTTCAATCTCGTCGCCGAAAAACTCCACCCTCCAGGCACTTTGCTCATACATGGGGAAGATTTCCACCGTGTCCCCACGTACCCGAAAAGTACCTCGGTTTCCTGCCATGTCATTGCGAACGTACTGAATGTCGACCAGTCTTCTCAGCAGTGCGTCCCTGCCGACATTCTCACCCACGTGCAAGGTGATGGCCTGGTCAACGAATTCCTGCGGAGTTCCGAGCCCGTAAATTGCTGAAACCGAGGCAACCACGATGCAATCGCGACGAGTGAGTAAAGAGAAAGTCGCGTGGTAGCGCAGTCGTTCCACCTCTTCATTGAGTGACGAATCCTTCTCAATATAGGTGTCCGATTGGGGGATATACGCTTCTGGTTGATAGTAGTCGTAGTAGGAAACAAAATATTCCACAGCATTATCGGGGAAGAAATTGCGCAGTTCTTGAGCAAACTGAGCTGCCAGTGTCTTATTGGGCTGCATGATCAACATGGGGCGTTGCAGCCGCTCCGCGAGCCAAGCAATGGTGGCCGTCTTGCCTGTACCCGTGGCCCCCAAGAGCACAACATCTTTTTCCCCAGCTCGAAGGCGGGACTCTAAGGCATCAATAGCTTCAGGTTGATCGCCACTGGGTTCGAAGTCAGCATGGACAACGAAAGGAGCAACAGTACGTTCTAGGTCAGTGATCGGTCGCATAGTTCTACGCTACTCCAGTCCACTGACAAAAAGGTTCACCTCACACCGACCGATGTCACCCCAACCCCGAGGTGGATGTGGTTTCTGGATCTAGATACTGCAATCGCCACGTTGTTGGCCGTCGGCTATTGATGTTCACCACTGACAGACTCCGTGTCGTGGTTCATGGCTTGTCTGGATTCCGCGAGTCGCTTCGCTCCGCGGAATGACCCAACCCGTGTCACCCTGCGGAGCCCGACTCGCTGTGTGCACAATAACGGGGGTGAGTATGCACACTTTCTCCGTGTCACCCTGCGGAGCACTGCGAGTCGCCCTAGCGGGCTCCGCAGCACCACGACGCAGGTTGAGCGGAGAGTGCGCTTGCGCACTATCCCGAAACCAAGGAAGTGGTTGACGAACGAAGT
>Ga0082212_10000139_pt1 | contig 110337 bp, 105 predicted proteins | sample TergutNt197P3_FD_71548 | JGI IMG/M metagenome (GOLD analysis project Ga0082212, IMG submission 71548) | Neocapritermes taracua P3 segment gut microbial communities from Petit-Saut dam, French Guiana - Nt197 P3 | ecosystem: Host-associated > Arthropoda: Insects > Digestive system > Gut ...
ATGCGCCATCTTGCGGATGTTCAGGTCGCCCCCGTCGTCGGCGAAGGTTCTCGTCCCGACTTCCATCGTTTGACCCGTAAGGGTTTCGATCAACGAAACGGCCAGCGCGCAGAACTCGCCGCGTGTGATGTTGTACTGATACCCGCCTTGCAGAGCCGGGGTGAGGTAGCCGATCTCAATGGCGGTATTGATGACCGGGATCGCCCATTCGGAGGGAGCGTCGAGGGGGTCGGGGACGGGTGTTGTGATCTCCGCGAAATTGATGTTGTTCATATTGGCGTATATCCAAGCGTACGACCCCTTAACGCCGTGGATGGTCAGGCCGTTTGGTTTATACGTCCAGCTACCTATTTTGAGGACGCTGGGCGGGATGGTGATATTCCTTAGATTGTTGCAGCTTTGAAACACATTGTCTCCTAGCGCGACCACCCCGTCTTGGATGACTACGTCGGTCAGGTTGGGGCAGCTAAAAAAGGCTTGATCTCCAATGCTTTTTATACTGCCGGGGATGGTGATATTTGTGAAGTTTTCCGCTCTGTAGAACGCTTGCATCGGGATATGCGTCATACCGGGCGGGAGTTTGACCTCGGCCATGCCCTTATCCCAAAAGAATTGAAACAGATATACATGGTCTTCCGACAGGTCTTCAACGGATATATCGAAATAATACCCTCTGTCTCTGTATGTTTCCCTCTCCCCGAACACGCCGTATCGGTATGTTTTATCGCTTTCCCATGTGCTTTCCAAGATGATCCATCTTCCGTCAACATAGGCTTCGGCCCACGCGTGACCTTCAAACGCATATCCGGCTTCGCCGCGGACATATCTGGCGGGGATGCCGGCGGCCCGGATCAGCGCGACCGTCAGGCGGGTGTATCCGTCGCATATGGTGCGTTTATGTTCCAAGACCTCTATAGACGCCGTGTATACATAGTCGTTGCGCCCTTCATAATAATCGTAATCATAATAGATGTTGTCGGCCACCCAGTAATGTATGGCTTTGGTCTTCTCGTAATCGCTTGCAATACCGCTTGTAATGGCGTTCGCGCGGCCGATGATTTCCTTGGCGTCGCTTTCAATATAGTCTTGCGGCAGTTTATAACGCGCCAGCGACGCCGCGTCGGTCGGCGTTATGGAGCGTATGGCGCGGTTGTGATTGAGAACAAACTCGTAATCGTAAAACGGGAAGTAAGCATAGGCGAGATCCCAAAGCTGTTCTTTGTTATAAGGGCTGACGATGATTGAAATGTCTGCATCCAAGTCGTACCATTTGTCACAAGACACCTGTGTCACATAAGGGTTGTTGGTTAAGTCCAGCACGGTGATTTGCGTGCCGCGTATGCTGATATACTCCAGCAAGATATTCCCGCTTACATCAATCTTCGTCAGCGGGTTGTCGTCGCAATAAAGGTAGATCAGCCCGGTAAAATGCTCAACGCCCGACATATTGGAGATGTTTTTGCCGACTACATATAAAGACGGCCACCCCGCCGCGTCGGCCTTGGTAATGGCCCCCGAAGGCTTGCCGATCATCTCCCGCACCGCCTTCTCGAAGTTGGGGTCGGGGAAGGTGATTACGTCGCTGTCCGCCGCGAATGCCGCCGCCGGAACGAGCGCGAGGACGAGGGATAGAGCCAGCGAGAGGGATAACAGACGAGTTTTCATGGGTTCAACCTCTTTTCAAAACTTCTCTTGACAGGAGGAGTGGTTGTATGCTATTATTGGCACAAAGAGGTGGCGTCCGCAGAGCGGCCTGCCTGATAATGTTTACAATGTAACCGTCATCCAGGCAAGGTGGACGGTTACATTGCTTTATGCGCGAACAGGAGCATTACAAAGAACGCAATCAGAAAACTGATTATGTACCGAATGACTGTTAACCCGCGCTTACTCACTCTGTTTCCCACCTCCCTTCCGTCGATCGCTCGATGGTCAGGAAAGGCAGTCCGCCCGCACACCCCTCAATGTGCCGGATTTAAGTATACCAAAATTGAAAAAATCTGTCAATGCGCAGAAAAATCCCCGCCTTGCGCCGGAACGAAAGCCAATCATCAACGCGGCAGCGAAAACAATATTTCCCCTGCCTATCTGCGTCTCGACGGGTCAACCACCCGCACGAAGATCACCGCGCATTCCTCGCGGGTAATCAATCCGTTTGGGTCATAATCGCCGTTGGAACGCCCGGATACCATCCCCGCCTCGTAGAAGCGTTTGACGTCGGCGTAGTACCGATGATCAGACGGCACATCGCTTGCGGTCAGGGTTTGCGGGTTTTCCGGCTCCATGTCTTTATCTTCCAAAATGTTTCCCATGATATACGCCACTTCGGCGCGGGTAGCGGGGGTGCCGTAGCCGCCTTCAAAACGGTTGTCGATGATATGACCCTTCGCGTAGTTGATCCAGCCGGTCATTGAGGGCTGGTTCTCCGCCGCACCTTTGGTGTAAATCATATGCACCCTCGACGCTACGACGAGGACTTGTTCAACGCTGATGAGATCGGCCGAGCCGAATGAGCCGTCTGTTCCGCCCGACATGAGGCCGTATTCATACGCCGCCGGCACCCATGTTTGCGCTGTAGGCGAAGTTAAGTCGGGGAAGTTGCTGTTGTAGGTTTTTGTCTTGGTGAAGTTGGAAAGAGAGGGGGGCAGGGTGCCATCCCATGTATCGATGTAGATACGCGTGATCTTTTTCGCGTCGCCGCTTCCCCACGCGGCAAAGGCGAGCTTATTGCCTTCCAGCCCGCGTATGTCAAAGGTCAGTTTTCCGGGTTCCTGGGTGATCCGTTTGTCGCCGCTGTCAAATTGCTGCCAATCGGATGTAAATCTCACAAATGTATATCCGCCGGTTAAATTTCCCTCATACTCCACAACCATTTTTTCCGCCGCCGCAAATTCTTTGGCGGGGATTTTATCCCAATAGGTAAACCCTTCGCCGTCATACGGCTCTTCCAAGGTATAAGGCAAGCCATGCGGCGGCGCGTCCATGTCCGAGCCCGGCGTCTTGCCGTATGCCGCGAAAAAAACATCCAGCATCGGTTTATTCCATTTGTTCGCGGCGCGGTCGAACAATTCCTCCGACCCGCCGCCGCCGCAGTTCCACCATTGAGAAGGCGCGCCCAGTTTGCCCAGTTCAGTGTAAACATATTTTGCCCACGCCAGCTCGGTCGCCGGGTCTTTCAAGCTAAACGGACTTGTTTCCTTCAAAACCACGGGGATTTTTTTCTCCAAAGCCCCTTTCACTTGGGCTAGCTGTTTATCAACAATCGCAAGGTCGGGATTGCCGTTTTCAGGGTAGAGGAAGGCTCCGAGCATGGTATAGGGGTCGTCCGGCTGCTCGTATTGATCTAAGGTAAGGATGCTCGCTTGCGCCATCGTAAGCATGACGACTCGCTTATCGTTGCTGCCGCCGCTTTTGCGGATGAAATCCAGTACATCATGGTTGAGCTTGTTAACCATGCCATTAAACTCTTTCATGCCCGCGATTTGCTTGGCGTCGGTCATGTCCCAAAACCATTCGTTTGGAATGTTAGGCTCGTTCATCGGTTCAAAAATCAATGTTTCGGGGTAATCCTTAAACCGGTCGGCAATTTGCCCCCAAACGGTGGTCAGCCATGTCAAAGCATCAGAATAATTCTCATTTTTTCCGCCCAAATATTGATAATAACCGTCGCCTTCATGGTGGGTGTTGATGACGACATAGAGTCCTTCGGCCAAGGCCCAATCGACGCATTGCTGCACCCTGTCCATCCATTCCGTGTAAATTTTGCCGTCTTTGTCCATGTGCGGCGACCAAGAGATGGGAATGCGCACATTGTCAAAGCCCTTTTGCTTGATGGCCTTGAATTGCCATTGCTCTATTCTTGCCGTCCCCCATAAGGTTTCCGTGTCCATATGGTTTTTTAAGGGGGTGCCTCCCGTGTCCCAGCGCGCGTCCAGCGTGTTGCCGATGTTGATGCCCAAACCGAGGCTATTCATCATCTCCCAGCCTGTGACGGGGTTGAACGCCGTCATCACCGCTTCCGTTTGCGGCGCGGCCGCGGGGACGAACGCAAGAACGAGGGATAAGGCCAGCGCGAGAGACAGGAGACGGGTTTTCATTGGACACAGCCTTCTTTCTTGATTATCAATCTCAGAATACCGTAAAACCCTTGTATTGTCAATGAAAGCAAAGTCCGCTTTGACTTTACGGAAGGTTTCAAGTATAATGAAAATAGAAAGACGGAAAGGCGGATTCACATGGGAAACGAGCAGAAAATCATCGTGTTGGTTGACGATCAGGCTCTCAACCTGACCATCGGCAAGAACCTGCTGAAAGACCTGTATAAGGTTTATACCATCCCTTCGGCCGAACTTATGTTCAGTCTTTTAGAGAATGTGAAGCCCGATTTGATCCTGCTGGACGTCATGATGCCGGACATGAGCGGTTATGAGGCCATCAAGATCCTCAAAAGCAACCCTGAGTGGTCGCGTATCCCGGTGATATTCCTGACGGCTTGCTCCGACGAGGAGAGCGAGCTGAAAGGGCTTAGTTTGGGTGCCATTGATTATATATTAAAGCCGTTTTCCGCGCCGCTGCTCAGAAAACGCATTGAAAACCAGCTTTTGGCCGACGAGCATAAAAAGAATCTGCAAATATTCAACGATAACCTCTCTGAAATGATCCGCCAAAAAACGGATAACGTCATCTTTTTCCAAAACGCCATGCTCGACCTGATGGCCGATATGGCCGAATTTCCTGATGAGCTCTTTTCCGGCCATGCCGCGCGGGTTCAAAGGATCATGGAGATATTGCTGGATGCAATCATAGCGGAGGGCGCGTATAAAGATGAAATTGCCGGATGGGACAGATACAGCTGCGCCAAGGCGGCGCAATTCCACGATATAGGGAAAATCGTCGTCAGCGACGCTATATTACATAAAAAGGGGACGCTGGAAGAGGAAGAGTTTACGCTGGTGAAAAATCATGTAAACGCCGGGCTTCAAATGCTTGTCAGGCTCGAAGGATTGGCGGACGAATCCCCCATCCTCAACCATGCCGAGCAGATCGTCGGCGGGCATCATGAGCGGTGGGACGGCTCGGGGTATCCGGCCGGGCTGAAGGGGCTGGACATTCCGCTGGAAGGACGCCTGATGGCCATCGCCGATGTATACGACGCGCTGATCTCAGAACGACCGTACAGGGAGGCGTATTGCTTAGAAGACGCGCGTTCCGTGATCGAGCGGGGAAGCGGCACGGCGTTTGATCCCGAACTGGTACGCCTCTTCGGCAAATGTATCGAGCGGATCGAAGCGGTGGCGAAGGAGGATGGCAGTTGCATTTATCCACATTAGCGGCCGACCTGGTGCTGATGCTGGCTGTAGCCGGCGTCACATCGGTTATATTCAAAAAGATACGCCAGCCGCTGGTGTTGGGATATGTTTTCGCGGGGTTTTTGATCGGGCCTGTTTTTTCGGCCGCGGGGATGCCGACCGTGGGGGATATGGAGGGCATCACCATATGGGCGGAAATCGGCATTATCTTCATCATGTTTGCCCACGGGCTGGAGTTCAGTTTCCATAAACTCGCCCGGGCGGGCCATACGCCGTTTGTAACCGCGCTGACCAAGGTATGCGGGTTGGCGTTGCTTGGATTTTTGGCCGGGCGGCTGCTCGGCTGGGGATTGATCGACAGCCTTGTTTTGGGCGGGATGCTCACCATGTCGTCGGCGGCCATCATAGTCAAAGCCTTGGAAGAATTGAACCTGCGCGGGCGTGAATTTACGCGGATCGTGGCCGGAGCCTTGATTGTAGCCGACGTTGTCGGCGTTTTTTTAATGGTGTTTATGACCACATACACCCAAAATAAGAGCGGCGGTGAACTGGCCGTCGCCATCGCGCAGCTCATGCTCTACTTTGCGCTTTGGATGATTTTGGGCATCTTTGTCATCCCGTCCCTCTTAAAACGGGCAAAAAACCTGATGAACGACGAAACACTGCTGATTGTGACGCTGGGCGTCTGTTTCGGGATGGCTTTCCTATTCTCGCAAATCGGTCTGTCAACGGCTTTGGGAGCCTTTATCGCGGGCTCGATTTTGGCCGGGACGATTTTCTCGGAAAAAACCGAACAGCTGCTAAAGCCGGTGAAAGACCTGTTCGGAGCCGTCTTTTTCATCTATGTGGGAATGCTGGTCGAGCCGGAAATCCTCGCCGCTTACGCCTGGCCGATCATACTGATCACCTTGGTGACGCTGTTCGGCAAGTTGGTGTTTTCGTCTTTGGGCGTCTTGCTGTCCGGCGGGAAACTGCATACCGCCGTGACCTGCGGAGCCAGCCTGACCCAAATCGGGGAGGTTGCCTTTATCATCGCCGCATTGGGCCGGGAACTGGGGCTGACGGGTGATTTTCTCTACCCCGTCATCGTTTCGGTATCGGTCATCACCACCTTTACCACGCCGTATTTCATCAAGTACAGTGATAAAATCTATCAAGTCATACAAATCATCACGCCCGCCAAACTGCTGAGCAAGATCGACGGGCAGCCGGACGCCGGAAAGACGGACAGGGAACCGTATTGGAAATGGTTTGCCAAACAATATGTCGCCGATACGCTGATCAAAGGGATCATCGCGTTCGGGTTCCTCCAGCTTGGTATCTACTTCATCGGGCCGTTTTTGGAGAAGGTGATCCCGTCTTTCGGCGGCAGAGCCTTGACCGCCGGGTTCCTCCTGTTGCTGATGTCCCCATTTTTGGCCACTCTTTTATACCAGCGCGGAAAAAACGTCTCCATCAAACACAAGGCAAACCGTGTGCCGCTGCTGATCGCCATGACAATCAGGACATGTCTGACCGTCGCCATCATCCTATTCACCATTGTCCGTTTTTTGGGGTTTTCGTCGAGCTGGGTCGCTTTGCCGGTCGTGGCTCTTTTGATCCTGATTTCGCATAACGACTGGATCATGGGGCATTATCTCCATTTGGAGACGCGCTTTTTGGCCAATTTCCACGAGCGGAAGATCATCGACTCAACCGGGTCGGACATCGTGTATGACCCAAGCCACGGCTGGATCAGCGAGCGGCTGTGGGTGGGGGCGTATGCGGTCGGGGAGGATTGCAAAGACGCCGGCGCGGCGTTGAGAGACTTAAAATGGCGGCGCGATTATCATATCAACATCATCAAAATCGCCTCGGATAAAAAGCAATTCAACATACCGGACGCCGGGCATAAACTGCGCGCGGGGGATACCGTTTATCTGCTTGGCACCAAAGACAAACTGGATATGTTCGGGGCGGCCGCGGCCAAAAGCAAAACGTGGGTGCAGCGGCAGGGGGAGGCGGTGACCCTCCGCGACTTCATCGTCAGCAACGGCAACGACCACGGGGAATACCGGCTCTTTTGCTATTCGGTGCTGGTGGAAAAAGGGCGGCGTTTTGAAGGGAAAAACATCAAATCATCAAAAATAGGCTCCGATTTCAATTGCAACATCATCGGCGTTCAGCGGGATAATTACCACATTATTTACCCCGCCCATCAGTTTGTGTTGAATCCCGGCGACCAAATATGGCTGTTGGGCGGCTATAAGATGGTCGGGAAACTGATTATGGACGACCTGATCCAAACCGAAGAGAACGAATTGACCGACGCGCTTGACGGTCGGAGGTAGGGAAACCGTAAACAAGAAATAATTCATAAAAAATTCACAATTATATATTGACATTGTGAAAACAGACAGATATACTGTAAACAATATGTATCATTGTCGCGCAGTCCAACCGCATTCACCGCAATCACAACCCAAAAGCAACAAAGGAGGTGAGGATTTGGTTTTGGGATTGCGCATTTATTTATTGGCTTAATGCGCGATTCGACAGCATTCACCGCGCCCATAGCATAGTATAACAACAAAGGAGGTGAGTTTTCGTTTTGAAATTGCGCATTTATCTACTTGCGCTGATACCCGCCCTGCTGCTCGGCGGCTGCAAAATCGCCGAAGCGAAGCTGGAAGCGGGAGCCCCGGAGCCGGGAATCATCGAAGAACCCGCCAATGAGCCTGACGCCGATCCTTCCCCCGGAGAGGAGGCATTGGGGGAGGTTGAGTATACCATCGACCAGCCCTACATCTACCCCTTGACCCCCGCGATGACGGAAGAATGGAAAGAGGCTTGGGAGAAAGGGGGGGCGGCTGTATACAAAGCGTGCGAAGTGCCGCAGGAGCTTTTGGAGAACATGACCACAAAAGCCCTGCTCCAAACTGCGCTGGATTACCCCTTCTTCGTCAATGAGTATGCGTATAATACTCGTGAAATGGGGTTTGACGCGGCTGTTTCGCAAAACCGCGCGTTAAGGGAGTTGTGTAAAAGGCCGAACGCCACACAGGAAATTTTTGCGTATGAGATGGACTTGTCGCATTTTCCTATGATCTTTGACGAGGATACAAAAATCAGCATTATAAACAATCAGCTGGAATTATACATCGAGCTTATACCAATTTACGAAAGGAAGTTCAAAGAAGAAGCCGAAAATGCTTTGCAAAAGACAGACAAGACATACTCGATCAATGTACCGTATGCCTATCCAGTAACCCCCTCTATGGATGAATGGAGCAGCATGAACAGCGCAGAGCAAATCAGCGCGTGTGATGTACCGTGGGAAATCCTGGAGAACATGACCACAAAGGCTCTGCTCCAAACGGTTTTAGATCACCCGCTGCTCTTCAATCTCTTCGAGTATGAGACTATTTCCGAGCAAAAATCCTTGGAAGCAAGTTTTCTCATCGTGCATGGATTCTGCAGCCCCTTGATGGAGTTATGGCAAAGAACAGACACAATGGAGGAATTACTTGCCTATGAAGCAGACGAGGGGGATACACTTACCAACAGCTACCTGGAAGCAATGATAGAAGTTCAACCAATAATGTACAGGAGGTTTAACAAATAAAAAAGAAGGTGATTATACATGTATTTCCACGCTATTCCGCAAAATGATACATATAAAGACTTATTCGGCACAGTAATCTATATGATGCAGGTATTTAAGCAAAAGGGGTGTTTGCGGCATTATATTGCGGAAAAAGACGTTAAGACTAACTATGAAAGCACCAAGAGTTTGATCAATACAGCCCTAGGGTTGATCTGTGACGGGGTTGCCGACTCTATATTCAAGTTTATCATGGAATTTGAATATCATAAGATTGTTTGCAATAGCTTGGAGATTGCGGAGAGTGAATTGCTGGAACTGACTTTAGCAAAGGATTTGCTGCATTATGTCAGGCAAGCTGACGACGATTCTGTATATCGCCTGCTTTGCTATGTTTGTACCAGTGCTGTGAGAAACGAGTTAACACCCACTACAGATTGGATCAATATTGAACTTCACAGTGACTAGAAAAGAATCTTCTCAAACAATTAACAAAAGGAGAAAGAAATTATGAAAACGAAAATTCTCAGCATCATGTTAGTATTGAGCATCCTTTTTCCGTTGTGCGGCAGCGCAAATGTAATTGCATCTGATGCAGATGACAAAGTCTCAGAGGTGGTTGCATTTAGCTTCAATATCTCCGCAGAGGTTGATTTTGACATTGGCGAGTATGAAGATATGATTCCGATTCTTGAGGATAACGGCATAATTATTGGGGATATACTCGCAATACACACATTTGGGGACAATTCATCACAAGCCAAATCAAATGAGGAGATTTCTAGGGCAAATCTTCAAATCCCAGGGGGCGTCATTGTCTTAACAGGACAATATATAAGCAGTAATGTATGGCAAATATCAGTGGTTAATGTAGGTCTCCTTCCGCTATACGACGTAGAGGCAGAAGTAACATTACATAGAAATAATATTCCATATGGGCCGGTGCTTTATTCAAAAAGGGGTCTTGGAGATTTTGGCATTGGAAGAATGACAACCGAAACGTATACTAATAATCTTAGTGTTGACTATGCAATGGTAACAGTAAAAGGCCGTACGTCACAATGGGAGTATTTTACGTTAAATGGAATACATGTAAGGTAATATTATCGTTTTGTGTGTTTTGGAAGCCCGCGGCACTGTGCTTGCGGGCTTCTTGAATGAGAATAAGTTTTCAAACCGCTTGACAAACACTCGTCCGCAGTATACAATACCCTCAGCGGGGGGATTTCCCAGTAACCAAAACACAAAACATCACGGCAGGCCGAGGTGCGTCAACACCCCGGCACCTACATAAGGTGATCAACCCACCCTACACAACCGAAACCGGCACCGTGACAATGCGAGTATAACACATTATTCTCTCCTTCGCAAGAGCATGGTTCGCACGTGTAAGGGTCAAACGGGGCTGCTTGAGCAGTCTCCGCGCCTTGTACGTGTTTTTTGCTGTTACGGGAAATTCCCCCGGATGCCTAGCGTACGCTTGGCGAAAAAGAACGGGAGGAAGAGAAACCATGTATATCAAAGAGTCATCTCAGCAGCAATACGACCGCTTCTGCGGGGAGTTGAAGGAGAAAGCATTCAAAGAGCCGCAGGACGCGAGCTACTCGGTGAGCATCAAGATCAATGACATGCTTTACAACTTAAAGATACAGCCGGGGCCCGACCACAAACTGGTTGTTCTGCAAGCCTTGAGATACGACACCAAGGACGACGGCGGAGAACCCACACTGATCAAGAAAAGCAAATTGCTCTCCGCCTTGCTGGAGATTGTGCTTTCGCAGGGGGTGGTGTAGGGGGACAGGGTCAAAATCGCATTTTTGTCGAAACTTGCCGAACGATTTTTGTTGAAATTTTATAGATAATGTGATATATAATTCAACAGAATACTACATTGAAGAACAAAAGGAGTGGTTCCCAGTGAAGCGTATTGGACAGACGGCAGTTATTCAAGCCATACCGACAAACGAAACGCACTGGTCAATGACAGAACAGTGTACAGGGACAATGGCATGGTGACACACTCAGCAATTATCAAATCAATTAAAGTAGACGGCTTACATAGAATCTTCACAGTCCAATCAAAATGGGGGGCATGGGGGCTTTACACACATCCCGAATCACATTGCCCATCAATTTATGGCACATCAATCATTGCCTATAAGAAGAATTAGTCTCGGAAGGCCAAATTTCTTATGGTGAGGATGATTGCTATTAAAGGAATTTATTGGAGAGTTATACCAACCCTCTTATCCGGCATCCTTTTGTTAAGCGGGTGTGATGCACGAGAGACAAGCAACCCTATAACACGAATCTATTCTGCAAGCATTGTATACAGTTACAGCAGCTTCAAGGCTCTGTTGAACGAAGAGGAAGCGAACGAACTCTTTGACATATATGAACGGTCGGAACGGGAAGAAACAGATCAAAAAGCAGACATCGGTGAAGCATACAGTGTAAGAATCAGCATAGAGGGCAAGCCTGATGTATCCTTTTATCTTGACAGAAACGGCATTATGCGGGAAGAGGGGATGTCTTTCATCATACAGAGCGGCGAGCTGTTTGAGCATATTGACAGGATGCACAAAATCAAACATGCCGAACTGCATGAGGTGCCCCATTGAATAATAAGGGTTATCGTAACACTTGCGCGGCCGTGCCCGGCGTGGTATAATCAGGAAAACCGCATATTGGGAGGGAACCTCAAGTGTTCAAAAGTTTACACGAAGCCAAAGCATATATCAAGGAAAACGATGTTCAGATGCTTGACCTGATGACGATCGACATCAACGGGCGGTGGCGTCATGTCACCATGCCGGTCGGGCGGCTGGACGAGAAGACGCTGCAATACGGCATCGGCTTCGACGGCTCCAACTATGGGTTTGCCCCGGTGGAGAAGAGCGATATGGTGTTCATCCCCGACCTCAAAACGGCCTATCTTGACCCGTTTGCCGAAGTCGCCACATTGGCGATGCTGGGCGACGTTTTTGTCATAGACCTGCCGCACAACCGCCGCTTTGACCAAGACCCGCGCAACGTGGCATTGTGCGCCGAAGAGGTGATGAAATCGTCCGGGATCGCCGACGAGATGCGGATACTGCCGGAGTTTGAGTTCTATGTCTTCGACCATGTGTCGGTCAGTTCCGAGCCGCATTCCACCGGGTTCCATGTCGATACCGCGCAGGCCTGCTGGAATTCCGGTATTGATTATCCCAACACAGGGTATAAGGTGCCGCACAAAGGCGGCTACCATATCGCGCCGCCCGCCGATATACTCAACGGTTTCCGCAGCCGCGCCGTCCTGCTGATGGAAAAATTGGGCGTCACCGTTAAATATCATCATCACGAAGTCGGCGGAGCCGGACAGCAGGAGATCGAGGTGGAGCCGGGTTCCATGTTCCAAATGGCCGACCATACCATGCTGGTAAAGTATATCCTAAAAAATTTGGCCGTTGCCGAAGGGAAATCGGTCACCTTCCTGCCCAAGCCGCTGGTGGGCGAAGCGGGGAGCGGTCTTCATGTGCATATGCAGCTCTTTAAGGGCGGCAAACCCCTCTTCTATGACGAAAAGGGGTATTCCCAGCTCTCCGAGACCGCTCTGTATTTCATGGGCGGCATCCTCAAACACGCCCCGGCGTTGTGTGCCTTCACCAATCCGAGCACCAACTCATACAAACGCCTCACCCCGGGCTATGAAGCCCCGGTGACCGTCGGCTACGCGACCTCCAACCGCAGTGCCGTTATCCGCATCCCGGCCTACGCCAAAACGCCGGACGCCAAACGGTATGAACTGCGCAGCCCGGACGGGACATGCAATCCCTACTACGCTTTCGCCGCCATCCTGATGGCCGGGATCGACGGCGTGCGGCAAAAAACCGACCCCGCCAAAGCGGGGTACGGGCCGTATGATTGCAATCTATATACGTTGTCGGAGAAACAGAAAAAGAAAATCAAGCACCTGCCCAAATCGCTGGATGAGGCTTTGGACGCGCTGGAGCGCGACCATGCTTTCTTAGCCGAAGCCTTCCCCGAGCGGCTGATCACTCTGTGGCTGGATCGGAAGCGGGCGGAGGCTGCGAAGGTGAGTCAGATACCGCACCCTGCGGAATACAGTCTGTACTATGACTTGTAACCGCTGACGTTGTCAGCTGCGCCATCGATTGCGCCAGTGCTTGGATTTTGGCTTCCAGCGCGGCAAGGGACGGTGCTTGTAAACCGGGCTTTTGATCTCCCTGCTGAGGACGCCCTTCCATCAGGTATTTCCGTTCGCGTTGAGCGCGTTCCAGCATTTTTCGTTTCAACTCGGCTCTCAGCCTGCTTGCGATCTCCTCCTGCTCGGCACGTTCGGCGCGCTTTTGCTGCTGCCGTATCAAATCTTCTTTGTTCAAGTCGCCGATTTTGCGGGAAGCCCGCCGGATGAGCTTGTTCAGCCGTTTGACGGCCGCCATCGCTTTGGCGTCGCCGCCCGCGGCGGCTTGCAGGCATTCGGAGAGGTTCTTGAATGCCTCGCTGATGATGGATTGAACCTCGCCCTGATATTTGGCCGTGACCAGCCGGCGCGTCAGGGCGGCCGAATGGTCGGTGGGGCCTTTGGCTTTCTCTGTTTGTTGTGTACTCTGTTCAGAGCGTTCAAAAATCGCCGCCAAGTCGTTGCCGTCGGCTTTCGGCTCGGCCGCGGCGAGAAGGGTTTGCCCCTCTTCCGCCGTCTGAACGGCATTGACAGCGGTATTGACATTGTATTGCTCGATAAATTGCTGCCCGATGGAGCTTACATTCATAGCACCCGCATCCTTTCGGCGTCCGCCCCCATCCTTGAGGGCATACATTGCTTAATTGGTTTATCGTATGAAAACTGGATAAAGTTGAGCGAAGAAAAGCATCCCCGCCCGAAAGGGCAGGGATGCAGCTTTGTCCGCCAAGAGCTAGATTTTCTTGAGTCCTTTCGCCAAACGGCTTTTGCGCCGGGCAGCGGTGTTTTTATGGAGCAAACCTTTTGCGACGGCTTGGTCGATGAGTTTTTGGGCGTCTATATAGGCGGCTCCGGCTGCCTTCGCTTCCTTGTCGGCTGTGAGCGCGTCCACCTTTTTGATGGTTGTTCTCATCCTCGACTTGACCATACGGTTTTGTGCCGTTTTGTGGGCTATGACCGACACCCGCTTCTTGGCGGACTTTATATTCGGCAAGCCTACCACCTCCTTATACACATAATGTCAGGCTTCACAACGCCCGTTGCCGATCAGCTAAAGTGAATTTAGCCTCCCTACGGTCTGTTCAGCCCTTCGCACCGAAACGGTGCAAAGAATAATATAACACAACATTAACTGGATTGCAAGCCTTTTTTACCATTAAATTTCGCTTCCAGCTCCAACAGCTTCAATCCCGTTTCCGCCCACTCCATTTTGGCTTCCTGCAAACAGGCTTCAAACCGCGCGTCGCCCTTCTCCAGCATCTGTTGCAGGGCTTCGATCCTTCCGCGCTGGACTGGGTGAACGGGCGGCGCGTCGGATAAAAAAGCACCGGGCGGCAAACCCATTGCCCCGGCAAGATATTCAAGTGTGCGCACCGACGGCGTGGCGGCGTCGTTCTCGATCTTACTGAGCATATTGCGGGTGATATAATCGCCCACCAGCTCCTGCTGCGTCATCTGCCGCCCCAGCCGCGCCTCGCGGATCCGCTGCCCGATTGTCATAAGGGTTTATATTCTCCGTTTCTTGCTTCATGTAAAAGCCGCTGTTCTTCGGTTGTCAGTTCATCTTGGATATTTACAGTAAAATCAGACATCTGTTAATCCTCCTATGAATGACGATTTAGTTAATCATAATCGTATCACGTTTTATAATGTTTAGCAAGATATACACGCGAAACCAACCCGGCACCAAAGCGCACTCCCTCCATTGAGGGGAATGCTCCTCCCGGCATCCGCGGATGCCACCCTCCTCCCAGAGGAGGGCAAGGGTAGGCTCCCTCCGAGAGGGAGCTGTCAGCGAAGCTGACTGAGGGAGTGTTACTCCGACGCAGAAGTGCCACAAAAGCCGCCCGGCGCAAACCAAGCGGCTCTCGTTATCCTGCCTGATTGGATACTTGTATTCTGTACCTAAAAATGGTATAATACAATATAGAAGGTATATCCTGTACGTGCGGGATATAGTGAAAGGAGAGCTTGAAAGTGCAAGCATATCGCGCTAGGTATGAACGTGGGAGAGTCGTCCCGCTTGGGAATCCTTCAATCCCAGAAGGGAGCGATATTATCCTAACCATCTTGGAAGATTCCGCAGATAACGTGTGTCACCGGCAGAAAGCGGCTCTTGCGCGGTTCAGAGAGGAAATACAGGGCTGTGATGAACCTGTGCCGGACTTTGAGCGGGTCATCTTTAAGGATGCAGAAGTATGATATACGCCCTTGATTCTAATATTCTATCTTATCTGCTCAGGGACGACGACAGGGTATATAGCCGGTATAATGAAGCACTCGACAAAGGACACCATTGTATAATTCCGTTGATTGTTTACCTTGAAGTAAAGCGCGGATTGAAAGCCAATGATGCAGCCGGTAAAATGCGTTCATTTGAGCGGTTCTGTAATACACTTGGCGTGGACGACCTCAATACGTCAGACGTAGACGTGGCGGCTGATATTTATGCGGCTAAAAAGAAAACAGGCCGCCTCATAGGGGATTCTGATCTTTTGATCGCCGCCTCCTGCATTGCCCGCGGTTATAAACTTGTAACAAACAACGCAAAGCACTTTGAGGGTGTTGAAGGGTTGCAGTTTGAGAATTGGGTAGAGTAGAAACAAAGAACGAGCGGGCTGCCGTAATGGTAACCCGCTCGTTTCTGTCACCGCGCGCAACCGGGGGCGCAGCCCCGTCCGCTTTTCCGCGTCCCCTGCGAAGGGGACACCGTGAACGGTGCAGGTTCACGGCTTGCCTGCTTGGCTGGCGGCATACGCAAAAAGGAAGATATGCCGCCGCTTTGGCAGGGAGCGGGAAACAGACAGGGCAACGCCCCCGGTGTGTGGTTTATATTGAAATTAAGTAATCCAAGCAGAACCGCCGAATTTGTACTTAAACGGGCCGCCACCAGTAGTATCAGCATCGGCTTTATCGCCCAGCACAAATGGTGTTGTCGTATACTTGCCTGCGGCCAATCTGCCCTCAAGAAGTTCAACCGCAACAACAGCGGCACCTTGGAAGTATAGATTGACTGTTACTTGGCCGTTACCGCCAGTCATCATGTCGGTAATCTCCTGGGCTGTAGGCTTTGTGCCTGTTTTGAAATCAGCCGCTGCTAGAGCAGCCGTCCAAAGACTCCGCGCTTCTGCTTCGTCGGCTGATCTATTGGCTCTATCAATGACACCTAAGATGGCAGGAGTGAGAGCCGCGATCAGGATGGCGATGATAACGATGACCACGATGAGCTCGATCAGGGTAAAGCCTTTGCGGTTTTTGCGGTACGCTTTCAATTCGATCATTCCCTTCGATATGTTTTGGTGAATCCAGTATAGCAAGCTAAACTTGCGTTGTCAATGAAAATATCGAAAGATTTCTAGCTTACTTTAGCAAACGCTTGAAGGCTGAATCCCCTTGCGATAGGCTGGCGTTGCGAGGTGGATGGAATGCTTTCAGCAACGATAACCGAACTCCGCAGGAACAAGGGGCTGACGCAAGCCGCGCTTGCCGGGGTTCTGCAAGTCAGCAGGCAGGCCTATTCGTTTTATGAAATGGGAAAATATGAAATGGATCTGCGGTCACTCTGCAAACTGGCGGATTTCTACGGCGTCACGGCCGATTACCTGCTGGGGCGGCCTGACGGGGCGGGGAAACCCCTGCTGATTGATAAGGAAGACGAAATCGCCCTCGTAAAGGGGTTTCAAATATTAGACAAACGCGGGCAGGGGAGCGTGAAAGCAACGCTGGCGTTTGAACTCTCGCAGGTTCCCGTGCCTAAGGGGAGAAATCAGCAGTCAATGTGATTTGCCTGCCGAAGTATTTGAACAAGTAAAATCCCCACCATGTTTGAATGGCGGGGATTGGATTTGCGGAACGTCAGCTATTTAAATTCAAATTGCTCAAGGGGATTGTTTCGCCGCGTTCATATTCAGCCCGGGCTTGCGCTATGTCGGCTAAATCATCCGGCGTGGCAATATCATCCGGTAGTAAACGATTGATGAGAGCATAAACCAATTCCTTCTCCCGGTCAGACAGAAGCTCTACCATATCATATATTGTTTTTGTGGTTGGCGGCATACTCACACCCCCTTATAGGCTTCGCCGCGGGTCGAGACTTTTTCGATCAATACCTTAGTTTCGGATGTATAAGAGAACAATATACGGAAATCGCCTACACGCAGCCGATATGTCCCATTTGAGCCTTGCAATGGCTTAATGTCACCCTTAGGCAACTTTATGATCCCTGCCGTAATACGGGATTGTGAGACTTTATCCAAACTGGAAAGTACCTTGACCGCTTTCGAGGATAGCGTTATTTCCATTGTACAAACCTTCTCCTCTTAAATGAAATGACTGCATTCAGTATATGCGATACCAGCAAAAAAAGCAAGAGATAAATCACAAAACAAACGTTTGACTTTCTCGTTTTTGTATGCTATACTGTCTGCGGAAGGCGGGTGCGGCTGTTGGAACTGATGGAAAAACTGAACATTCTAGGCGACGCGGCCAAGTTTGACGCGTCTTGCGCGTCGAGCGGGAGCGGGCGCGCCGGAAAGCCGGGGCAGCTGGGCAACGCCTTCTCCGCGGGCATCTGCCATTCATGGGCTGCCGACGGGCGTTGCATCTGCCTGCTGAAAGTGCTGCAAAGCAATGTCTGTATTTACGATTGTCAATATTGCCAAAACCGCTGCGGCAACGACATCCCGCGCGCAACTTTTAAGCCGGAGGAACTGGCCGAGCTGACCATTCAATTCTATCGCAGAAATTACATCGAGGGGCTTTTCCTCTCCTCAGGCGTCTTCAAAAGCCCCGACCATACTATGGAGCGGATGATCCAAACCATGCGGATTCTCCGCGAACACCACAAATTCGGCGGCTATATCCATGTGAAAACCATCCCGGGCGCCGATATGCGGCTGATCAACGAAGCGGGGCTGCTGGCCGACCGCGTCAGCGTCAATATAGAACTCCCCTCCTCAGGGTCGCTCGCCCTGCTTGCGCCCGATAAGAAGCCGGAGATGATCTTCGCGCCGATGAAAGGCATCGACACGGCGCGGCGGATGTACCTCGAAGACGGAAAGAAGCATAACAGCGCGCCGCTCTTTGCCCCAGCGGGGCAGTCAACACAGATGATCGTGGGGGCGACGCCCGACACCGACCGCACCATCTTGCGCCTCTCAGGCGGTTTATATAAAAAATTCCGGTTAAAGCGGGTTTATTTCTCCGCCTATATCCCCATCGGAACCCATCCGTCTTTGCCGCCCCGCGAGACGGCCACTGTGCCGATGCTGCGGGAGCATCGGCTCTATCAAAGCGATTTTCTCATGCGCTTTTACTCGTTTGACGCCGACGAGATCACCGAAAACGGCGAACTGCTGGATATGGACGTAGACCCCAAATGCTCGTGGGCATTGCGCCACCCCGAATATTTTCCTGTTGACGCCAACAAAGCCGACCGGGAACAGTTGCTGCGCGTTCCGGGCGTGGGGCAGATTTCCGCCGACCGGATCATTTCAGCGCGGCAGTTCGGGCCTTTGCGCCCGGAAAACCTGCGCAAACTAGGCGTCGTGATGAAGCGCGCCCGTTTCTTCCTCACGGCGGGCGGCAAATACGAAGGGGAGAGCCGCCACGACCACCCGTATATACGCGAGCTGCTCACCGACAATTATAACAACGGGCAAACCTCGTTATTTGGCGAAAACAACGGTTTACAGGCACCTTTATCACTCCCCTCAGCAACTAAGGAACTGCCCTCTGTTCCGTCATTCTCACAAATGCTAAACGCATGACCATCCTTTGTTATGACGCAACATGGGAAGGGTTTTTAACGACCGTTTTCGACGGATACGGCAAAGAAATCTCCATACGCCGGGAGGGAAGCGAGACAAGCCTCTTCCCAACCGAACGAATTCCCTCTGACCCCGTAAAAGCCGGGCGGGTAGAGAAGGGGATGGGCAAAATCGCGCCCGATTTTGCCGAAACGGCGTATATGGCGTGGCTTTCGGAGCTGAATGGCGTCGAAGACGACATCATGAGGCTGCTGACGTTGGGATTTACATTAAAGCGCGACCCGCGCTGTGATATGAGCAACCCGGTTGTCACTGCCGTTAACAAGGCGAGCAAGCAAACCGGCTGGGAGCGGCAGCGTATGCTTCAATTCGTACGCTTCACTCAAACGCCGGAAGGCATCTATGTCGCCGACATCGAACCCAACAGCAATGTCTTGGCCTTGATCGCCGGACATTTTCACGGCCGTTTCAATGACCAACGCTTACTCATCCGTGACTTACGGCGGCGGCTGGTTTTGGTTTCGCAGCAGAGCGGCTGGTTTATTAGAGAACTGGAGTTAAGCGAGGAAATCCCCCCCCTGCCGAAAGACGGAGCCTTTGAAGACCTGTGGCGCGGCTATTTCCACACCATATCCAATCCGGCGCGGCAAAACCTCAAACTCCAGCAGAAATTTATCCCGTTACGGTACAGGGAACACCTTACCGAATTCAAGAGCGGCACAGCCCGTCAGGACTAGGAAATTCATTTTCCTAGTCCGTCAGGCGGGCGTCGTGACGCTTGACGCTGGTTGATTATTATGGTACAATACCCCTATGGAACAAATCACAATGACCATGGAGGAATTGGACAGGCTGCTCGCTTTGGAAGACGGCGACGCGGCCTTGGTTTTTCTATGCGGGAAACGGGGCAGAGAGCCGCAAATCGGCGAAACACGGATGGCGCAAGCGCGAAAAAAACTGGGCAGCGCGGGGATGCTCCCGTCGTCGTTTATAGAACGCCCCTCCTACAGCGCGGGTGAGATCGCGCAAAGCAAGCTGACCGACCCCGGCTTCCGCGCCGTGGTGGATGAAGCGGAACGGCTGATGGGCAAGGCTCTGTCGCCGTCCGACCTGCAAACCCTCCATTCTATAAGGCATTGGCGCGGTCTGCCGTCCGGCGTTTTGCTGATGCTTCTGCATTACTGCGCGGGGGAGAAGAAATACATCACGTCGATGAAGCAAGTGGATAAAGAAGCGGGTTTTTGGGAGAAGGAAGGCATTGACGGCGAAGCGGAAGCGGAGCGATTCATAACGCGGAAGGAAGCGTCGAGGGAAGCGACGGCGAAGATTTATAAGCGTATCGGTATTTTCGGCAGAGAACCGGGCGCGACCGAAAAGCGGTATGTCGCCTCTTGGGTCGAAATGGGGTTTTCCCCCGAAGCCATTGCCATCGCTTACGATAAAACAACCCAAAATGCCGGATGGCCGGCATGGGCATACTGCGATAAAATCATACGCCGCTGGCATGAAAACGGCTGGCATACGCCGGAACAGATCGAGCGCAATGATAAAAAAACACCCGCTGTGCAGCGAAATGAAGCGGCGGGCAGTTATGAGCGCAACAAAGAAGCACTCCGGCGCGTGAAGGGGGAAGGCCGATGACCGCAGACCCCCGCCTTTTGTCAAAAGCCCGGCGCGGGCTGGAACAGGACGCCGCGGCGCATAGAAAACGCCGCGCTCTTTGGCGCGAACAGCTTTATGCCGACGAACCGCGTTTGCTGAAGCTGGATAAAGCCATCAAACAGGTTTTTCTCGACGCTATTGTAAACCCGTCGCCCGGCGCGATGGACGAGGCCGCTGTCCGAAGCCTCGCGTTGCAGCGGGAACGAGCTGAATTATTGGAGAAGATGGGCGTCTCCGCCGGTTCGCTGGAAGAAACGCCGTTTTGCCCCGATTGCCATGACTCCGGCTTCATCGGAAAAGAGCTGTGCGGATGCCTGCTGGAACGCTACCGCGCCCTCCAGTCGGCCGAACTCTCCAGCATCCTTGACTTGCAAGGTCAATCGTTTGACAGCTTCAACGCCGAGCTCTTCTCGGCGGTCAAAAACCCGCTGACCAACAGTTCCCCCCGCGAAAACATCGAGGTGATCTGCGAACTGTGCTTCAATTTTTGCCGCAGGTTCGGCAAAGATTCAGCCAATCTCCTCTTCTCCGGCGCGCCCGGAACAGGGAAAACATTCCTCTCGGCCTGTGTGGCCGGGGCGGTGGCCGCCAATGAGTTCTCGGTGGTATACGACACCGCCGTGCGGCAGCTGGCGCAGATGGAAGCGTTGCAGTTCGGCCGGGGCGGCGAGGATACCGAAGCGGCGGTACAGCGGCTGCGCGGGTGCGACCTTCTTATTATAGACGATTTAGGGGTCGAGTTCTTAACGCCTTACACGCAAACGGCGCTGTGGGATTTGATCAATACAAGGCTGCTCTCCAATAAAAAAATGCTGATCAGCACCAACCTGAGCCGCGACGGATTGCGAAGCCGTTACTCTCCCGCGCTGGACAGCCGTTTGCAGGGTGAGTTTCTATGGCTGGATTTCTTCGGGGAAGACTTGCGGCAGCGGGTAAGATCATAAGAAAAACCGGGAGCGTTGGCTCCCGGTTTATTCGTTACTTAGTGCACTAATGATCGCTCAAAACCCTCTCCAAATGGATGATCAGCTTGTTGCCGTGGTCGGTGCGGGCGATGCTCTTGATGTAGCGGTTGGGGGTGCCCGTCTTGATACCGGCCGGATCGCCGATCTGGGAATCCTCGATGGTCAACACGTCGCGGATGGTATCGATGATCAGGCCGATGGTGTTATCGTCCTGCGATACAACAATGATGCTCGTCCGTTCGTCGTATTCCCTCGGGGGTTTGTTGAAGCGAAGCCGCACATCCATGACCGGCGTGATCTTGCCGCGCAGGTTGATGAGACCCTTAATATAGTGGGGAACGTCGGGAACCTCCGTGATAGGCGAGACTTGAATGATTTCCATAACATAGTCGATTTCCATGCCGTATTCTTCGTCGCCCACGCTGAACGTGAGGTACATCCCCTGGGTTTCGCCGCTGGTGATCATTTCATTCAATTCATCCATGTTCATCCCGTCCTTTCTTAGTGCGTCAGGCTTTTAACGTCAATGATGAGAGAAATGCTCCCGTCGCCCAGCAGGGTGCATCCGGCGATGCCGTAGATGTCGCCGATGCGTTCGGTGATGAAACTGGGGATGGGTTTTACAACGGCCTGCTGTTCCCCAACCATGAGGTCGGCGAAGACACAGGTCATATAATCATCGTCTTCGATCATGATCATGATGCCGTCTTGGAAATTGGTGACGTCGGTTTCGACATTGAACAGCTGGTGCAGGCGGACGATGGAGAAGCATTCGCCGCGGTACATGATCATCTCTTTGCCGTCCGGGTCGATGACGATGTCGTCCATATTGGGTTTGAAGGCTTCGCGGATGTTCAATGTGGGGATGAGATAGTTGTTTTTCCCGACGCTGATCTCGATCGAAGCGAGGATGGCCAGCGTCAGCGGGATGCGGATATTGACCGTCATGCCCTGACCGGGGGTGGAGTCGAGGTCTACCGTTCCGCCGACTTTTTCAATGTTTTTCTTGACAACATCCATGCCCACACCGCGCCCTGAAAGCTCGGTGACGGTGTCGTTGGTCGAGAAGCCCGCGTTCATAATGAATTGGTAAATATCTTTGTCGGTATACTCGTTGTCAGGACGGGTCATCAAACCGACCGCTTTCGCTTTGTCAACGATCTTGTCGCGGTTGAGGCCGCGCCCGTCGTCGGTGCAGGAGATGATGACGTCGCTTCCTGAGTTGCGCGCTTCCAAAACGATGCGTCCGACAGGGTTTTTCCCGGAATTGATGCGTTCTTCGCGGTTGTCTTCAAGGCCGTGATCCATTGAGTTGCGGATAATGTGCATGAGCGGGTCGGAGAGGTTGTCGATGATGTTTTTGTCCACTTCGGTTTCTTCGCCCAAAATGATCAATTCAGCCTCTTTGCCCAGCTTTTTGCTGGTATCGCGCACAATGCGGGACATTTTGTGGAAGGTGGAAGAGATGGGCAGCATACGCACCGACATGATGATGCCCTGCAGCTCCCCGGTGTTTTTTAGAAGCTGCGCCGATGCTTTTTCAAAATTATCAAGCTGAAGCCCGGTCAAATCTGTGTTGTTGACAACCATGGAAACAGAAATCACGATCTCACCCATCAAGTCCATCAGCTTATCCAGCTTTTCTACGTTGACGCTGATGAAGTTTTGCTTGATTTCACTGACAGGGGAAACCGGTATTTCGTCAGCCGCGGTACGTTTCGGCGCGGGTGCGGAAACCGGCTCGGCTCCGCCGGCCGGCATTGCGGCCGCGGGGATGGGACTTACTTGCATGGGCGGCACCTCCATTTTTGGGATTGGCGGCGGTTCGGAAACAACGGGGGGTTCTGCCAAAACAGCAGGAGCGGGTGCGGGAGCGGAAACCTTCCCGGCGTCGCCGGAAAGCTCAAAATGTTTGATAAACAATGCTTCGGAAATGATCGATCGGATCACGTCGATCGGCGTATCGCTGTACATCGTGATGGTGACGCCGTTGGCGACGATTTCGTCGGCGCAGTCATCCAGCAGATCGGCCGGGACGGTTTCAATCGTTTCGGCATAGTCTGCCAAAGTGTTGGCGATTTGATAGGCGCGGATGTTTTCCATCTTGCAGCCATCATCAAAGATGATGGTGCAGTGATAACAGTTGAGCCCGTTGGAAGAGGCGGCCGGGCTTTCAGCGGTTTCCGGCGCGGGTGGGGGTGAGGCCTCGGCTGCCGGGGCGGGGGTTCCGCCTTTGTTGGTCAGCGTTGCCATAAATGCCTCAATCCGGGTCAAATGAGCCGTTGTGTCGCCGTCGGAAGGTCCGCCCGCCTGTATCTTGGCGACTTCCTGCTTGAAGAAATCGACCGCGTTGAGGCAGATGTCGGCAATCTCGTCGGAATTGAGGGTGGTGGGGTGATGCTCGCGGATATAGAAAAACATATCCTCGATGTGGTGACCCAGCGTCGCAATGGGTTCGTATTCCATCATGGCCGAAGAGCCTTTGATGGTGTGCATGATGCGGAAGATTTCATTCACATGCTCTTCTGTAAAGCCGCCTAAATTTTCGCATTCGATCAGAATCTCTTCTAAGCGTTCTGTGAGCTGGACATTCTCATAAATGAACATATCCAGCATGGGGTCGTTGGCCATAGGGTACACACCGCCTTACTAAAGTTTATAACGAACAATCAGCCGTACATGAAAGAGGCAGCTAATTGGTTTGTTCTTCCAAATAAAGGGCAATCAGCATGTCGGCCACCCGGCCGTAACTGCGGATGCCTTCTTCCTGCCCCATCGATTGCAGGTAAGCGTCGTTAACATTCTGCGCCGCTTCCCGCAGCGGCCCGTCGTATTGATCCCATTCCACACGGTCGCGGCTGAAATCATCCAGTACATCCGCCGTTCCCTCGTTGAGACGTCTCCAAAGAACGGTTTTGTTGGCGGGATCGGTCACGGCACTATAGCAGTAGGTATATGCCATCAGCGCGCCCGAGTAGCGGAAAATGGGTTCCTCACTCTCCATACAAGCCAAGTAAGCAATCAGGTTGGCGTCCTCTTCGGGCGCGAAACCCAGCCTGTGCGCCAATTCGTGGCACATCGTGGAGGGGAGGAAAGGGTCTGTGCTTACGGTATTGACGACCGATTCTCCGGTGAAGGGGACATAGATTCCGCCGATGCCGAGCATCCCGAGCAATTTATAGGATGCCGCCCGTTTGGGTGGGGTTACGATCGCGCTTCCGAATAAGTCAGGGGCTTTTGCCATCAATGCTTTGACCGAATTTGCCGCTTCGGGAGCCAACGCGTCAAACCCGCCCGCGCTAACCGCGCCTGTTGCGTCTCGCGGAACCAGCGACGAATAAACCAGCACATCTTCAAGATGCCGCATCGCCGCTGCAACGAGGATGCTTTCATCCTGCGGCACTGTGTGCAGTTCCAGCCGTTTTTCCAGCTTGGGGATGTGGTAACAGCCGCCCCATAACAGGATGAAAAGGAAGTAGACGGACGCAACCGCAAGGAAGAAGCCGCTCAGCCACATCAACAGAGGCCAGCCCGAACGCTCGCGCGCCGCGCGTACAATAGAACGAACAAGGAAGAATAACCCGGCGGCAGCGGCCATAACAAGAAGGACTTCCGCGACAGCGTACGTTGAAAAGGAAAAGAGGAATCCCAGCAATCCGGCGGCGCGCCGGGAAAACGGGAGGTACACATGCAGGGCAAAGGTTTCGCTGTTCCGCACCGCCGCCGTCAGCAGGATTGCCAAAACCGGAAGCAAGATCGTTGCGGCGGTATTGCGGAGGAGATGGCCGCGCCGTGTAGGCAGCATTTTGGGAACCATCCTATCGAGCGTTCGATTGATTTGAACCAATTATACCACATCAAATCCTCAAAATCAAGCTATTTTTTATGGGTGCCGCATGAATCGGGCGGAACACAACGGAATAAAGGGATATGTAGGTTCTCAAATATGAAAAACCGCCATGCAAACAATGTTCGCAATAATGAGAAAACCATATATACTCAAAGACAATATGCGGGAAAATGGATAGGGGAAGGAAGAGAACAACTTTTTTCAAAATAAGGCTTGCAATTTAACAAAGATGTGATATAATGCTTTGTGTAGTGTAGTTAAGAGGAGAGTGGGGTTGCCCCGCTCTCTATTTTTAAGGAGGCCCCGGTATGAACCCCGAGATATTTGACGCCATCGCGCAAATTGAAAAAGAGAAGGGTATCCCAGGCGATTATATGAAGGAAAAGATCGTCCAGGCTCTGACGACGGCTTACCGCAAAGACAATGCCGGGGTTACCGAGAATATCTTCGTGGAACTGGACGAGGAGAAAAAAGAGATCCGTATGTATCTGCAAAAGGTCGTTGTAGAGGATGTGGAAAACCCGACCTTTGAGATGACGGTGGAAAAAGCGAGGGAGTATTCTCCGGGGGCCGACGTCGGCGACGCCGTGAATATCGAGATACCGACGAAGGATTTCGGGCGTATCGCGGCGCAGACGGCCAAACAGGTCATTATCCAAGGCATACGGGAAGCCGAACGTGGCATGATATATGAAGAGTATTCGTCAAGGGAGCACGAAGTCCTCACGGCGCAGGTCATCCGCCCCGACCCGCGAAGCGGCGGCGTTGTGGTGGAAATCACCAGCAAAGGCGAAACCGTTGAAGCGGTGCTGCCGCCGGGGGAACAGATCAGAGACGAAATGCTCAACACCGGCGACCGGGTCAAAGTCTATGTCATTGAAGTACGGCGCACCAACCGGGGGCCGCAGATGCTCCTCTCCCGTACCCACCCCGGGCTGGTTCGGCGGCTCTTTGAATTGGAAGTGCCGGAAGTTGGGGACGAAACGGTTGAGATACGCTCGATTGCCCGAGAAGCCGGACAGCGGACAAAAATCGCCGTCTGGTCAAACGACGAAGGCGTAGACCCCATCGGAGCCTGTATCGGCGTGCGGAGAGGCAGGATCAATGCCGTGACAAGCGAACTAGGCGGGGAGAAAATCGACGTCGTGCGCTTCTGTGAGGAGCCGGATGAGTTTATCGCCCAAGCGTTGGCCCCCGCGGCGGTGCTGCGTGTCGATCTGATCGACGCCAAGAGCTGCCGTGTGGTGGTGCCGGACGACCAGCTGTCGCTGGCCATCGGCAAGGAGGGGCAGAACGCCCGCCTGGCCGCCAAACTGACAGGGTATAAGATCGACATCAAACCGGAGTCGAGGGCGGATGCCGTTTGAAAGAGCGCAGAGAGGCTATAAGGCAGTGTATGGGCTGCCGGAACCATTTGCCCAAGCGGGAACTGCTGCGCGTCGTTCGGTCGCCTGAGGGGACTGTCGCGTTGGACACCAACGGCAAAGCGCAGGGGCGCGGCGTCTATCTCTGCCGGGACGCGGTTTGCTTCAAAAAGGTTCGGAAAAGCCGCGCGCTGGAGCGTTCGTTAAAATCCCCGGTGTCCGACGAGATTTTTAACACAATAGAGGAGCTGTTAACAGGCAATGGAACCTAAGCCGCTGCGGCTGATTGGTTTGGCAAAGAAGGCAGGAATGCTGGTTTGCGGGACGGACGCCGTCATAATCGCCGCCGGACAAGCAAAGCTCCTTCTGCTATCGGCCGACGCCGGAAACTCGGCCAAGCGCGAAGCCGGGCGGCTGGGGAAACAGTTGGTCACGCTGCCGTATAATAAAGAGGAACTGGGGCGTGCCGCGGGGAAGAGATCATGCGCCATCGCGGCCGTCACGGATGAAGATTTTGCACAGGGGATCGTTAAGGCCCTGCAAATGGAGGTTTATGGGTGAGTACAGCGAGCAAATACCGCATACATGAGGTAGCGAAAGACTTTGGGCTGGGGTCGAAGGTTGTCTCCGACATCCTGACCCAATACTTTACCGCGCCTAAAAACCATATGCAAGCCTTGACGGAGGAGGAACTCAACCTCATCTTCGCCGTATTGACCGAAAAAAATCAAATCGAGTCGATCGAAAGCATCTTTGCCGACGTCTACCATGAACCCGAACCGCCTCCCGCCCCCAAACCCGAAGCTAAGGCTAAATCCACTGATAAAGCGGAACCGGCGGCGAAAGAACAGCCCATTGCCGCCACAGCGGCGGAGGGCGGTACCGCCGCGCCGCCGATACAGCAGGCTCCGCCCAAACCCAAACAGCCGCAAGCACCGCGCGGCCCCAAAACGACGCATATCGTCGATACGCGCGGAGCCAGCGTGGATATGTCGCGCTATGACGAGCGTGTGGAATCCCTTGTGCCGGAGAAGGCCGGGCGGATGAAGCAGGGCAAGGAAAAAATCAAGCGGGCTCCCGACCGCAAACCGGGCGGCTTCATCTCCCAAAAGCGGCTTCAGGAAGAGGCCGAACGCCGCCGCCAGCGCATTGAGCACTTTAAGAAACAGCAGATCAAAGTGTCCATCCCGGACGAGATCGCCGTCGGGGAACTGGCTGCCCGCCTGAAAAAGACCGGGGCAGAAGTGGTCAAACAGCTGATGAAACTGGGCGTCATGGCGTCGCTCAGCCAAAATATCGACTTTGACACGGCTTCCCTTGTAGCCATGGAGTTCGGAGCCAAGGTGGAACGTGAAGTCATCGTCACCATTGAGGAGCGTTTGATCGACGAAACGGCCGACCTCGACGAAAACCTCTCCCCGCGTGACCCGGTTGTCGTTGTCATGGGGCACGTCGATCACGGAAAGACCAGTCTCCTCGATTATATCCGCAAAGCCAACGTCACCGAAGGGGAAGCGGGCGGCATCACCCAGCATATCGGCGCATACCGCGTTCCCATCGGCGAGAAGCATATCACCTTCCTCGACACGCCCGGCCACGCCGCGTTTACATCCATGCGGGCGCGCGGCGCGTCGGTCACCGACATCGCCATCTTGGTCGTTGCCGCCGACGACGGCATCATGCCGCAGACGGTTGAGGCCATCAACCATGCCAAAGCCGCCGGGGTGCCGATCGTTGTCGCTTTGAATAAGATGGATAAAGAAGGCGCCAACCCCGAGCGGATCAAACAACAGCTCACCGACCATGAAATGGTTTCCGAGGAATGGGGCGGCGAGACCATCATCTGCCCGGTGTCGGCCAAAACAGGCGACGGGATCGAACATCTGCTGGAAATGGTCGTGCTGCAAGCTGAAATACGCGAACTCAAAGCCAACCCCGCCCGCACGGCGCGCGGCACCGTCATTGAAGCCAAACTCGACAAAGGGCGCGGCCCGGTGGCGACGGTGCTGGTGCAAAACGGCACACTGCGGCAGAGCGATATTGTCATCGCCGGAAAGACGGTCGGGCGTGTCCGCGCCATGTCGGACGACAAAGGGCAGAAAATCGAGGAGGCCGGCCCCAGCGTCCCGGTCGAGATCGTCGGGCTGGGCGAAGTGCCGGAAGCGGGCGACGTTTTCCACACCGTTGCCGACGAACGGATGGCGCGCGAATTGGTCGGCCAGCGCAAACAACAGGAAAAAGAAGGGAACGCGCAGGCTCCCGGAGTCAAAGTCTCTCTTGACGACTTGTTCGCGCAGATACAGCAGGGGCAGATCAAAGACCTTAATATCATCGTCAAAGCCGACGTCCACGGCTCTTCCGAAGCGTTGAAAGCCGCGCTGGAGGAGATCGCCAACGAGGAAGTCCGTGTGCGGATCATCCATTCCGGCGTCGGTGCCATCAACGCCAGTGACGTTCTGCTGGCGTCCACGGCCTCGGCCATCATCGTCGGGTTCAACGTCCGCGCCGACGCGTCGGCCGCCCAAAACGCCGAACGCGCCAACGTGGATATACGGTATTACCGCGTCATTTACGAGTGCATTGAGGAGATCGAAGCGTCGCTGAAGGGGATGCTCTCGAAGAAATATCAGGAAGTCAGGCTGGGCGAAGCCGAAGTGCGCCAGGTCTTCAAGGCCACCAACATCGGTACCATCGCGGGAAGTTATGTCCGCGACGGAAAGATCGAGCGCAGCGCGCAGGTGCGCGTCATCCGCGACGGCATTGTTGTCTATGAAGGAGCCATCGCCTCGCTCAAACGCTTCAAGGACGACGCCAAAGAGGTTGCGTCCGGGTACGAATGCGGCATTTCGCTGGAGAAATACACAGACATTAAAGAAGGCGACGTCATCGAAGCCTTTGTCATGGAGGAAATCCAATAGTGGCCAGCCAAAACCGCGTGGGGCAGATCAACGGCGAGATCCTTCGCGTCCTCTCCGACCGGTTGCCCAAATGCAAAGACCCGCGAATCAACGGGTTGGTCAGCATTGTCCGGGTTGACACAACCGGCGACCTGTCGCTCTGCCGTGTCTACGTTTCCTCGCTGGGCGGCGGAACCGATATGGCCAAGGGGCTGAAAAGCGCGTCGGGGTATCTCCGCCGTGAACTGGGCAAGGAGCTTCAGCTGCGGCATACGCCCGAATTGGAATTCATCGTTGACCATTCCATCGAGGAAGGGTCGCGGATATTGGAAAAGATACGAGAATTGGACATACGGGATGAATGATGTTGTCAATTTTCTAAAAAAGCATAACAATTTTCTGCTGCTCACCCATCGCCGCCCCGACGGCGATACGCTGGGCAGTGCCGCCGCACTCTGCGCCGGGCTGCGTTCGCTGGGCAAAACAGCTTATCTTTGGCCTAACCCGGAGATCACGGGGCGGTATGTCCCGTATACCAAACCCTATTTCGCGCCGGAGGATTACCGGCCTGACGCGGCGGTCGCCGTTGACATTGCCTCGAAATCGCTTATCCCCGAACAATGGAAAATCCCGGTGCATCTCAGGATCGATCATCACCCCGACGCCGGGCGCGACGAGCTGTTCGCCGAACTCAACTACACAGACCCATCCGCCGCGGCCTGCGGCGAAGTCATCCAAGAACTGCTGGAAACCCTCGGCGTGACGCTGACCAAAGAGATCGCCGCCGCGCTGTATGTTGCCATTGCTACGGATACAGGCTGTTTCCGTTATTCCAACACAACGGCCAAAACCCACCGTCTGACCGCCAAACTGATGGAAACCGGCATCAGCGCATATGCTGTCAACAACGAAATTTTCGCCAAGTCGAAAGAACGGCTGGCGGTAGAAGCCGCCGTCGCGGCCAACATCCATTACTGTGCGGGCGGCCGCGCCGCGGTCGCTTACCTTTCTCTCGCGGACAGGGGCGGAGCCGCCGAAGACGATTTGGAAAACCTTGCGGGGCTGCCGCAGGGGATCAAAGGCGTGGAAGTGGCCTTATTATTGCGCGAAGAGAAAGACGGCTGGCGCGTCTCCTGCCGCAGCAAAGAACCGTATGCGGCCAATAAGATTTGCGGTGTTTTTGGCGGCGGGGGGCATGACCGTGCCGCCGGAGCCGAAATTGAAGGCACGATGCTGCCGGAGGAAGCCTGTAAACGCGCTTTCGCGGCGTTGTGGGGAATCTATCCCGACCTGCAATGCTGAGCGGGATCGTGTTGGTCGATAAAGCCCCCGGCTGGACAAGCCACGATGTGGTGGCCAAATGCCGGGGTTTGCTGCGCGAACGGAAAATCGGCCATGGCGGAACCCTCGACCCGATGGCCACCGGGCTGCTGGTCTTGTTCGTCGGTTCGGCCACCAAGCTGGTCAGCCGCCTGCCGGGGGAGAAAACCTACACCGCTTCCCTTCGCTTCGGGTTGGAAACGGATACCTATGACGCCGAGGGGCGGACGGTGCGCGAATACGACCGCATCCCGTCCGCCGAAGAATTGAAGGCCGTCCTGCCGCGCTACACGGGTGACCTGCTTCAAATTCCGCCGATGGTGTCGGCCATTAAAATCAACGGGAAAAAACTCTACGAGCTGGCACGCAAAGGCGTAGAGGTAGAGCGTCCGCCCCGCCCGGTCACGGTAAGCGAGTTTACATGGATAGGGGAGCGGGACGGGGAGCATACCGTCGAAATCGTCTGCTCGGCGGGAACCTATGTGCGTTCGCTCATCCATGACATCGGGCATGAGCTGGGTTCGGGAGCGGTGATGACGGCCTTGCGGCGCATCCGCAGCGGCCCGTTTCGCGTTGAAGACGCCGTTCCGGTCGAAGAGGTTACGCCGGAGCGCGTTTTACCAGTGGACAGAGGACAGTGGATAGTGGACAGTTGGGGGACGGAAGGCGGGGACTGTCGTGGATAGGGTGCTTGCGCTGGGGTTTTTTGACGGGGTGCATATCGGGCATGGGCAGCTCTTCAAAGCCGCCAACCATCAGGCGGCGAGAATGGGAGCGGCGGCCTGTGTCCTGACATACGACACCCATCCCAAAACGATGATCACCGGACGCCCTGTCCCGCTGTTATGCTCCACCGAAGAACGAACGGGCTATATACGCGAACACTACCGCATCCCCGAGGTCATCGTAGACCCGTTTGACGAGGAAACGGCGCGTATCCCGTGGCGGGACTATATCGAACAAGTTTTGCTCAGCCGCCTGAACGCCGTCTTCCTTGTGGCGGGATATGATTATACATTTGGGGATCAAGGCGAGGGGACGCCGGAGCTGCTGAAGGGATATTGCGCCGGACGAAATGTCGGCTGCGCCGTCATTCCCCCGAAACGGATCGGCGGGGTGCGTGTCAGCTCCACCTACATCCGAGGGCTGGTCGCCGAGGGGGATATGGAGCGGGCGGCGCAGTTTTTGGGTCACCGTTACCGCCTTTCGGGAACGGTTGAGCGCGGCCGGGGGCTGGGGCGTCAGTTCGGGTTCCCCACTGTTAACCTGCCATTGCCGCCTGGACGCCAAACACCCGAGTGGGGTGTTTACGCCGCGCTGGTGTCGTGGAAGGGGCAAACTTGGCCGGCCGTTACCAATGTGGGGTTCCGCCCGACCGTTGAACCGGGCGGCGCGCCAACGGTTGAATCCACCTTGCTGGGCTTTGACGGCGACCTCTACGGGGAGCTGATCCATGTGGATTTTGTGCGGTTTATCCGGCCTGAGCGGCGGTTTGCCTCACCCGCCGAACTGACCGCACAGGTGAGGCGGGACGTGGAGGAAGCCAAGAAAATTTTGGAAATCTAGGGAAAACTTAAAATTCCTGTTGATTTTATAGATGGTTAATGGTATACTTTGCTTTAACACGGTTGACATAATGCGGAATAGTTCTCCTTATAAAAGGAAATAATGATAATCAAAACCAATACAGGCAGGTGCTCCGTTTTGACCCAATATGTGATCAACGGCGGAATCCCCCTTCGCGGCTCCATCAATATCAGCGGCGCGAAAAACGCCGCTTTGGCCATACTGCCCGCCACATTGCTGATGGAGGGCGAGTGCCGCATCGAAAACATACCCAAAGTGACTGACGTGACGCTGATGTTGGAAATATTGCGCGACGTCGGAGCCTCCATCCGCCTTGTGGACGATAACACCGTTGTCATCGACAGCGGCGGCGTCCGCGCCGGAAGCGTGGCTCCCTATGAGCAGGCGCGGCGTATGCGGGCTTCCTATTACCTGATCGGAGCCTTCTTAGGGCGTTTTTCCAGCGCGCAGGTGGCCATGCCGGGCGGGTGCAACCTCGGCGTCCGCCCCATCGACCAGCACATCAAAGGCTTTGAAAAACTGGGTGCCGAAGTGCAGGTCAAAGCGGGGTTCGTCCACGCCGACGCGCAAGGCGGGGGGCTGAAAGGTTCGCCGGTTTACTTGGATATGGCGTCAGTGGGAGCCACCATCAATATCATTTTAGCGGCGGCTATGGCCGAGGGCTTGACGGTGATCGAAAACGCCGCGCGCGAGCCCCATGTCGTCGATTTGGCCAACTTCCTCAATTCGGCGGGTGCCGACATCAAGGGAGCGGGAACCGACATCATTAAAATACGCGGCAAAAAAAGCCTCACCGGCAGAAATTATGCCATCATCCCCGACCAAATCGAGGCCGGGACGTATATGGCCGCCGTTACGGCGGCGGGCGGCGAAGTAACGCTGACCAACGTCATCCCCAAGCATTTGGAATGTATCACCGCAAAGCTCGAAGAACTGGGTGCCGAAGTGGAAGAGGATGACGAATCCATCACCATCAAGCGGGAAGGGAAACTGCGCAAAGCCAACATCAAAACCCTGCCCTATCCCGGATTCCCCACCGATATGCAGCCGCAGGTGTCGGCTTGCCTGTCCTCCGCCGAGGGCATCAGCATGGTGACCGAAAGCATCTCGGACAACCGCTACCGCTATGTGGACGAGCTGAAACGCATGGGGGCGCGGATTCAGGTGGACGGCAAGGTGGCCGTCATCGAAGGGGTTAAAAAGCTGACCGGGGCTCCGGTGCAGGCTTGCGATCTCCGCGCCGGAGCCGCTCTCATTGTCGCGGGGCTGGGCGCGCAAGGGAAAACCGAAGTCGGCGGGGTTTATCACATCGAACGCGGCTATGAAGACGCCGTAAAAAAACTTCAGGGCGTCGGCGCCGACATCCGGGTGGAGGACGTGCCGGACACCGAACTGCTGTCGGCAGGGCAGACGGGATAAAAACCGCCGGACACGAATGGAACCGGCAAATCATATATTGAGACAGGAAAGCAAATATGCGGAAGGAATGTGATGGTTATCGACAATCATATTATTCTGGTGTTTGCTTTGATTCTTTTTCTAACAAAATTTTGCGGCATCATCACCAAAAGGATCCATCTGCCGCAAGTAGTCGGCGCGCTTGTGGCCGGGGTGTTGTTGGGGCCCGCCGTGTTCAATCTGGCGGAACACAATGAAACGATTTCCGTTGTCGCCGATTTGGGCGTGATCGTGCTGCTGTTTTCGGCGGGAATGGAAACCGATTTCAAACAGCTTCGCAGTTCGGTGAAATCATCGGCTCTGATTGCTGTGGCAGGCGTTGTTTTATCCATCGCCGGGGGATTTGCCGCCGCGTTGTTTATCACGGGCGAACCGTCGTTTGAATGCTTTTTTATCGGCGTTATCATTGCGTCAACGTCGGCCAGCATCGGCATTGAGGCATTGCACGAAATGGGCAGGCTCAAAACCAAATCGGCGTCCGGGATCATAGGCGCGGCCGTGATTGACGACATTCTAGGAATCGTCCTCCTTGCGGTTGTTTTAGGGTTGGGCGAAGGCGGCCTGTCGGTCGCGTCTATTGCCGCCACATTGGGCAAAATCATCCTCTTTTTTCTATTTGCCATCGGGGCGGGGTTTGCCGCCAACAAGCTGTTTGGCCTGATCAACAGTAAATTCGGGGAAACAAGAAGGCTGTCTATATTCGCGCTGGCCTTCTGTTTTCTAATGGCTTATCTGGCGGAGCAGTTCGGCTTGTCGGATATAACAGGCGCATACATAGCCGGGCTTGCCCTCAGCAGTACGCGCTTTGTCGATTACCTCGAAGACAAAACCAATGTGCTGTCTTATATGCTTTTATCTCCGGTGTTTTTTGCTAGCATCGGGCTTCAGGTCGTGTTTACCGGCTTTAACGGCAAAACGGCGGTCTTTTGCGGGCTTCTGCTATTGTCCGCGCTGCTGTCCAAGCTGCTTGGCTGCGGTTTGGGCGCGAAAATATGCGGATACTCGAATAGGGAGAGCGTTCAGATCGGCGCGGGAATGATCACGAGGGGCGAGGTGTCCATCATCATCGCCGGAAGGGGTATCGGCGCGGGGCTGATGGACGCAAGCCTGTTTTCGCCCATCATCGCTGTCGTGATCATTACAGTCCTGATCGCGCCTGTGCTGCTCAAAGCCGCGTTTTCAAAATAAAACCGCCCATCGGGCGGTTTTTTACGAGCGGAACACTATGTTGTCATCCGTACCCGCCGCCCGTGGTTGGAAACGAGCACGCTTTGCGCACGGTGCGCCGTATCCTCGTCCACCGTCAGCAGGAGCTGGACTTCCCCGCTGGGCGGCTCGCTTCTGCCGAAAGCCGCGCCCGGGCCGCCCCGCAGGCCGATGGCGGCGAACCCGGGGACAGTCATGTTATTCGCGCCGAAACCGTTGGCTTCCACCGCGTTGTTCATGTTTCCGACAAAAACCCCGCCGCGTCCCGGGTCATCGGAAAGGTGCAGGGCGCGTATCTTATACCGTGAGGGGAAAATGCCGAGCGATTGCAGATTCACAAGGGCGTGCTCCGCCGTATCAACATCATCAAATAACGCTGTAATGTCCATATGCTTCCTCCGTTCGCCGTTTCATTCATGCAGGTAGTATAAGGCTTTTTGGGATAAGCTATACATACTTGCACAATCGTGAAGGGTATAGTACAATGTCGGGGAAAGAGGAGGATTCAGATTATGAGTGAATACGGCAATGATTTCATCACCCTGACCGATGAAGACGGCAACGAGGTGGAACTGGAGCATTTGGACACGCTGGAGCATGACGGGGAGACCTATATGGCGTTCGGTATCGCCGAATCGGAGGATGACGAGGAGATGTCGGTCGTCATCATGCAGGCGGTCAGCGTAGATGGGGAAGAGATGTTGGAGGAAGTGCAGGACGAACAGCTGCTGGAAGAGGTTTACAATCTTTTTCTCGAGCGGATCGGGGACGAAGAAGATTTGGAAGATGAGGATTGAACCCTTGACAAACATTTCCCGATAAGATATACTGATAAACAAGGAAAAATCTACAAAATAAGGCAGTGAACCGCCGATGGGCTATAGCGAATACGACATGTGGCTTCAAGGCGGGGAAGGTCTTCCGCCCGAACCGTGTTTCGCTGCCGGCCCGTCCTTGCCCCCGGAGGGTTTTCGATTAACGCAAGATGCGGAAGGGTTTAGGATTGAAAGCGCGGACGAAGCGGGTCGCATGTATGGGTCATACGCCCTGCAAGCCTGCCTGAAACTCGGCAAACAGCCGGACGGCTCGGTTTCAGCCCCCGCCGTGCCCGAACGCATCCTCAACCATTGGGATAACCTCACCGGAGAGGTCGAACGCGGTTACAGCGGGAAATCACTCTTTTTCAAAGACGGTGAGCTCTATTACGACCCCGGACGGATCAAAGACTACGCCCGGTTATTATCATCTGCCGGCATCAACCGCGTTTGTTTGAACAATGTCAACGTCACCCCGCTTTCCGCGCGGCTGATCACCGATAAACTGCCGGATTTAGCGGAACTTGCCGCGATTTTCCGCCCCTTCCATATCAAACTCATCATTGCCGTTGATTTCGGCAGCCCCGTCCTGCTGGGCGGACTGCCCACCGCCGACCCGCTGGACGACAGGGTCATCGGCTGGTGGGCGCAAGCGGCGGACAGGGTCTATGAAGCCATTCCCGACTTGGCGGGGTTTTTGGTCAAAGCCGACAGCGAATTTCGCGACGGCCCAGCGGCGATGGGGCGCACCCAGGCCGACGGTGCCAATGTTTTGGCCAGGGCGGTCAAGCCGCACGGCGGCAAAATTTGGTGGCGGTGCTTTGTTTACAACTGCGAACAGGACTGGCGCGATACCAAAACCGACCGGCCGAAGGCGGCGTACGATCATTTTTTCCCGCTGGACGGTTCATTTGACGCTAACGTCACCCTGCAAATCAAGCACGGCCCCTCCGATTTTCAGGTGCGCGAACCCAATTCTCCGTTGTTGGGAGCCATGAAGCACACCGCACAGGCTATGGAGCTTCAAATCACGCAGGAATACACCGGGCAGCAGATCGACCTCTACGCGCTGGCGGTGCAGTGGGAAGAAATCCTCTCGGCGGCTGTGTCCGGCACCCGCACCATGCGCAGCCTGATCGGGGAAGAGATCGGCGCAATGGCGGCTGTGGCCAACACCGGGAACGACGCCAACTGGACGGGGCATACGCTGGCGCAGGCCAACCTATACGCGTTCGGACGGCTGGCTTGGGATCCGTCGCTCACAGCCAAAGAGATCCTCTCCGACTGGATCGGGCTGACCTTCGGCACCGAACCGGCGTTGCGTGAACCCCTTCTCGGGATGATGCTGTCATCGCGCGGCACATATGAGAAATACACAACCCCGTTGGGTTTATGCTGGATGGTCAATGTCCATCATCATTACGGGCCCAGCCCGGAAGGCTATGAATTTTCCAAATGGGGTACCTACCATCGGGCGGATCACAAGGCGGTCGGCGTTGACAGAACGGCAAACGGCACCGGGTACATACAGCAATATCACCCGTTTTTGCAGGCATTGTACGAGGATGCGGATCGCTGCCCCGAAGAGCTTTTGTTATACTTTCACCGTTTGTCCTACGATTTCAAGCTCAAAAGCGGAAAAACCCTTCTTCAGCACATCTACGACACGCATTTTGAAGGCGTTGAGGATGTAACGGATTTTATGAAAACATGGGAGTCATTGAAACCCCTCCTTCCCGAATCCGCCTATGCCCCGGTCGCCGTGCGGCTGGCGCGGCAGCTGGAAAACGCCAAAGAATGGCGGGACGTCATCAATACATATTTTTTCCGAAAAACAGGCATCCCCGACAGCAAAGGGCGGCACATCTATCGGTAAAATTTGGAGGGAGGTTCGATATATGCAGGAAAAAACCCATTCTCTTTGGGAGACGGGGGCGGAAGATTCCCGGTTTCAGGGAGCACCTGTTTCCCAAATCGGCCATAGGCTGATGTGCCTTGCGGCTTTCCCCGGCGTCCCTGCAGCCGCGCTGCTGGTGATTCTGAAATTCGGGGGTTACAAGGCTCTTCTGTCTGCCATCATTACCTTTGGTGTTCTATGCTTTATCTGCGGCACCGTCACGTCCGCGCTGAGGATCAAGTGGGGGCTGGGCGGCACGTATGTAGACGGCGTGACCCTGAACTACAACGGCGGCTTCAAGGAAACCTTTCTGTATCTGCTGAAGACAAGGCTGCTTAGTCTGCTTGCCATGGCGGTGATCGCCCCGGCCGCGCTCCTTTTGCTGTTCGGCCTTTACACAGGGACAGCCTCCATAGCCGATTTCCTGACCGAGAAACTGCCTTTTTGGGTTGGGTTGATCGTATCAGGCATATTTTGGGTGTTATTGATCGTAATCGGTTTGGCATTGCTGGCGGCGATCGTTTCCCCGACAGGGTTTGCCTCGGCTGCCGTCAATCGGTTTGTTTACAGGCGCACCTCCCCGGCGGGGATGCCCGCCGACCCCAATAAATCGGGATTTATCGGAAACTTTTTGCATATCATTGTTCCGCGCATTATGATCACCACCATCCCTGTCACCATCACGCTGATGACGGGGCTGATACCCCTGCGGCAGCATTCCGAGGAGTTTATGACCAGGTATCTTTCCCTTTACGGAAACGGGAATAAGGAACCTGCCATGAAGATTTGGACAATGCTGCAAAACATTGTCCACCGGGGTTTTTCTGTTTTGGACGTTCCGTCAGACACGAGAGACCCTCACGCATACCCCTTCTATCAGGAAACAACGACCATTATTTGGACTGCCATCCTGCTCGGCATCGCCTTTCTCGTCCTGTGGCCTTGGTACCGCTACAGGATGATGAAATGGGAAATCAACAATACCGTTGTTGACGGTTATCAGATGGTTTTCAAAGCAAGGATGAACGATTATTTCCTGCAATGGTTTGCCCAGGGATTCCTTGTGATCATCACACTCGGGCTTTACGGGGCGTTGGGCTTTTTCCGCACCAGCATGTGGAAGTTCCGCGTCAAGCATACCCATGTATTCGTCCCCGCATCGGCGCAGGCCAAACGCGACTCCTACATCGTTTCGGCAGATGAGCTGAATATGTCGTGGCGCGCAAAGCTGCGCTCCACGATCAACGCAACCTCGCGCGGCAAGGCAAAAAGCTATTTCAAACGGTACTGGACATTGTATGCCCTTTTGGTCATTCCCCTTGTCTATATCCTCATTTTCAAATACATCCCCATGCTCTTTATCCAAATCGGCGCCAAGGAAAACAACATCGTCTTTTCCATTTGGGACGTCCCTTGGGCAAAGAATTTCGGGTTTGAGCATTTTATCACGGCCTTTGACAGCACGGCGTTCAAGCAGGCACTGAGGAATACCTTAGTCCTCAACGGGCTTGATCTTGTGTTCGGGTTCCCCATGCCTATAGTTTTGGCCATCCTGCTCAACGAACTGGCCTTCAAAAAGTTCAAACGCTTTTCACAAACGATCTTCTATATGCCGCACTTCCTTTCTTGGGTCATCATCGCCTCCCTCTCACTCCAGCTCTTCAACCCGTCGAGCGGGCTGATCAATATGTTTTTACAAAGGCTGGGATTGAGCGGCATAGACCCATTCAATCTGCCGTTCCAGTGGGTCATCATGTTTGTTTTCCTCGGCGTTTGGCAAAGCGCGGGCTGGGGGACGATCATCTATTTGGCCGCCATCACCAACATCAACCCCGAACTCTATGAAGCGGCCAACGTAGACGGCGCGGGACGGATGCGAAAGATTTGGCATATTACCCTGCCGGGACTGCGCCCCACCATCATCATCCTGCTGATCATGCGGATGGGCGGCATCATCGGCAGCGACTTCGAGCGACCTTACGCCCTCAAGAATACCATCATCTCAAACTGGTCTGACGTCTTATCCATCTATGTCTACGAATACGGATTGCGGGGTCAAAAATACTCGCTGACAGCATCGGTCGGCATTTTCCAGTCGGTCGTCTGCCTCATTTTCCTGTTCGGGGCCAACGCACTCGCCAAGAAGTTTGGCGAGCGCGGCGTCATGTAGGGGGGAATGAATATGGATTGGTTTTACATTATTGCAGCGGGAATTGCGGCCGCGATACAAATACCCTGGACAGTGGTAACGATATTCCGGGTGAGAGACAAAAAGGCCAACCCTTGGGCACTGATTGTTATCTGGATCGTTGTCCCCTTCTTGGTGTATTGGCTTTCGTTCATATTGGGCGTCTTCATCGCCGTATTCTCTCTTGTGTGGCAGCTGCTGAACATCATATACGGAAAAAAGCCCAAAGCAGGCGATTGGATGATCGCGTTCATCTGCACCCTTATCATCGTCGTCTGCATCCTCCCGCTGATCAACATCCTTGCGCGTTCCCTCAGCGACGCCGAAGCCCTGATGCGCAGCGAGGTCTTCCTTTGGCCCAAAGGCTGGAACTTTGACGCGTATAAGCGGGTGCTGTCCGACGCTAAGTTCACATGGGCGCTGGCTTGGACGGCCTTCTTAACCGTCGCGGGCGTCGTCCTCTCGATTTTCATCACCACCATCGCGGCCTATCCGCTCATTTATGATAACCTCAAAGGCCGCGCCGTCATCAACACCGCCATTATATTCACCATGTATTTCGGAGCCGGCACCATTCCCATGTACATACTTTTGAACGATTTGAACATGCTGGATACATGGCCGGTGCTGTTGGTGCCGTATTGCCTGAGCGTTTTCAATATGATCATCATGCGAAGTTTCTTCTACGGCATCCCCGACAGCTTGCGCGAATCGGCCGAAATCGACGGCGCAGGGCCGGTTCGGGTGCTGGTCAGCATTTATATCCCGCTTTCAACGTCCGTCATTGCCACGCTGTCGCTTTTCTATGCCGTCGGCCGCTGGAATTCCTACACAGACGCCCTTTACTTCATCAGCAACAAAACGTATTTTCCCATCCAGCTGCTGCTGTATAACCTGCTGAAAAGCCTCCAGTCGATCGATCCGGCGCAGGAAGTTGTAAGGACGCCCGGTTTGTCTGAAACATTGAGGATGGCCGCGGTCATGTTTGCCACCGTCCCCATCCTGCTCATTTACCCGTGGCTGCAGCGATACTTCGTGGCCGGCGTGACGCTCGGCTCGGAAAAAGGTTGACCCCTTGGTACGCCGAAGTACCAAATAAAATATAGGAGGATAACCATGAAAAAAGCATTATCACTGTTGCTTGCCAGCTTCATGCTTCTCGGGTTGCTTGCCGCTTGCGGTTCCGAGAACAGCGATGGCGGCGACGGAGGTCTGGAAGACCTCAGGCCTTCCACCACCCCCTCAGGCGACGGAACGGTTGCCATGCCGTCCCCGTCCGACACGGAAACAACGGACGATGACCCCGACCTCGACGGCGTTTTCTTCAAAGAAAGACGCCAAATCTCGGTTGAGGTGTTCGACCGCGAAACCGACCCCGGAAGCCCGGCCAACAACAACGTCTATACCGATTTCCTCAAAGAGAAGGCTTTGGAGCTCCACAACATCGAAATCACCGAATACAGAGCCATGCCGCGCCATGAAGAAGATTCAACCATCCCGTTGTGGCTGGCGTCCGGCACCGCCCCCGACGTCTGCATCACGTACAACTATGCCGCCATTCAGGAATATGCCGGCATGGGCGCAGTCCATGATTTGGAGCCGCTGGTTCACGGATACCGCGACCGTTTGAACCACCTTTGGGATCTGTTCGGCGAATACCTCATTTACTATGCCCGCGACCCCGCCAACGGCCACATTTGGTGGATGGAAACCTATAAAGCGGACACCTCCCGCCTCAACACTTTTATGCGCGAAGACTGGCTCAAAACTCTCAATCTTGCCGAACCCAATACCATTCAGGAATTCGAGAATGTACTGATCGCCTTCCGCGATAATGCCGAAACGCTTCTGCCCGGCAACGCGGACAAAATGATTCCCTTCCAGGTCGACTCCGATCCGGGCTGGACGACCGAAAACATGATGATGGCGTTTGTTCCCAGCGACATTTCCATGAAAGACAAATATATCTACGGATTTGACGACAGAAAAATCACATGGCCCGGTATCAAAGAAGGCGTCCGTATGCTCAACAAATGGTATAACGACGACCTTCTTTGGAATGATTTCGCCCTCTACGGGCCAGGGGCAAAGTATGCCGACGACGTTAAGCAAGCCGGTTATGTCGGGGCGTTTATGCAGTCCTGGAACTACCCGTACCGCGACAACCCCTCCTATCAAGCAACACTTCAGCAGCAAGTCGGCCCTGAGGCGTCATTTATCGCCATCGACCCGTTCCAAAACGACGCCGGCAAAAAGTATAAAAGACTCAGTGACTCCAACGACCGTAAGATTTTCTTCCCCACCACCAATAAAGAGCCCAAAGCGTCCATCTTCTATATCGATATGCTTTGCCGTCCCGACATCATCACCTATCTGCAGCTCGGCAAAGAAGGCGTCAACTACGAGCTTAAAGACGGCGTCCCGACTAAAATCTTGTATGAAGCGGGCGACCCGGGCTGGGATGAATATATCAAATATTTCATCAACTCCCACTACAACATCGACCTCCTCATGTCGATCAACGAGCTGTATGAAGGCGGATTGACCGCCCTCGCTCAGGCGACAAGCTATGACGTCGAACCGAGACTGATCCTGAAAGCGGTTGAATGCGCGCAGAACGACGCTCTTCAAACACCCTATCACAACTTCGGCACCATCGAGGCCGAATCGGGCATGATGGAAGTGCTGAAAACCAAACGCAACGAGATGCTCAACCGTTCCATCAAAGTTCCGGTAGCCGAATTTGACAGCACCTTTGACGCCGGAATGAGGGAATATATGGAAACCGGCGGCCAAGCCATCCAAGACGAGCGCAGAGAAAAATGGGAGATGTATATGGAGTAAGAAGAACCGAACAGCCCGGCAACGCCAAGCGTAAGCTAGGCGTGTTGCGGAAAGAGGCAATTCACTTGCCTCGTCTGCAAACGCCCGCTGGGCGTTGTGAGGTTTGACAATCCCGTATACTCAAAAAAACCGCCTTCGGGCGGTTTTTTGTTGGTTGATACATTATCCGATTACATTTCTCATGTCGTAAAGCCCCGGTTTGGTCACATCGGCCATAAACAACGCCGCGCGGATGGCTCCGGCCGCGAACACCTCGCGGCTCCGCGCCGAATGACCGAGGGTGATGATCTCGTCGTGCCCCGCAAAGACGACTTCGTGCTCCCCGACAATGGTTCCGCCCCGCACGCTGTGGAAACCGACTTCCCGCTCCCCGCGCACTTCCCGTTTGGGCTGGCGGTCGTAAACCGGTTCCGGCTGATAGGGCAGCGCGCCGGACAGCGCGTCATAGAGCATCAGCGCGGTGCCGCTGGGCGCGTCTACTTTGCTGCGGTGATGGCGTTCGATGATCTCCACATCAAAGTCCGTCCCGAGAACGGCCGCCGCCGTTTTTGCAAGCTCCAATAAGAGATAGATGCCAAGCGACATATTGCCCGAACGGAATACAGGGATGGTTTGCGCCGCTTCTTCCATTTTTTTCAAATGCGCCGCGTCATACCCTGTGGCGCACAGCGTCAGCGGGACAGACCGCTCCCCGCAGTAGGCCAGCAGCCCGTCCAAAGCGGCAGGGCTGGAGAAATCCACCACAACGTCGGGACGTTCCGGGCAGCCGGAAGGATCGGGAACGATTGGGTAACCGAACGCCGAACCGCCGGTGAGTATGTCGCATCCGGCGATGACCGATATGTCTTCCCGCCCTAAAATCAGGCGGGACACCATTTGACCCATGCGGCCGCCGCAGCCGCAGAGCAGCATCTTTCGCATAGCGTGTCTACACCGCCAATCCGTAATCCTTCATAACCGTTTTCAGCATTTCTGCATTCTTCGGAAGCATGTCGCACAGCGGCATACGCACCCCGCCGACGTCCATGCCCAGCATGTTCATCGCCGCTTTGACGGGAACGGGGTTGACTTCACAGCCGAGCGCATCCATCAAGGGGATGGCTTTGAGAAAACGCCGCTCGCTTTCTTTGACATTGCCGTCCAGCCAAAGTTTGCAAATGGCCTGCATTTCGGCGGGAATGATGTTGGTGGCGACCGAAATGACGCCCAAACCGCCCAAAGCCATGATCGGCAGCGTTTCATTGTCGTTGCCGCTCCATATGAGCATGTCGTCGCCCACATGGGCGCGAAGCTGCGCCATCAGCTTGAAATCCCCCGACGCTTCTTTGACGCCAACGATGCGTTCGTGTTTGGAAAGCTCTTTGTATGTTTCCAGCGTATATCCCATCACACAGCGCGCCGGGATGTGATAGAGGATGATCGGTTTATCCACCCGGTCGGCGATGGTATGGTAATGCTTGATCAAGCCGTGCTGTGTTGTCTTGTTGTAATAGGGCGTGACGATCAAAAGGGCGTCCGCGCCCAATTTACAGGCTTCGGTGCTCAGTTCCACCGCGTGCCGGGTGTCGTTGGCACCTGTCCCGGCGACGACCGGGATACGCCCCGCTGTCCGCTTGACGGCATACCCGATGGTTGCCAAATGCTCTTCATCCGTCAAGGTAGACGCTTCGCCTGTTGTCCCGCAGACAATGATGGCTTGCGTTCCTTGACCGACTTGCTGATCGATCAGTTCGCCGAACTTGTCAAAGTTGACCTTCCCGTCACGGAAAGGCGTGACAATGGCAACGGCCGAGCCGGTAAATACAGGTGTTTTCATGATGGAAAATACCCCCTAATCCATATATCCTTCGGCGCAAAGCAATTCCGCCGCCAGTATCCCGCCGCCGGCCGCGCCGCGCAGCGTGTTGTGTGAGAGGGAAACGAATTTGATGTCGTATTGCGTATCTTCACGCAGCCGCCCAACCGAAACGGCCATGCCGTTTTCCAGGTTGCGGTCGAGTTTTGTCTGCGGACGGTCGGGTTCAGGGAAGTAATGAATGAATTGCTTGGGAGCCGACGGCAAAGCCAACGCCTGCGGGATGCCGGAATAGGATTTCCAGCGGTCAACGACTTCCTGAAGCGAGGGTTTCTTGGCAAAGGAGGCGAAAACAGCCGCCATATGCCCGTCGGTCACCGGGACGCGGATACACTGGGTTGTGATGTCCGGCTCGGAGGCATTGACGATGACGCCGCCCTCAATCTGACCCCAAATTCTCATCGGTTCTTTTTCGCTCTTTTCCTCTTCGCCCGGGATGAGCGGGATGACGTTATCCGTCATTTCCGGCCAGCTCTTGAAATTCTTGCCCGCGCCCGATATGGCCTGATAGGTGCAGGCGAGGACTTTCTCCAGCCCGAACTCCCACAGCGGGTGGAGGGCAGGCAGATAGCTCTGAAGCGAGCAGTTGCTCTTCACGGTGATAAAGCCCCGTTTCAAACCCATCCGCCGCCTGAAATACGGGATGACCTCGGCGTGCTGCGGGTTGATCTCGGGAATGATCATCGGCACGTCGGGCGTTCCGCGGTGGGCTGAGTCGTTGGAGATGACCGGGCATTCCAGCTTGGCGTAATTCTCTTCCAACGCCCTTGTCGCTTCTTTGTTCATCGCCATCGCGGAGAAAACAAAATCCACGTTTTGCGCGATCTTCTCTAAATCGGCCGTCGCGTCCAAAACCGTCAATCCCGCTGTTTTGGAAGGGACGGGGTCTTCCATAGCCCAACGCCCGTCAATCGCTTCGGCATATGTTCTTCCGGCGGAAGAAGGCGACGCCGCCGCATGGGTGACGGTGAACCACGGGTGATTGGCCAGCAGGGTGACAAACCGCTGCCCGACCATGCCGGTCGCGCCCAGCACCCCTACGCTATATTTCTTCATAAAATCACATCCTTCGGCAAAAAAGGTTGAACCGTACAGCACCCCTATGATATAATGTCCCCGCGGGACATTATTGATTTGATTCTAATATACATAGGCTTGACCTGTCAAGGAGATTTTAATATGAAGCGTTTTGCCTGCCTGCTGCTGTGCGCCGCTTTGCTTCTGCTGCTTCTCCCGCAGCCGTATGTGAAAGCCGCGCCCGAGCCCAATCCTCTCATGCGGATCGGCTTGACTTACGGCTCAAACGCGTTGGCTGCGGCCAATCTTCAAACCCACGCCGGACAGGGGTATGAGTTCGGTTATATCAACAACGATTTGATTTATATATCACTGGGAAAGACGAGCGAAGGCAAGATCACCGTTGTCAAAAACCGCAATGTATATTTATCGGGCGGCGTTTACAGCGATACGGCTTCCGATAACGCCGTCGGGGCGTTCCATACCCCGCATGGGACATATCCGTCCCGTGAGGAGGCTGAAACAGCCGTGCAGTCTCTCCGGGAAGAGGGAACCCCTGCGTTTGTGTCCTATCGGAGCGGCTCGTGGCTGGTACGCTCGTCCAGTTTCACCGATTCGGGCGGCGGCGTGAGGGAAACCGGAAGCAGCCGCTGTGTATCGGTCGTCGTCACCGGAACCACCGAGATCATCTTTCAGTTCGACTACGGCGAAGCGTTCGATTTCTGCGTACGCCCCATCGCGCCGGAAGGGGGGGCGGCGGTGACCCTGCACAGGGATTACCGCTACAACGGCATGTTTGAGTTCCGCCGTCAAGACGGCAACAACATCACCGTCATCAACGCGGTGGATATGCAGGAATATGTCAAAGGCATCGTCCCGTATGAAATGAGCCCTACATGGCCGGTCGAAGCCCTCAAAGCGCAGGCTGTCTGCGCGAGGAGTTATACCATGGCCAATCTAAATAGGCACAAGAGCGACGGATTCAACCTCTGCACCACCATCCACTGCCATGTCTATCGCGGCACGTCGCAAGCGTCGGCCAACTCCAACCGCGCCGTTGATGAAACTTACGGCCAGTACCTGCTGTACAACGGGCAGTCCTGCAACACCGTGTATCATTCCTCCGACGGCGGTGCCACCGAAAACAGCGAAAATGTGTGGTATGAAGCCGTTCCCTATCTGCGCGGCGTTCTTGACCCGTATGAGGACGCCTCCAAAATCATCGGGAATTACAGTTGGAGCTATACCGTCACAAACGCGCAGCTTTCGGCTCATTTGAATCAAGCCGGGCGGGCAAATTCAGGCGTTTCGGCGTTCTACATAGACCGATATACGCCCACGGGCAATGTGTATTCGGTGACGGTACTGGACAGCGGCGGGGGAACGCTGGCCATATACACAAAGGAATCGGCCCGAACCTTCCTCCGCGGGCTGGTCGGCGCACCCGCCAATATGTCGCTCTCCCTGCGGTATAGCATCACATCGGGCAACGCCATGCTGTCCGTCCTTCCGGCCGACGGCAATATCCGGGCTTACAGCGATCCGGGCAGCCTCTTCGTCATTGGCGGGGACGGAAACATCACCTCTCTTCCGGGTTCAGCCATGATTATCTCAGCCGGCGGGGTATCCGGCATTCCTGTCGGCTCCAACCCCACTCCCGGCGTCTACACCGTCAGCGGCAAAGGCAACGGCCACAATGTGGGTATGAGCCAATGGGGTGCGCGCTGCATGGCTGATTTGGGGATGACGTATGATCATATACTCAGGCACTATTTCACCGGGGTGGAAATCACGGCGGTTGGGTAGGCAAAAACCGCCGTTTTCCGCATGGGTATTGTGTCTATAATATGTTTATTACTCAATAGGAGAAACCAATGAAACGAAAAGTGCTCATCGTATACCCCGACTTTGTGGAGAACAAAGCCGGAACCAAACTCAAAGGAAGCTATTCCGAAGGGATCGCTTCGATCTCCGCCGTGCTGAAGCAGGGCGGTCATGACGTCTCGCTCCTTCATATGAACGGGAAAATCCCCAAAGAGGAATATGTTAAAGAACTGCGGGAGCAAAAGCCGGACGTCGTGGCCTTCTCGACGTGGACAAGCGCGTATAAAATTGTCAAGGAACTGCTGGTTTGGACCAAAGAGGAGGGGATATTTACCCTTGTCGGCGGTTACCACGCCACCCTCTGCCCCGAGGAGGTCATCGCCGACCCCGGCGTAGACTGCGTCTGCATCGGCGAAGGCGAATACCCCTTTCTTGATCTCTGCGAGCGTTTTGACGACAAAGAGGCTTTATATCAAACGGAAAGCCTGTGGTTCAATACGGACGGGGGGACGGTCAAAAACCCGGTGCGCCCGTTTATCGAGGATTTGGATACCCTGCCGCCGCCCGATATGGGGCTGTTTGACTTTGACAATTTCCTCTCCTCGCGCATCAAAACGGCCATCGTCATGGTGTCGCGCGGCTGCATCTTCGGCTGTACTTACTGCGCCAACTCCCAGCTGCGCAAGGTTTACCCCCGCGCCAACCACTACGCGCGGTTCAAAAGCCCGCAGAGGGCGGTCGAATATTTGCAGAGCATCCTCGACCGCTACCCTTACATCGGGTATTTCAACTTTATGGACAGCATCCTCAACATGCACAAGGAATGGTTTGAAGAATTTATTGTCCTATACGCCGAAAAGCTGAAAATCCCCTTTTCCTGCCGTCTGCGGCTGGACTTGCTGAACGAGGACATTGTGAAAAAGCTCAAAGAGGCGGGTTGTTACCTAGTGGACGTCGGCATCGAATCGGGCGACGCCGACATGCGCAAAGACTGGCTCCACCGCCCGATGGGCGACGAAGTGATCGAGCAATCCTTTTCTTATTTCCGCAAATATAAAATCTCGACCCTCACCTTCAATATTGTCGGTCTGCCGCACGAGGACATCCGAAAAAGCCTTAAAACGGTCAAACTCAACGCCCGGATCAAACCGACCAAAATGGTGGTCAGTATTTTTTACCCCTTCCCGCACACCAAACTGACCGACATGGCCAAAGAGGCGGGGTTCCTGCCTGAAGACGCCGATTACAACAGCGAAGTCGTCTGCAAGCAGCCGCAGTACAAAGACAAACAAATCCGTTTCGCCCAGCACTATTTCAAAATTTTTGTCCGTTTGTTCAAATTCTCCTATATGCTGCCGAAGTTTTTAGGGAAACCCCTTGAAAAATTCTTCGGCTGGTGTTTCTGCACCCGTGCCAAACCGCACCGGTTCCTCGTCGCGCTGCATTCGGGGTGTATCAAGATGCTGCACGGAGCCAAGCGGTTGCTGATGAAGCTGTCGCCGAAGACCTACGTCAAGCTGCGGGATAAGTCGGTCAACCTGAAAACCGATAAGAAAGAAGATAAAAAAGCCGGCGGGAATTAACCCCGCCGCAGTCAATGAAAATGCATGTCCACAACTATCAGAGACCACATGATACTACATGTGTAAGTTCATTATAAACTACATCCGTAGTATTGTCAAGCCCTGTTTTTCATTTTTTTTATTTTCCTCTTGCAAAAATCGATTTCTGTGGTACAATAGGTGAGGTGTGAATCTGCGACCCGCTAGCTCAGTCGGCAGAGCACCTGCCTTTTAAGCAGGGTGTCCGGCGTTCGAATCGCCGGCGGGTCACCAATGAAAACCCTGTAATGTTACGATTACGGGGTTTTTGCATTCAATAACGGAAGGACTGGTTTTCATGAAACGATTGATCCCGTTGCTCCTCATTCTCTGCCTGCTCGCGGCTTGCACATCGAATCCGGCATCCCCGGCCGATTCATCCGATCCGTCCAACGAACCGTCCCCATCCCCAACGCCGCTGCGAACGGTGGACTTATCGGGAATCACTTTTTCGGAAGGGATACAGCTCGATCAGCTGGGCTACCGCCCGGGCGATCCGAAGAAAGCCGTCCTTCCTGAAAATACGACGGATTTTCAAATTGTACGCACCTCCGACGGTGTCGTTTTGTTTGAAGAAAACACCTCCGACCCAGCTTACAGCGAGGCGTCCGACGAGCTCGTGCGGATCGCCGACTTCACCGTGCTGAGTGAACCCGGGGAGTATGTTCTCGTGGCAGGGGACAGCCGTTCCTACCCCTTTCTGATTGGGGATAACCCTTACGGCGGTTTGCGCAAGGCGACGCTTGACTTTCTCCATACGCAGAAATGCGGTGTAGACCTCGACGCCGGACTGTGGTCGCATCCGGCTTGCCACACAGGGATTGCCGTTGTCCTCGATAAAGACGGGGAGGAGACGGGAGAAGAGAAAGACGTATCGGGCGGTTGGCATGACGCGGGCGACTACGGGCGGTATATCGTCCCCGCCGCCCAAACGGTCGCCCAGCTGCTGCTGGGGTATGAGCTTGCGCAGAATCCCGACCCCGATGTTTTGGATGCTGTGTGGTTTGAGCTTGAATGGATGCTGAAAATGCAGGATGAAGCGTCCGGCGGCGTATATCACAAGGTGAGCTGCAAAGGATTCAACGCCCTCAATCAAATGCCCGATAAGGAAACCGGCCAGCTTGTCCTTACTCCTATATCGGCGACGGCGACGGCCGACTTCGCCGCGGCTATGGCTCTCGCCTCCCGCTTCTATCCCGAGGTCAAAGACCTTCTGCTTGACGCCGCGTCGCGCGCTTGGCAATGGTGCCTTGACAATCCCAATGTTCCCGGTTTTACAAATCCGCGCGGTGTAAGAACCGGAGAATACGGCGACGGAAACAGCAATGACGAGCGTTTTTGGGCGGCCTGCGAACTGTTTGCCGCCACCGGAGACGAAACCATCCATACTTATATCAAAAACGCTGACCTTTCGACCGGGCTGGGCTGGGTGAACATGGGAACCTACGGTTTGGCTGCCTACCTCCTTCACGCGGGAGACAAAGCCGACGCCGGATTGACACAAAAGATGAAAGACCTGCTGATCTCCGAAGCAAAGGGTATCCTGAATAGAAGCAAATACGACCCCTACGGCATCTCGCTGGGGATAAAATACAGCTGGGGAAGCAATATGGCGGTCAGCAACAACGCCATGACCCTTCTGCTGGCCGGATTGTTCGATGATGATGAACAATACCGCGAAACGGCACTGGAGCATATGCACTATTTGGTGGGGAAAAATGCCCTGAATAAATGCTATATCTCGGGATTCGGCCATGACCCGATGATGAATCCGCACCACCGCCCGTCGGTTGCCGTGGGGCAAGCGGTTCCCGGTATGGTGGCCGGCGGCCCCAACATCGGGAATACAGGCGGCGACAACACCCTCGGCAACTACAGGGAAGGGCTGCCGCCGATGAAATGCTACATCGATGATAAAGAAAGTTTCGCTTCCAACGAGATCGCCATCTATTGGAACTCCTCAGTCTACTTTGTGCTGGCGGTCTTGGGATTATGAGTTTTTCATACGAGGGATTGTTATCAAAAGAATTCGGCTGCCGTGCCGAACACGCGCTGAACGTCATCAAACTGATCGACGACGGCAACACCATCCCCTTTATCGCCCGCTACCGCAAGGAACAGCACGGCGCGATGGACGACCAAAAACTGCGCGAATTGGCCGACCGCCTGCAATACCTGCGCAATCTCGATAAACGCAAGCAGGAAGTGCTGGCTTCGATTGAAAGCCAGGGCAAGCTGACGGACGAACTGTCCGCCGCCGTCAATGCCGCGCAGACGCTGGCGGCGGTGGAAGACATATACCGCCCGTATAAGCAAAAACGCCGCACCCGCGCCACCATCGCCAAAGAGCGGGGACTTGAACCGCTGGCCGACTGGCTTTGGGAGCAAACGGCGGGCGACCCGCTGGAAGAGGCCAAGACCTACATCGATGCGGAAAAAGAGCTGCCCGACGCCGAGAGCTGCCTTGACGGAGCTTGTGATATTTTGGCCGAAGGATTCTCCGACGACGCGGATATCCGTGCCAAACTCCGCCCGTTGTTGTTCCGCGAAGGCGTCCTGCGTTCCGAAAAAGTTGGGGACGGCGACCCGGTTTATGAACTGTATTATGATTTTGAAGAGCCGTTAAGGCGTATCCAGCATCACCGGGTGCTGGCTATCAACCGCGGGGAGAAAGAGGGGGCGTTGAAAGTCACCCTCAAAGCCCCGCACAATTTGGCCGTCTCCATGATGCGGGAGGCATATGTGTTCGGCGGCTCCCCTTCGTCCGAACTTGTGGGGAGGGCTGTTGCCGACAGCTGGGAACGGCTGTTATTTCCGTCGCTTGAACGCGAACTGCGCTCAACCTTCACTGAAAAGGCGCAGGAGCAGGCCATCAAGATGTTCGCCGTCAACCTCAAACAGCTCTTGATGCAGCCTCCGGTGCGCGGCGCGGTGATTTTGGCTGTAGACCCCGCTTACCGCACAGGCTGTAAGTGCGCCGCCATCGACGCCACCGGGCTGGTGCTGGACACCGTCGTCGTTTACCCCACGCCGCCGCAATCCAAAACGGAGGAAGCGGCCGAAACGCTGACAAGGCTGATCAAAAAGCACAAAGTCACCGTCATCGCCATCGGCAACGGCACGGCGTCGAAGGAAACCGAACTTTTCTGCGCCGGATTGATCAAAGAGCTGCCCGGCGTGTCGTATACCATGGTCAACGAGGCCGGGGCGTCGGTCTATTCGGCGTCCAAACTGGCGGCTGAGGAGTTTCCGCAGTTTGACGTCTCCCTCCGTTCGGCGGTGTCGATCGCCCGGCGGCTGCAAGACCCGCTGGCCGAACTGGTCAAGGTTGACCCCAAATCCATCGGCGTGGGGCAGTACCAGCACGACATGCCGCCCGCCCGGCTGAGCGATTCGCTGGACGGGGTGGTGGAGGACTGCGTTAACACCGTCGGCGTAGACCTGAACGTGGCTTCCGCGCCGCTGCTGGCGCGGGTGGCCGGGCTGGGAGCTTCGACGGCGAAAAACGTGGTGCGCTACCGCGAGGAAAACGGAGCCTTCCCCGACCGCAAAGCGTTGCTGAAGGTGGCAAAACTGGGGCCGAAAGCCTACGAGCAATGCGCCGGATTTTTGCGCATACCGGGCGGGAAGAATGTGCTGGACAACACGTCGGTGCATCCTGAATCCTACAAAGCGGCCAAAGATTTGCTCTCGATTTTCGATTTACGGCTGGATGACGTCGGGAAAATGCCGCCCCTTCATGAGTGGATCGCCGAGCGGGGCGAGGAGACTGTGGCCAAAGCCGTCGGCGTGGGCGTACATACCCTGAACGACATTGCCCTTTCATTGCAAAAGCCCGGGCGCGACCCGCGCGACGAATTGCCGCCCCCGCAGCTCCGCACCGACGTGATGGATATGCGCGACCTCAAACCCGGCATGACTCTGACCGGGACGGTGCGCAATGTCATCGACTTCGGAGCCTTCGTGGATATAGGCGTTCATCAGGACGGGCTGGTGCATATCTCTCAGATGGCCAACCGTTATATCCGCCATCCTTCCGAAGCGGTCAAGGTGGGCGACGTTGTTTCGGTCACCGTTTTGGACGTTGACCTGCCGAAAAAACGAATTTCATTGAGTATGAGGACGGAAAATGCTTAAAATATTCAAATACTTAAACCAACGGGAGTGGCAGCTGATCTTTTTCAGCCTGATTTTCATTGTGGGTCAGGTTTGGCTGGACTTAAAGATGCCGGAATACATGGAAAAGATCACCATCCTTTCCCAAACACCGGGCAGCGAGATGAAAGACATATGGCTCAACGGGGTTTACATGCTGCTGTGCGCCTTGGCCAGCCTTGCGGCCGCCATTGTCGTAGGCTTTTTCGCGTCGCGGATCGGTTCCTCTTTTTCGATGCGGCTTCGCGGTTTGCTTTTTAACAAGGTCGAATCCTTCTCCACCGAGGAGATCGACCGTTTCTCCACCTCCAGCCTGATTACCCGCTCCACCAACGACATCACCCAGGTTCAGATATTTTTCGTCATTGCCTTGCAGGTAGCCGTCAAAGCCCCCATCATGGCGGTGTGGGCGGTGATGAAGATTTCCGGCAAAGGGTTCGAGTGGACGATCGCCACCGGGTCAGCCGTGCTGCTCCTGCTGTTGACGGCGGCGGTGCTGCTGGTGTTCGTCATGCCGAAATTCCGCAAGATGCAGCTGCTCACCGACAACATCACACGGGCAACCCGTGAAAACCTCACCGGGCTGCGCGTTGTCCGGGCGTATAACGCCGAGGGGTATCAAGAGGAGAAATTTGAGAAAGCCAACAAGGAACTGACAAGCACCCAACTCTTCACCAACCGGGCGATGGTGATCGTTATGCCCGTCATGACGCTGATGATCGGCGGTCTTGCACTCGCCATCTACTGGATCGGGGCTTATATGATCAACGCGGCGGGCATGACGCCCAATGCCGAAGGGGTGCCGGAAAGAGTGGCGATTTTCGCCAATATGATGGTTTTCATGCAGTATGCTATGATGGTCGTCATGTCGTTCATGATGGTGACCATGACGTTCATCTTTTTGCCTCGCGCCAGCGTTTCGGCCAAACGTATCAACGAAGTGCTCGATACCGAGCCGGGCATCACCGGCGGGGCTGTGACCCAAGGGCAGCCGGGGATCAAGGGCGAAGTGACATTCCAAAACGTCAGTTTCCGATACCCCGGGGCGGCCGAACCTGTTTTGGAAGACATCAATTTCACCGTCAAGCAAGGGCAAACGGTCGCTTTCATCGGTTCGACCGGGAGCGGAAAATCCACCTTGATCAACCTCGTGCCGCGCTTCTTTGACGCGACCGGGGGCGACGTGCTGATCGACGGAGTCAATGTCAAGGACTATAAACTGGAAGCCCTGCTGGGCAAGATCGGCTATGTGCCGCAAAAAGCGGTGCTTTTCAAAGGGGATATAAACTCCAATGTCGCTTACGGCGACAACGGGGGCAGTGTTAAGGAAGCTGTGCGGATCGCGCAGGCGGCCGATTTTGTGGAGGAGAAGGGATACGACGCCGAAATCGCTCAAGGCGGAACCAATCTCTCGGGCGGGCAGAAGCAGCGTTTGGCCATCGCCCGCGCCATATGCCGCCAGCCGGAAATCTATATTTTTGACGATTCCTTCTCGGCATTGGACTACAAGACCGACAGGGATTTGCGTTCCGCGCTGAAAAAAGAGACGGCCGGGGTGACCTGCCTGATCGTCGCGGCAAGGATCGGAACCGTCATGGACGCCGACGTAATCATCGTGCTGGAAGAAGGCAGGATCGTTGGAAGCGGGACGCACCGGGAACTGCTCCGCGATTGCGCCGTGTATAAGGAAATTGCCCTGTCGCAGCTGAGCGAGGAGGAACTATGAGAAAGCAGCCGAAAAACCGGCCCGGCGCGGATACGGGCGAGAAGGCCAAAGACTTCAAAGGCACATGGGTCAAGCTGATACGGTATTGCAAAAAGCATATGCCGGTCATCGTGACCGCCCTCGTTATGGCCGCCGCCGGCACGGTGCTCCAGGTCATCTCCCCCGATTGGCTGAAACGGCTGACCGAAGAGATCATGAAAGGGCTGTTCGGCGGCTCGATCGACCTCGGCGCGGTCACCTCCATCGCCATGGTGCTTGTCTTTTTCTACGCCGGGTCGGCATTGCTGAGTTTTGTGGAGAATTTCATCATGGCAACGGTGACGGCAAAAGTTTCTAAGGACATGCGCGCCAACGTATCGACAAAGATTAACAAACTGCCGCTGAAATACTTTGACAAAACCACCTTCGGCGATGTGATCAGCCGTGTGACCAACGACGTCGACGCCATCGGGCAGACGCTCAACCAAAGCCTGAGCGGGCTGGTGCGCGCCGTTTTCATGTTCTTTGGGTCGATGATCATGATGTTCATCACCAACTGGATCCTTGCCCTGACGGCGATCGGGGCGACGGTGATCGGGTTTGTTTTAATGGGCATTGTGATGAAAAAATCCCAAAAGCATTTCAACGCGCAGCAGCAGGGGCTGGGCGACATCAACGGGCATATCGAGGAGATTTACTCCGGGCATAATGTCGTCAAGGCTTACAACGGCGGAGCGGAAGCTAGAAGGGTTTTTGAGGGGTATAACGAAGCGTTGTACGACAGCGGCTGGAAGAGCCAGTTTCTCTCCGGGCTGATGATGCCCATCATGCAGTTTATCGGCAACTTCGGGTATGTCGCCGTTTGCGTGGTCGGCGCGGTGCTGGCCATGAACGGAACCATCCAATTTGAGGTCATCGTGGCCTTTATGGTGTATATCCGCCTCTTCTCCCAGCCCTTGTCGCAGCTGGCGCAGTCGATGCAGCAGCTCCAGCGGACGGCTGCGGCGGGCGAGCGGGTCTTTGAGTTTTTCGGCGAAGAGGAACTGGAGGACGAAAGCGTCAAGACACAGCGGTTGGAAAATGTGCAAGGAAACGTGGAGTTCCGCAATGTCCGTTTCGGCTATAATGAAGACAAAATCATCATCAACGACTTCTCGGCTGTTGTAAAGCCGGGGCAAAAGGTGGCCGTCGTCGGGCCTACGGGAGCGGGGAAGACAACGCTGGTCAACCTGCTGATGCGGTTTTATGAGCTGAACAGCGGCGAGATTTTGCTCGACGGATTGCCGATCAGCCAAGTCGCGCGGGAAAACGTGCATGAGCAGTTTTGCATGGTGTTGCAGGATACATGGCTCTTTGAAGACTCGATCAAAGAGAACATCATCTACAGCAAGCAGGGCGTTTCCGACGAAGCGGTGAAAGCGGCCTGCAAAGCGGTGGGGCTGCACCACTTTATACGAACTCTTCCCGATGGGTATGATACCGTATTGAACGACAAAGCCAGCCTTTCGGCCGGCCAGAAACAGTTGCTGACCATCGCCCGCGCCATGATCCAAAACTCGCCCTTGCTGATTTTAGACGAAGCGACCAGCTCGGTCGATACCCGCACCGAACGGCTGGTGCAGGCGGCGATGGATCAGCTGACGCAGGGGAGGACGTCGTTTGTCATCGCCCACAGACTCTCCACCATTAAAAACGCCGGATTGATCCTCGTCATGCGGGACGGCGACATTGTTGAGAGCGGCAATCATGAAGAACTATTGGAAAAAGGCGGGTTTTACGCCGAACTGTATAACAGTCAGTTTGAAACGGCGGCCGGTTGACATAAAAAAATGTTAAGCCGATGTGGAAATGATGGGCGGCCCGTTTTCGGGGATCAAAGTGTCGCCCATTTTGCTGAAATCAAATCGCAGCTTGCCTTCAAGCTCAGAGAGTTCCAGCGAAATATTATCGGTCTGCCCGTCCGCCATTTGACAACGGCCGTTGATACGGGCGCCTTCGTCCATTTTCAATATTTGTGTTTCGATATTTCCTTCCACATAAGCCGTCGGGGTGAGATAAACGGTGGCGTCACAGGAGACGATCCCCTTGACCCGGCCGGAAATCTCGATCCGCTTAGCCCTGATATTTCCAATCACCCGCCCCGATTCGCCGACCGACAGGATGCCGTCTAAATCAATGTCGCCGACGAACGCCCCGTAGATGACAACATTCTCCGACCCCGTGAGATTGGCGGACTCCAGCCGGACGCCCTCGCCGATGACGGTGGTGGGGATGGGGGGTTCCGATTTACCTTTTTTTCCCATGACAGATCGATCCTCCTTGTCTTAGGTAGGATGATTATACCAAAGAATGGACGATTTTGCAAGATGCAGATTGAAAGGAATGCAAAAATCCATGATAAACGATGGTATTCACAATAAAATGGTTGACATAAAACGGCGTATCGGGCTCGTTTCAGGAGACCGCCCCATCACCCTCGTGGCCGCCGCGAAAACCCAGCCTGCCGGGCTGATCCAAGAGGCGATCCGCGCCGGAGCCGACGCGGTGGGGGAAAACCGGGTGCAGGAACTGCTGGAAAAAGACGCCCAGGGGGCGTATGAAGGCGCGCCGCTGCATTTCATCGGCCGTTTGCAAAAAAACAAAGCGGCCAAAATCGTGGGGCGGGCAGAACTCATCCATTCGGTCGATTCGGTGCCGCTGGCCGAAGTGATTAACGATTTGGCGGAACAACGCGGGTTAATACAATCTGTATTACTCCAAGTCAATATCGCAAACGAAGAAACCAAAGGCGGTTTCTTGCCCGGCGATGTTTTAGTGGCCTTGAAAACTATAGAAGCCTTAAAGCACGTCCGCGTCCGGGGGCTGATGTGCATCCCGCCTCCCGGCGAGCACGTTTGGTTTGATCAAATGCGGATTCTTTTTGAAGAACTCCAAGAAATCTGTGACATGGATACCCTGTCGATGGGAATGAGCGGTGATTACGAGGCGGCGGTGCGCGCCGGGGCGACTATGGTGCGGCTAGGCTCAGTTCTATTTGGGGAAAGGGGTTGACCGGCCGATGCGTATGTACGACATCCTGTCGAATAAGAAGCACGGGGCGGCACTGACGGATGAGGAGATACGGTTCTTCGTAGACGGCTTTACAAGCGGGGAGATTCCCGATTATCAGGCGTCCGCCCTGCTGATGGCCATCTGCCTGCAAGGAATGAACGAACACGAAACGGCCGTGTTGACCGGCGCGATGGCGCACTCGGGCGAAACGGCCGACCTTTCCTCCATCCCCGGCGTGAAAGCGGATAAGCACAGCACAGGCGGCGTGGGCGACAAAACCACCTTGATCGTTTGCCCCATCGCCGCGTCCTGCGGCGTCCCGGTGGCCAAAATGAGCGGGCGGGGACTGGGGCATACCGGCGGCACCCTTGATAAGCTGGAGTCCATCCCGGGGCTGCAAACAACCATCGAGCCGGAGCGGTTCCGCGCCATCGTCCGTTCCATCGGCTATGCCAACATCGGGCAGTCGGGCAACATCACCCCGGCCGATAAAAAACTCTATGCCCTGCGGGATGTGACGGCAACCGTTGACTCCATCCCGCTGATCGCTTCGTCGGTCATGAGCAAAAAGCTCGCCGCCGGGTCGGACGCCATCTTGCTGGATGTGAAAACGGGCAGCGGGGCGTTTATGAAAACATTGGACGACGCCGTCCGGCTGGCGCAAATGATGGTGTCGATCGGCGTTCGGTCGGGACGCCGCATGGCCGCGCTGGTCACCGATATGGACAGACCTTTGGGCAACTCGATCGGCAACGCGCTGGAAGTGGAAGAATCGGTCGAAGTGTTACGCGGACAAGGCCCCGGAGATTTGGAGGAACTATGCGTTGACCTCGCGGCCTATATGCTCCTGCTGGCCGGGGCGGGAGCCTCCCTTTCTGATTGCGAAGCATTGGCGAAAGACGCCATTCAAAGCGGCAGGGCGTTTGATAAATTCTGCGAGATGGTGGCCGCGCAGGGCGGCGACGTTTCGGTTTTGACAGGCGGTTTTCGCAAAGCTCCGATCATATCGCCGCTCAAAGCCGCCCAAAGCGGCATCATCACCCACATGGACGCCGAAGCCTGCGGGATGGCGTCGTTGGCTCTAGGCGCGGGGAGGGTGCGGAAGGAAGACGGCATCGACCACAGCGCGGGGATCGTCCTGCAAAAGAAAACCGGGGACACCATTGCCGAAGGGGAGACATTGGCTTGGCTGCACACCTCCGACGCGGGGAAACTGCAAGAAGCGGAAACCATTCTATCCGCCGCCGTTACCGTCGGCGAAACGCCCCCGCCCGCCGCCAAGACGGTTTTGGCGGTTGTTACGGAAGACGGGGTCTCCATGCTGTAAAGGAGAATCCATATGACCAACGAAAATCTGCTCGAACTGGCTCAACAAGCCAGAGAACATGCCCGCGCCGGAATCTCCGGCTTCAAAGTCGGGGCGGCGTTGCTGACCTCTTGCGGCAAGGTCTTTACCGGGTGCAACATCGAAGACCCGTCCGGCGTCGGGGTGACCAATCTCTGCGCCGAGCGGTGCGCCGTTGCCAAAGCGTTGTCGGAGGGGTTTTCCGATTTCGAGAAAATCGCGGTCGCGGGCGGCACGGATACATTAACCGCTTGTACTCCCTGCGGCGTTTGCAGGCAGTACCTCAACAGCTTCTGCCCGCAAATCAAGGTGGTTTGCATGGATAACGGCGGGAGTAAGGAATATACATTAAGTGAATTGCTCCCGCATTCGTTTGAAGAATCTTTTGGAAGCTGAGAAAAGAAGAACCCGTCTTGCAAATTTGTCGAAAATACTGTATGATAGGCGAGCAAGAGCATTTTGAGGAGATGATAGAAGATTGAAACGAATCGTCGGGCTGCCGGTACCCCATTCCAAAAACACCGCGGACTATAAACCCGAAGAGATATCGAACCCTTCGGAGGTCAGGCTGCCGATGAAGATGCACAGCGGTTCCCCGGCCAAACCCATCGTTTCCGTCGGCGAAGAGGTTCAAATCGGGCAGCTGATCGGAGAAGCCGAGGGAAGGGTTTCCTCCCCCGTTCACGCTTCGGTATCCGGCACGGTCAAAAGCATCAACGAACATGACGCCGTGACAGGGCAAAAAGCCCTTTCCGTTACCATAACCTCAGACGGTAAAAAAACGGTTTTCGAGGGTCTTGCGCCCCCGGCCGTCACCAATACGGCGGAATTTTTGAAAGCCGTGCACGACAGCGGGGTGGTCGGCCTCGGCGGCGCGGGGTACCCAACGGCACCCAAGCTCACCCTCAAAGAGGGGACGCGGCTTGACTATATCCTCATCAACGGCGCCGAGTGCGAACCGTACATCACTTCCGACACAAGGACGATGATCGACGAGGCCGAATATGTGGCCGAAGGCGCGCGGCTGATGAAGGAATACTTACGGCCCGAGAACATCCTTATCTGCGTCGAGAACAACAAACCCGAAGCCATCAAAGAGCTGGAGCGGCTCACGGCAGGGGAGGCGGGGATCGGCGTCCGGGTGCTGCCGTCCAAATACCCGCAGGGCGAGCGGAAGGTGTTGGTTTATAACGTCACCGGGCGGATCGTGCCCGAGGGCGGCCGCCTGACCGACGTCGGGTGCATTGTCGTCAACTGCACCACCGTTGCCGTGTTCGCCAAATACATCCAAACCGGGATGCCGCTGGTTTCCAAATGCGTGACGGTGGACGGTTCGGCTGTTATAACGCCCAAGAATGTCATCGCCCCCATCGGGACGCCGATCGGGCGGTTATTTGACGCCTGCGGAGGCTTGAAAGACGACTGCAAAAAAATCCTGATGGGGGGGCCGATGATGGGCGCGGCCGTCCCCAATACCGAGCTGCCTGTGGTCAAGGTGACCAACGCCCTCCTCGCGCTGAACGCCAAAGACGCCCGGCCGCCTGTGCCGACGGCCTGCATCAAATGCGGGCGTTGTATTCGTAAATGCCCGATGCGCCTGATGCCGTCTCACATAGAAAGCGCGTATGAAGCGAAAAAAATTGATTTACTCAAACAGTATAAAGTGAATATGTGCGCCGAATGCGGCTGCTGCGCTTGGCTCTGCCCCGCCAAGAGGCCGCTGGCGCAGGTGATGACGCTGTCAAAAGAACTGTTATGGGAGGCGCGTCAGGGATGAATAAATTAACAGTATCGTATGCCCCTCATATACACGATAACAGTTCGGCGAGGCGGATCATGCTCGACGTCATCATCGCCCTCGTTCCGGCGTTCGCCATGTCGGTATGGGTCTTCGGTTCGCGCGCCGCCGTTGTCACGTCGGTTTGCGTGGTCAGCTGCGTTTTGATGGAAGGCGTTTATCAAAAACTGATGAAAAAGCCTGTCACCGTCAACGATTTCTCGGCAATCATCACCGGATTGCTTTTGGCCTTCAATCTGCCTGTGGACATCCCCATTTGGCAGGCGGTGTTCGGCTGTGCCGTGGCCATCATCTTTGTCAAGCAGCTTTTCGGAGGTTTGGGCAAGAACTTTGCCAACCCCGCCGTCACGGCGCGTGTGGTTATGTTTTTAGCCTTCTCCACTTCCATGACGACATGGGCGGAAATCCCCGACGCCGCTTCCTCGGCCACCCCGCTCGCGCTGATGAAAAGGGGCGGGGAGGAACTTGAAAAACTGCCTGAACTTTGGAATATGATCATCGGTTCGCGCGGAGGCTCTTTGGGCGAAACAAGCGCGCTGGTGCTCTTGATCGGCGGGATTTACCTCCTCGTCCGCCGGGTCATCACATGGCATACGCCCGTAACGTTCATTGCCACTGTTTTTATACTGACCGCTCTGCTCGGCGAAAAGCCGGAATACCACCTCTTCGCCGGAGGTTTGTTCTTAGGAGCCATCTTCATGGCGACCGATTACCCCACAACCCCGCAAACGAGTTCGGGGCGGCTGATCTTCGGCGCGGGCTGCGGGGTGCTGACCGTCCTGATCCGGCTCTACGGGAATTACCCCGAAGGCGTCGCCTTCTCCATCCTGCTGATGAACATGGTCGTTCCCTATATCAATAAGCTGACGGCGAGAAAAGCGTTGGGGGGGAAAAGGGATTGAAAAAGGATTTCATCATGCCCATCCTCGTCCTGTCGGTCATCTGCCTTATCATGTCGGGAGCCCTCGCGCTGACCAATCACTTTACATGGCCGGTCGTTGAGGAAGCCGCCGCCGAACGCGCCGAAGCGGCGCGGGCGGAAATGATCCCGGAAGCCGACGGGTTTATCCTCCTCGAAACCGATGGATTGCCCAAGACGGTCACCGAAGTGTACAACACGGCCAACGGCACCGGGGTGATCTTCATGGTCACGGCCACCGGCGGCTACGGCGGCGAATTCTCCCTCATCATCGGCTTCGGCCCGGACGGAACCATCATCGGCAGCAACGTGCTGGCGGATAAAGAAACAAAGGGCTTTGGCGACAGGGTGTTTGCCGCGGTCAATGAGGCGGAGGCGAAGGGCGAACGCTTTGACGGGGTTGCCGGCGCGACGGTTACGTCCAAAGCGTATCGCAGAGCCATTGAAGACGCTTTGGAAGCGTATGAAACGGTGAAGGGGGCGCTTTCATGAGCAGACTGAACATCCTGACCAAAGGGTTTATCAAAGAAAACCCCGTTTTGATCTTTCTGCTGGGCATGTGCCCCGCGCTGGCTGTGTCTACCCAGGTATCCAACGCTTTGGGGATGGGGGCGGCGACCACATTCGTCCTGCTCGGGTCGAACACCGTCATCGCGCTGCTGCGGAATGTCATCCCCAATAAGGTGCGTATCCCGTGCTACATCGTCCTGATCGCCGGGTTTGTGACGCTGGTGCAAATGTTTACCGAGGCCTATGTCTACACCCTCTATCAGGCATTGGGTATTTTTCTGCCGCTGATCGTCGTCAACTGCATCGTCCTCTCCCGCGCCGAAATATTTGCCCAAAAGAATACGGTCTTCAACTCGATCCTGGACGCAATCAGCACGGGGGGCGGATTCACCATCGCCTTGCTCGCCATTGCTTCGATCCGGGAAATCCTCGGCAGCGGCACATGGTTTGGGCTTGAAATCCCCGTGCTGGCCGCCGAAAATATCCCGATCTTCGTTATGGCGCCCGGGGGGTTTGCCGCTTTCGGGATTATTGTCGCTATTATAAATAAAGTTTCCAAAGGCAAAGCCCTGAAAAAGAAGGAGTTCGGCTGCGAAGGATGCCCGTCGGCACAGACGTGTGTAAAAGGGGGGGTTGAATAATGGATGTGAAGGTTTTGCTCGTTATTATGATGAGCGCGATTTTGGTCAACAACTATGTGTTAAGCCAGTTTCTCGGCGTATGCCCTTTCTTAGGGGTTTCCAAAGACCGTAAAAACGCTGTCGGTATGAGTGTGGCGGTCATATTCGTCATGCTGCTGGCCACGGTTGCCACCTGGCCGATCCAGCACTATCTTCTTGACCGGTATAATCTTGGCTATATGCAAACCATTGTTTTTATCCTGATCATCGCCACTTTGGTGCAGCTCGTTGAGATCGTATTGAAACGGTACAGTCCCTCCCTTTATTCGGCTTTGGGGGTTTACCTGCCTCTGATGGCGACCAACTGCGCCATATTCGGGGTCACCATCACCAATATCAAGGGGGAGATGACCTTTATCGAATCATTGGTCAACGCCCTCGGCGCGGGAACCGGATTCCTGCTGGCCATGGTGGTTTTCTCCGGCATCCGGGAACATACCGAAAACGCCGACCCGCCGCCGTCGTTTAAGGGCATCCCGATCACCCTCTTCTCGGTCGCCATTCTCTCCCTCGCGTTTTTCGGATTTTCCGGCGTGATTGAAAACATGTTCGGCTGATAGGAGATGATGTGGAATGGATAATGTAGTTATCGCAATCGGCTCGGTCACCGCCATCGGCGCGGTGCTGGCCGCCTTGATCAGCGTCGCTTCTAAGCTGATGGCCGTCAAGACCGACGAACGGGCGGCTTTGATTTTAGAGTGTTTACCGGGAAGCAACTGCGGCGCCTGCGGGTATCCCGGGTGTTCGGGTTACGCCAATGCCCTCCTCTCGGGCGGCGCGGCCATCAATCTATGCACACCGGGCGGCGCGGCTGCCGCAAAACGGCTGAGTGAGATCATAGGTGGTGAAGCAGGCCGCGTTGAGGAGAGGCTTGCCGTCGTCCATTGCCGGGGAGACTGCAACGCCATACAGACGAAGATGGAGTATACAGGCATACAGACCTGCCGCGCGGCTAAGCCGCTTTTCGGCGGCGAGGGGGCTTGCGCGTTCGGATGCCTCGGTTACGGCGACTGTAAACCGGTCTGCCCGTCCGGGGCGATTTGGATCGAAAACGGGCTGGCGCATATCATCAAACGTCTTTGCACAGGCTGCGGCCTGTGCGTGAAAGCCTGCCCCAACAAGCTGATCACCATTGAGGATGCCGACGAGACTTCGTTCATCCTCTGTAAAAATATCGAAAAAGGCGGGGTTGCCAGGAAAAAATGCGTCAACGCCTGCATCGGCTGCAAAAAATGCGCCCGCGAATGCCCGTCGGGTGCCATTACGATTGAGGACAACCTCGCCGTCATTGACTACGAAAAATGCACCCACTGCGAACACTGCGCCGAAACATGCGTCACCAACTGCATCCAGCTGGGGATATACCGATCGGGCGTGAGCAAAGCGGAAAAAGTCGGCGTGGGATGATTGGCTTTCGGTTTACCCGAAGACGGTATATAGGTAAATTATATTAGTGGGGGTTAGGATGAATTATATAGATGCAAACAAAGCCGCTTGGGAAGAAGCGTTTGATCATCGTAAGCCGAACTGGGGCGACGACAATCACCTGCGCATAAGAAGCGGGAAATACGCCTTTTTTGACGGCGACCTCAAGAAAGAACTTGAGAACATTGATTTTCACGGGAAAGCTGTGGCTCAATTCTGCTGCAACAACGGACGGGAATTGCTTTCGCTTGTCCATGACAGCGGAGCAGAGTACGGCATTGGATTTGACATCGCCGAAAATATCTTAGAGCAGGCAAAGCAAACGGCAGCAAAGGCGGAAATAAAGAACTGCGAGTTCGTGAACTGCAATATTCTCGAAATACCCGAAAAATATCATAACAAGTTCGACTTCATTTTCTTCACAATTGGGGCTATCAACTGGTTTCATGATTTAACCCTTCTTTTTGAAAAGGTTGGAAAATGCCTGAAAAGCAGCGGAACACTCTTAATCAATGACGGACACCCAACTGCGATGATGCTTCCCTTTCCCGGAGAAGACGGCTTTGACGCGGATAACCTAAACCGTTTCACAAATTCGTATTTTATGAAAGAAGCAGCGATTGGCAATAGCGGAATGGACTATATATCGGGAGTGTATGAATCAAAAACATTTACGGATTTTATTCATACGCTGTCGGATATTATCAACGCGCTATCTGCAAACGGCATGAAAACGGTAAAGTTTAATGAATATGATTATGATGTAGGCAACGTAGGCTCGGACATTTATGACGGAAAAGGGATTCCGATGTCTTATATTTTAATCGCAGATAAAAGCTCATCATAAGCATAATCATACACCACAAACGCCGCTCGGCCTGAGCGGCGTTTGTTGCGGCTTGGAATAAATTACCTAAAATTTACACAATAGTGGTATCAGATTTTACATTTATCCAGTATAATGTATTTACACATAAAGATTTTGTATGCTATTTTTGATGAACGAGGGAGGTGCCCGTTTCAACTTAATCAGGGCAAAGAAAATAATTATGTGACTACAACAAAAAAAGGGGAGCTATAACATGAAGCGTATATTGATATTGACACTGGCAACTCTATTTGCTGCTTTTGCACCGTATGTGAGTGCACTCGAGTATGACAATGATCCGAATGGCACATTTTCAATAAATGATATACATCAAGAGTATGTTATCAATGTTTCGGGACTTAATACAAGTGCATTTGATGGGCAAGCAAGAAGTGCTGAGCTTATACAGCGAATCGCAATTGACAAAGATTCCTCTCCTGTAACAATTACAAAAATAGAAGAGCTTATGGATGAGAGACGCCTTGCATTACTTGATGAGGACTTTGATCTTTTTGAGCAAATAACTGCTACGCTTAGGAGCTTAGGCGTTGAAGAGGTATCACTATCACAAGTTGAAGCCCTAACAGGCGAATCCTTTTCAAAAATGGGCATAACGCCAGCCTCTTCACAAAACGTGCTAATCGAGACTACATATTCCACAATTGTTATTTGGAGTCCCGCTCTAGGGGGTGGGATGATCGTGGTATCATGCGTATAAGCGTTCAGCCCTTGAACCCGAATGCTGCAATGTGGCATTACGGGTCTGCACAAAATCTCCCGGCGAGCAATTTTATTGCGGGTACCGTTAATTTTGTTAGACCATGGGCAGAATTTGGGGTTGGCAATATACCAGTTGTTGGAAATATCGTTTCGGTTTTTGACGCACTCCGTTCTTCAGTTTCAGGTCTAACGTCGGGTACAAGAGTGACTAATATGTCAGCGGATTACGTTTTTGATATACTTGAAAACACAACATGGCTGTATGGCTGGTCGTCTTCGTTTGGAGGGAATTGGGAGATGTTTGCTAGAACCAGCACTCTTAGTTACGATATGACAGCACGAGCTGTTTCTGCAACATTCGAAGGAAATATAACCATGCCTAATGCTGTAAACCGTGAGTATAGAGGCATAATAGAACACGAAAGACGCAACGATACTCGTTGGCTATATGAGAACGGTTGGTTTTATACAGCTAACATAAACACCGTGGCTTGGGGTTCGAGATACTTTCAATTCGGATGTATTGTTGGCAATAACGATTCAAAGCTAAGGATTACATTGCTTAGTCCCGCTATACCCGCTTTAGCAAAATAATCATGCTTAAAAGAAGGGGCTTGTAAAGCCCCTTCTTTTAAGAGGGAGAAAGGATTATTTTATGGAAAGACATGAGGTTAAAAAACAAATAACCTATAAAAAGCGCATCATAACAACCTCAGTGATTGCCTTGATTATCGCTGCTTTATTCCTATATCTCTATTTCCCACGGAGTTTATACATTGAAGAATATTATGAAAAGGCTTCCTATGTAATGATAACGCATCGAAAGGTCTACCCTGTTTTTGAAGGTAATGTTACTCTGCCAAGTTCAGAAACATATGAAATTAGGTTTACAAACGGCACGCCTGAATATAAAGAAATTATAGACATTTTGAAGGGGTTTTCTTTTCACAAGACAATCTCATCTCTTTTTTACAACTCATTTTCAGGGCTTTCAAGTGGGGGCGAAGATATATCGATTGACTTCTTTTTATCCGACGGAGAAAAAATGTCTCTGTTTATTATAGACACAAATGGGCGAAATTTATCAATGAATAATAGATACTATGAAATTGGTTTTTTCGGAAGCGATGAAATCACAAGACTATTTTCTGAAATCATGGAGGTAACGAATAGAACACATTATAATCTAAATGAATAGTTGACCCCATATCCGGTTTATCTGCAAAGCAAACGCCGCTCGGATTGAGCGGCGTTTGCATGCTTGTGGGTTGGTGAGTGGTAAGGATGAAACATTCCTATTCTGTGCTTTCGTCAAACGGATTAACAAGCTCCAATCTGTTATCAATCGTTTGCCCATCACGCATATCTTCGGTAAACACCGTTTGACAACCACTCTCAAGTGCCGATGCAAGTATTAAGCTGTCATAATAAGAATAATGATACTGCTCTTTTAGTCTGAGAGCTTTTTGAATTGTATCATAACTCACGGTGCTGGTGTTACAACTACGATAAACAGCCTCGATGATCTGCGTTACCTCTTCAATTCTCATTTTCAACTTCTTAGTCATAACATTGCAGATTTCATTGAATACCTGTGTACTCACGCAGCAGTCATATCGTTTCATAATATCTAAGCTGACAAATCGCTTTCGCGGCTCTTTGGAACTTTGTGTATAGACGAAAATGTTGGTATCAAGAAACACTCTATCTTTCATTCGCTTCCTCCCTGTTGAATGTATATCCCGTTGTATCAATCGCAAAATAAGGAAAATCAGTTTTTTGTGAGAGATTCTCATTTTGGGTATTGTTCTTAGAAAGGTTTTCTTGCATGAGGATTACCTTTACGTTGCCAAACAGCTTATTTCTAAATTCGGCAGGGACTTGGATAATCCCGTCAGTTAAAGAAGACTGAAATTCATATGCTTCCATTTTACATCCTCCTGCAAATATCGCAATATGCCCGTTAGGTTAGCATACCCCTACCAGTCAATCGTTACAACCGGTTTGATCAAATCCTTCGGTTTATCTTTCATCAGCATCAGGGCTTCCTCGATTTTGTCAAATCCTTTGAAACGATGGGTCAGCAGTTTGGAGGTGTCGATGCGTCCGGTTACCAAAAGGGAAGCCAGTTTTTCCATTCTGAGTCTGCCGCCCGGCATCAACCCTCCGGCGATGGTCTTGTGACCCATGCCGACGCCCCACTCCGCCCGGGGGATATTCAGATATTCCCCGTCGCCGAAGTAGTTGACGTTTCCGATACAGCCGCCCGGTTTGAGCATTTTGATGGCTGTTTCGAGAATCTCGCAGCCGCCCCCGGCGATGATGACTTTATCGACGCCGATGCCGTTTGTTTGATCGAGTATCTGCTGCGCGATGTCGCCGTTTTTGTAGTTGATGATGTCTGTCGCGCCATATTCTTTGGCGATCTTCACGCAGTCCGGCCTCGACCCGACGGCATATACATGGCTCGCCCCTTTCAAGACGGCTCCGGCCACGCCCATCAGGCCGACGGGGCCGATCCCGATCACGCAGACGGTATCGCCGTATTCCACTTTGGCCAGTTCCGACCCGTGAAGCCCGGTCGGAACCATATCCGAGAGCATACAGGCGGCGGCGGGGTCAAGGCCGTCCGGCAGCAGGGCGAGGTTTCCGTCGGCGTCGTTGACATGGAAAAACTCCCCGAAAACGCCGTCTTTGAAATTGGAGAATTTCCAGCCGCCCAGCATCACACCCGAGTGCATGGCAAAACCGCCCTGCGCGGCGACGGAGTTCCAGTCCGGCGTGATGGCCGGGATGATGACCCGGTCGCCCGGCTTGAAGTCTTTGACTAGATTTCCGACCTCAACGACTTCGCCGACCGCCTCGTGGCCGAGGATCATGTCGCTCCTCTCGCCGATCGCCCCTTCCCATACGGTATGTATGTCCGATGTGCAGGGCGCGACGGCAATCGGGCGGCATATGGCGTCCATCGGGCCGCAGTTCGGCCTCTCTTTCTCGATCCAGCCTGTTTTTCCGATCCCCAGCATGGCGAAACCTCTCATTTGAATCATACCCCTTTCAACATATATCAAGACTGATTCCATTTTATCACAAACGCGGCCATAAAGACAGCCTGTCTGTGTATATTTTTTCATTGCGTCTTTCAGAAATGAATGATATAATAAACCATCTATGCTGAAGGATGGGAGTGTAAACCATCTATGCTGAAGGAATACAAAGGATGCCTCGCGCTCATCTACAATGAACAGGGCGATCTTTTGACGAGGGTTCGGATCCTTGAATACGACGAAGGCGAAAATTCGATTGAAGTGGAAGAGCTGCCTGAACTTCCTGTGGGCGGGCTGTGCGAAGTTATGATCCTCACGGCTCCCAAACCGTACGCCTATAGGGGCAGGGTGCATAAACGCGGCGGCCATATCGTGATCACCCTCTTTCAAGGGGGGGAGGCGGAGCACCGTCAGGAGACCCGCTATAAAATAGAGATGCCTGCCGACATTGAAAGCCTGGTTTGCGACGGCGTCGCCTATCCGCTGCACTCTTCGGTGGAAACACAGGTCGTCAACATCAGCCAAAGCGGGGTGCGCATCCGCGCCGATTATCACGCCTTGTCCGAAGGCGACAGAATCAAACTACATATCAAAGCCGGGGGGAAGGATAAGCTCCTCACGGCCGATGTGGTCAACCATAAAGACTCAGAAAGCGAATTCACAGAATTTGGATGCCATCTAGTGGGAGGAGAAGATGTCTGAAGTAAAGCTGGATACCCTTTTCCCCGTGTCGATCAACCTTCTCTGTTCCGGCATGACCATCCCGCATGACGTCCATGATGATGAAGCCAATCTTTTGATTTTGCGGGGCAATACGCTGGACGACGCCCAAATCGAGGCCATCCGCCGTTTGAACAAAGGCAAGGACACCATCTATGTCACGGCCGAGACGCACAAAATGCTGCTGGAACACACTTTATCATGCGAAATTCCTAAAATAGCGAAGATCGAAGAAGAAACGGGATATACCGAAGTCAAGGATGAAACGCTCAATCTGCTGATGGAGATTGAGCATTCAAACAATGTTTCAAAAGACAAACTGCATAACGTATCCGAAGGGTTATCCCATAAGCTGGAGGTCACAAGACCCGATTTACTGGTGAGCATGATCAACACGCTTGCCCCGGAAGACGAGTATCTGCAGCGTCACAGCATCAACGTCGGCCTGCTGAACGGATTGCTGGGCAGATGGCTGGGGCTTCCGAAAAAAGTGGTCGATCAGTTGATCATGATCGGGCTGCTGCATGACTGCGGGAAAAAACTTGTCCCTCAAAAAGTGCTGAACGCGCCGCGTAAGCTGACCAAAGTGGAGTTTGAAGTCATTAAAATGCACGCGGTTCACAGCTATACCCTCTTAAAGGAATTTTCCGAAGAGGTGCGGCTGGCCGCGCGCGGCCACCATGAAAAAATCAACGGCCGCGGCTACCCCGACAACCTTTCCGCCGACGGCATCCCGATTGCCGCGAGGATCACGGCTGTATCCGATATTTATGACGCCATGGTATCCCGCCGCGTCTATAAAGGGCCGAACAATCCGTTCCGTATCCTAGGACAACTCAGGGGAATGCGCGAAACCGAGCTTGACGCCCGGCTGGTTGACGTATTCACACAAAATATGCCCAAAGAACTGATTGAAAAACCGGTTATACTCTCCAACGGGGAGGTCGGCGTCATCGACTCGGTTGACGAGAACGATGTGGAGCATCCGTATATCCGCGTGCGTAATAAGGTCATCAAAAGCAATGAAAAGATCAACTGCGTGACCATGTATATCGAAGAATGATCATTCTTCCGTTTGAAGCTGCGCCTCCAGCAGGGTAAGATTGGCCTGCATCTCTTTGGCTGTTTTCCATGAAAGCCGCCCCGCTTCCATCATTTGCTGGATCAGCACCCGCTCCATATAGAAGGCGCCGGACGCCACTTCAAAGACCATCTGCGCCTCTCCCGGCGCACTTTCGTTACCATTGTTCGTCAATCCCATCCGTGTTGACATCACTTGTTCATGCTCTGCGGCGATGATGGCGTAAGCCGGATCGTCTTTTTTGATGTTGAGCGCGTTGAGATTTTTCCGCATGATCCGGTCATTGATGACCTGCATATTCAGCAAGTCCTTTTTGCGCGGTTTGGCGTTCCTCAAATGGAACGACTCGATGAAATGCCGCACCGACCAGTTGAGAAGCTGGAAGGTGTTCATTTTTTTGCCCGTTTCGTTGATCAGCTTGTTGATCTCCTCGATGTGGCGTTCGGCGGCCGATTTGCTCATATTCCCCATTTCCACCATATGCAGGAGAATCTCCTTTTCCCCCAGTAAGATGTTTAGCCGGAAGGAGCGAATGCCGCGCATTTTGCGGGCTCTCTTCGATTGCTTGTAAAGGCGTGAGTAGTAATTGCGCACAATGATCTGCGTGGCGGTGAAATTCTCGTGCGTGATCTCTTTTTTGAGGCGTTCCACCACTTTTTGCAGAATCTCGTCTCGGGCTTCGCGCTCTGTTTCAACCAGTGACCTTTTCGTTCCCGGTTCGGCCAGCAGCGGCAACACAAAGTTTGTCATCAGCAAAGAGACAATGATGACGCCGCCCGCGATCAGGATGATCAGGTCGCGTTCGGGGAATGCCTCGCCGTTGGACAAAAAGAGAGGGATAGAGAGGACGCTTGCCATCGAAACGGCACCGCGCGCGCCCGCAACCGTGAAGATGATCCCCGATTTGATCCTTCCGATCGGGTGATTGGGGTCACTGTAGGTTTTTTTTCGAACCATGACGCACCACCACAGGAACCGGATCACCGCAAAAGCGGCAAAAATCAACATCACATAGCCGACGATCAACCATCCGCCAATATTGTCTTCCCCGCTCATGAATGTACGCAGGATACGCAAAAGCTGCATTCCCAGCATGACAAAAACCAGCCCGTCCAAACTGAACGACAGGAATTCCCAGACATTCTCATTGGCTTTTTGCAGGTGCAGGATTTCAGGGTTGAATTTATCCTGAAAGAGCGAATGGCAGATACCCGCGCTGAAAACAGCCAAAATACCGCTTGTGCCAAGCTCCTCCGCGACCATATAGATGATAAACGGCGTCATGACGCCGAGGGCGATATGCAGCGAGACGGTGTGTATATTCAGCGAATGCAGCCAGCGCACAAGAAGGTATTCAAGCATCGTCAGAACCATCCCGGCGGCCAAACCGCCAAAGGCCAAAATCAGGAATCGCCCCAACCCCTGAAAGAGGTTGAAAGAGCCTGTCGCGGCGGCGGCAATGGCGAATTGAAAGCATACGATGCCGGTCGCGTCGCTGATGATCGACTCGCCCGACAGAATGCTTACGATCCTGCGCGGAAGAGCCGCCCGGTGAGCGACGGACTCCACGGCCACGGTGTCGGTGGGGCCCAAAGCCCCCGCAAGCGCGAACGCCGCCGCCAGAGAAATGGTCGGAATGATCGCGTTAAGAAGGTATCCCACGGCAATGGCGGTTATAAACACCAACACGACAGACACCATGATAATGGGTTTTATCATGGTCTGCATGGTCTTTTTATCCGCCGTCCTAGTGGTCTGGAAAACCAGCGGGGAGAGGAATAAAACAAAGAACAGCTCGGGTTCAAGTTCAAGCGAAAAGTCTGTGATACTGTAGGAAATGACAGCGATCAGAATGCCCAGAATGATCTGCACAAGCGGAACCGATAATGTGGGAAGGAAGTGATTGATTAAATTGGACAGCAAAACCGCCGCCAATAGGATCAATATAAAGTTAAAAACAAACACCGGATCACACCTGCTTTTTCAATAGCTGTTCCGCGGCGCGGGCAATGTCGTCGTAATCGCCGCACAACAGCCGGTCGGTCATCCCGTCAAGCCGCTCTTTTACATAGAACGGCCAGTTTTTGCTTTTTAACTCGTTGAGGGCTTGCTTCACAGTGCCTATATCCATCATCCGGCACGCCTCGATGATTGTTTCCAGCCGCGGGCGCAGATACGCATCGTCAGCCTCCCCGTGATGATTGCTCCCGGCGGGCTGTTCGGCGAGCCTGCCGATGACGGTTCGCAGCCGGGTCAAGAACTCAGGCGTTTGGGCGGCCATCACGGCGGTGTCCCTGTTTCGTCCCGCCAGCTCCAGCGTATGGGCGGCGTCCGACAATCCGGGCTCGGATATGTTGGCCAGCACCCCTTTCAGCCCGTGGGTCTGGGATGTGAAATGCTTCCAATCCTCTTCCCCGAAACCATCCTTTTTCAGCAGAGATTCCAGCACGGCCGCGCCTTTGCGGGCGTCATAGAGAAAAGACCGCGTCATGGTTCCGCTGAGGTGCGGCGTTTGCTCCGCCGGAGCAAACGCCGGCAGATCGGCGATAAACCGTTTCAGTATGGTTTCCAGTTGGGGCGGGTCGATGGGTTTTGCCACAAAGCCGTCAAAACCGTTTTCGGTGAACAGGTCAAGTTCGTCGTCGGAGTTTGCGGACAGCGCGACGATCGGAGCCGTATACCCCAGCCCGCGCATCAATTTTGTTGTTTCCAGCCCGTCCAAATCGGGCATCATATGATCCATGAATACCACGCTGTAAACCTTGCCGGCTTTGACCCGCTCCAACGCTTCATAGCCGCCGGAAACCGTTTCGACCGACAGATGATACGGCGTTAACAGGGTTTTGGCAACGTGCAGGTTTAATTCGGCGTCATCCACAACCAATACGGTTCCGGCAGTTTGTTCCATAACGGCGTCACATCCCCGCTTTTTCGAGCTTGGCGGTTAATTCGTTGATTTTATCCGCTTGCGCCCGGATTATATCAATGGTTTGCAAGTGGTTTCGGATGCGGTTGATCAGCACCGGTTCGGAGAAAGGCTTTGTGATGAAGTCCGCCGCCCCCAGCTCAATGCCGTAAGCCTCGGTGTCGGAATCGGTCAGCCCGGTGAGGAAAATAACGGGGATGGATGCCGTCCGGCTGTTTTCTTTCAAGAATTTCATGGCTTCCAGCCCGTCCATTTCCGGCATGTCAATGTCCAGCAGGATCAAATCGGGAATGACTTTTTCCAGCACCGTGAACATTTTTGCCGCGGACGACAGCGTTATCACAAGGAAATGCTTTTCCAGCACTTCTTCTACTTTGGCGAGATTGGTTACATTATCATCAACCATAAAGATCGTTTTTTTCATTCTTGTCCCTCCGTCTTAACCCAGCTTATCGTATCATATGCCAACCGTTTGTGCAAGGGGAAGTTAAACTTGAAACAAAAACACTTGCCTTTGGGTTCGTTATGGTATATAGTAGATACAGTACCCATTAAAAACCATGAGGAGGTCATCCCAACATGCCTGTTACAAATGAAATCATCTCTGGGTTGAAACAATCCAACGTGAGCAAAGACATAGATAAAACAAAACAACGGGTCAAAGAAGACTTTTTGGCGTCAAAGAACAAGCAAAAGACAGCGATTGTAGAACTGTCCGGGTTGAAGCGCACATCCATCTACCGCGTTTTCAGGGAAGGGGCGGTGAGCGCGAAAATCGTTCTTTCCATGGCGCAGATCCTCAATGTCGCCCCGAATTACTACACAGGGGAAACAGAAGAGCGGGGTTCGTTCAGCGATGAACAGCTCCAAGCCTTCCTGATTGCCAAAGGGTATCCCAAACTGGCGCATCTCGCCGCGGCTCCCCGCAAATCCCGTTCCGATGCAAAATCGGAAAAGGACGACACGGCACAACAGGACAACCTCCTGTTCTCCTCGGCGTTCTCCAACTCAGCCGAACTGGAGAAGGCTGTTTCCGAAATCGATTCGGAAGAAGCCGTTCAACTGCTGCGCGCCCTGCTGATTCGTGCGAAAGCCGGAGGGAAAGCCGCGCAGACCGCCGAGCTTGTCAAACGCTGCCTGATGATGCAGTGACAACCATCCGCGCAGACCAACTGGGGTATCGGCCGGACGACCCCAAGCAGTCCGTCCTGCCCCAAACCGCTTCCGCCTTTGAACTTATCCGCATTTCCGACGATACGGTTGTATTCGGCGGAAATGCGGATAAACCTGTGTTTTGCGAAGGGTCGGGCGAGACGGTACGCATCGCCGGCTTCTCCGATTTTACGCAGCCGGGGGAATACCGCCTCCAAGCCGGAAAAGAGGTTTCCTATCCTTTTATCATCAGCAATAACCCTTATGGAAGCCTGCGTAAAACGGTGCTGGATTTCTTCCGTCTTCAGCAATGCGGCATAAATCTAGACGCCGGGGTTTGGTCGCACCCCGCTTGCCACACCGACCTTGCCGCAGTTCTTGACAGCAGCGGCAGTAAGACCGGGGTGGTTAAAGATGTATCGGGCGGCTGGCATGACGCGGGGGACTACGGGCGTTATATCGTCCCCGCCGCCCAAACGGCTGCCCAGCTCTTGCTGGCATATGAGCTTGCGCCTCGTCCCGATCCCGATGTTTTAGACGTTGTGTGGTTTGAGCTTGAATGGATGCTGAAAATGCAGGATGAAGCGTCCGGCGGCGTGTATCACAAGGTGAGCTGCCGCGATTTTCCGCCTCTTGACCATATGCCCGAACGGGAAGACGGGGAGTTGGTTCTTTGTCCCGTTTCAGCAACCGCCACGGCGGACTTTGCCGCGACGATGGCGTTGGCGTCCCGGTTTTACCCCGGGCGGCGGAAGGTTTTGATGGAAGCGGCATCCCGGGCTTGGCAATGGTGCCTGAAACACCCTGACGCTCCGGGGTTTTGCAACCCGCCCGGCGTGAAAACCGGGGAATACGGCGACGAAAAGAGTCAGGATGAACGGTTTTGGGCGGCCTGCGCCCTTTTTGCCGCCACGGGAGACGAGACGATCCATGATTACATCAAAAAAGCCCAGCTCTCGACTGGATTGGGCTGGAAGAAGATGGGAACCTATGGCCTCGTTTCCTATCTCTGCCATGCCCGAGGCGACGCCGGGCTGGCCGGGCGGATGAAAGAGGCTTTATCCGCCGACGCGCAAAAACTGCTGAAACAGAGCAAAGCCGACCCCTACGGCATTTCGCTGGGAACAGAATACCGCTGGGGGAGCAACATGACCGTTGCCAACAACGCGATGACCCTGCTGCTGGCGGGATTGTTCGATCAAAACGCGGAATACCGCCATACCGCGCTGGAGCATATGCACTACCTGCTGGGCAAAAACGCTTTGGGTAAATGCTACATATCCGGCTTTGGTTCCAATCCGATGCAAAACCCGCACCACCGCCCGTCGGTCGCGGCAGGGAAGGCGCAGCCCGGTATGGTGTCGGGCGGCCCCAACGGCGGGATTCACGGCGACGCCATTTTACAAAAAAACTGTCAAGGACTGCCGCCGATGATGTGTTATGCAGATCACGCCGGAAGCTGCGCTTCCAACGAAGTGGCGGTTTACTGGAACTCCCCGGTGTATTTTATATTGGCGTTTCTTGACTTATAGCGCGTCATTTCGCCGCTTCCACCAATGCGGCGGCCAAGTCGGGGTAGACCCATGCCAGTGCCTGTCTGTCGAGCAGTTCAAAGGCTCCGCCGTCGTCCCAAATGATGACCGGGACGCCCAGCTTTTTCAGGCCGGACACATACATTTCCGCCCACTTCACCCGTTCGGCCTCGTTGGACTGCCCGTTTTCCATCTCCCTGTGGAGGGCACCTGTTTCGCCCATGATGACCGGGATGCCGTTTTTGGTAAAATAGGTTTCGATGATGGACAACACCTGATTCAAGTTCCATGAAACACTGCTTACACTTAAATCAAACACCGGGGAGAAATACGGAGAATCACTGGGCGCCGTTACAAACCCCCACGGTTCGTAGTAATGCAGGGAAACGATCAGCCGATCCCGCGGATCGGAGACCCGTAATGTTCCGGCTTCTATATCAATAAAGCCCGCGATCCGCCCTTCTTTGTCGTTGACGTCCATACCTACTGAAGCGTAATACGGCGTCACCATCAGGTGCCGGTCGGGGTTGACGCCGCCGCCCGCCCGAACAGTATCGATAAAATCTTGCAGAAGCTCGTTGAGGAAAGCCGACTGTTCGGCCCATGTCTCAACGGTTTGTTTTTGAAGGGTGCTTGTCATCGGTTCGTTGATGCCCTCAAAAATCAGGTATTCGTCATACTCTTGAAAACGATCAGAAATCTGCTCCCATAACCTTGTGAAACGCAGGCGCAGCTCCGCCTTTTCGTCAAGTGAGAGCGGCTCATCATCGCCGTACAGACGGAGCCAGCCGTTTTCCCAGCTGCCGCCGGTTAGGTAATCGTCGTGATGTATGTTGAGGATGCAGAACATTCCGTTATCAATTACTATATCCACAATCTCCTGCACACGGTCAAGCATCCGTTCGTCGATATGATAATCGGGGGCTGAGCCGGTGAAGATATACCATGTAACGGGAATCCTCACCGTATCGAATCCCGATTCCCGGATGAAATCGATCATCGCCCGCGTGGTGACAGGGTTTCCCCAAAGGGTTTCCTGATCCTTGGGGGATTGCAGGTTTTTCCAGGGAGCCGCCCTCCAATGCGCGTCCAGTGTGTTGCCCAGGTTCCATCCGGCCGTCATGGAGCGGACAAGCTCCATCGACGTTAAATGGCTGATGTCGGGGACGTCGCGGGGATAGGACGGTTTAGCGGGCTGTTCGGGGGTTGCTTCTCCTGTCGGGAGTTGGTTCATGGTTGGCTCTCCTTCCGGTTCCGCGCCGGGGCTGGTGTTTTCGGCCGGTGTACATGCGGTAAGCAATAATATTGCAAGCATCAGCGAAATGGTTTTGATTCTCATTTCCATCCCTCCCGCTTGCATTATAGCAAAGCAGCGGCAAAAAGACAACCGTAGTGATGAAATCCCTTTGACAGCACAGGCCGGGTTTGGTATAGTGAGACAAAGGGGGAGAGCAATATGGAGGTTCCCAAAATCGGCATCCGCCCGACGATCGACGGCCGCTGGGGCGGTGTGCGCGAAGGGCTTGAGACCCAAACCATGAACATGGCCAAAGCGGCCGCCGGACTGATCGAAGAAAACCTGCGTTACGCCGACGGGACGCCGGTTCAATGCGTCATCGCCGATTCCACCATCGGGGGCGGAGCCGAAGCCGCCGCCTGCGCGCAAAAGTTCATCAAGGAGAACGTAACGGCAACGCTGACCGTCACGCCGTGCTGGTGCTACGGCAGCGAGACGATGGATCTCTCCTCCGATACCATGAAAGCCGTTTGGGGGTTCAACGGAACCGAACGCCCCGGCGCGGTTTACCTTGCCGCCGTCCTCGCGGCGCACGCGCAGAGAGGGCTTCCGGCGTTTGGTATCTACGGGCGCGACGTTCAAGACATCGGCGATACGACCGTCCCGGAAGATGTGAAGGAGAAAATCCTCCGTTACGCCCGGGCGGCGATGGTTGTCGGGCAGATGAAAAACAAAACCTACGTCGGTCTCGGCTCGGTGTCTATGGGCATCGCCGGCTCCTTCTGCGATCCGGCCTTCTTCCAAAAATATTTAGGTATGAGAGCCGAATGGGTGGATATGACCGAAATCCTCCGCCGGATCGAACTCGGCATCTTCGACCGGGAGGAAGCCCTTAAAGCCTTAGCGTGGGCAAAGCAAAACTGCAAAGAGGGGTTCGACGTCAACACCGAAGAGAGACGGTTTACCCCCGCCCAGAAAGAGGAGCAGTGGGAGTTTGTTGTCAAAATGACGCTGGTCGTCAAGGACATCATGCTGGGCAACCCCAAGCTGGGTCAAATGGGGTTCCACGAGGAAGCTCTCGGACGCAACGCCATATTGGGCGGTTTTCAAGGCCAGCGCATGTGGACGGATTATAAACCCAACGGCGACTTCACCGAAGCCATCCTCTCTTCCACCTTCGACTGGAACGGCAAAGGCCGCCCTGTTCTTTTGGCCACCGAAAACGACGGGCTGAACGGCGTTTCGATGCTGTTCACCCACCTGCTCGACGGCGCGGCTTCCGTCTTTGCCGATGTGCGTACCTATTGGAGCCCGGCGGCGGTGGAGCGCGTCACCGGATGGAAACCCTCCGGCAAAGCGGCCGAAGGCTTCATCCATCTCATCAACTCCGGCGCGGCCGCCCTAGACGGCAGCGGCGGGGCGAAGGACGGTAACGGCAACAGTGTGATGAAACCTTGGTGGGATATGACGGAAAGGGACATTCAAAACTGCCTGCAAAAAACGCAATGGTGCCCCGCCAACAACGGCTATTTCCGCGGCGGCGGCTTTTCCAGCAAATACGAAACCGAAGGCGAAATGCCGGTCACCATGCTTCGCCTCAACCTTGTTGATGGTCTCGGCCCGGTGATGCAGATCGCCGAGGGGTATACCGTTGACTTACCCAAGAATGTCAACGACACCCTGCTCAACCGTACCGATCCGACTTGGCCGTCTACATGGTTCGCGCCCGTCCTTACCGGTTCGGGAGCCTTCACCGACGTATACAATGTCATGGCCAACTGGGGTGCCAACCACGGGGCGTTCTGCTACGGGCATAAGGGTGACGACTTGATCACCCTCTGCTCGATACTGCGCATCCCTGTTTCGATGCACAATGTCGGCGAAGAGCGCATCTTCCGTCCGCACGCATGGTCGGCTTTCGGCACAGCCTGTAAAGAGAGTGCCGATTACCGCGCCTGCGAAGCGTACGGCCCGATTTACCGATAGTCGTAATGATAGCTGTCTTAGCGATAGATATAGGCGCGTCGGGCGGGCGGCACATCCTAGGGGTTGAGCACAACGGGGAGATACAGACCCACGAAGTCTGCCGCTTTGAGAACAATGCCGTCCTGCGCGGCGGGACGCTGTGCTGGGATACCGACGCCCTGTTCAGCAACATCAAAGCCGGGATGAAACGCTGCGCCGAACTGGGAAAAATACCCGTCAGCGTCGGGATCGACACATGGGGCGTCGATTTCACCCTGCTGGACGGTCAAGGAAAGCGGCTTGGACAGACCGCCGCCTACCGCGACAAGCGCACAGAAGGCATGGACGGGAAGGTTCACGCGATCATCCCGGAAGAGGAGCATTACCGGCGCACAGGCGTCCAGCGGCAGAGCTACAATACCATATATCAGCTGATGGCGGTCAAAACGCAAACGCCGGAGCTGCTGGAGCAAGCCCAAAGACTGCTGTTCACCCCCGATTACCTTCATTACCGGCTGAGCGGCGTTAAGGCCAGCGAATTTACCATCGCCTCAACATCCGGGCTGATCAATGCCGCGCGGAAAGACTGGGACGATGAGGTTATCAACCGCTTGGGGTTTCCCCGAAAACTCTTTGGAAGCCTGTCGCAGCCCGGAACGGTTTTGGGTTCATTGACAAAGGCGGTGCGGGACGAGGTGGGATATGATTGCGCCGTCGTCCTGCCGCCGTCGCACGATACAGCCAGCGCATATGCAGCGGTGCGGGAAGAAGACCATATCATCCTCTCCAGCGGCACATGGAGCCTGATGGGAATCCAGCTGCCGGAGCCGATTCTCACCGAACAGGCGCGGCTCGCCGGATTGACCAACGAAGGCGGGGCGGACGGGAAAACACGCTTGCTCAAAAACATCATGGGGCTTTGGATGATCCAATCGATCAAGAGGGAATTGGGTCGCAGTTTTGTTAAACTGCAAAAAATGGCGAGAGAATCCGATTACGAGGGCGTGGTAGACGTCAACGATCATTGCTTCTTCGCTCCGCCGAGCATGACCGCCGCTGTGGCCGAAAAATGCGTTGAGGGCGGTTATCCGCCGCCGCGTACGGACGGCGACAGGGTGCGGTGCATTTATCGGAGCCTTGCCCGTATGTACGCGCAAACGGCCAAAGAGCTGGCGGAACTGACCGGGAAGGCATTCAAAGGGATCGTTTTGGTTGGGGGCGGGAGCAAAGACGCCCTGCTCCATGAACTGACCTCCCGGGAATGCGGGATGGATGTCAAAATCGGTCAAACCGAAGCGACAGCAATGGGCAGCATCTTCTGCCAGCTTCGCGCAATGGAGGGAAGATAGATTTTGGAAACGGTGTTGATGCCGCAGCTGGGTATATCGGAAGAAAGTGCCATCCTGACGGCGTGGCATATCAAAGAAGGCGATACAGTCAAACCCGGGGATAAGCTCTTCTCCATCGAAACAGGCAAATCGTCGTTTGACGTGGAAAGCGAGACCGAAGGGGTTGTTTTGAGACTCTTTGCAAGCGAGGGCGACGAGGTTGCGGTGAAAACCCCGGTTTGCGCGATTGGGGAAGCGGGGGAGGATGCGGGAGACCACCCCGTCCGCTTCGCGGCCATCCCTCCACGGAGGGGAATTATGGATAGTTCTTCGTCTCTTTCATTCCCCTCTGGGGAGGGGTGCTCTTGGAGGGAGCGGGGTGGTACCTCCCCCCGCGCCAAACACCTCGCCGAAAAGCTGGGCGTTGACCCGGCGCAAGCGACCCCCACCGGGGCGGAAGGCCGGGTTATTGAGCGGGACATACGAAAAATGGAAGAAACTCCCTCCGACCCTTCGGGGCACCTCCCTCGGAGAGGGAGGCAACACAACCCCCTCACAGAGGGGATTATCGGCGGGGGGGAAGGCGTGACGGTCATTCAGTCCGCCCAAACCGCCTACGCGGATAAACCCTTATCCCACATGCGCAAAACCATCGCCAAAAACATGATGGCGTCGCTGCGAAACACAGCCCAGCTCACCCACACGGCGTCGTTCGACGCGACCGATATTCTCAAATGCCGCAAGCGGTTCAAGGAAGACCCCGAAAGGAGCGGCGTCACCCTCGGCGATATGGTTCTCTTCGCCGTGACGCGGGTTCTGCCTAAGTTTCCCGCCCTCAACGCATGGCTAACAAACGATAGTCTGCGGGTTTTCGCCGATGTTAACCTTGCCGTCGCCGTGGATACCGAGCGGGGGCTGATGGTTCCCGTTGTTTTCGGCGCGTCCGTGCTGACCCTGCCTGAGCTTTCGGCGCAGGTCAAAACGCTGGCGGAGCAGTGCCGTTCCGGGTCGGTTGACCCCGGCTTGCTGAGCGGCGGGAGTTTTACGGTATCCAACCTCGGGCAATTCGGCATCGAGAGTTTTACCCCCATCCTCAACGCCCCGCAAACGGGGATACTGGGCGTTTGCGCCATCCAACAGCGGGTGAGGGAAGCCGGAACGTACCCGGCCATGACGCTTTCGCTCACCTACGACCACCGCGCCATTGACGGCGCGCCCGCCTCGCGGTTTTTACAGGCCTTGTGCGCCTATTTAGAGAAGTTTTCGGAGATGGCTTTATGATTGCAGACCTGATCATCATCGGCGGAGGCCCCGCCGGATACCATGCAGCCGAGTTGGCGGCGAAAAATGGGCTAACAACTGTTCTATTTGAAAAAAGAGCGGTCGGCGGCGTTTGCCTGAACGAAGGCTGTATCCCGTCCAAGGCATTGCTGCACACAGCCAAGCTCTACGATTACGCCAAAGGCGGCGCAGCGCCGTACGGCGTACGCTGTGACAATCCTGTCTTAGACTACGCCGCCGCCGTCAAACGCAAAGATAAGGTGGTCAAGAAGCTGGTTGCGGGCATTGAAGCGTCGCTGAAAAATGCAGGCGTCGAAATCGTCCGTGAAGCGGCGGAAATACAAGGACGGACGGAGAGCGGCTTTACCGTCAGCGATCGTCAGGCGAAGAATCTGCTCCTCTGCACCGGGTCGGAACCCGTCCTGCCGCCGATAAAGGGCATTGAGAAGGCGTTGACCAACCGGGAAATCCTCGCTTTGACCGAGGTTCCGAAAGAGCTGACCGTCCTCGGCGGCGGGGTGATCGGGCTGGAGATGGCGAGTTTATTCCATTCAGCCGGAAGCGCGGTGACGGTGGTTGAAATGACGGATAAAATCGCCGGTTCGTTCGACCGCGACATCTCGGAACTGCTGCAAAAGATATACGAGAAAAAAGGCGTTACATTCAAGCTGAACACAAAACTGGATGAAATCACAGGAACGACCCTTGTCAGCACAGGGAGGCGGCCAGCGGCCGCAGGCAATGGATTTGAAAATATTAACCTTCTCGTTGAAAACGGCGCGGTCGTTACCGACGAGACAATGCAGACCAACATCCCCGGCGTTTACGCCGCCGGGGACGTCAACGGCAAGTCGATGCTGGCGCACACCGCCTACCGCGAAGCCGAGGTGGCGGTCAACACCATCCTCGGGAAAAAGGATAAGATGGAATACAACGCCATTCCGTCGGTCATCTACACCAACCCCGAAGCGGCAAGCATCGGCGAAACGCTGGAAAGAGCCAAAGCCAAAGGCACCAACGCCGCCGAAACCAGCCTTTCCATGATGTACAGCGGGCGGTTTATGGCCGATAACGAGCGCGGCGAAGGGCTTTGCAAGCTGGTGTGGGATCGTGACCCGCAAACGGCTGCCGCCCGGCTGATCGGGGCGCATATGTTAGGCAATCCGGCCAGCGAGATTATCTCAACCCTATCGGCCGTTCTATTCCGTGAAATGACCATCGGGCAGATCAAAAAGATCGTTTTCCCCCATCCGACCGTGTCCGAAATCGTCAAGGAGGCCGTCTTCCATGCCTAAAGGCCAGTTCGTAGACCCCGCGAAATCCCGTGAGAAGGGGACGCTCTCCTTCACCGACGTTCCCCTCTGCCAATATGACGTCCCGTTCAGCGAAGCTATCAAGCGATACACAACAGATGACCTGCTGGGGATCGTTCATGACATGCAGGTCATCCGGGAGTTTGAGGGGATGCTCTATTCGGTGCGGACGACCAAGCAATACAACGGCGTGGAGTATCTCTACACCGGCCCCGCGCACCTCTATACCGGGCAGGAGGCCGCTGCCGTCGGCATGGCGTATACCCTGAACCGGGACGATATGATCTTCGGTTCCCACCGCAGTCACGGCGAAGTGCTGGCAAAGGGGTACGCCGCCATCAAGCGGCTGGACGACGAAACCCTTTACGGCATTATGAAGGAGTTTCTCAACGGCGTCCCGCTGTCGGTCGTTGAAAAACACAACAAAACGGGCAACGTCAAAGACCTCGCCTCCGATTTCCTGCTCTATGGGTTCATGGCTGAACTCTTCGGGCGGGACAACGGTTTCACACGGGGGTTTGGCAATTCGATGCACGTCTTCTTCACCCCGTTCGGCATCTACCCCAACAACGCCATTGTCGGCGGCAGCGCGGGGATTGCAACGGGCGCGGCGTTGTTCAAAAGGGTCAACCGGCAACCGGGGCTGGTCGTCTGCAACATCGGCGACGGCTCCCTCGGCTGCGGCCCGGTTTGGGAAGCGTTGAATTTCGCGGCGCAGGGGCAGTTTACAAAACTTTGGGACGAAGCCCACAGGGGCGGGCTGCCGGTCATCTTTAACATTCTGAACAACCACTACGGCATGGGCGGGCAGACCAGCGGCGAAACGATGGCGTTCGACGTCCCCGCCCGGGCCGGCGCGGGAATCTCCCCGACGCAGCTCCATGCCGAGCGGATCGACGGGTATGACGTCTTCGCCGTGATCGACGCCTTTGAGCGCAAACGCAAAATCATTGAAAACCGCGAAGGCCCCGTCCTGCTGGACACCGTGACCTACCGCTACGCCGGGCATTCGGCCACCGACGCTTCGACCTACCGTGAGAAAGAGGAAATCGAAGCGTGGCAAGCGGCCGATTCGATCAAGACCTTCAAAGAAAATCTTGGGATGCCTTCGGAGTGCGAGGTCATCGAAAACGGCGTCCGCGAACGCATCACCAAGATCATGCGCCTCGCCATTGATGAAACGGTGTCGCCGCGCGTCGACTTGTTCCAACAACCGGACGGCATCCGGCAATATATGTTTAGCAACGGAACCACCCCGCCGCCTTCCGGCGGCACCCCTCCCCCGGAGGGGAATGTCTTGATTCCCCAAGACCAAAACCCCCGGCTGCAAAAAATCAAAGCCAAATCCCGTACCGCCCACGGGGTTTCTAAACTCAAGCAATACAACATCCGCGACGCGCTGTTTGAAGCCATACTCGATAAATTCTACGCCGACCCGGTCATGATTGCCTTTGGGGAAGATAACCGCGACTGGGGCGGGGCGTTCGGTGTCTACGGCGGCGTGACTGAATCCATCCCCTATCACCGTTTTTTCAATACGCCGATCAGCGAGGGAACCATCGCCGCCGCCGCCGTGGGGTACGGCATGTGCGGCGGCCGCGCCGTGCCGGAGTTGATGTATTGCGACTTTTTAGGCCGGGCGGGCGACGAGGTGTTCAACCAGCTCTCCAAATGGCAAGCCATGAGCGCGGGAGCCCTTCAAATGCCTGTCGTCCTGCGCGTTTCGGTCGGTTCCAAATACGGTGCCCAGCACGCTCAGGACTGGACTAGCCTAGTCGCTCATATCCCGGGGTTGAAAGTGGTTTACCCCGCCACGCCGTATGACGCCAAGGGGCTGATGACTGCCGCCCTGAACGGGACAGACCCGGTTGTCTTCTTCGAGGCGCAGAAACTCTATGACACAGGCGAGTTTTTCCACGACGGCGGCGTGCCGGAAGGGGAATACGAAATCCCCCTCGGCGAGCCGGATGTCAAACGCGTCGGCACCGACGTCACCATCCTGACGGTGGGCGCGTCGCTCTATCCGGCCGTCGAAGCGGCCGATTTGCTCAAAGAAAAGTACAATCTCTCAGCCGAAATCATCGACGCGCGGAGCCTTGTGCCGTTTAACTATGCCCTGGTCGTTGAATCGGTGCGGAAGACGGGGCGGATTGTTTTGGTTTCCGACGCCTGCGAGCGCGGGGCGCATATCGGCGATATGGCGCGCAGCATCACAGAACTTTGCTTTGATTATCTCGACGCGCCGCCGGTGGTGGTGGCCGCGCCCAATGTCATCTGCCCCTGCCCCGAGCTGGAGGAATGGTATTACCCGCAAGCGAGCTGGATTTTAGACGCCATCCATCAGAAAATCCTGCCCCTGCCCGGGCATATGGTCAAAATGAACTATACCGCTGCGGAAAAAATCAGACGGGAGAAGCTGGGGATATAAAACAGTGGACAGTTGACAGTAGATAGTTGATAGTTAGGATGGGGGTTAACTGTGGAAACAACTGCTGTGCGGTTATACGGCAAAGACGATTTGCGGCTTGAAACCTTTGAACTGCCGCCCATCCGCGAGGATGAAATCTTGGCGAAGGTGGTTTGCGACAGCATCTGCATGTCCACCTACAAGGCGGCCGAACAGGGCACGGCGCATAAGCGGGTGCCGAAAGACGCGGCGCAAAACCCGGTCATCGTCGGCCACGAATTTTGCGGGGAACTGCTGGAAATCGGAGCCAAATGGCGGGAGCAGTTTACAGAAGGGCAGTGTTTCGCCATCCAGCCCGCCGTCAACGATCCGGCCAACATTTACGCCTCGCCGGGGTACAGTTTCCCGCTGATCGGCGGGGCGGCCACCCATATCATCATCCCCAACATCTTCATGGAACGCGGGTGCCTGCTGCCTTACGGCGGGGAAGCCTTTTACCACGGTTCGCTGGCCGAACCGATGAGCTGCGTTGTGGGCGGTTTTCACTGCATGTATCACTCCGAAGCGGGCAGTTATGTTCATCAAATGGGGATCAAAGAGGGCGGAAAGATGTGCCTGCTGGCCGGAGCCGGGCCGATGGGGTTGGGCGCGATCGATTACGCCTTGCACTCCGGCCGCCGTCCGTCGCTGCTGGTGGTGACCGATATAGATGAAAAACGGCTGGCACGCGCCGCCGGACTGTATCCGCCGGAACATGCTAAAGAGTGCGGCGTGGAGCTGATTTATGTAAATAATCCCAGCACCCAATCGCTTCTCGAACTATCCACTATCCACTATCCACTATCCACTGGCTTTGACGATGTCTTTGTTTATGTACCGATAGCTTCTGTCGTTGAACAGGGCGGCGCCGTCCTCGGATACGACGGCTGCCTGAACTTCTTCGCCGGGCCGACCGATTCGGAATTTTCGGCCAAATTGAACTTTTATGATTTTCACTACAGCGGCCATCATACCGCCTGTAACTCGGGCGGCAACACCGACGATATGAGGGAATCACTGGCCATGATGGCGGCGGGGCAAATCGACCCGTCCGCCATGATAACCCACATCGGCGGGCTGGACGCGGTGATCGAAACAACACTGAATCTCCCCAAAATCCCGGGCGGCAAGAAGCTGATCTATACCCACCTCTCCCTGCCGCTGACGGCCATTGAGGGGCTGTGGACGCCGGAACGGGAGAAACATCTGCTCAAAACGGGGGTGCTCGCGTGAGGCTGAAAGGGAAAGTGGCCGTTGTAACAGGCGGCGCGCAGGGGTTTGGCGCGGGCATCGCGGCCTGTCTCGCCGAAGAAGGCGCGGCGGTCGCCGTCGCCGACCTCAAAGCCGGGATCATCACCGACGTAACCAAAGAGCAGGAGGTCGAACGGCTCTGCGATACTGTTATGGAGCAATATGGGCGGCTGGATATTTTTATCGCCAACGCCGGGATTCTCAAAGCGGGCGGGCTGGAAGAAATGACCGCCGAGGATTTTGAGCTGGTTACCAAAGTCAATTATCATGCCTTCTTCCTCTGCGCCAAAGCGGCTTCGCGGGTGATGAAACAACAGCGGGAAACTCACCCCGGCAGAACCTATGACATCATCCAAATCAATAGCAAGTCGGGGCTGGAAGGCTCGAACAAAAACTTCGCCTACGCCGGAAGCAAATTCGGCGCGATCGGGCTGGTGCAGTCCTTCGCGCTCGAACTGGCGGAGTGCGGCATCAAAGTCAACGCCGTCTGCCCCGGGAACTACTACGAAGGGTCTCTGTGGGCAGACCCGGACAACGGGCTGTTCGTTCAATACCTACGGGCGGGGAAAGTCCCGGGAGCAAAAACAGCCGCCGATGTGAAGGCGTTTTACGAGGCTAAGACCCCGATCAAGCGCGGCTGTCTCCCGATCGACGCCGCCCGCGCCGTCATGTACTGTGTCGAACAGCAATATGAGACGGGACAGGCCATACCCGTGACCGGGGGGCAGGTGATGCTGCGGTGAGCGAGGTGTTCAACAACCATATCCACACGACCTATTCGTTTTCGCCGTACACCCCGGCGCAAGCGGTGCAAAAAGCGAAAGCCGCCGGTTTGGCGATGGCGGGGATCGTTGACCATGACACCGTCGCGGGCGCGCCGGAGTTTTTGGCCGAGGGCAAAAAACTAGGCCTCCCGGTGACGGTCGGCTTTGAAATGCGCGTAACCCACGCCCATACGGCGATCGGGAACCGCCGCACCAACCATCCCGACCAAACCGACTGCTCCTATTTCACCTTCCACGGCGTGCCCAGCGGGAAATTTGATGCGGTGACGGAATTTCTCAAACCGATCGCCGAGGCGCGCGGCCGCCGAAATAGAGCCATGTGCCAGCGGCTGGGGCTGGATTACGAACGCGACGTGCTGCCGCTTTCAATGTCGCACAAAGGCGGCTCGGTGACCGAGCGGCATATCCTGTTCGCTTTGGCCAAAGGCGATTACGGCGAATTGGGGAGGTTGAAAGCGGATTTTCAGGATTATATCCCCGCCGGGCGGGACGAATGCCCGGACATCGAAACCGCGCTGGCGTTCGCGTCGGCCAACGGCATCATCGCGGCTTATCCGTATTTGGGCGACGTCACGGTGAGCGTCACAGGCGATAAGAAAGCCCAAACATTTGAAGACGGGTACCTTGATGCGTTGTTCGCCATCCTGCACAAACTCGGCGTCCGCGCCGTCACCTACGCGCCCTCGCGGAATACCCGCCAACAGCTTCTGCGGCTGAGGGCGTTGTGCGAACAGTACCAAATGCTCCAAATCTGCGGGGAGGACATCAACTTCCCCAATCAGCCCTTTGTGTGCGAGGCGTTGCGCGACCCGATGTTCGCCAATCTCCGCGACACGGCGCGGATGCTGATTGAGAACGAAAAACTGTAAGGTATATTTGGATATAAAGCATTAAGAAAAGGATGGGTATATATGGATGCGGTTGTAATTGTATATATTATTCTTAGTATCGTATTGTTTATCAGCTGCGTTGGAACGCTGATCCATTTGCAAACGGTACAGAAACGCCGCGCCGCCATGTATCGGGAAACGGCGCACCGCGTGACAGGTAAAGCTGTATCCAAGAAAAACAAGCATATATGGGTGAGTATCGGGACAGGTAATGAGAATAGCGGCCCTAACGCAATCAGGTATGATCGGGAGCATTATACGAAAGTAGTTTATGAATACAGCGTCAATGGGGCTACATACAAACATAAGGTAACGTTTAAGGGTATCAATACATATCCCAAGGAGCATGTATTTTTGTATACACCCGGCAAACCTGAAAGAGTATACCTTACCTCTTCGCTACGCTACAAAAGCCGGACAAACCGAATGATGTTTGCGGCGGTGCTGGGCTTCCTTGTGATATGGGTTTCTATGGGCTGGCTGTTTGACGAGTATTTTGGCCTGTTTCAATAAGCTCCTTGCACAATGGCACCGTGACCTCTCCTCTGAAAATGCTTGAACATTTTCCGATACCATGATACAATGAACGCATTAGTCTAAGCCACACTGTAGAAATATGAGGTGGGTATATGGGTAAGTCAGGCGGCGCGCATCAAAAATCCGGGCTGCAGCGGGAGATTCTGCTTCCGGTCGGGGCATTGATCATCATCATTGTAACCATTTTGTCGGTATTGTCACTGGTGAATCTAAACCGGGCTTTGGAAAAAGAGATCAAGCATATCGAAGACGGGTTTGACAGCAATATAAAAGTTGCGGTTGAAACCATCATCAGCGCGCTGGACGCCAATCATCAAATGTACTTGGACGGATATGTCACAGAGGAAGTCGTGATGGAAACCGCGAAAAAGCTGGTGCGCGATACCCGTTACAGCAGCGCGGCCGACAAGAAAGACGACGGTTACTTTTGGGCCGATATGGCCGACGGGCTTTGCGTCGTCCACTATAATTCCGCCAACGAAGGAGCCATGCGCTGGAACGCGCAGGACAAAGAAGGCACATATTTCATTCAAAACTTCATCAAGGTTGGCAACCAAGGCGGCGATTATACGGAGTTCTATTTCGGCAAACCCGGCGATGAAGAAGGCTCCTATAAAAAAAGAGGATATACATTGAAATACCAGCCTTACGGATGGTATATCAGCACCGGAAACTATTATGACGATATAGACGTAGTGATCGAGGAGATTGAGCAGACGCGGCGTATAGATACCATCGTCATGGTAAGCGTGAGCGTCGGCGTCTCGATCATAGGCTTGATCTTTATGGCGTTCAGCATCATGCGGATCACAAGACCTGTTCAGATTCTCTCCGATCACATCCGTATGCTCTCGGTCGGCGACACATCCGGGGCGTCCGTTCCCGCAACGGTCAGGCATGACGAAATCGGCAGCTTGCAGGAACGCCTGATCAACCTCTCGCAAGCCACCAATACCCAAGCCAGCATCATGGAAGCCATCGCCCACGGCGATTACTCGCTGGCGGTCGACAAACGCTCGGACAACGACGTGATGAACCAGGCCATTCACTATATGCTCGACAAAACGAATGAAACCCTTCAGCAGATCCACATCACCGCCAGCAGGGTCACGGCGGGTTCCAAACAGGTGGCCGACGGCGCGCAGGCATTGGCGCAGGGTTCTATGGCGCAGAACAAAGCCGTTGAAAAACTCTCGGGCTCGGTTGCCGAAATCGCGAGCAAGACAAAAGACAACACTGAAATGGCGGAACGAGCCGCCAATTTGGCCAGCACCATCAAGATAAACGCCGAAAAAGGCAGCCGGCAAATGGACGAAATGATGACGGCGGCCAATGAGATCAGGGAAGCAAGCCACGGCATCAATAAGGTCATTCAGGCCATCGACAGCATCGCCTTCCAAACCAACATCCTCGCCTTAAACGCCGCGGTAGAAGCGGCGCGGGCGGGGCAGCACGGCAAAGGGTTCGCGGTCGTGGCCGAGGAAGTCCGCAGCCTCGCCTCCAAAAGCGCGGAAGCCGCAAAGGATACCGGGGAATTGATCGCCAGTTCGATCGAAAAAGCCGATTTGGGCGCGAACATCGCCGAAGAGACGGCGGCCAGCCTCGCCGAGATCGTTTCCGGGATCAATGAGAGCAATCAAATCGTCGGCGAAATCTCCAAATCCTCCGAAGACCAATCCATGCGGATCATGCAGGTTCACGCGGAAATAGACCATGTGGTGCAGGTCATCCAGCAAAACAGCGCGACCGCCCAGCAAAGCGCGGCGGCGGCGGAAGAAATGAATTCGGAATCCAACAATTTGGAAGATTTGATCGCGCAATTCAAGTTAAGGCGTTAAATGCCCGCAGGTTGACTTCGTCCCTGACGAAACCGGTTGGCTTCGTCAGGGACTTTACGATGAATACAGGAGATGAAACCATGACAAACGGAAGATTCGGCAGCTACGGGGGGCAGTATATCCCCGAAACGCTGATGAATGCCATCAAGGAACTGGAGCGGGCTTATGACCGGTGGCGCGGCGACCCGGGATTTATCAGCGAACTGAACGCCTTGCTCAAAGAATACGCCGGAAGGCCGTCGCTTCTGTATTACGCGAAGAAGATGACGGCGGATTTGGGCGGGGCGAAGGTCTATCTGAAGCGCGAAGACTTGAACCATACAGGTTCCCATAAAATCAACAATGTGCTGGGGCAGGCGTTGTTGGCGAAAAAGATGGGCAAAAAGCGCATGATCGCCGAAACCGGGGCGGGGCAGCACGGCGTGGCGACCGCCACCGCCGCAACCCTTCTCGGCATGGAATGCGAAATATTCATGGGCAAAGAGGATATGGAACGCCAGGCATTGAATGTTTACCGAATGCGGATGCTGGGCGCGAAGGTCAACTGCGTCACCTCCGGCACGGCGACGCTGAAAGACGCCGTTAACGCCACCATGCGCGAATGGGCGGGGCGGATGGAAGACACTCATTATTGCCTCGGTTCGGTTATGGGACCCCACCCCTTTCCAACCATGGTGCGGGATTTTCAAGCCGTCATCGGCCGCGAGATCAAAGAACAAATACTGCTGAAAGAAGGAAGATTGCCCGATTCGGTCATTGCCTGCGTCGGCGGGGGGAGCAACGCCATCGGCGCGTTCTATGAATTTATCGGCGACAGGGAAGTGGAACTTATCGGCTGCGAGGCCGGAGGCAGGGGCACCGGCACGCCGGATAACGCCGCCACCGTCACAAACGGCTCGGTCGGCGTCTTCCACGGCATGAAGTCCTATTTCTGTCAGGATGAATACGGGCAGATCGCGCCTGTTTATTCCATTTCGGCGGGACTTGACTATCCCGGCGTCGGCCCCGAACACGCCGACCTGTTTGATCGGAAAAGGGCGCGGTATGTGGCTGTGACCGACGACGAAGCGGTGGCCGCGTTCGACTATCTGACCCGGATGGAAGGGATCATCCCGGCCATCGAGAGCGCGCACGCCGTGGCCTACGCGATGGTGTACGCGCCCAAACTTGGTAAAGATCAAATTATCGTCGTCAATCTATCCGGGCGGGGTGACAAAGACGTGGCGGCTATCGCCCGACATAAAGGAGTGACGATCAGTGAACAGTGAACAGTTAACAACGAACAATGAGAGCCGTATAGCGCGGGCGTTTAAGGATAAAAAGGCGTTTATACCGTTTATCACAGGCGGCGACCCTGATTTAGAAACGACGGAGAAGGTGTTATATGCGCTGGCCGAAGCGGGAGCGGATATGATCGAAATCGGCATCCCCTTTTCCGACCCGGTTGCCGAAGGCCCGGTCATCGAAGCGGCCGACGAACGAGCCCTGAAAGCCGGATGCACGGTGGATAAACTCTTTGACTTGGTGATACGGGTCAGGGCAAATATGCAAATTCCCCTCTGCTTCATGTCATATTACAATCCCATATTTGCCTACGGTGTCGATAGATTCACCGGGAAGTGCAAAACCTGCGGGATCAACGGCCTGATCGTCCCCGACCTGCCGTTTGAGGAGAGGGATGAACTGTTGAACCCCTGCCGGGCGAACGGCTTAGAACTGATCTCCCTGATCGCGCCGACCTCGGAAGAACGGATCGCAACCATAGCAAAGAGTTCCAGCGGATTTCTCTATTGCGTATCATCGCTGGGCGTCACCGGGGAGCGGAGCGAATTGGGCGGCGGCGTCCGCCGCATGGTGGAACAGGCCAAAAAGGTGAGCGATATACCCTGCGCGGTAGGTTTCGGCATCTCCACACCCGAACAGGCGGGTGAAACAGCGGAGTTCGCCGACGGCGTCATCATCGGAAGCGCGTTTGTGCGCTTGATCGCGGAGCATGGGCGGGATTGCGCCGAACCGGTGCGGCAATTCGCGCAGGCAATCAGGAGGCAAGTATGATCAGAGAAGCCATTTTATCCTTATCAAAGAAGCAGGATTTGACCTACGAAACGGCGGAGGCCGTGATGCACGAGATCATGACCGGGGAAGCGACGCCCGTTCAGATGAGCGCGTACCTGACGGCGTTGAGCTTGAAAGGCGAGACAACCGATGAGATCACCGCTTCGGCTTCGGGAATGCGCGCCCATTGCGTCCGCCTCCTCCACAACGCCGACGCCCTTGAAATCGTCGGCACCGGCGGGGATCACGCCAATACCTTCAATATATCCACCGTTGCGGCCATCCTCGCCGCGGCGGCCGGCATCCCCGTGGCCAAGCACGGTAACCGGAGCGCGTCCAGCAAATGCGGTTCGGCCGACGTCTTGGAGGCGTTGGGCGTTAACATCAACATCCCGCCGGAAAAAAGCGCGGAATTGCTTCATACCATCGGGATTTGCTTCTTATTCGCCCAAAACTATCATATCGCCATGCAATATGTCGCGCCCATCCGGCGGGAGCTTGCCATCCGAACGGTGTTTAACATTTTAGGACCGCTGACAAACCCCGCGGGAGCCAAAATGGAGCTGATGGGGGTGTATGACCGCGAGCTGGTGGAGCCGCTGGCGCAAGTATTGAGCAATTTGGGCGTGCAAAACGCGATGGTCGTTCACGGCGAAGACGGGCTGGATGAAATCTCCCTTTGCGCCCCCACCTTTGTGTGCGAGGTCAAAGACGGATGGGTTCGTTCTTATACGATTACGCCGGAGCGGTTCGGGTTCAAACGCTGCGGCAACGAGGAACTGCAAGGCGGGACGCCGCTTGAAAACGCGGAGATCATCAAAAAGCTGCTAAACGGCGAAAAGAGCGCGAAAAGAGACGCCGCTGTGCTCAACGCGGCGGCGGCCATGTTTATCACAGGAAAATATAGTTCGATTGAAGAAGCCGTCAAGGTTGTCGAAGAGATCATCGACAGCGGCAAGGCCATGCGTAAATTGGAGGAATTTATCCGCCATTCAAACGAGGAGCCGTCATGAGCATACTGGATCAAATCGTCGCGTCCACAAGGAAGCGGGTCGCGCGGGATAAAGACAAAGGCGGCGTTTTTACGCCCCCACCCAACGCGGCCCCTTTCCGGTTTGAAAAAGCCCTGCGGCAACCGGGGTTTCATTTTATTTGCGAAGTCAAAAAAGCGTCGCCCTCCAAAGGCGTCATCGCCGAGGATTTTCCGTATCTCGACATAGCGCGGGACTATGAGGAAGCCGGAGCCGCCGCCATTTCTGTTTTGACCGAGCCGGACTATTTTCAAGGAAGCGACCGTTATCTCTCCGAAATCCGTGAGGTTGTCGGGCTTCCTCTGTTGCGGAAGGAGTTTATCATCGACCCGTTTCAAATTGCGCAGTCGGCTTCCCTTGGAGCCGACGCCATCCTCTTGATCTGCGCCGTCCTGACGCAGCAACAGCTTGCAGACTATATCAAGGAAGCGGACAAATTCGGTTTATCCTGCCTAGTCGAAGCCCATGATGAGAAGGAAGTGCAGCAGGCGTTGACCGCCGGGGCGCGGGTGGTCGGGGTCAATAACCGTGACTTGAAAACATTTTCGGTTGATATGAACAACAGCGTCCGCTTGCGCAAGCTGGTGCCCGACGATGTTGTTTTCGTCTCCGAGAGCGGCATCCATACAGCCGGGGATGTGGCGCTGCTGAGGCAAAACGGCGTCAACGCCGCCTTGATCGGTGAAACGCTGATGCGCGCGCCGGATAAAAAAGCCGCACTAAACGAATTATGCGGACTCCCTCAGTCACTTACGCCTAGCGTACGCTTGGCGTGTGACAGCTCCCTCGGAGAGGGAGCCAATGTATGACGAAAGTGAAAATTTGCGGGTTGAGCCGCGTGGAAGATATAATCGCCGTCAACAGCGCGAAGCCGGATTTCATCGGGTTTGTGTTCGCCCCCAGCCGCCGCCGGGTTGAACTAAAAACGGCGGCCATGCTGAAAGAGCGGCTTGACGCCCAAATCAAAGCCGTGGGCGTTTTTGTTAATGAAAAAGAAGAAATCATCGCCGATCTGTGCAGAAATGGGATCATCGATATGATCCAACTCCACGGCGACGAGGATGCCGAAACGGTCATGCGTTTGAAAGAACTATGCGGCTGCCCTGTCATCAAAGCCATCGGGGTCGGTTCCGAACTGCCTGCTCTGCCGGACGTGCCGGATTATCTGCTGTTCGATACGTTATCGGAACAACGGGGCGGCACGGGAAAAACGTTTGATTGGAGCGTGTTGAACAGGGATAGCGGCTTGCCGTACTTCTTAGCGGGCGGCCTTACCCTTGCCAATGTTACCGAAGCGATAACTCTTTTATCCCCGTATTGTGTGGATGTGAGCGGCGGTGTTGAAACGGATGGGCTTAAAGACTCGGAAAAAATAGAAGAATTTGTAATTCTAGTTAAAAATCACCCTTATGAAGCTTCGGTGCATTCCCGCTCTTGACACGCCGTAAAGCATGTGCTACACTATCGAAGCAGTCGTTGCTGTACAGTATGTGATAATGGGCCGTAGCCAAGCCGGTAAGGCACCAGACTTTGACTCTGGCATTCCGCAGGTTCGAGTCCTGCCGGCCCAGCCAAAAACCGCGCCGTGAATCGCTTGTACTGCAGGTGGTTCACGGTTTTTGCTTGTCACGATAAACTGTTTTTGTCCCTTATTTGTCCCTTACGCACCAATATTGATTTTCAACGCATTGCTCACCGCTTCACACGCCCGGGCTTGTGCCGTCTGGAACTGGTGTGCGTAGATGTTCATCGTCGTTGTCGCGCTTGAATGTCCGAGTGCCGCCTGTACCGTTTTCACGTCAAGACCCGCATTGATCAGCATGGAAGCGTTGAGATGCCGGAAGCTGTGAAGCGTGACCACCCGCAAGCCGTGTTTTGCACAGAACCTTTTGAAATAATCCTCCGGTGCGCTAGTGTGCATATACGAGCCGTTCCATGATGTAAACAGTCTGTCGGTTTCGTGCCACTTATCTCCCAGCGTGGCGGCATATACGCGTTGATGGGCGCGGTAGCGGGTGAGTAAAGCGAGGACATCAAGGGGGAGTTTCAATGTGCGTAAGCTCGTTTTTGACTTCGGTGTGTCCGTGTAATGTCCCATCAATTTTGACTGATACGCGGCTCTCCTGACCGATACGATACCACTGCTGAAATCACAGTCTTTCCATTCAAGCCCCAGCAATTCCCCGCGACGTAGCCCCAGATACGCTAAAAGTGTCATAGCAACGACGTATTGCAGATTTTCAGCGGGTTCTTCTTGAAGCAGGGTAAAAAGCTGTTGTACCTCGGGAAGTGTCAGCATTTCACGCTCTTTGCTATCGTTGCGGGGGAAGTCTACACCAGTACAGGGGTTTTTGGAAACAAGCTGAACCTTGACAGCGTAGCGGTATACCGTTGAGATTAAAGACACATAATGCTTGATCGTCTTGGTGGACTGTTTCTCACTATGCAGCTTCGACACAAGCCGTTGAATGTCGCGGGTAGCGATTTTATCAATGCGCAGATGTCCGATTTCCTTGCGGATACGCACTTCAAGCCAACGGTATGTGCGCATGGTACTGGCTTTTATCTTGATTTTTGCGTACTCGTCAAACCACTGTGTAAAGAAGGTGTCGAACTTCACCGCGCTTGACGTCGCGCCGCCCTTACACTCCTCCTCAAACAGAATCGCTTGCCGGAGGGCTTCTTTCTCCGCCTGTTTATCGCTCATTCCTTGCGGGATACGCCACGTCTTGGTGGAATCCACTTGCTTCCCCTCAACTGTATAACCGTTGGAAACTCGCAGTAGGTAGCTGTTTCCGCGCTTTTTAATACTTGCCATGATGCCGCTCTCCTTTCAATAACGGCTTGGGTATCCTGTATTGACATACTACCTCAAACCGCGCCTGACTGCAAGTAGGTTTCCAGTATTTTCTCATTGATCAGGTACTTTTTACCCGCTTTAATGCTGGGGATTGCCTTTGTCAAGACGAGCTGCCGGATGAAATGCTTGGGTAACCCGAAATACTCGGCGGCTTCGCTAATTGTAAACATACGGAACGCTGCACATATATTCATCAGAACACACCTCTTTCTTGCCGCACATCCACCAGCCGGATGCCAAGCCGATCCAATCCCAGCGATCTCTTGATGCGTATAAAGTCCCCATCATCCGATAAAGACCCGGATGTAATCAACGTGGGGATACCTTTGCTCCATATGTCATCGTAAAGCTGTTTATCAAGGCCGCACGGTGCGGAGATAAGCTGATACTCTTCAGCATCTTTCTCCAGTCGGCATAGATTGCCTTTGTGTGTCATCAGGAGAGCAGACCTGTTCCGTATTTGCCGCAATTCCTGCAATATAGCGGATTTCTGCTCCGCGTTATATCCGGTAAACGGATCAAATACCAACGTATCAATCAGCCGGTTCACGGTCTTGTGGATTCCATTGATATACCATGCCGCGGATGCGTCCATACAGACAGCGTTACGCTCTGTTGTTTTCATCTTGCTATTCTTAGCGCAGATGAACCGGAGACGGCTAAACAAGTATCTGCTTTTATCCGCAAGACTTTTCATACCGCGGCGGATCGTCTCCTCTGCACCTTTATCCTCGAACTTCAATCCCTTCATCATCTCTTGCAATTTCGATACGGATAGACCGGACAGCCTGGTTCCATACAGAAACTGCGCCGCAGAAAGGAAAGCATGGCCTTCGTCTATGATCAGCATTTGATAGTTCGGAAGGATGGGGTATTGCCCTGTACTGCGCCGTAAAGCATACGTTAACTGGTGTTTTTACTGTTGAAAATCATAATTACGGCATTGAGATCATGCGCGATTGGGGGTGGCATGGGCAACTTTTTGCAGGATTTTCCAACACATCTAAATCGTTTTTGGACACGATTGCCCTTATCATCAGAGACCCCGGCGAGGCATTCTATACATTTATAGAAAATGACCCGATTACATGGTATTTGACAGACTATAGGGCTTGGTCATATAATCTCGCTTACAGTATATGCACGGGTGACACGGATGAGATAGCGTATGCCGCCGGCGAAGTTTTAGCCTCTGGAGCAATCGCATTTGTGTTAAGCCAATTTGGGAAAGGATCAAAAGCGAAACCTGATAAAGCACCTAAATATCCTGGAAATAATCCAAATATATCTCCAGGAAAAGGCTGGGAATGGCGTGGTAGCGGAAACCCTAGCTCAGGAAATGGCAGCTGGTATAATCCTAAAACTGGAGCCTCCTTACACCCCGATTTAAGTCATGCTCTTCCTATAGGGCCACATTATGACTATATTCCATATAAAGGCGGGCCTACGTACAGATTAATGCCTGATGGAAGTTTAATACCAAAGTAATAGAAGGGAAACTAATAATGGGCAATATAATTAATAACAATCATTCAAATGATAGAAATGATTGGAGATTTAGAGGGCAAGATGAGTATTTAATGAATGTTAAATTGAAACATAGAAATTTTGATGTCTCTGTTGGAGATCATGACCACTGTGATTTTTGTTGGGAAAAGTTTAGTAGGCTTGAGGGAGATTTACACAAGGGTTATTGCACACTAGATAAATACTATTGGATTTGTGATAATTGCTTTAACGATTTTCATTGTATGTTCAACTGGATCGTTATTAAATAACCCTGATAAAGCATTTCAATTTACTCCTAATACCTACCTTGCATAGCCCTTTACCCCTCCCCATCAATAGATAACGACCAACTCTATTTACATCACGTTAACAACTAGAAACAAAGTAAAAGTTCAACCTGTTAGGGTTGGTCGTATCTATAATCTTTCTCGCTGAACGACTGGACGGGGACGACCACCTTCACCCTCGACCTGCTCGGGCGGATCGTCTCGGTCAATGACCACAACAGCAGGGTAACGGGGTATACCTATGACACGGTAGGCAACCAAACCAGCATCGCGTATCCCGACAACACAATCGTTTCCTATAGTTACGACGCCAACGGCAACCTTCTTTCTGTAACCGACGCGGACGGTTCGATCGCCTATACCCATGACCCGGCGGGGCGGGTGCAGTCGATGGCATACCCGAACGGTATCGCGGAATTGTATACCTACGACGCAGCGGGGCAGCTGCTCGAACTGACCCAAGTCAACCCGGACGGAACAAGCGAGCTGCTGAACCGCTACGCCTACGACCCTGTCGGCAATGTTGTCAGCATAGACGGGTTCGGGGCCAACAACATCAAGTTCGAGCTGTCCTCCAGCACATATAACGAGATGAACCAGCTGACGTCCAAGACGGTTCGGAACATGACGGGGAAACTGCTCAACGACATCACATATACCTACGACAAGCGCGGGAACCTGATCGAAGAGGAAGACGCGCGGGAATGGACAACGAAGACATACGAGTACGACGGGACTAACAGGATGGTGCGCGGGATCAACGGGTATGGTGACGAGAGCGAATATGTCTACAACGGGTTGGGGTTCCTTGTACAACACATAGGCACGGCATGGCGCGGGACGATCGTCACCGACTACGTCATAGACTATACCCGTATCGTAGACACCAACCTCGCCGCCTACGGCAGCGACGGCATTGACTACCGTTATACATACGGCACGGGATTAAGCAAGATCGCCGTAAACGTAACCAGCCCGACCGACACGCTGAAGCTCTACATCCAAAACGACCGCCTAGGCAGCAGTAGATTCGCCACCAACCCGGCGGGCATTCGGGCAGCTTACACATCGCTGGACGAGTGGGGCAATGTGTTCGTAAGCATGAAAGTGAAGCTCAACGGCGTAGACCTAAAGGTTCTTGACAATTTCACCAATCACGACTATGATGAGATTCTGGGGATTTACTACGCCAAGGCTCGGTTCTATGATCCCGCCGTTCAGCGTTTCCTCGCCGTTGACCCGGCGAGGGATGGGTTCAACTGGTATGCGTATGCCAACAACAACCCGGTGAAGTTCTTTGACCCCTTTGGGTTGTGTTATCACACGGCACCATATAACGAGAATTACAATTTTCTCTGCACCGTATGCGCCGGCATGAGAACGGATAACACCTTGAATGGTTGGACGCCGTATATGCGTCCTGAAGGGATGCCACCTCCTCTGTATACGCCGTATTTGCCGGGTTCGGGTTTATTTGAGCCTACATTTATGCGTCCAAGCCCGTATGATGTTTATTTTAGTCAATATGGTTGCGAGAATGAAAAGGTAAGTTTTGAGGAATTCATGATACTATTTGCAAAATCAGGATACAATCCAGATCCATATGCACGACCAGGTCAAAAAAAGCAAGGACGTGAGAAAAAAGAGAAAAAGAAAGAAAATCCTGAATGGAAGCCTCGCGGAGGTAAGAGACAGGTAACTCCGCCAAAAAAACATACACCAAGTAAAGACCATCAAAAGTATCCGCAAAAAATAGAACCTTTAATGCCTGAGCCATCAAGAGGTGATCTTGATGAGTTTGAATATAAAGGAGGAGGTACAGATATTGATTGGGGACAAATCGCTACAGATGCGGGGAAAGTTGTAGCAGGCGCAGGAGCTACATATGTTACATATAGACTAATAAGATTATTACCTTCTCTGTTTCCGCCGTTATGGCCAACAATTCCTGCTAATTTAGCAATACCATGATATGGAAGGAACTTACTAATTACGACTTAAGTGAAAGAGAGGTTAATAGATAAATATTATATCTACCGCTAGATGTTGAATCCTGAATTCTAGCGGTAGATATATACTGAGTGTTAAGGAAGGAAGCATATGCATATATGGACAAGCCATAGGTGGCAAAAATACTATGATAACATTAATTATCGTCAGGGGTTAAGATTAATCTGTGACAAGAATATAGATCCTGAAGTTAGGAGGTCTTGTAAAGAATTTTGCAAATGGCTTAGACAAGAGTATTTTTTCCCTATTAGAATTCCAGTTTATTTGAAAGAAAAAAGGGCGATTCGTGCAAATGACGGAGAATTAGTTTCAGCAACGATTTTTTTACCGTTTCAAAGAAGCGATGAACCTTATATCCGAGTGGCAGTAGGTGACTACATGGAATTATTAGGTATGTGGGGGAAGGATAACGCGTTAGGGGCTATTTTGTGTTCAATCGCGCATGAATTAACCCACTACTATCAATGGGTCAATAACATACAGCTTACCGATATAGGAAAAGAGAGGCAAGCAAAAAGGTATGCGATATTTATAATTGATGAGTATAAAGATACTCGTGACCACCCTTAATCCTTTCGTATGCTAATTGATTTTTTACTGTAACATCCTACGGATTTTATCAGCGTAGAAACGGATGAAATCCATTGAGGATGGAGTGCCTGTATCGGTAACGATATGGGCGTTGTAATGTTTCTGTAAATCTTCAATGCCAGAGGTGCTCCATGCGTTCTTGAGTGCTGTCTCTATGGCGCGAAATACGCTGCTGTAGTTGAGATTGTTGCGCTCCGCGATTTGGACGAGCACAGCACCGGAACTTGCTTTTCGTTCGGTTAAAAGAAGAAAAATAGCGTCTCGCAGATATGTATGACCCTTATATCGCCTGCGTATGCCGATTAAATCCAGTTCTGTATCGATCATCATGAAGATGCGGTTGTCACGCTCTTCAGGGGTTTCGGATGATTGGCGCATAGTTGGCTTTGACTTCCGCAGAAACAGCATTGTGTTGATGACCATTTCGGGGCTGTAATCCGATTGCCCTTTGAAATGGATATAATCTACACCGGCGTTGAGGGCTTGGTCATACACCAAATTCGGAGGGATGTGTGTCGTCACGACGAGGATCGGTCGTGGTTCCAAATATTCATCCGTGAGATCGGTCAGGAATTGTAAGCCGGAACCTTTCCCGTCAAATAAGAGTAAATCCAAAATAACACCTTCTGGATTATGTTTCTTCACCAACTGAACTCCCTCGTCACTGGAGCTAGTTGTTCCTATAAAGGTGACATCTGCTCTGCTGTTGGCGTAATCTGCAAACCTATTACGTTCTGCGACATCATCCTCTATCAACAGCAAAGTCATTGGCGCGGTGTTTTCCATATCATACCCGTCCTTCTGGTGAATCATTGCCTGTCAGTGCATATTAGAGCATTATTTTCTACTGAATTAGTGCATCTCTAAGCATTGACAAGTAGGTTATAATGATAGCAGATATTTCGACATCGTTCAAGTATTTTCGACAGAGAATGACGTTGAATATTGCCCCAATTTCGGAGGAGGCTTTATATTGTTCACAAAAATATTTCTTCGCTTTGCCGCCGCTCGGGATGCAAAGGGTGCATATGGTAAAACACTAGCGGAATGGGTTGCCGCATGCGCGGAAATAAGAAAAAAAGGCGAGAGAGTTGATCCATTGGAGTTTCCTGTTTCTGCATATATGGGGCGTAGGGTAAAGAAGTATCGGCGGGAACGCATCCGTGTAGTAAAACGGTTCAGGAAAGATTCACGGAAAGTATACGCAATACTTTGCAGTCAATACTCGCGGTATACCGCACTTTCTGTAGAGTACAACGCCATGCGGCAGGAAAATCAAGCGTATATAAGCCAAGTAGAGACTGAAGCCGCAAAGGCAACATTGGCTTATATTGAAAAAGAAAAATACTTTAATCAGGCTAACCAAACCGATACGTTGACGCCAGAGATGGGCGGCGGTAACTTACATACATTGCATGGGCAGGTTGAAAAATTAAAGGACGCGCAAGCCACACTTGAAAGAAAGCGCAGTAATGTAATTGAGGAGTGTGGTAGGAGAGAGCAGGAACATCAATTAACGATGGAATATTGCAAGCCACTTATTGCCAAGTCGTTAATGCGGTACGAGAACAGACTTATTTTATTTCGTAACACTGCCGAACTGTTGGAGTGCGGATGTGATGAGGCTTTAGCCTATTATCTATATGTAAAATGAATATACGGGAGGAAACAACCATGTTAACTGAACTCAACTCACTCAATCTTGCCAACATTCTTTTGTACAATCCGTATACAACAGATGGGATGAGGCATGATTCCAGTTTATTTTCCTTTGCAGGTATGTCAAAAGATGATCGGCTGCGTGAGTTCTACGATAAAGGAATGTACACCGATCCGTTTTTTATTTCAGACGAATGGGAAATAATAGCTAATAACTCTGAGGAATGCGATGACGAAAATGCGAAAGAAGATCGTCGTTACAAGGAAACCTACATATCTGGGCTGAGAACTCAATACAATGAGTTCGTAAATAGCTTTACCGGGAGAGATGTCACCAATTACCCTTTGTCTGAATCTATTTATATTCTTGAAGGCTCAATCGGATGCGGCAAGTCGACATTTATCAATTACCTTTTACGGCAACTTCCCAATCCTAAGTTAAATAACTTCTTTTATGATTTAGAAGAGCCTCCTCGTAGCAATATAAAATTCATGGAAAATCGTCATATTGAAAAAGACAACACACCGATAAATACATTGGTTTTAATTCTTTTAGAATGTATAGGTAATGTATTTAAAAGTGTTAACTCTCCTGATGGTTCACTGCTCAATGGAATTAGCAATATATATGACGAGTATGAAACTCAGTTTATGTCCAAAGATGAGGCTCATTTTGTATCGTTTTTTGAAAAAATTAAGGAGATAATAAGCGTTTCTGCGAAATGCTGTGACGGATTACCTAATGACATCTACAACTTATGTAAAAATATAATTATCAGCAACAAACCAAATAGTGATAATGCGAAAACAGTTGAGACGTGTAAAATCAATTTGATAGAAACTTTAACAGGTGTGTTTTAAGACTACTTGCGTGCTTATCTCAATATGACTCTAATTACAAAGATAAAAATATTCTGTTTTGCTTAGATAGCCTTGAATATTTCATTCCTCTATCAGCTTCAAATGACGACGCAATAGCTATTGGTGATTCTGATATTAAGATTGTTCTATTATCATTGGTTAATGCGGCACGTAAACTTGACGGAATTATTAAAGCACTCGGGAACCGTAATAACATAGCTATTCTTTTATCAATGCGGGATTCTACATTTGAGATTTATGATGAAATGCATCGAATAGGTGCGTTTGCTCAAAACATTCCAATCAATCCAGTTAAAATATCAGATTGGTATGATGCAAAGTCAATAGTCGCGAGTAAAATAGAATATGTTTACAATGAGGGCATTAACAAAGTGAGATTGCCTCAGCTTGATATTATTAAGCATCTTAAGGATATTCTTGAAGATAACAAAATTAATAAATCATACGGTGTTCAAACTCTTAACGCTGCTATTTGCGATAAAAGCAAGTTTGATTGGGGGTTGGATTCATTCCTGACTCAGTTTTTTAACCATTCACAACGTGCAATAATGAAACGTTTTGTCCGTAGTTTTTTACATTTGTACGAGCAAAAGGAAATGAGTATTCAGTACAACCAAGTAGAAAAAAACAGATTGGCTTTTTTCACTGAAAACATGAAGAAAGTTGCGAACTGTAAAAGGTCTATGATTCTTCTGCAAATGTGTAGAAAGTATTTGATGAGACTTTTGGTAGACTTCGAAAATAGCTATATTTATAGACGTGGGCCTGTTAATAATATTGATGATAAGGAACGGTATTTCAACAAAATTAGGAGTGTTTATACTCCGGGATCAAGCCTAAAAGAAATCGAAATCAATTCGTATGCACGTCGAGTTCTTGCTTTTTTATCAAAAGTTAATGATGATTCCGGCTTTATGTCTGTAAGTGCAGGCGAACTTATTAGGAAAGTTGTTTTTCATGATAGTTCTATACCTAACAAGCAAAATTTTCAAATCAGCAAAAAGAAGTTGGAAGCATTTGCAGATATCTTGTTCGAATTAAACTTGATAAGACGAGAGGATACAAACTGGATTGGCCTCATTTATATAAATGTACCTGATGGCAAAGCATTCAAAAAAGATCATCTTAAAACATACATAAAACAAGCTTGGGAGGATTATAAAATGGATGTCACCCAAGAAAAAGAAACCGTAACTGTAAAGTTGACACAGGCCGGAGAGTGGTTTTCAAGGTTCATGTCCGATTTTGAGTATTTTTCATGCGTGAGCGTCCCGGTGGATTCGCAAGAGTTTAGGCCGTTATTGGCAATTGACAATAATCCAGATCTCGAAAGACTATTAAACACAGTATATGATTCAGTAGAAACCTGTGTTTTATCAATAGAGTCAGCGGAGCAAAAAATACACAAGAATGATATAACATGGAATGATCCTCGGAAAAGCTATAGGGATATTACGGCTGATAATCACATCGGATATCTGCGTAATTTTCGGCATATCCTTGATCGTTCAGATTTAACTCCTCTCCAACAAGAAGTGAGAGATTCAATGAGAAAAACATTAGCTAGCATGATAAGCAGATATGAAAGATTTAAACAAATTCCTTTTTTGCAGGAATAATTTTCATAAAAGGAGCGTATAATCAATATGTGCATTGATATCAGACAGCTTATATCCGACGTGGACGTAGTTTTAAAAATACTTTTGTCTGCCACTACGATTGTTGGCGCCATCGTTACATTGGTGCTTGGAGGCCGGAAATTGCTTGAAATGATTAAAGCATATAGAGAAGGGTACCTGCATTCTGTTTTCGGGTACTACTTCAATTTGCAAACACGTTGCATGGAACTAAAGCACGAGTTAGATATGCTTCTAAATCGAGATTCGCATATATATAATTATATGGATAAAGATGACGAGGAGAAATATAACGAACCGACAGAAAGGCTCTGCGGAATAATTCGTGAAATGGCGAAAACTTTCTTGACTTTCTTAGCAAGCGAAAAATTTCAAATACCTCCTAAGGACGAGGCGGATGGGTATGAAAAGTGGATGAAGAACTACAATGAGCTTGGGAGTAGACTGTGCAAGTGCAAGCACATTGGTTTGAAAGAGCCCACCGAAGATATAGAGAGTAAAAATGAAACTACTTTTGAAGCTAGCAGAGACGCTTTTTATATAAAGCTGGATATAGCATTAAATTACTTCATTACGGAAATTCCCAATATACAGCAAAAGGTAATCAGCAAAATGCCTTCTGATTATCCGTGATTAAGGATTTTATAGAAATTGGAATAAAGATTCGGAGGTAGTCTTCTCTAATTTCGGGGGGCTTGTAAACTCCGAAGAAAAAACAGTGCTGTTCTCATTTGTGGGGTGTGTCAAAAAATTTGTGCTAATGCCTGATCAGACGAGATGCGACTTGACCCTATCAGGGAAGAAAACGCTGGCTCTATTGTTACTTTTTTATATGTATATAGCTTAATATACGGTTTGTCTCCATCATAGTCTCCATCTTCGATGCGACGTGAGGTAGTCACTTCGATCCAAATATGACGTTCTCCAATCCCTGACACTTCTACATTCCCTGCATAACTGCCATCATTTGAAGAACTATTCCTATAATCTCTTTCAAATTCGAGCTTTGCTCCCCCTCTAATCGTTGTACCAACAATAATTTCATTCTCACTTATTGTAGATATGTTTCCATCAATTCGAATTTCTCCAGGATTAGCTTCATAAAAATTTAGCTTATCTAACAGAGCACCATGAAATTCACCTTTTATATTTAAGTTTCCATAAATATAGAATGATGTCATATTATCATCTGTTGTAATACTTCTTTTATCTGCATCAATAGTAAGAGAAAAGACATCTAAAAATACATTTTCAAGCTCAATATTTTCATGTGGAAAGAATGTGTTTATGTCAGGCATATCTGGAGCATTTTTAATCCAGTTATTTTCGCCTTCAACTAATACTACTGCAGGATTATTCGTTAAATCAAGTGAAGAAAGCATATTGTCAAAGCAAATAAGCTCTTCCAATGCATAATTTCCTGTCACATCTAACAATGTTAAATCATTCATGCTGCAATCCAATATTTTTAATCTCTTATTCTTTGTTAACTCTAATTCATTCAAAAGATTAAAGTGACAGTATAGTTTCTCAAGTTCAGTAAAGTATTCAATCCCATCGAGAGTTTTAATTTCCATTGAATTGATATGCAGTTCCTCGATTAGGTCTACATCAGAAATATAGATACAATCTTCTTCAGACTTTCCTATTTTGTCTCTTATAACTTGTAGAAAAATCTTATCCTTTATGCTTTTTGTTATATCAATATCCGTAATATTTTGCGGTGAAAAATGGAAAGAATATCCATTGATTAATCCATAAGATTCCCATCCCAAAACACGATTCGTATTTATTATATTATTATAACGGCAATCAAGATACTCCAATAAACTATTTTCAGACAAGTCTATTACAGTTAGCTCATTGTTACGGCAAACCAGTTCTTTCAGCGATATAAAATATTCTATACCTTTAATACTTGATACATTAGAATTCCGAAACTCAAAGTACCAAACATCATCGACTGTACTCCTCAAAACAGGATCGGTTGGTCCTAAATCTGCAAGAAACCGTATAATCTCTAAGAATTCTGGATCAATAAAAGCATGAGTAATATCCTCATTCGGATCATACGATACTGCTGATATGTCCATGTCAAAGGGGGTAAATGCTGGTGCCTCTTTAATACGCCAGCTTGCATTAATTATATCTTCCGTTTCTTGTATTTCCAGTGTTGCCTCATTGTCTTCTAATGCCCAAGCATTAACAGAGCCAAAAATCATAATGAATACCAGCATGAGAGATAATAATCTGAATCCCTTGTTAACTTTGCGATTTGATTTCATTGTTATACTCCTTTTCATTTTAGTATTATAAGTTCTCGCTGGTTTTTCTTTTCTGAGATGCAAAATGCGATTTATCAATCCTCCCTTGCAAAACATAGGCATATGAAGCCCAAGTCGAAAATTTATGAAACCCCTCTGTCGAAACCACTTGAAAAATTGCGAAACCTCTGATAATATTATATTCGATATGTCAATGCTTAGAGATGCATTGATTCAGAAGATTATTATGCACAATCATGCACTAATCAACATTACACTGCAAAAGGATTGATATGACATGACAAAGAACAAACCGATGACACTGCTACTCATAGAAGATGACGCTACAGAACGCAATAAGTTTACAGACTGCGCCAACAATAGAACAGATATTAGCTTTATTGGAATGACAGGCTCTAGTGACGAGGGTCTTCAGTTGGTAAAGGAACATAAGCCGAAAGGTGTTATTTTAGATTTGCTCTTATATGACGGGATGGGTTCCGGCTTACAGTTCTTGACAGAACTCAAGAAAGAGTACCTTGAACCACGGCCGATCATCGTTGTGACGACGCATATCCCTCCGAATCTAGTGTACACTCAAAACACTACAAACACAGCTTCGAGTATGACAAAGAAAATCCAACCCGAAAGGAGAGGATGCCTGTGTTGACTTCGGAGCAGCCAAAACGCAGTAAAATCCGTTTCACGGAGTATTACGACCAGCAAGGGTTCTTGGACAGTTTGTATGCCGATAGTTTGAATGACAGAATATTTAATACGCTAATCCCGCTGATAACAAGCGCGGAAAACATCAAACTGGCATATCGGACTATAAAGGGCAACAAAGGAAGCAATACCCCCGGCGTTGATAACCGGACGATTAAAGACCTTGCGAAATTGAGCGAGGACGAATATGTACGGTTGATTCAGCGTCAGTTTAGTTGGTACAAGCCCCGCCCGGTAAAACGGGTGGAGATACCGAAGCCCAACGGGAAAATACGCCCGCTTGGTATTCCCACGATTGTTGACCGTATTGTTCAACAGTGTATTCTACAGGTCTTAGAGCCAATATGCGAAGCAAAGTTTTATGAGCAGTCAAACGGCTTTAGACCGAACCGAAGCGCGGAAAACGCAATAGCGCAATGCTGCCGGTTAATGCAAGTGCAAAATCTGCATTATGTGATTGATATTGACATCAAAGGGTTTTTCGATAACGTCAATCATGGCAAGCTGATTCGGCAAATGTGGGGATTAGGTATACGGGATAAAAAGTTGCTGTGCATCATTAAAGCAATGCTTGAAGCGAAAATCATTCTCCCGAACGGCGACAGTATCATTCCCGGCAAGGGAACGCCGCAGGGCGGGATACTTTCTCCACTATTATCAAATATAGTGTTAAATGAGTTGGATTGGTGGATTGCGTCCCAATGGGCAGAAATGCCTACGCATTACCCTTATAAACACCGATTTAACAAGGCAGGCTCGGAAATCAAAAGTCACACCTACCGGGCATTACGCCAAAGCAAGCTGAAAGAAATGCACATCGTAAGATACGCCGATGACTTCAAAATCTTCTGCCGTAGCCACTCGGACGCTGTTAAGACATTCAAGGCGGTAAATCTATGGCTTAACGAAAGATTAGGGCTTGAAATAAGTCCTGAAAAGTCAAAGGTTATCAACCTAAAGCAACGATATTCCGAATTTTTAGGGTTCAAGCTGAAAGTCGGCAAGAAAGGCGAAAAGTTTGCGGTACGTTCTCATATGAGCGATAAATCAATGCAAAAAGCAAAAGAAAAGATAGCTGATTGTATAACAGCGGTCAGGCACCCGGAGAATGACAAAATGCAGTTC
>Ga0082212_10000140_pt1 | contig 109892 bp, 95 predicted proteins | sample TergutNt197P3_FD_71548 | JGI IMG/M metagenome (GOLD analysis project Ga0082212, IMG submission 71548) | Neocapritermes taracua P3 segment gut microbial communities from Petit-Saut dam, French Guiana - Nt197 P3 | ecosystem: Host-associated > Arthropoda: Insects > Digestive system > Gut ...
TGGTGATCACCTCGTTTCCCCTGCCTAAAAATTAGGCAGAACAGGTTAAACACCCTGGTCAATTTTGGGCCGGTATACCCCTCGCTACATGCTCAGTTTTCGGTCGGCGTGAACAGCCGGTAGTTATGGAGCCAGCCAATCGTGCGCTCAACGACCCAGCGCGTCTTGCCGAGGCCGCTGCCATGGGGCGTCACCCGCCGTGCGATTTCGGTCTTGATCCCTTGGGCGTGAAGCAAACGGCGGTACTTGTCATGGTCGTACCCGCGGTCAGCCTGAACAATGCGGGGCTTCGCCAGCGGGCGGCCACGCTTGCCCCCAATGGGCGCGATCGCCTCGACCAGGGGCAGCAGCTGGGTGACATCGTTGCGGTTGGCCCCCGTCAGGAGCACGGCTAGCGGGATACCCTGTGCCTCGGTGATCAGGTGATGTTTGGAGCCGGGGCGTGCGCGATCGGTGGGATTGGGTCCTGTTTTTGACCCGCACCCACAGCGCGAATGGAAGAAGAATCGACGATGCAACGGCTCCAATCAATGCGGCCCACCGTGCGAAGCCGTGCCAGCAATACTTCATGGAGCTTGTCCCAGACCCCGGCTTGCTGCCAGCAACGCAAGCGCCGCCAACAACTCATGCCCGAACCGCAGCCCATTTCCTGGGGCAGCATCTCCCAAGGGATGCCGCTTCGCAGAACGAATAAAATGCCTGTCAGAACGGCTCGGTCATCAAGGGGTTTGCGCCCTGGATACCTTGTGCGACGCGGCTTGGCGGCGGGTAATAATGGGGCGACCAGCGCCCACAGGTCATCATCAACAATTGCCTTGGCCATCTCCTTTTCTCTCAGGAAAACAAAGCCAAGGTTAACGAAATTTACTCACTGTGAACAGGGGGAGGATGATCTTTTTGTTAGCGGTTCTAAGAGGCGTCGGCCCGCAGTCACTACAGGGCAATAGCCTCCGTAGTGACTGCGGGCGTGGGCTGCCGCAGAAGCCAAGGCAGGAGGGGTGCGCCAGCGATTTTTATGGCGATGGGAAAATTACTGTAAATGATGATGGGGTGTCAGGCGGCTGCGCCAGCGAAACTGTTGCGGAATCGCCATACCTCACGGATGAGCAGATAGGCGTAAATAGAACCGCATAGAAGTTGATATAAGTTTATGAAATAACTGGAAAAATATTTTCATCAGAGCCTTGTATTGCGGCAACAGAGGCGCATAATCATCACACAAACAGCCTGCCGACAGGCTTTAATCGTCGGACACCTGTTTGTCTTGCTGTGGCAGCAGGTGTGCATCATCCAGCAGCAGCCTACCGATGGGGCTTATTCATCGGAACCTTCCGCCTCGCGTCGCTAGTGTGCGGACAGCACCCTCCGGGGTGTCGATGCTTATTTTTCAAAAGCGCAATTTGCGCCATTTAACACCTCGCGGTGAGCCTAGCGCCAATCGCACCGCCCCGGTCTCGACACCGGGCTAGGAAATTAAAACAAACAGGCCGTACCCGGCCTGAATGACCTTGTGCGCCTCAAAAACCTTGAGCGTACTTCCTGGAAGCTATACCACGTGCTTCCTTCTTCATTACGGCCACATCAGGCTGTCGGCTTCGCAATTCTTCATGCGTTAGTCATTTTTCAAATGTTTCGTTTCACATCGTGCCTTCGGGGCGCTTTCGCCACGGGCATCGGTGGCCGGGACGGTTTTTGCCGTTCTTTGTTCGGTGCCAACCACTTGCATCAGCAAGGAACCTCCCTGCGCGGCTTCCAACAGGAAAGGCGAGGAAGCGGGGAGTCCCCTATTCGGGGGAAAGAGACGTACCGAGCGTCTGGCCGTAACCCTTCGGGGACTCCGTCACAGGATGACGGATTGGCCGAAACACTAAACAGATTTTTTCTCGGAGGGGGCGCAACACCAGACGTTGCAAGGGAGCCAGCGCCCTGACGCTGGACGGAACACCAGTTAATCCCACGAAAGGGAGAACCCAGCATGAGCAAACTCGGAACAGACCTCAAAACGATGTGTATGCGTAACAAAGACGGGAGCGAAGCGACGCAGGCCGCGCGCTTCCTCACGCTCCAGCAATGCGCCCGGCAACTGCGGGCGAGCGGCTACAACAATATTCGCGCGCCCAACCTGACGATGAAGCATGTCATGTGCCTGCTGCGGCAGTGGCAGGCAGCGAAACTCTCGGCAGGCACGATCAAGAACCGCATGGCCCACCTACGGTGGATGGCAGAGAAGGTCGACAAGCCGGGCATGATCCCGAAAGACAACGCGGAACTCGGTATCGCAGATCGCCAATACGCCGGAACGCCCAACAAGGCGCAGGTGCTCGACGACAAGCGGCTCGCCGGCATCACCGACCCTTACACGAAGATGAGCCTTCGGTTGCAGTCCCTCTTTGGCTTGCGGCGCGAGGAATCAATCAAGATCGTGATGGCCAAGGCCGCTCAGGGGAATCTGCTCTACCTGGACGGCCCGTGGTGCAATGGTGGGCGGCCACGGGTGGAACCCATTCGCACGGCGGCACAACGCGCCGGGGTGCGCGATTGCCTTGCGTTTGCGGGGGATAGGGCACTCATCGCACCGGGTAAATCCTATATTCAGCAGCGCAACACCTACGATGGCCAGTGCAAGGCGGCAGGGTTATCGAACATGCACGGGCTGCGGCATCAGTACGCGCAGACGCGCTACGAAGAACTCACGAACTGGAAATGCCCGAAGGCAGGCGGCCCTGCGCGTGACACGCTCAAAGGGGAAGACCAGGAAACCGACCGGATGGCGCGGCTGACGATCTCGAAGGAACTCGGGCATTGCCGGATCGGGATCGTTGCAACGTATTGTGGATAGAATTGTTGCATTTACTGTTTTTGCAAAAGCAGATTCGCTTCCTGGCGTCCGTTTCGACGGGGTAAGTATATTTCTCCTGGAAAAACCACGCAGAACAGGCTCTTATCGCTATTGCTCTGAAAGTTTTGTACCATCTGATCGCTGCTTGACCACGATTGGTCATCACAATGCCCACGGACGATAGTTGAGCTGGGCACGCCACGCGTAGGGCATCGCACAAGAGGAAGGGGAAGCGTAAGCAATGCTTGAACTGATTTTACGAGAAGAATTCCGGGGCAAGCGCCTCAAGGGTACCGCCATTGAGTTATCCAATGACCAGAATACTGGCGCGACTCAGGTGGCAGCCAGACAGTTTCTGGAGATTACCTATCCTACGCACGACCTGCTAAAGGGCATCGAAGCCGTTGGCCCCAACCAGGGTCGTCCTGTGGTCGTCATCGGCGAACGCGGCCTTGGCAAGTCGCACTTGATGGCCGTGCTTTACCACGCGGTCACGGATCCAGCCTCGACCAAAAATTGGCTCAATACGTGGGCAACCACGCTGGACGAATCCCATATCGGCAAGATCGCCCTGCGCGACGAGATGCACGTCATCGGCGAAAGCTTGCATCGTCATCGTTACAAATTCCTGTGGGATGTGCTGTTCGAGAATCATCCACACGGTACCTACATCAAAGGCAAGTGGGAAGGTCAAGGCGCGTCCAGAACCGATATTCCGTCCGACAAGCTCATCATTGAGTTGCTGGAGAACAAGCCGACGATGCTGCTGTTGGACGAATTCCAGACGTGGTACGACGGCCTTACCAACACCAAGCAGTACCCGTGGAAGAACTGGGCGTTTAACTTCATCCAGATTCTTTCGGAGATCGCCAAAGAGCGCCCCGACCTGCTGGTATTGGTGATCTCTGTGCGCAACGGCGGCAGCGACGCTTACCAGCAGGTGCATCGCGTCAACCCGGTCGCCCTCGATTTCAAGGCGGGTGGCAGCGCCGAAAACATCCAGCAGGATCGCCGCCGGATGCTGCTGCACCGCCTATTTGATAATCGCTTGCAAATCGCCAACGGCACGATTGAAGCGTTGGTCGCTCAACATGTCACCGAATACTTCCGCCTGCTGGATGTGCCACCCGCCGAACAGGATCGCAAGCGCCGGGAGTTCACCGAATCGTGGCCCTATGCGCCGCACCTGTTGCGGCTACTTGAAGAACAGGTGTTGATCGCAACAGATGCACAGGAAACACGCGACCTGATCAAAATCTTGGCCAATCTCTATAAGAGCAGGGGCAATGTCGTGCCCGTGCTCACTGCCGCCGATTTTCGGTTGGACGATGACAACTCCGGCATTGGCGCGTTACTGGAAGCCGTCGCCAATCAGCACCACCGCACGCTGCGCGAAAAGGCGCAACAAAACATTATATCGGTACAGGAGGCGCGGCACGACCACGCCAGCATTGCGCCACACCTGCAAGAAATTGTCGGTGCGCTGTGGCTGCGCTCGATTGCTGTCGGCAACCTTGCCGGTGCCGAACCGGCAACACTGCAACTGGACATCACCCGTGGCAAACCGATTGACGACAACGCCTTTCAGGTTGAATTGGCAACCATCGTCGAGAACAGCTTCAACATTCACCAGGAAGGAACCAAGCTGTTGTTCCGCGAGGAAGAAAACCCGCGAGCCAAGCTGATGGCCTATGCGCGCAATGACAAACTATTCACCGATGGAGCCGATCAGGTACAACTCGCCAAACAGGTGCGCTACGTCATTGGCGGCAGCGACGAAGTCGCCAAAACCTTTCGCGTGATTGCTTTGCCGAAGTCATGGGCTACCAATCCGTGGATATCGCTCGATGACGCTGAGAAGCCTGACAATTGGGACGGTCGTCTGCCCATCCTGGTGCTGCCAGAAGAGCCGGATAAGCTTGAACCCGTGTTGGGCCGCTGGCTCAAGGATCAGTTGCAGAAACGCCGCAATACCGTGCGCTTCCTGCTGCCGTGCGCGGGCAGCACCAACGCCTTTACGGATCGAGACCTGCTCATCCTCGCCCGTGCCGAGATGAAGGCGCAGGAGTGGAGCAACCAGAAACCCGAATACAAGAAGTTGCACAAGGAATTTGAAAACACCCTGCGCGACAACCTCAAGAAGCGGTTTGACCGCTTCGCCGTGCTGCATCGTTGGAATTTCGTCGATCCTGCGCAATGCAAACTCAGCGTCGAGCGGCTAAACGCGCAGGGTTCGCAGATTCCCGAGGCCATCGAAGGGGCGCTGACCAACGATCTGTTTGTGCCGGAGGATTTTGAGGAACTGGTGCTTGAATTTGCCAGCAACAACGAATCGGTTGGCAAGCTGCTGCGCGAACTGCAAGAGCCGAGACCTGCCGAACGGGACTGTATCCCGTGGCTGGGCGAAACAGCGATGAAGGAGCGCCTGCTGCGCCTGTGCGCCAAGGGCAGGGTTGCCATCAACGTGCGCGGCATGGAGTGCCTGCAAACCTATCCGGGTGAGGATGAAGACACCGCGTGGCGGCGTCTACGACCCAAGCTCTCCCTAACGGGCCGCCACCTCGATGACGTGTTTGTGATGCTGCCTTCGGCAGTGCCTGCCACGGGCGGTGCTACGCCGTCTACACCAGCATCTGCACCAACTGGCGGCGGCGGGCTGTTCGGTGGCGATGGCGCAGCACTGCCTGCATCTGGAGGCGGCACAACCATCGGGGTATCTCCCATCCCAACACTGGGCGGCATCTTCAGCGGCGATGGTACGCCCGCTAAACCGCGCAGCCTGCTGTCAAACCCGGCCACGTCGCCGCTCAACCTGATTGGAAAGATTGAAGGCTGGGGCATCGGCCCCGCTTCTCCCGTGTACGAGATTCGCCTAGCCTCCACGGGCAATGTTAATAGTCGGCTTGTAGAAGCATTGAAAATCATTGGAGAAACCAATAGTGAGGTCACGATCAAGGTGTCCGCAGCCACTGGCGCACAACTCAAGGAACTGCTCAAGAAACTACCTGAAGGCATGACCTTCGAGTTGAAGCTTAAGAAGGAGGATGACTAATGGCTTTGAGCGTCAGCACACTGCACGCCCTGACGCAAGACCCTGACGCCGATGCTTGGCGCTTCATCGTCAATTACGCCGTTGAGATTGCCCGCAAGCCGCTGGCCGCTGGCAACGCACCTAGTGAGGTCGTCAAGCGTGACCGCGAAATCGGCGAACTGGATTTGTTCCTTTCCTCCAACGGCTGGGATTTGTGGCAAACCTTCGGCAGCAGCGTTGAACGAACCTCGGATCGCTTGGTACGCTGGTGGGCCGAATCCTTCAGTGCCAAAGCGGTGCTCATCCTCGATGGCCTCAGTTTGCGTGAACTGCCGTGGCTGCTACAAGGCGCATCGGTGCACGGCTTCACTTTGCACGAGATCAGCGCCAACGCTTCCGAACTGCCCGGCGAAACCGACGAATTTGCCCGTGCGCTTGGCTTTACCAGCCGCGGCAAGCTCCAGAACAATGGCGGCGGCCTGGCTCACAAGCTGCAACCGGCGCAAACCGAATCCGTTGATCTGCCGTGGAAGGATTGCGAAACCCTGATCGGCAACGCACCGAATCAAATCTTCTGGCATCACTGGCCCGACGCCAAACTGCATGATGTCGCAGGCAGCGGTCAAGGACTGGAACCGTTGACGAAGGACGTGGCCGAGCAACTGTCCAGCGACGACTTCTGGGCCTTCATCGAGCGCCTCGCAACCGGGCGGCGGCTGGTTATCACATCCGACCACGGCTACGCGGCTACCGGCTACTTCCCCGATGCGGATAGTGAGGTCGGCCAGTTCCTCAAACAGACGTTCGGAAGCTCGCGCGGCAAGACGGGCACGGGTACTGCTGACCCTTTCGTGCCGCCTGTGGCATTGCAGATCAGCAGCACACATGGCAAGCATCTGTTGGCGTTGGGTTGCAGGAAATGGAAAAACCAGGGCGGCTACCCGACGCTTACGCATGGCGGTCTGTCGTTGCTGGAAGTGTTGTCGCCTTGGGTTGAACTATCAAAAACAGGAGTTCGAATGTGACTGCCATTCCAAAACGCTTGAAAATAGAGCCGCTGATAGAAGCTATATGGCAGGTTCAATTCGAGCCGACAAATAATCAACCCATAGGTGATTTGCTTCCGGGTGTGTTATATCCAAAGCTGCAAGCAGATCATCCCCAACTGCAACTCCAGCGTCTGCCGGTTGCAGATATTCCTGCACAGGTTGCTCAAATCGACCCCAATCTTCTTTACGCAGCGAAATATCGAATTAAAGAGCCGGATTCACCCTTCATGTTTCAGGTAGGCGACAGAATCATCACCCTTAATTGTCTTCGCCCCTACGCAGGATGGGCGGCATTTAAGGAAAAGATCCTTTCATTAGTTAGGATCATCGAAAGCAGCCCTCTTGTGCCTGTGCCATTGCGCCACTCTCTTAGATATATCGATTTGCTCACGCAAGAGCCAGCACCATCTCTTTCATCTTTGCAATTATCGCTCAAACTGGGTGCATTCGATATTCAGGCACAGCCGCTTCAGACCCGTGTTGAACTACAGGACGGAACCTGCACGCATGTCGTGCAAATTGCCACACCTGCGCGGATCAAATTGCGGGAAGGTATGAAGGAAGGCGCTATTGTTGATCTGGAAACATTCTTTACCGATAACCCCAAAGATTGGGATGCCATTGCAGCACAGATCGATCATTTGCACGAGCGTTCCAAAGTGTTATTTTTCGAGCATATATTGACCGAGCAAGCCATTGCGCAAATGGGACCGGAGTATTGAGCATGACTAATTCGACCTACTTGACACCAAGCTCCATACCCCTTCATTTAGTCATGGCGGTCGGGGTCGTTGTGTTTTGGTCAATGCATTATGACGCAGAGCAGCCCATGCCTGTCCCAAGCCAGGAATTCACGCCGAAAATCGGTTCATCTTATGTGCCGGTTAATGCAGGAGCGGATATTCGTGTTAACTCATCCTTAACAGGAGATTCGGTTGTGGATAATTACCGTCCTCGTACCGAATTGGGTCGCAAATTGCTCGCCTTGCGTAGGGCATATGTGATAGCTGGTGGGCAACTGCTCGATGACGAAGCGTTGGATGCGGAAGTGCAATTGCGACGCGGAGGGTTACGTGGCTAAACGTACATATCTCGACAGCGGTGTGTTGCTGGCTGCATTCAAAGGCGAGGGTAATAAGGGAAAGCGGGCAATAGAAATACTGGATGATCCTGAGCGAGAATTGCTGGTAAGCGAAGCCGTGTGGCTCGAAGTTATGCCCAAGCCTATTTATGAGAAGCAACAGAAAGAGAGAGAGTTCTACGAAACCGTATTTGAGACCTCAAAGCGGCTTACCTGGAGTACCCCGTCTCTTGCCCGTGCTGCCCATGTTGCCCAGCAATACGGTATTGCTGCTATGGATGCTATCCATGTCGCTCAGGCACTAGATGCGTGTGCAGAAGAATTGATCACAGCGGAAAAACCCAGTAAACCAATTTTTCGGGTACAGGACATTGCTGTGCGCTCCATTCAGGAAGAGATTGCCTAATGCCCACCAAAAAAGAATTTCTCGCCCAGGAAGTCGCCAAAGCCGTCAGCGCAGGCAAGGCCGTCGCGCTGGAAACGGTCGATTTCAACGACCCGAACCGCCCCAAGACCTGCCTGGAGGTGGACTTCCCCATCCTGCCGGTCAATCAGGTTGCAATCATCGAGGGCAATGCGGGCAAGCCGATCTATCAAATGTCCAAGTGGTGGGCGCGGCGTCGTTCCAGCGTATTCCGCTCGATGCTCATCGCGGCGGCGACGAAAGCGCCGGATGATCCCTCGCACGCGGCCAAGCTGGTATGGGACAACTACTACGCCAACCACCAGAAGCGCGGGGCGTTCAAACACCTGAAGGTGGCCGACATTTTCATGGGCGGCGGCACGACGTTGGTGGAGGGCTCGCGCCTCGGAATGCAGATGGTCGGCAACGACCTGAATCCGGTGGCTTGGTTCGTAGTCAAGCAGGAATTGGCGGATGTTGATCTGGAGGAAGTGAAAAAGCTCCTCGCCGACATCGAGGCCGAGGTCAAACCGCAAATCATGCCGTACTACTATTGCGACGGCCCGGAAGGCAAAAAAGGGACATGGACACACCTGCCCAGTAACAAGGTGATGCCTGCCGATTTCGATCCGCTCGCCATCCCGCGTGAAGAGCGCAAGGATTACAAATACGAAGGCCCGGAAATCATCTACACCTTCTGGGCCAAGCATGGGCCGTGTCAGGTGACGGGTTGCGGGCATCGCACGCCCATCATGGGCAGCCCGGTGATGGCGGTGAAGACGTTGTCCGTCAAACATTGGGAACATGTCTGCGGTAAATGTGGCAAAGGTTTTCATGTCGAAGAAGATGCGGTACGGATGGCTCCCGATGTGCCGCTCTACGTCTCGCCCGCCGAATCTCCATATTCCGTGCTCGACCGCAAGAAAGGCGTGATTTGTCTGCATTGCGGCCATACGGCGCTGGTGAGTCTGGGTAAGGGAAAAAACAAAAAGGTGGAACTAAGCCTGCTGGTGCATCCGCAATGGCTGGCGGGTGAGGCAAAGCAGGACGCTGACGGTCAGCCCTACGGTGGGTCGGCGCAGGATGACGTGGCGGCCACCACGCGATGGGACGCTGCACGCGCCGCGAAGATTCGGCTGCTGGAAGTGCGAGGTGCGCTGCCGGATGAAGTGATTGACCCCGAAACGGGTGTTACCTTCGCGCCCGAAAAAGGCACCGTACCAAAACGCTCACACTACACTTGCGCGGCCTGTGGTACGGCACAGGATGTTCTGGCAACGGTAAAGGCCAGCGGTAAGACCGGGCCGATGGCTGCTTACGCAGTGCAGGGCTACGTGCCCGAGCGTGATGAAGCGGGCAAGCTGCCTTATGGCGGTCGTTTCTTTGCGGCGTTCACTAGCGCGTTAGCGCGGCAATATGACACTGCTGCGGATGAATGGATCAAGCGTAAGGATGCTGATCTGAAAGACTACTGGCCTCGTAGCACGATTCCAATTGGCGCTGAAATTGGGCCTCACGATGTAGAGGGACACCACTACTCACACTGGTGGACGATGTTTAACTCGCGCCAATTGCTTGTCCATGCGCAGGTGCTTAAGGCCATCGTAAATGTCGGCCACTATGGATGGAAGACGCGCGAGTATGTGCTCGGTGCATTTCAAAATTTCTTGCGAAACCAGAACCTGTTCGCGTTCTGGCACATGAAACTTGACAAGTTAGCTCCGGCAATGTCTGCCAGCAATTTCCACCCCAAGAACAATGTGGTGGAAGTTGGCGTATTTCCAACGATGGGCTATGGACCTTGGTCTTCCACGGTAGAGGTACTTTTCAAGGGCGGCAAATGGGCACAAGCACCGTGGGAAGCGGTTAGCGCAGAACATCTAAAGCGGTACACCCCAACAATTGCAGGCGAAATTTCGGGGAAAAGCGAAAAGGTGTCTACTGGCGATCCATTGTTGGGCGCTGAAACCTATTGCGGCTCGTCCACTGACCTTACACACGTTCCCGCATCCAGTCTTGATCTGGTTATCACCGATCCACCGTTTGGCGATTTGGTTCAGTACTCTGAACTCGCCGACTTCTTCTACGTCTGGCTGCGCCTCGCGCTGAAAGACAAGTATCCTGACCATTTCAGCGCCGACTACACGCCCAAGTCACTGGAAGCGGTTGCCAACCGCGCGCGCGAACCGGAAGACCCGGATGGCTTCTACCAGCGCCTGCTCACGCAGTGCTGGCGCGAGGCGCATCGCGCGCTTAAACCAGGCGGCATCCTCGCCTTCACCTTCCACCACAGCGAGGACAAGCCGTGGGTGGCGGTGCTGGAGTCGCTGTTCGACGCGGGCTACTACCTCGAAGCGACCTACCCCATTCGCTCCGACGAAACCAAGGGCGAAGGCGAATTCGGCTCTAAGACCATCGAATACGACATCATCCACGTCTGCCGCAAACGCACCGAAGAACCCACGGCGGTGAGCTGGGGCCGGATGCGCCGCGAGGTGATGGCCGACGTGCGCCAGTTGCAGGCGATGCTGGAAAACCACGCGAAGGAAGGCCTGCCTGCCGCCGACATTCAGGTCATCCGGCGCGGCAAGGCGCTGGAATACTTCTCGCGCCACTATGGCAAGGTGTATGTGGACGAAGGCCGCGTCATCGGGGTCAGGGATGCGCTGATCGGTATCAATCAGCTCATCGACGAGGATGTGGACAAGGGCAAGGAGCCGCCGCCAGTCAACGCCGAGCCGATCACCCGTCAATTCCTGCGGACCTTCGGCAATGCGGCTGAACTCAAGCGCGACCAGTTGCAGAAATTCCTAAAAGGATCGATCACCACGCCGGACGAATTTGTGCAGCGCGGATGGTGCGCGGAAAGAAACAAGGTTTTCACCCGTACCAACCCGCTGGACTTCGCACGCGAGTGGTCAGGCAGGCATCGCCGCCGCCTCACCTCCGATCTGGATCAGGCGCTGGTGTTGGTCGGAGCCTGTTTCGATAACAGCGGCATCAATGCCTCGGATACGCTCAAGAACGAAAACTTCAAACCGCACGTTGCGCTAAAACCGCTGCTGGAATGGCTGCACCGCAACGGCCCGGATCAGGCTACCCGCAATGCAGCCTCGCGTGCGACGACGATCTACAACACCTGGGCAGCCAGCCAAGAGCGCAAACCCTTGCAAGGCACCCTGTTCGATGACGATGGGGAGTATGGGCGATGAGGCAACTGCTCGATACAGTGTGGCAACGGCGCGGTACCAGTTGGCTATGGGACGAGGAAGCGCGTAACCAGATTTGCGTGGCCAGCGAAGTCTGGAGCCTGCGCCAGTTCCTACGTGCGGTGAGCAACTGGCCGGATAACCTGCCGAGCAATGACGATCAAACGCTGGTGGTGGCCGGGCTGGACGGCAGTCTTGACCTGCTAACGCCAGCGGATGCCGAGGCGTGGTTGGGCGATATCATCAAACCTGCCATCCTGTCGTTTCAGGACGGATACCAAGGCGATGCTGCACTGGTATTCTGGTTGCCCGGATGTCATAATCGCATCAAATCGCAGATGAGCACCGACGAAGTGTACTGGCTGTGCCACGCGCCTCATGGGTATCAGATCGACTTCGGTCGCATCCTGTGGGGTCAGGCCAACGAGTACCCACAGGAGATACTGCTGCGTGATGGCAGCAAATCCGCTGGCCTGTTTCATCTGCGGATTACATAGGGGGCCTGATGAAAACCCTGAGCAAGATAAAAATTGAAGGCTTCAAATCCATCGAGAGCGCCGAACTGACACTAGGTGACCTCAACGTGGTTATTGGCGCAAACGGGTCGGGCAAGTCAAACCTGATCGGCGTGTTTCGTTTGGTGGAACGTGTGCTGGCACATAACCTCCAGCTTTACGTCGCCAGCGAGCCGGATCGCTTCCTGTTCCACGGGCGCAAGAAAACGCCCGCATTGTCGCTGGATTTTGATTTTGAAATAAGTGCTTATTATGGTTTTGAGCTCAAGGCTGTGCGCGATAGTTTTGTGTTTAGCCGAGAATTCATATTTGACAACGGCAGTTTGGCTGAAGAAAAGTCAACTGGAGCAAAAGAAAGCTTGCTTGTAGAAGATCAGCAGTTCTCAAGCTTGTTCATGGCTCTACAGAACCTTGAGGTCTTCCATATTCAGGATACCGCCGACTCCTCGCCCGTCAGAAAAACAGCAGATATAGACGATAACCGCTTCTTCTGCCCCAATGCGGCCAATCTGCCCGCCTATCTCTACTGGTTACAGGAAAAACACCCGGTGGAGTTTCGCCACATCGAAGAGCACATCCGGCTGGTCGCGCCGTTCTTTGACTGCTTCGTGCTGGCACCCAGCAAGCTCAACGAGAAGAAAATCAAGCTGGAATGGCGGCAGAAAGGCTCGGATGCGTACTTCGATGCCTATTCGCTGTCCGACGGCACCTTGCGCTTCATCTGTCTCGCCACGCTGCTGCTGCAACCCAATCCACCCGCGTTGATCCTGCTCGACGAACCGGAACTGGGGCTGCATCCCTTCGCCATCCGCATTCTGGCTGAGATGCTGGAGGCTGCGTCAAAGCGTGTGCAGGTATTGTTGGCGACGCAGTCGGTGACGCTGCTCAACAATTTCGCGCTGCAGGATGTGATCGTCGCGGAAAACGACGGCATGAAAACCACGTTCAGCCGGCTCGATGAGGAAAAGCTCAAGGGTTGGCTGGAAGATTTCAGCCTGGGCGAACTGTGGGAGAAGAATGTGCTCGGAGGCCGCCCATGACACGGCTTCTGATGCTGGTGGAAGGCCAGAGCGAGGAAATCTTCGTCAAGCGCACGTTGGTTCCGCATCTCGCGCAACATGGCGTATATGTACAGCCGCCCATCGTGCTGTGGACGAAGCGGCTTTCCAGCGGTGGAGGTTTTCGCGGCGGGGTGTCGAGTTGGCATCAGATTCGCAAAAACTTGTTGCCGCTGATGCGCGACGGTGATGCATGGGTCAGCACGTTACTGGATTTCTACGGATTGCCAGAGGATTTTCCGGGCTTGCCGGACGCATTGGGTGCAGGTAGCCCACAGGAGAAAGCTGTGGCATTGCAAGACCGCCTCGCGGCAGAGTTGAACCATCAGCGGTTTATTCCGTTTCTGGCGCTGCACGAATTTGAAGCGTGGATGTTTAGTTCTCCGGATGCCGTCGCGGCGCATTTCGGCAAGGCCCACCTTGCCGATCGGTTGCGCAATGCTGTGCAACAGGCCGGTGCGCCGGAACTAATCAATCACGGCACGGATACACATCCGAAGGCGCGGCTTCACAGTTTGGTAGGTGGTTACAAGGAAACGTCTGACGGCCCCACGCTACTGGAGAAAATTGGTATCGCAACGGTGCGGGGTGCCTGCCCACATTTCAACGGTTGGCTGCAACAATTAGAAGCCTTGGGCGAGGAAGCACCGTGACGGACAACAACGTCCAATTCCAACCCGGCGAACGCATTACCCACCCTGAGTACGGTCAGGGCGTTGTCCTCGATCTGGTGCGTGACGGCTACCAGCGTGCGTTCTTCGGTGTTGGTGAACGCCGTGTGCCGGTCGCTTCGCTGCGGCGCGAACTCACGCGCACGGAGCGCATTCTGTGCTCCGTGGACGGTGGCGAGGATCGTGGGCGCAAAGCGTGGCTGTCCTACGAGGCGCACGCGCTGCCGGTAATGGAAAGCGCCTCGGCGCTGACCTCGGCGAAGATCGACCTGTTGCCGCATCAGGTGGTGCTGACGCACCGCATCGCTACCGCATCGCCCCGGCGCTACCTGATCGCCGATGAGGTAGGTTTAGGCAAGACCATTGAAACGGCGCTGATCCTGCGTGAACTGGCCAGCCGGGGGGAACTGAAACGGGCGCTGATGGTGGTGCCTGCGGGTTTGGTGAACAACTGGCATCGAGAACTGAACGAAGTGTTCAACCTCGATTTCGAGGTATTCGGCTCTGAAGGCGACATTACCGACCGCAAGACCAACGCCTTCGCCAAGCATGACCGGCTGATTGCCAGCATCGACACCTTGAAGCGTCCGGCACGCATCAAGCGCCTGCTGGACGCGCCGCGTTGGGATCTGGTGGTGTTCGATGAAGCGCACCACCTCACGGCCTACCGCACTGGCGGCAAGGTGCGGAAAACCGAGAACTACAAGCTGGCCGAGGCGCTGAAGGATCATTCGCGTGACCTTGTGCTGCTGTCGGCTACACCGCACCAGGGCAATCACTTCCAGTTCTGGATGCTGGTGCAATTGCTGAACCCGACGTTATTCCGTAGTCCTGAGGAAATGGTGGAAGAGCGGCATCGGCTCAACACGGTGATGTTCCGCCGCACCAAGGCGGATGCCTGTCAGCCGGACGGTTCGCCGCTGTTTGCGCGCCGCTGGGTTCACACTGAATCGTTCGTGATGGCGCAAGCCGAGCGGCTGTTTTACGAGAAGTTGCGCGAGTATCTGGAGGATGGTTTCAACCTTGCACGCCGTCAGGGCAATCAAGGGCGTGCATTGGGTTTCCTGATGGCGATTTTCCAGAAAATCGCCGCGTCGAGTTTCGCCGCTGTGCGCCGTACCCTCAAGCGCCGCCTACTGATGCTAACGCTGCACGAGGCGTTGCTACGCGACAAGGAACTGGACATAGAGGGTCGTGAACGCCTGACCGATGAAGCGCGGGAACTGATCCACGAGGAGTACAAACTGTCCCGCGACAGCATCGGGCGCAGTGAGGTGGATCGCGTTCTGGCCGATCTGAGATACCGATTAGTCAAGAGACTGGATGAAGAGGTGCTGGAGATGGCCTCTGACCCCTACGGCAACGAGTATTCGGCTGCGCACGCGGAGGAAGCCGTATCAGCGGTGGTTAACCTGCGCTTGCCGGAGGAGCGCCTGCGCATCGGCGACCTGTTGCGCGTGTTTCCGCCGCAGCGCGAAACCAAGATGCAGAAACTGCTCGATGGTTTAGGCACGCTGTGGCGACAGAATTCGAGCGAGAAGATCGTGATCTTCGCTACTTACCTCGGCACGGTGGACATGATCGCCAGCGAGATTGAACAGACCTTTCCCGGCCAAGGGGTAGTCGTGTTGCGCGGTGGCGACCACGGTGCCAAGGTAGCTTCAGAAAGACGCTTCCGCCAGAAGAATGGCCCGCGTGTGTTGGTGTGTACGGCAGCGGGACGCGAGGGCATCAACCTGCAATTTGCGCGCATCCTTTTCAATTTCGATCTGCCATGGAATCCGATGGACATAGAGCAACGCATCGGACGCATCCATCGCTACGGGCAGAATCACACGGCGCAGGTTTACAACCTTGTCCTGTCTGACACCATTGAAGGTCGCATCTTTCTACTGTTGGATGAAAAGCTGACCGAAATTGCACGCACGGTTGGCAAGGTCGATGAACAGGGCAACGTCGCAGAAGACCTGCGCGCGCAGATTCTTGGGCAGTTGTCCGAGCGGTTGAGCTACGACCGTCTGTATCAGGAAGCCCTGTCCGACCCGGAACTCAAGCGCACACGGGTGGAACTGGAAGCGGCACTGTTGAACTCGCGCGAGGCGCGGCAGGTGGTATTCGACCTGTTTCAAGACCTCGACGGTTTCAGCCTCGACGACTACAAGCCTTTTTCGGACGTGTCGTCCAGCTTGGAGCGGCTGGTGCGTTTCCTCTCGGCGGCAGTCGCGGATCGCCAGCAGAAACTGCTCAAGGTGGACGATGCGACCTACGACCTTGTCACTGCCGAAGGCGCACGCCGTGCCCGTTTTACCCTGAACCGCGAAACTGCGGCGAATCAGGACGATCTCCAGCTGATGGGCCTGGATCACCCGCTGGTGCAGGAGGAATTGGGGCGCTGGCGTAGCGTACCGCCAGAGGAAATTGGTATCGCCGTATCCGGCGATGTGGGCGAAACGGTATTGTTGTCACTGTGGATGATTGAAGCATCCGCTGGCAAGGGCGAACGCCGCGTTGTGCTACAACCCATCGCGGTTAAGCTGGATGGCACACGGGTGCCTACGGCAGAGCAACTGAGCGAAAAATATCTTCAGGCTTCGGCGGCGAAGCCAATAATCACCCCGGAACAGCGGTTTGATCTGTTCGCCAGTGCCGTTGAACCGACCTTGCAGCGTGAACTGAAACACAGAGGGACCGCAAACGGTGATGGCAGCTATTCGGCGGAGTTGATCGGGTATGTTGAGATTGTTGGATAGGGGGCATAGACCGTTTTCGGCAGAAGGTCATGATGACGGTGAGTATGTTTACCCAAAAAATAAAAGTCGTTGCGGCAGGATGTTTTGTATCCCTCAGACGGAAACGGAAATGGTCGACGTAAGGAAAAGGACAAAAACAAGGGAATGGTGCAAAAGAATAACGGTCTGGCCTATCGGCCTCCCTACCTTGAAAAGGTTGAGGCAAAGGGTCGAAAAGGATCGAAAAGGCCGACCTCGGCTGGCGCAGCTTCCCGCCCCTTTCGTCTGCTGGCGCAAGGGTGTCGGAATGGCGACAGTTTTGCCGGGGCGTCAGAACGGCGACAGTTTATATCGCTGAAAAAACAATTTCAGGTACTCGCCTATATCGTCCGGCCTGTCACGATATAGCGCGTCCGTCATGAATTGGACGCTCACCACCTCCTTGGCGGCTGGCGCAGCAACCTTCGTTGGATTTGGTTTCGGCGTTTCACTTGCTGCACGCTGTTTGCCAGACAGCTTGATACCAAGGTCTCGCGCCTGCTTTTTGAGGGTTTTGAGCCGTTCCCCGCGAGCACTATGCTGCATCAGCGATTGTCGCCACCTGCGCCTCTCACGCGGATTGGTCGTCTCCAAGCTCATCGACTGTTCGAGGCTTTTCATTTCCTCGTCTAGCTGGCGTATCTGCTTTTCGGTACTGGCCCTGAGCTGGGCCTTTTTCCGTCGCTGATCCTCTTCGTCTTCGACGATGGGCCTTTCCTCGACAGGAATAATGCCCTTCAAAAATCCGCCGCACTGAAGATGCCTTGATTGTGATTTCTCGGCATCGTAGATGCGCTGGGTCATGAAACTGCTGGCCGTATGTGAGATGCCAAGTGACCTGCAAAGCCATCCGGGGCCGGGAGGGTTTGGATAGGGGAGGGTTTCAACGCTGTGGATGGCGTACAGCTATTTGTGCAGCGGCACATGCGAGCGTTCCATGAACGTTCCGGTACGCACGGTATAGACCAGTGCGCAGTGGTTGCAGCGGTAGTAGCCTTCCTTCCCGCCCCGTTTTTGCCTGTATTGTTTTTCTTCGCTCCCGCACTTCGGGCAGGCAGGCCGCTCGCCCCATCGCCTGTGTTCGAGGAAAAGCCTCGCGGCCTCTTCGTCAGGAAACCTCCTGAAAAACTCCGCCGGCCCCAGGGTTTTATTGTGCTTGCCGTCATCCGGTTTGGCTGACCAGTTCGACGTGAGCAACTTGACCCAATCCCTGTACATGACAAAGAATTTCTAAAAAAATCCAGTATGTGTACAAGCTGTTGGGGTTGTTCTTTTCAAACGCTTCATAACCATGTCCTGTATTCCCATAACTACCCTGTTTTGCTTGAGTTGGACTGTTATCTATTTGGTTGTGCAAGTCAACGCAAAATAAACCGGGTATCACCAAAATCGGATTAACGCTGGATTGCCGTTCCTGTCTGGTGGAAATTCCTCCAACCCGCGCAAGGTGTGCGGATATTTCAGGAGCATGACCATGAAGCAATACGACACCCAAGAGACGCGCTACGGCGATGGCGATTTCCTGACGACCCAGGAAGTAGCGAAAGCCCTGCAACTCTCCAAGGCCACCCTGGACGGCTGGCGCTGCAAAGGCACCACAGGCCCGAAGTTCACAAAGCTGGGCAAACGGCTGGTGCGCTACAAGTGGGCCGATGTCCGCCAGTGGCTCGAAAAACAGGGCAGGCAGTGAGACGCCCTGATTTTATTAGGCCGGGGCGCAGGGTTCGCCCTGCATTCCGGTCGAATCAATCCAATAACGGAATCATCATGTCGGAAATCATAGGACGGCAATGCCGGAGCGGGAGGCGCGGCGATGAACGTTGAACTCCTGCTTTCCCGGCTCGACAGGGTAAAAGAAACACCGTCTGGCTCTTGGGTTGCCCGATGCCCTGCGCACGAAGACCGGACTCCGTCGCTGTCCATCCGTGAAACGGACGATGGCCGCGTGCTTGTCCATTGTTTTGCGGGGTGTGATGTTTCCGACGTGCTGGCTTCCATCGGCCTATCCCTGTCGGACTTGTTTCCGCAGAAGGTTGGCGAGCATTTTACCCCTGAGCGCAGGCCGTTCCCGGCCTCGGACGTGTTGCGCTGCATTGCGAAAGAGGCTCTGGTCGTGGCTACATCGGGCGCAAAACTGATGGCATGCGAACCGTTCGGACAGCAGGAGCGTGATCGCCTCATGCTGGCCGTCGCACGGATACAGTCGGCGCTCGATGCTTCGGGAGTTCAGAATGGGTGAGCTTTCCAACGGGGCGCAGCGGGGCGCGGCCTACCTGGACGAACAGATCGCCAAGCAAGGCCAGACACCCGAGCAGATGGTCAGCAAGTTACTGTCACAGCAGGACGCGGATACCCGGCGCGATGATGAAGCCAGCATTGCCCGCCTCGCCGGATTGACGCCCGTCGAGTATGAACGCATCCGCACAGAAGAAGCCAAGCGCCTGGGGGTGCGAACTGCCGTGCTCGACAGGCTGGTACAGGTTGAGCGCCAGCAGTGCCAGACCGTCGACGGCATCAGTTTCGAGGATGTCACCCCGTGGCCGGACGCTGTGAGCGGGGATGCCCTGCTGTCCGACATTGCTTGCACCATCGGGCGGTTCATCGTCTGCAAGATTGAGACCGCGCAGGCGGCAGCGTTGTGGATTGCGATGACCTGGTTCATCGACATGATCGAGGTTGCCCCCCTGGCCGTCATCACCGCGCCTGAAAAACGGTGCGGAAAATCCCAGCTCCTCACGCTCCTGGGCAAGCTCTCGCACCGCCCAATGGTGGTGAGCAATATCTCCCCGTCGGCGCTCTTTCGCGTGATTGATACCTATCACCCCACGCTGATGATTGATGAGGCCGACGCCTTCATGCGGGATAACGAAGAGCTGCGCGGGATTCTCAACAGCGGCCACACGCGCGATTCTGCCTACGTGGTGCGCGTGGTCGGCGAGAACCTGACCCCGAAGCAATTCAGCACATGGAGAGCCAAGGCCATCGCCGGGATCGGGAAACTGGCCGATACGCTCATGGACAGGGCGATCACGCTCGACCTGCGGCGCAAGATGCCCCACGAAGAAGTGGAACGTATCCGCCATGCGCGGCCTGAGCTATTCGATGATCTGGCATCCCGGCTGTGCCGCTTTGCCACAGACCAGCGCGAAGCGGTACGGCGCGCAAGGCCATCTGTGCCCGGCGCGTTGAACGACCGGGCGCAGGACAACTGGGAGCCTCTGCTTGCCATTGCCGAAGTGGCAGGCGGCATCTGGCCGGAAACGGCTAGACAAGTAGCCATCGCCATTTCCGGCGGCATGGAAGAATCTGCCGCCCTTGGCACCGAGCTGCTGGCCAGTATCCGTGATGTGTTTGAGGCTAAGCGGGAAACCCGTATCTACACCAAGGATCTGATCGAGGCGTTGTGCGAGGACGAGGAAAAGCCCTGGGCCAGCTACAGCAAGGCAGGGCGTATCACGCCCCGGCAGTTGGCAAAGCGGTTAAAGGACTACGGCGTCGCCTCGCAACTGCTCCGTATTGGCAGCGACGTGCTGAGAGGCTATGAGCGCGTGCAGTTCGAGGATGCGTTTTGCCGTTACCTGCCTGCCTCCGTATCCGCTACAGGCGCGGGCGTAACGGTTACAGAAAGCGCAATCTGTTACAAAAAACCCAGTAACGATGCGGGTTGTAACGTTGTAACGGATAAAACCGGAAACCCTATAGGGGGCGAAGAGCAATGGACATTCTGAACGCGCTTTTCTGCTGCAAACCCTTAGCGAAATTCTCCCCCCATATCCGTTACAGGCGCAGCGTAACCGTTACAAAAGAGCTTATCCGTTACAAAAAACCCAGTAGCGGTGCGGGTTGTAACGTGTAACGGATAAAAAAGGGGGAGGGTATAGCAATGGTGCAGAGGAGCTGAAAACATGGACGCACCCCTCATCCTTACGCTCAAAGAGTCAGGAATCCTTTTATCGGTTTCCCCCTCGGGCGAACTCACGGCGAAGGGCAAGCCGGAGTCGCTGCGCAGGTTCCAGTCATTCATCAAAGAGAACAAGGCGGCATTGCTTGCCGAACTGGCCCAGGCCGAGGAACTGCTCTCATATTGGTGGCGGCTGCATTTCCCGGACGGTGGCGCGTTGGAAGTCTTTTCGCCCTCGGGCAATACACACACAAGCATCCTGAAAGGCTACCCCGAGGCCATATCCGTCGAACCCTTCACGCTGGGGCACACGATGCCAGATGCACCCCTGAGCGAGAAAGAGGCGGCGGCGATTGTGTTGTGGCTGGCCAGCATCGGGGAACGCTCCCAGGAAATCATCGACGACGTTCTATCTCAGTGCGAGAGGAGCGCCGAGGCACGGGGCTATTACTTGCGGCGGGCAGAAGGGAAACCCGGCTAAAGCATTTGTCATGGTGTTGTATGTTGTAGCGAAATACAACATACAACAAGCAAAAGAGGAGAAAAGAAAATGGGGATCACGAAAGAACAGATTTTTGCGCTGGCGGACAAGCTGGACGGCGACGGGCAGAAGGCGACGCTGGCGCTCATCCGCAAGCAACTCGGCAGCGGTAGTTTCACGACCATCTCTGAGGCGATGAACGAGTGGCGCGCGAGAAAGGCGAGCCGCGTTTCACCGATCCGGGAACCCGTCCCGCAGTCAGTGACCGGAAAACTCTCTGAGTTGGGCGGTGAGTTGTGGGCGGTATCGCTGGAGATGGCAAACAGCCGCCTTGCGTCTGAGCGCGAGGCGTTGGAAACATTGCGTCAAGAAACGGGCGCAGCACGTCAGGAGGCCGCAGAGCTTGCCGATCAGTTGGCCACCGAGTTGGAGGAGGCCAAAACCCACATCACTGCCCTGGAGGCGGCGGTGGTTGGGATGAGGTGCGAGACCGATGAGATCGAGGTCAAGTTGGGCGCGGCGCAAGTTGAGGTCTCGACGGCAGAGGCCCGTGCCGGGGAACTGAGAACTGCACTGGATTACGCACGCCAAGAGACACGTCAGGCGCGCGCGGAACGCGACAGGGCCTGCGAGGAGGCAGCCGTATTGCGTGGGCGATTGGAGGCACTTGAGTCCGTCATGGCTCCAGAACGGTCGGCGGCCAAGGGCAACCCTTTGGAAAAAAAAGCCGGGTAGACGGCCAGATTCACCGCAAGGGAAGTAAGGGATCGGCCCCGCCATGTCGGTGCCGGTTTCGTTTTGATGTAATCGAATGTGCCGACGGCAACTGTAAAATGCCAAATAAATGCCGAGACACTGTTTTGTTGATTCCAGCGTGCGCCGATGGATGATAGTAAGGAAATGGGGCAAGCTATCGGGACTTTGCAGGAACCCGCTATTTAATGATGTTGGGATATGTTGATAATTCGCGGATTTACAGGGGTAGGGGAAAACTGCTCAACTCCGAAACCGGAATGTTAGATATGCGTTAGATTTTTCAGAAACAACAAGAGGCTGCATTGCTGCAACCTCTTGATTTATTTGGTGGGCCCCCAGGGAGTCGAACCCTGCACCAACGGATTATGAGTCCGCTGCTCTAACCAGGCATGAGCTAGAGGCCCTTAGACGATTGTTCGCGCGGCATCAGGCGTCACTGTCGAGGAAGCTTCGCAGCTTTTCGGAACGGCTCGGGTGGCGCAGTTTTCGCAATGCTTTGGCTTCGATCTGGCGAATGCGCTCGCGAGTGACGTCGAATTGCTTGCCGACTTCTTCAAGCGTGTGGTCGGTGTTCATTTCGATACCGAAACGCATCCGCAATACTTTGGCTTCGCGCGGGGTGAGCGAGTCGAGCACTTCAGAAGTGGCGTCGCGTAGCCCTGCATAAGTGGCCGCTTCCGCCGGGGCGAGCGTCGCGGTGTCCTCGATAAAATCACCAAGGTGGGAGTCATCGTCGTCGCCGATGGGAGTTTCCATCGAGATCGGCTCCTTGGAGATTTTCATGATCTTGCGGATTTTTTCCTCTGGCATTTCCATGCGCTCGGCCAGCGTAGCCGGGTCAGGCTCCTGGCCGGTTTCCTGGAGGATTTGCCGATTGATGCGATTCATCTTGTTGATGGTTTCGATCATGTGTACCGGGATGCGGATGGTGCGCGCCTGGTCGGCAATGGAGCGGGTGATGGCTTGGCGTATCCACCAGGTGGCGTAGGTGGAAAACTTGTAGCCACGACGGTATTCAAATTTATCCACGGCTTTCATCAGGCCAATGTTGCCTTCCTGGATGAGGTCGAGGAATTGCAGGCCGCGATTGGTGTATTTCTTGGCAATGGAGATGACGAGCCGCAGGTTGGCTTCGGTCATTTCGCGCTTGGCGCGGCGCATTTTGGCTTCGCCCGTGGACATCTGGCGGTTGATGTCCTTGAGTTCCTTGAGCGGGATGCCCACTTTCTCCTGCATTTCGATCAGTTTTTGCTGTTCTTCGAAAATGGCGGGATGGATGCGGCTGAGAGCCAGGGAGTAGGGCTTGCTCAGGGCAATTTCGCGCGGCAGCCATTCGAGGTCGGTTTCGTGGCCGGGGAAGGATTTGATGAAGTGCTGGCGCGGCATGCGGGCACGCTCGACGCATAGGTTGAGGATATGCCGCTCGTGGGCGCGCACACGGTCGACCATCTGGCGAACGGAGTCGCACAGGCGTTCGATGGACTTGGCAGTGAAACGGATGCTGAGCAGTTCGTCGGAAATAGCTTGCTGGTGTTTAAGGTAGGTTTTGCTTTGCGAGCCGCTCTTGGCGAGCACCCGCATCATTTTCTTGTAGTAGTCGCGGATGACCTCGAAGCGCGCGAGGGCGTCCATCTTGAGCTGGGCGAGGGATGCGGCGGTGGCGGCAGCTTCGCCGTCTTCATCGGTTTCGGCGTCCCCATTTTCCTCTTCGCTTTCTTCTTCGCCGCTTCCGCTCGCGTTTTCACCGCTTTTTGCGCTGGCAAGGACTTCTTCTGCTGCCTCTCCAGAGGCAACGGTTTGTCCTGCCGCTGCTTCTTCTGCTTCTTCTTCCTCTACTTCTACTTCCGCTTCCACTTCCGCTTCCGCTTCCGCAATGGCAGCGGGGTCGATGACCGCATCAATGATTTCGTCGACCCGCATTTCGTCGCGCGCGACTTTGTCGGCGGTCTCCAGCATCTCGGCAATGGTGGTCGGGCAGGCGGAAATGGCCTGCACCATGTGCTTCAAGCCTTCTTCGATACGTTTGGCGATTTCGATCTCGCCTTCGCGGGTAAGGAGTTCGACCGTGCCCATTTCGCGCATGTACATGCGGACAGGGTCGGTCGTGCGCCCGAATTCGGAATCGACCGTGGAAAGCGCCTGTTCGGCCTCTTCTTCGGCAACGTCTTCATCGACCGGGTTGGCGACGCCGTCGGTCATGAGCAGGTCGTCCGTCGCGGGCGCAGCATCATAGACCTGGATGCCCAGGCTATTGAAGGTGGTGATGATGTCTTCGATCCGTTCGGCGTCGGCAACGTCGTCAGGCAGGTGGTCGCTGATTTCGGCGTAGGTGAGGTAGCCGCGCTCCTTGCCGAGCGTAATCAAGCTCTTGAGTTGTGTGCGGCGGGCTTCGGCGTCGATCTGTGCTGCTTCGGGGCTTTGTACGGCTCGGAGGTTTTTTTCCCTGGTTTTGGCATCCTTTGTTCTGGCACTGCGCTCCCGGGGAGAACTGGTTTTGCGGGCATCCTTGGCTTTTTCGCGGGCCATGACACTCCTCGATAGGAAAGACGTGAAATATATTATTCTACAACGAGTCAAGGGGTTTTGTAAAGATCTGGGGGTGTGCTTTTTTCTCTTTCAGGAGATCGGTGAGGCGGCGCTGCTCGATGGGCGAGAGCGTACCTGTGTGCATCCGCTCCTTGAGATCGGCGATTTCCCTGGCAATCAGGTCGGCCTGAAGTTTGCGTAGAGTGTCTTCAAACAGAGGCTCGACAGCAGAGGGGTCGAATTCGGTCTCGATCAGGCTGGTGGCGATCCGGTGCAGCGTTTCGCCGTGGGGGGTGTCGCGGAAGCGTTCGCTCAGTGCCCCAAAGCCGGTGATGGCTTCGCCCAGTTCGACGAGGTCGATGATCGCGATCAGTGCACGCCCTTCGTCGGTATTGTCCGGGATCAGGTTGATCGGCAGCCTCGCGGTCAGTGCCGGGTACTGGAGGACGAGCCGCAGCAAGGTAGAGATGGCCGAGGGCGGCGGGCGGCGCACAGGAGAGGTTTGCCGTGAACCGTAGCCGGTGTTTGCTGCGTTGGTGGCAGGACTAGCGTCCTGGCGCCGTGTGGGCAGGATGCCGAGAGCCTGCTCGGTTTCGCTCTGGGTCAGGCGGCTTGTGCCGGCAATGGTTTTAATCAATTGCAGGCGCAGGACTACGGCTGCTTCCGGGATGCGGGCGATGAGCGGTTTGGCCTCGAAAACCAGGCGGGCGCGGCCTTCGGCGCTCGCGGTGTCGCAACGTTGCCTGAGGGTGTCGAACAGGAAGGAGGCGAGCGGGGTGGCGTTTGCGGCAGCCTGACGCATGGCATCCACCCCCTTTTCGCGGATGAAGGTGTCGGGGTCGTGTTCGGGTGGTAGGAACAGGAAGGCAAGGGTGACATCGTCGCGCAGCGCGCCCAGCGCGTTTTCAAGCGCCCGCCAGGCGGCGAGCCGTCCGGCTTCATCACCGTCGAAACAGAACACGACGCGGTTGGTCTGGCGCAGCAGGGTTTGGATGTGATGCGGGGTGGTCGCGGTTCCGAGGGTGGCAACTGCGTTTTCCAGGCCGAACTGAGCCAGCGCGACGACGTCCATGTAGCCTTCGACCACAAGGGCGAAACCGTCGGCGCGAATCGCTTTCTGCGCGAGAAAAAAGCCGTAAAGCTCGCGGCCTTTCTCGAAGAGGGGAGTTTCAGGCGAGTTCAGGTATTTGGGTTCGCCGCTGTCGAGTATCCGGCCGCCGAAGGCGATGACGCGCCCACGGCGGTCGTGGATCGGGAAGATGATCCGGTTGCGGAAGCGGTCGTAGCGCCGCCCTTGGTCGTTGTCGATGACCAGCCCAGCCGTGTTCAGGAGTTTGTCTCGGTAATCGGAAAAAACCTGTTGCAGCGATGTTTGCGCGTCGGGGGCGAAACCGATACCGAAGCGCGCGGCAATTTCTGGTGAGAGGCCGCGTTTGTGCAGGTAGGCCTTGGCAGTGGGCGAGCGGGCAAGCGTATCGCGGTAGAACTTCGCGGCAGTGGCCATGATTTCGACGAGGCGATCCAGACTGTCGTCCGATTGTCTGGTGTTGCGTCCATCATCGGGAACCTGTATCCCGGCCTCCCGCGCGAGTTCCCGGATGGCCTCTACGTAGGTCAGCCCGTTGTACTGCATGAGAAAACCGATGGCGCTGCCGTGTGCGCCGCAGCCGAAGCAGTGATAGAACTGCTTGCTTGGGCTAACCGAAAAGGAGGCGGATTTTTCCGAGTGGAAGGGGCAGCAGGCGAAGTAATTGACCCCGCCTTTTTTGAGCGGCAGATAGCGTTCGATGACGTCGACGATATCGACGCGGGCGAGCAAATCCTGGATGAAGGATTGTGGAATCATCGGTCGCCAAAAGCATCGCGCCGGGGAGTCCTCAATGGATTCTCACCCGGCGGTATCCAGTTGCGGGCGGCAAACGCCGCCTGAAGTTGGAAAAAACAGGTTCAGTACAGCTTGGGCGGCAGCATCTGGCTGCGTAGGCGCTTGTGGTTGCGCTTGACTGCGGCGGCAAGCTTGCGCTTGCGCTCGGCGGTCGGTTTTTCGTAGAACTCGCGCGCGCGCAGTTCGGTGAGTACGCCTGTTTTTTCAATGGTGCGCTTGAAGCGGCGGATGGCAACTTCAAACGGCTCGTTTTCTTTGACGCGGATACCCGGCATTGCTTGTTTCCTCGGGTTGCTTGAGGGTAAAAGATCGAATATAGGCGAATCTGGGACGGATAGCAAGGCTTCGTATGAGAAATGGCGCTTTGGCGAGTAAAATTCGATCCCTTGGGTGTGTGAAGGGTAACGGGGACGCAGGTCATGAGAGTGTTAGGGATCGAAACTTCATGCGATGAGACCGGGGTTGCCGTCTTCGATAGCCGGTGCGGCGTACTCGCGCAGGCGCTGCATACGCAGGTCGATCTCCACGCGGTGTATGGCGGCGTTGTTCCCGAGCTGGCTTCGCGCGACCATATCCGCTTGTTGCCAGTCCTCATCCGCCAGACTCTGCGCGAAACCGGGTTGGATGTGGCCGATCTCGATGCGGTTGCGTATACCGCCGGACCGGGATTGGCTGGCGCGCTGCTTGTCGGGGCAAGCGTGGCCGAGGCGATGGCGATGTCTGCCGGAATTCCGGCTTTGCCTATCCATCATCTCGAAGGGCATCTCCTTTCGCCGCTGCTCTCCGATGACCCTCCGGCGTTTCCATTCGTCGCGCTCCTGGTGTCGGGCGGGCATACCCAGTTAATGCGGGTTGCCGATGTGGGCGATTACGAATTGCTTGGGGAGACGCTCGATGATGCTGCCGGAGAAGCGTTCGACAAGACGGCAAAGATTCTCGGCCTCGGCTATCCGGGCGGGCCGCAACTGGCCGCGCTCGCTTCGCGCGGCGAGGCAGGGCGGTTCAAACTGCCGCGCCCGATGCTGCGCTCCGGCGATTTCGATTTCAGTTTCAGCGGCCTGAAAACGGCAGTGCTCAATGTGGTGTCGTCGCCGGATTGGCGTCCGGAATACCAAGCCAATCTGGCGGCCGATTTTCAGCAGGCCGTGGTTGATGTGCTGACGGCTAAGACGATGGCCGCGCTGGAACACACGGGAATGCGCGCCCTGGTGGTGGCCGGGGGCGTAGGGGCTAACCGCGCTTTGCGTGCCGGACTCGATGCCGCTGTCGCCAGGATCGGCGCGCGCGTACATTACCCGGCCCCGGAGCTATGTACCGATAACGGCGTGATGATCGCGTTTGCAGGGGCGCAACGGTTGGTGCGCGGGGAACTTCCGCCTGCCGATTTGGCGATTCGGGTGCGTCCGCGCTGGCCTCTGGCTGAACTTATTCGTCCGGCAGACTAGGTTTTTCCTCTCCCGCAAGCGGGGGAGGGAAGGCACTGGAATAAATCAGCGTTTCTCTAAACGTGCGTTCATTGGCTTGGTTGGGAATTTTCCTGTCTCTGCTTGCCGCCATCCTCACCCTCACGCACGGGTACAGGCGATGAGCCGGTTTTTACGACCACAGGATCGGCCCAACTGCCCGTGATCCTGTAATCGTAGGAAAACAGCCTCTCAACCGGGCTGCCAAGCGCCTTCTGCGTTATGAAAGCCACCGCGCCTGCAATCGGATTGACGATGGCCGCTGCGCCGATGGCAACCGTACTGGACAGAGCCGGGCGCACTGTCACCTGCAATTCCTGGGTCTCGGCAGTAATATCGGTCTGCCCTCTCATCCGCACCCGCGCTGCCGGGCCAACGATTTCGATGCCATCGCTACGCATCATGCCCCCGGAAACTGTGGTCTTGCCCTCGATACGGTCGAAAACGAACCCTTCGGAAAACACATCACGAAAATCCAGCGTTAGCCGACGTGGCAATGCCTGCAAGCTGAGAACGCCAAGCAAGCGCCCGACGCCAGGTTCGAGACGATTAAAACGGCCGTTCCTGGCATCAAGTTCGATCTGCCCGGAAAGCGTTGGGTAGTCGATACGGGTCGGCGAGCTGTCCCAATCGAGTTTCCCGGCGAGCCTCGCTTGCCCGCCCTGCACGATGTCGCTGTACCCCAATGCTGTGGCGAAGCGGCCAACATCGGTGACATCCAGGGTGAAATCGAGCGTACTGTGCTGTGCGCCGGGTTGCCAGAGGCCGTTTCCGGAAAACTGTGCATCGGAATGACGGATGGAAAAGTTATCGAGCTGCCATGCGCCTTTCTGGTTGGTGGCCCGTACTTCGAGCCGCCCCAGTTCGCGCGCGCCAACGGCGAACTCTTCCGCCCGCACATCAAGTCCCGGCAACCCGCGAGGAGGGGGCGCGCTGGATGAACCGTTCCTCTGATGAGCGCCGCTGTCTTCGTCCCCCGACAGAGCCAACCGGCTCAGGCGCGCCGACAGCACGCCATCCCCCTCGCGCCTCCAGGAGATGACACCCTGCGCCTCTTTGCTGTCTAGATGCGCCGTCCAACTTTCGGCATTGTTTGCCGCGCGCAGGTGCAACGCATTGAAGGTATATCCAAAAGCGCGTACTTGCTGGGCATCGAGCATGACGCTCGTCAGTAGTGGCGGTGCCCCATCGCCCCGGCCACTGTCCTCGCTCTCGGTATCACCCTCACTCTCGCCCGTGGTCAGGGACCATTGCCAAGCATCCATATCCAGCGTATCGAGCAAGGCTGCAACATGTACCCCGCCATTGGAAGACGTCGGCGTTGGGCGGCGCAGTCCTACCCCGCCGCGTATTTCCCCGGCTGTATTGCGCTCAAGTACAGCTTCCAGCCCGACGATGCCCATTTTTACCGTAACCGACTGGGGTTTTCCCGCTCCTTGAGAAGCCGCCATGACCTCCAGTGGCCAGGCGTCATCGGCTTCCTTGGCGAAAGGCGCAGGCAAGCGTGAATGCAGCCCCTTGAGATCGGAGCGTACAGCGATTCTGCCGTTATTCTGGCTGAAAACCATCTCGGCACTCCACGGCGTATTTCCACCGATCCATCTCAGTATCGGCCAACCGAACGCCTCACGAGCCGCCGCCGCTTCCACTTGCCCGCGCGCGCTCAGTTCCAGCCCTCCCGCACCCGTCTTGCCCTTGATCGTACACTCCCCGCCAAGCAGGCGGCCACGGATGGAAAGCGTATTCAGCCCATCCCCGGTAAAGCCCAGGTTGCCCTCGGCGGCTTCCAGAGCAGGCCCGAAGGCGATTCCGTCCAAGCGGACGCGGTTGGCGGCAAAACGGTATTCCCCGCTGACTTCGGTTTTGTCGAGATCGTGCAGCGGCATCACCAGTTTGAGGCCGAGTTGACCGTTGCCCTCAGGCCGCAGTGGTTCCGTGAAATTATGCAAACGCGCGGCGAGCGGGCTTTCGGCGATGAAACGCAGAAAATCCGCGCTCGGCCCGTTCGCCGCCCCTTCTATGGTCATGACCCCTTCCTTGAAGTCAGGAATTTCGACCCTTATAGGCTCTACCCGGACGCCTAAAATATCTCCGCCACGGGACTCGATCAGGAGCCCCGGCCCCTTGAAGTGCAGTTCCCCATCGAGACGGTCGAGCGCTGGCCAGCCTTTGGCGTAATCAAGACGGCCATTGCTTGCCTGAACAACCACAGAGAACACCCCGTCTTTCCCGTCCCGAAACGGGAAACGGTCCAATGACCCTTTAAGTTTCACTTCCGCACCGGTTATGCTGGCGCGCGTAATCGCGCCCTTTATCCAGTTATGGACATTTTCTCCGGCAATAATGGGTATGTAGCGCCACACCGCCGCACCTTGGGCGCGGGTCAGCCTACCGGTAATATCTATTTCACCGGAGCCGCTTTCCGCTGGCCAATAGCTGCCCTTGGCCCGGCCTGCCGCATCATCGTTGGCAACCTCGATAGCATCGAGAGTCACTGCTAACTGCCCGCTCTTGCGGTTCCAGCCGCCCGAAGCGTCGAGGCTGGTGACCGGGACACGCGCCTGCTCGAACACCTTGGGGAAATCGACGTAACTGTCCCGGCTGGAAAACACGAATTCCCCCTCCCGGCTATTGCCTTTGATCCGTCCCGACATGTTTCCCATGCCCGGTATAATGCCGCGCGCCGTCAGGCCGATGCCTTCAAATTCCGTATTGATTTTCCAGTCCTGCAAAGCGCCGGATTCGCCCTCCCATTCGAACGAAAGCGCCCGCAAGCGCCCCTTTGGATTGAATTCGTCCAACAACGCGCGCGCATTTTCATATTTGTCGAGTGGCAGGCTTCTGGACAACTGGATGAACGTTGCCAGGTCTATCAAGGAAACCGAAAGCGCGCCCCCATCCAATATGCTGTCAGCGGTATTGTGCAATTCGAGCCTGACATCGATGGGTGCGCCCAGACTGACTTCCTTGGACTCCAGCCACAAACTGCGTGCACCGAACGCCACGCTTTTGGGCGTTTGACTCGCCAGCACTCGCCCGCTGAGGCGGTCAAACTGCAATGGAGCCAAACCGGGCGCCAATGTGGTTTCTATGCCTGTCAGGTCCAAATCCGCGCTCAGGCTGACTGTCCCCTCGCCATTGCTATCGAGCAGTAGGTTCACACGGCCACGCCCCTTGCAGGGAACCGGATAGTCCACCCACGCCGACCAGCCGCCGAGATCGGCGTTTTCGAGTCCGATGGAAAGTTGTCCGGCAAGCTTATCCAGCGTGGCGAAATCGTAGCGGCGCACATCGCCGCGTATATCAAACTTTGCCGCCAGTTCTTCGGGAGGGCGTGCCTGGAGTTCCAGGTGATGGCTGAAAAGACCCCGCTCAAAAGAAAATTGCACTTCGGCCAGGCGCAACGGTGGCGCGGCGCGCAAACCATCGTCCCAGACCAGGGTAGCGTCGCGCACCACGATCCGGGACTGATCGAACAACCAGGCAATGGGGTTGCCGCGCCCCATCGCATTCGGTTCCATGCGGATGCCCGCCACGGTGAAAACACCGTCCTTGTCACGCGCAAGACCAACTTCCGGTCCGATGATCTCCAACGCGCGGAAATAGGGCATCCAGCGTGGCAAGGACATCCATGACAGCGTCGCTTCGACCCGTTCCAGCCGCAGCGCCTCGCTTTCCCCGGAACGAATCGTCAATCCGCCCAAGCGCAAGCGGGGCCGCAATCCGGCCCAATCCGCTTCCAGGCGCTCGATACTCACCGGCGCGCCGACCGCGCCGGAAAGTTTTGCGGCAACCCACTCGCGGTTTTCTCCAAGCCAGGGGAACAGCCAGGCGCGCGCTACAACGTACAGGAGGCCGCACGCGACGCAGCCTGCCAGGGACAGCCACCCCAAGATGCGCGCCAGACGCCGCAAAACGGCAGACTGCCAGACAGAGCGCCACAAAATGAAATGTCGAACAGGGTGTTTTTGGGCAGACGTTTCGGCAAGAAATGGAAACCTGGTGTCCTCGGCGCTCATCTTTCAGCATCCAACAAATATCGCGCCCCTGGTTCGCAATACCGCAAACATGCGGCCGCGCGGACACACCGCTAATAGTAATTGTCTTTACCCACGGACAAAATACCGGACAAACACTTACACGCTTACCCTTACGATAAAGGTGGTATTTTAACAATAACGCAAGGACTTCCGATGCCGCCCGACCTCCCCGCGTCAGAGATCATCTGCCGCGCAACGCGCAAGTCGCGCTTTCTGCAACGCATGCTCGACAGCCGTCCCTGGCTGTCTGCTTGCTTGGCTGACGGCCTTGGACAAACTCTCGGCAGCGATGCCATGCGCGCCTTCATTGCCTGTCGAGGCAGTGACGAGGCGCAACTGCGCCCAACCCTGCGCCAGTTGCGGACTTGGGTGCTGTGCCATCTGGCCGTGCGCGACCTTGAAGGCATGGCCAATTTGGCCGAAGTCACCGAAACCATGACTGAACTGGCCGAAGTCGCCGTCCGCCATGCCCACGACACGCTGCGCGCCCCGCTCCTGGCGCGATACGGCGCGCCCCGCTCACCTTCCGGCGAAGAACAAGAACTGCTCATCATCGGCATGGGCAAGCTCGGAGGCCGGGAACTCAACGTCAGTTCCGACATCGACCTCATCTTCCTCTATCCAGAGGATGGCAGCACCACAGGGCCGAAAGTTATCGACAACTTTGAATTTTTCGAGCGCCTCGGCAAACAGATTATTGGCGCATTGGCCGAAATCACCGAGCACGGGCAGGTGTTCCGCGTCGACATGCGCCTTCGCCCCAACGGCGAATCCGGGCCACTGGTGGCAAATTTCGACATGCTGGAAAACTACTTCGTCACCCAGGGCCGGGAGTGGGAACGCTATGCCTGGATCAAGGCACGGGTCATCGTCGGCAAGCGCGCGGAAGAACTGCAAACCATTTCACGCCCCTTCGTCTTCCGCAAATACCTCGATTTCGGCGCCATCAGCGCCATGCGCGCCCTCCACGCCCAGATACGGCGCGAAGTCGCGCGGCTTGAGCGTGCCCACAACATCAAGCTCGGCCCCGGCGGCATCCGCGAAATCGAATTCATTGCCCAGGTATTTCAGCTCATCCGGGGTGGCCGCGACCAAACCCTTCAAATACGTCCTACCCTCCAGGCGCTCGACCGCCTCGCTGCGCGCGGCATCCTCCAGCCCGGCGCAGCCGAAGAACTCGGCTGCGCCTACATCTTCCTGCGTCGGCTCGAACACCGGCTGCAATACCTCGACGACGCTCAGACCCACGACCTACCGGAAAACGAGGCGGATCTTGCCCTCATTGCCGAAACAATGGGTTTTGCCTCCCACGCCGAGTTCCTTGAAGAGTTGGAGAGCCACCGCGCCGCCGTCAGCCGCCACTTTGAAGCCATCTTCGGCGAACCGGACGCTCCGGACGACGATCCCCAACAACTTGCTGCCGTTTGGCAAAACGCTGCCGAAACCACCCAGGCCGCCGCCGCGCTGGCCAAACTTGGCTACAGCGCTCCGCAAACTACCGCCGCGCGGCTGGCCGCCTCGCGCACGGGGTCACGCTACAACCAGTTGCCGGACAATATCCGCAGCCGGTTCGATGCCCTCATCCCACGCATGATTTCCGCCGCCGCATCCACCCCTGAGCCGGACGGCACCCTGGCACGCTGCCTCGACCTGCTCGACAGCATCGCCCGGCGCGGCGCTTACCTCGCCCTGTTGCAACAATATCCCCAAGCCATGCGCCGCTTGGTCGACCTCATCGGCGCGTCGCGCTGGGCCGCGCAATATCTTGGCTATCACCCGATCCTGCTCGACGACCTGCTCGGCGCGCGCGACCTGACGGCCATGCCCGACTGGCAGCAATTCAGGCGCGGACTCGCCGCCGAACTGGACACCATCGAACCGGACACTGAACAGCAGATGGACTTGATGCGCGAGCGGCATCACACCCAAGTATTCCACCTGCTCCTCCAGGACATCGCCGGGTCGCTTACGGTCGAAAAACTTGCCGATCACCTCTCCATGCTGGCAGACATCATGGTTGGCCTCGCCATTCCTCTGTGCTGGCGAAAAATGAAAACACGCCACCGCGACGACCCCCAACTTGCCGTCATTGGCTACGGCAAACTCGGCGGCAAGGAATTGGGCTATGCCTCCGACCTCGACATCATCTTCCTCTACGACGACGAACACATTGATGCGGGCGACTTCTACGCCCGGCTGGCGCAGCGGGTCAGATCATGGCTGTCGAGCCGTTCCCCCGCCGGCATCCTGTTTGAAACCGACCTGCGGCTGCGCCCAAACGGCGAATCCGGCCTCGTTGCCTGCTCGCTCGCCACCTTCCAAAAATACCAGTTCGAGTCGGCCTGGGTCTGGGAACACCAAGCACTGACCCGCGCCCGCTTCGTTGCGGGCGACCCGGCGCTGGGCGAGAAATTCGAGCGCATCCGCGAAGACGTCCTGCGCCTGCCGCGCGACAGGCAGACCCTTCGCGGCGAAGTCATCGCCATGCGCGACAAGATGCGCGCCGCCCATGCGGGGAAAAGCCCGCTCTTCGACCTCAAACACGACCCCGGCGGCCTCGTTGACGTCGAATTTCTGATTCAATACCTGATACTCGGCTATGCCCACGAACACGCGGAACTCACAGGCAACCTCGGCAACATCGCGCTTCTTGGCATTGCCGCAGGACTCAAGCTGATTCCCGCCGATCTCGCCGCTGCCTGCGCCAATACCTATCGGGAACTGCGCCAGCGCCAGCACCGGCAGCGCCTCAACGAACTCCCCTCCCGCATCCCACAATCCGACACGGCAGCCCTGCGCGAGCCGGTACGGGCACTATGGCGGGAAGTATTTGGGGAGGCCGCCCCGGACTAAAGGCCGGGGCGGCTCAAAACCGTCAGACGATCAGTTTGATCCCTTGGGCCACAAGACCCACATTTTTCCCTGTTGGCGCATCTTTCCAGCCTGTTCGCCGGCCTCATCACCGAACCCCCAGAAAAAATCGGCTCGAACAGCGCCCTTGATCGCTCCGCCAGTATCCTGTGCCATGACCAAGCGATTGAGCGGCTTGTCCGACAGCGGCCATGTAGTAGAGAGAAATACCGGCGCGCCAAGCGGGACATAGGCCGGATCGACGGCAATGCTGCGCTCGGCGTAGAGCGGCACGCCCAGCGCCCCAACAGGCCCCCCTTCCCCGATGGGCATCTCGCGGAAAAAGACATAGCGCGGGTTGCTGTTGAGCAATTCATCGAGGCGCTGCGGATTGCGGCGCGTCCATTGGCGGATGCCTTCCATCGTGGCCTGATTGGCGGCAAGTTCCCCGCGATCGATGAGCCAACGCCCGATGGAACGGTAAGGATGGCCGTTATGCTCGGCGAAACCGACGCGCACCCGGCTACCATCGGGCAGTTCGACCTGTCCGGAACCCTGCACCTGGAGGAAGAACAAATCTACCGGATCAGCCGCCCACAACAGGACGCGGGCGGGCAGTCTGCCCTCGGCGCGGCGCTTTTCCAGTTCCGCACGCGTCCAGTAGGGAACGACCTTCTTGCCTGCCGACCACATGTCACTGGGCGGCGCAAGGATCGGCCACCGCGTTCCGGGCAGCGGCGTCCTGCTGCCATGGATCAGCGGTTCGTAATAGCCAGTAACAAGCCCCTGTACGCTGCCATTGCCCGCGACTGACTGCCGGGGCACAAAACGCTGTTCAAAGAACTGGCGCGCTTCCCGATCAGACAGCGTATCGGGCAGCACGGCGGCGGCGGCGCAGACCGCCACCCAAGCGGGCTTACGGCCAATGGCGCGACAGGACTCACGGAACGCCGACCAGGCCGCACCCAGGTCGTCGCTGTCCCAACCCGGCAAATCGTTCCAGTGCGCCTCGCGCCAGACGGAAGGAACATTGGCCGGGGTAGAGGGAGGCATGGACGAAGTAGACGGGCGTGGAGATGTACGCGCACTCGTCCCCGGAGAACCCGTTTCCGGTGGCAACTGCTGACAAGCGGCTGAAACGACGGCAACGGCGACAGATACGAAGGAAGCAAGTCGATGACGGGAGAGCAGGTTCATGGCGCAAAGAGGTAAACTGAATGGATGGATTCAATGCCCATTGTACCGGCATACCGGCGAATGCCGGGAACTCCGGACAGAGCGACAGGAAGACGGTGAAAGCACGAAGGTGAATGATGAGCGCAAAAGAACTTGAACACGCGTCGAGCGCAATCCCCGTCATTGATGACGGGGTAAGCGAGACAGTTGTATATGGAGCCGAAGGCTCCCCTGAACCGTATCGAGGAATCCCCTGCCTTCAGGCCGGGGTGACTCAAACGCTGCTCGCACGCGCAGAGCGTGTGCTGGCGCGGCTGGAAGCAGTATTGCCCGGCCCGTCCTCCCCCCCGGACTGGAATGCTGCCCATGCTTTCCTGTGGCGCCGCCATCATGGCCGTGCGCTCTTGCAGCCGGTCACCACGCCTTCCGTCGTCCGCCTGCGGGATTTGCGGAACATCGACGAGCAAAAAGAGCGCATCGAACGTAACACGCGGCAATTTCTCGCCGGGCGGCACGCCAACAACGTTTTACTGACCGGCGCGCGCGGCTCAGGTAAATCCTCGCTCGTCAAGGCGCTGCTCGATGGGTACGCCGACAAGGGGTTGCGGGTGATTGAAGTCGACAAAACCGATCTTGCCGACCTGCCGGAAATCATGGAACTGGTGGCTGCCCGGCCCGAACGGTTCATCGTCTTTTGCGATGACCTTTCCTTCGAGGAAGGCGAAGCCGCCTACAAGGCACTCAAGAGCGCGCTGGACGGCTCGGTTTCCGGGCTGGCCGACAACGTGCTGATCTACGCCACATCCAACCGCCGCCACCTGATGCCGGAATACCACGACGAAAACAGGCCGACGCACCACCCCGACGGCGAAATACATCCTGCCGAAGCTATGGAAGAAAAAATTTCGCTCTCAGACCGTTTTGGGCTGTGGCTGTCTTTCTACCCGTTCGAGCAGGATGAGTACCTTGAAATTGCCACTCATTGGCTGAAGGTTTTCGGCGTACCGAAAGAGCGCCTCCGGGAAGCGCGCCAGGAGGCGCTGCAATGGGCGCTGCTGCGCGGCTCGCGCTCGGGACGGGTAGCCTGGCAATTTGCGCGTGATTTCGCGGGGCGGGAAGGCTGAAAACTAATCCAGCATGTACTGTGGCTGGGTCAGGCTTTCCGCTGGGTCGATGAAAGAAACCAAGCAAATGAGCTTTACTCTTCACATTCCGGACTTTTGCGCCCGCCTATTTTTCCTTCGGTTCCAGCCAGCAGACGGCGGATATTGGCGGCATGACGCCAGATAAGGATTGCGCTGATGGTTAGAATGACAAGCGTGATTGCCGTGCTGCCGGAGACGAAATAGGCAACGATCGGCGCGACGAGCGCCGCCGCGAGTGCGGCGGCAGACGAATAACGGCTGACCAGGGCGATCAACAGCCAGACACCGAGGCAGGTAAGCGCAACGCGCAGATCGAGCCCCACTATTACGCCGAGCGCGGTGGCAACTCCTTTGCCGCCCTTGAAGCGCAGGAAGACGCTGAATACATGGCCGATGAAGGCCGCTAGCCCCGCGAGCGCAGCGGTAGCGGTATCGAAGCCGAGCGCCTGTGCGGCCCATACCACCAGCCAGCCTTTCATGCAGTCTCCCAGCAGTGTCAGTGCAGCGGCGGCCTTGCTGCCGCTACGTAGCACGTTGGTGGCTCCGGGGTTTCCGGAACCGTAACTGCGCGGATCGTTAAGCCCGAATACGCGGCTCGAAACAATGGCGAAAGGAATAGAGCCAACGATATAGGCTCCAATGTGCAATAGCGCGTAGGGGATAAAGGCCATTGTTTCTCCGTAGGTTGCGCGCGCTGGGGCGTGGACGGTTAGAATCGTAACAATTTACTGGTTTATTGGTAACTGCAATGAATTTCATCTTTATCGAGGGGTTGCGTGTCGATGCTTGGGTCGGGATATATGCCCGTGAACGCGTCGCTGTTCAGACTGTTGAATTTGATCTGAACTTTGGTATTCCGGAGGCTGCAACCATTCATGATGATATTACCGGCAGCATTGATTATGCGAAAGTGATTGGTGTCATCCGTGCAGAGCTTGCGGAACGACATTTCAATCTGATTGAGACTCTGGGGGAATTTGTCGCCGATCTGTTATGTGCGCGGTTTTCCGTGCCTTGGGTCAAAGTATGGGTCTCAAAGCCAGGGGTGGTGAAAGAGGCGCGCCGGGTTGGCGCATATATACAACGTGGCGAACAGGACACCATTGCTGCTGTAATGCCCAACTGATAGCGGGCTGGAGAGGCAGCCATGATAGGCAGATCAATATACGGACTGAAGGTTGGTATGAGAGACAAAAAACCCGGACGAACCGGGTTTTTTAATTGTGAAAGCGTACTTCCATGCTACCCCGCTATGAATAGCGAGGATTGTACTCGCTACGTACTCAGACAGCGAGTTTATCCAGCGTACCGCCATTGGCGAGGTAATCAATCACCCAGCCCGGTTTGCGTCCGTGTCCCGTCCAGCCTTGAGCAGGATTGACCGGATTGCGGTATTTGATCGCAGTGCCGGTGCGAGAGACCGTCGGGATTTCGTCTGAGCCGCCCGCGACAGTAAGCAGTTCGTTGAGGGATAAACCTTGATCAGCAGCCAGTTTTTGCACGCGCTTAATCAGGCGCTGGGTGGCGGAACCGCGCCGACGGATTTCCGCTTCGATTTGAGCCCGCAAAGTGCGAAGTTCAGGTAGGGGCATGGTTTCGAGGTCGATCATTCTGTGCTCTCCATGAGTTCTAAGATTCATGTTACATGCGGGAAAACGTCACGGCAATGACGTTACAGACACACAATAAACATCGTGTCCCAAACTACGGACACAATGACACCAACAAAAAGTGGCGCAGGGGGAATATTCTGCCAGTGTTGATTTGCAAAAGCAAAGCTTTTTTCAAACTTTTTACTATGTAATCCATCGTCTGAGATTATTCAGGCATCTGTAGGCAAAGAAAAGATGTCTCGTAACATTGGCTTGCGTGTCAAAATTCCCATTCTGTTTTCGTGGTTTTTGTGTTCATAGAGGATGCTCGAACAGACCAATTTGATGTTGGGAGGAAAAAACAGGAAATGGAAGCATGCGGTTTTTTGCTTTATATCAATTCTGTTGACTGCGTGGATGATGGTGTTTGTGCAGTTGCTTGAGCCGTTCGCGGGCAATATGGGTATAGACTTGAGTGGTCGAAATATCGGCGTGGCCGAGCAGCATTTGTACAACACGCAAATCAGCGCCGTGATTGAGCAGATGAGTCGCGAATGCGTGGCGCAGGGTGTGGGGGGAAATCAATCGTGTGGCAATACCGGCGGAAATGGCGTGCTGTTTGATGATGGCCCAGAATCTTTGCCGGGTCATTGCGCTTCCCAGGCGGGAGACAAACAATTCGTCGCAAACGCGCCCGTTCAGCAATTGCGCTCGTGCGATGGAGAGGTAGCGCCGTACCCAGTCGGCGGCGATTTCGCCCAGCGGCACGAGGCGTTCCTTGCTGCCTTTTCCGAGGACGCGCACGGCGCCATCGAGAGTATCAAGCGCGAAAATCTTGAGCCCGGTCAGTTCCGAGACGCGCAGCCCGCTGGCGTACATGACTTCGATCATGCAGCGGTCGCGCAGCCCGAGCGCGGTGTTGGTGTCGGGTGCGGCCAGGAGGGCTTCCACTTGGGCTTCAGAGAGAGTGCGCGGGAATCGGGTCGTGGGCAGGGGCGGGTCGAGTTTCAGCGTCGGGTCTTCGGTGATGCGCCCGTTGAGCAGCAGGTATCGGTAATAGCGCCGCCAGGCAGCGAGTAGCCGCCGCTGGCTTGCCGGTTTGGCGCGGCGGCTGAATTCGGCGAGCCAGGCGGACAGGTCTTCATGGCTGGCCGCGTCGATGTTCCTGCCGCGCGTATCAAGGAGCCAGCGCCCGAAAAGCGTGAGGTCGCTGCGATAGCCCGCCAGGGTGTTGCGCGCCAGCCCGTGTTCGAGCCACATCGCGTCGCAGAAGGCATCGAGTTCGCCCGCAAGCGCGGCGGGCAATTCAGGCGCGGAGCCGGAGTCAGCCCGTGATGCGCGAGGGGCCATTGCGTTAGCGGCGTATTTCGCCGTTACCGAAGACGATCCATTTCTGGCTGGTCAAGCCTTCGAGGCCGACGGGGCCGCGTGCGTGGATTTTGTCGGTAGAGATGCCGATTTCCGCGCCCAGGCCGTACTCAAAACCGTCAGAGAAGCGGGTGGAGGCGTTGATTATGACCGAGGAGGAATCCACTTCGCGTAAGAAACGCATGGCATGTGTATAGTTTTCGGTGACGATGGCCTCCGTATGCTTGGAACTCCAGGCGTTGATGTGGCAAATGGCCTCGTCAAGCCCAGCGACGAGCTTGACCGCGATGATTGGGGCCAGATATTCCTCGCTCCAGTCTTCTTCGCGCGCGGTAATGAGCTTTGCGCCGGGAATGTCCGCTTGCCGCAGCAGGGTGAGCGACGCTTCGCAACAGCGCATTTCCACGCCTTTGGCGGCCAGCGCAGCAGCGATTTCCGGCAGCGCAGACGCTGCCACCTTGCGCGAAACCAGGAGCGTTTCAGCGGTGTTGCAGACACCGTAGCGTTGCGTTTTGGCGTTTTCGACGATGGGCACGATCTTCACTGGGTCGGCATCATCGTCGATATATACATGACAGTTGCCATCGAGGTGCTTGATGACCGGTACGCGCGCTTCAGCCGAGATGCGCGCGATCAGCCCCTTGCCGCCGCGCGGGACGATCACGTCGACGTACTCCGGCATCGTGATGAGCGCGCCGACCGCCGCCCGGTCGGTCGTATCGACGACCTGCACGGACGTGGTGGGCAGTCCGGCGGCGGCCAGCCCGGCCTGGACGCAGGCGGCGATGGCACGGTTGGATTCGATGGCTTCGCTGCCTCCGCGCAGAATCGCGGCATTGCCTGATTTCAGGCAGAGCGCGGCGGCGTCTGCGGTCACATTGGGGCGCGATTCATAGATGATGCCGATCACGCCGAGCGGTACGCGCATCTTGCCGACCTGGATGCCGGAAGGGCGGCGGCGGACATCGGTGATTTCTCCCACCGGGTCGGGGAGCGAAGCCACTTGCTCGAGTCCGGCTGCCATGGCTTCAATGCCTTTTTCATTGAGGGTCAAGCGGTCGAGCATGGCCGACTCCAGCCCGGCCTGTCGCGCCAGGGCAAGGTCTTTGGCGTTGGCGGTGATGAGCGTGTCGCGTTGGCGGCGGATTTCTTCCGCCGTGGCAATGAGCGCCGCGTTCTTGGCCTCGGTGGAGGCTGCCGCGAGCACGCGCGATGCTTCGCGCGCCTGACGGCCCAAGGTGTGCATGACGTGTTGGATGTCCATCTGGATGAAATTCCAGGAAAGAAAAACAGAATTAAAGCACTGAACGCCGAAATCGTGTTTGCCGTCTTTAACGACGGCACAGGCGAAGGGCCAGGAGCAGGAATTCGTCCCAGATTTCACCACGAACGAGCCCCTTGACCATGCGGTCGATGCGGGCGGCGTGGAGCAGGGCGGTTTGCAGGGAGGACCGGGTTAGCCGAGCCAGGGCGGCGCGGATGGTTTGTTGCCGGGCGGAGTCGAAGATGCGTTCGGCCTTGAGAAGCGCGGGCAGCGGTTGCCCCATGTCGGCTCCGCCACGCAGCAGGGCGAGGGTGCGGATTTCGTTGGCCAGCGCCCACAGTACCAGCGGCGCGGGCGCGCCTTCGCCGCGCAGTCCATCGAGCAAACGCGCGCAACGGGCCGCGTCGCCCGTGAGTAAGGCCTGCCGCAGCATGTCGATGTCGTAGCGGGCTACGTTGAGCACTGCCGCTTCGACCTGGGATGCTGTCAATTCGCCTTCGCCGTACAAAAGCCCGAGTTTGAGGATTTCCTGGTGCGCGGCGAGCAGGTTGCCTTCGACGTGGTTCGCGATGAATTCCAGCGCTCCGGCGGGTACGGATTGGCGTTGCGCGGCCAGACGCGCGGTGATCCACGCGGGCAAACGCTCGCGTGATGGAGTCTCGAATTCAACGGTTATTCCGGCTTCTGCAATGGACTTGAACCAGGTGGCCTTCTTCGTTTGCCAGTCGAGTGCGGGCAGGGTAATCAAGGTCACGGTTCCAGAGGGCAGCGCGGCGGCGTAACGCTGGAGCATGTCGCCGCCATCCCGGCCAGGTTTGGCGGTGGGTATGCGTAGGTCGATGAGTTTCGAGCCGCCGAAGAGCGACAGGTTGCCAGCGGCCAGCGTCAGCGCGTCCCACCGGAAATTTTTATCCACGACCAGGGTTTCGCGCTCGTCGATTCCCTGACGGCGGGCGGCAGCGCGTAGTGCGTCCGCCGCTTCCAGAGTTAACAGTTCGTCGCCGTGCAGTACCCACAGAGGGGCAAGGGGCTTTTCAAGCTCGCGGGCGAGATCGTTGGGGCGCAGGTTCACGGACGCTGCCAGGCAGCCAGCCGCCGCATGAGCTGGCGTACGAGGTCGCCTTCCATGTCATTGTAGAGCAGGGCTTCCTCTTGTTCCTTGCCGAGGACGAGTTCGTCGCTGAAGGTGTATTCGCGCCGCGCGGAAAGCGTAGAGGGCGGGATCAGTTCTTTGCCGTCGCGCTCAGTGAGGCGAAAGCGGATGGTCTGGATGAGTTCGTATTCGCGCACCTTGCCGGTGGCGGTGAGGCTCAGGATTTCGCGCGAGCGTTCGTTGGTCAGTATCTGGAGTTTTGTTTCAGCGCGGGAGGCGTCTTCTTCGACCGTGGTCGAGCCGCTCAACGCAATCTGGCGACGCAGGGCGACTCCTAGCGATGTGTTTTTGCCCGCGCTGACATGAACGGTGGAAAAGGCCAATGCCTGCGGGCCACGCAGGTGGAAGCCGCAACCGGCAAGCGCAATGATGCCGAAGGCGAGGAAAATGATCTGCGCGTGGTGGGCGAAACGGGAGAATGAAGAAGACATATTATTAAACCACAATGTTAACTAGCCGTCCGGGCACGACCACCACTTTTTTGGCGGGCTTGCCGTCCATGAACCTTTGCGCGGCCTCGGTGGCAAGCGCGGCGGTTTCGATGGTGTTTCTTTCGGCGTCGGCTCCGACCCGGAGGCTGCCGCGTAGTTTGCCATTGATCTGGAGCATGAGTTCAATTTCGTCCTGCGCGAGCGCGTCGGATTGGGGTTCGGGCCAGGGCGCGGCGAGGATGTCGTCGCCAAAACCGCATTCCCGCCACAGGGCATGGGCGATGTGCGGCGTGACCGGCGAGAGCAGGCGCAGCAGGATGGAAAAACCCTCGAAGGCGACCGCGCTGGCCGAGTCGTCCCCTTGCGGCAGTTTTTCGAGCGCGTTGAGGATTTTCATCGCGCCCGAGACGACAGTATTGAATTGATGCTTGCCGAAATCGTGGCTGACCTGTTTGAGATGGGTGTGAATCTCTCTCCGGGCGTCGGCGAGCGCCGAGGGTAATCCGGAAGGGATGCCGGGCTTTTGGCTGTGTCCGGTTTTGAGGCCGTGGCCGAATGCCCAGATGCGGCGCAGGAAGCGTGCCGCGCCTTCCACACCGGAATCCGACCATTCGAGTTGTTGGTCGGGCGGCGCGGCGAACATGGTGAAGAGGCGCACCGTGTCCGCGCCGTATTGCTCGATCATCGTCAGTGGGTCGACGCCGTTGTTCTTCGACTTCGACATTTTTTCGATGCCGCCGATGATCACCGGCAAGCCGTCGGCCTTGAGCGTCGCAGATATGGGGCGGCCACGCTCGTCGGTGGTCACGGAGACGTCCGACGGGTTGATCCATTGTTTCTTGCCGTTTTCATTCTCGCGGTAATAGGTGGCAGCCACGACCATGCCCTGCGTGAGCAGGCGGGTGAAGGGTTCCGAGAGATTGATGAGGCCGCAATCGCGCATCGCGCGCGTGAAGAAGCGCGAATAGAGCAGGTGAAGGATGGCGTGCTCGATGCCGCCAATGTACTGATCGACGGGCGCCCAGTAGCCCGCGCGCGAGTCGATCATCGCGTCCGGGTTGTCGCTCGATGCGTAGCGCAGGAAATACCATGAGGACTCGACGAAGGTATCCATCGTGTCGGTTTCGCGCCGCGCCGGTTTTCCGCATCGGGGGCAGGCGCATGCGTAAAACGACGGCATTTTGGACAGTGGCGATCCGCGCCCGGTGATCTCGACATCTTCGGGCAGGACGACCGGGAGTTGCTCGTCGGGCACAGGTACATCGCCGCAATCATCGCAGCGGATCATCGGAATCGGGCAGCCCCAGTAACGCTGGCGCGAAATGCCCCAGTCCCGTAGCCGGTATTGCACCCGTTTTTGCCCTAAGCCCTTGGCGGCAAGGTCTGCGGCGATGGCATCGACTGCGCCCTGAAAATCCAGACCGTCATATTTTCCAGAGTTCGCCAAACGGCCGTGCTCGGCGTAGGCGTCGGCCCATTGCCCGGCAAGCTCGTCGTAAGCGCCGCAGGTGGAGCGGATGACCATCTTGATCGGCAGCCCGTACTGGCGGGCGAAGGCGAAATCGCGCTCGTCGTGCGCGGGCACGGCCATGACTGCGCCTTCGCCGTAGCCCATCAATACGTAGTTGGCGACCCATACCGGCAGGGTTTCGCCCGTGAGCGGATGGAGAACGCGTAGCCCCGTATCCATGCCTTTCTTTTCTATCGTTGCCAGCGTGGCTTCAGCGATGCCGCCCTGCCTGCACTCCTCGATGAAGGTGGCCAGTTCCGGATTGCTTGCGGCAGCGCGTAAAGCGAGCGCGTGTTCGGCGGCTACGGCAACGTAAGTGGCACCCATCAAGGTGTCGGCGCGTGTGGTGAAGACCTTGAGTACGCCCGCCTCGCCGATGCTTGCCGTGTCGTAGGGAAAATGCGCTTCGACTCCCTCGGAGCGGCCAATCCAGTTTTTCTGCATCAGTTTGACCTGTTCCGGCCAGTCGGGCAGCGTATCGAGTGCCGCGAGCAGTTCGTCGGCGTAGGCGGTAATCCGCATGTAGTACATGGGAATCTCGCGCTTTTCGATCAGCGCGCCCGAACGCCAGCCCCGGCCATCAATGACCTGCTCGTTGGCAAGCACGGTTTCATCGACCGGGTCCCAGTTCACTGTGCCGAGTTTTTTGTAGATCAGCCCTTTCTCGAAAAGCCGGGTAAACAACCATTGTTCCCAGCGGTAGTAATCAGGCGCGCAGGTGGCGACCTCGCGCGACCAGTCGATGGCGAACCCCAGCCGTTTCAACTGATCCCTCATGTAGTCGATGTTGTCGTAAGTCCATTTCGCCGGGGGGACGTTGTTCTGGATCGCGGCGTTTTCAGCGGGCATGCCGAAGGCGTCCCACCCCATCGGCTGGAGCACGTTGCAGCCGCGCATCCGGTGATAACGCGCGAGCACGTCGCCGATGGTGTAATTGCGGACATGCCCCATATGCAGCTTGCCCGAGGGATAGGGGAACATCGACAGGCAGTAGTATTTCGGGCGCTTACTGTCTTCGGTGGCACGGAAGGCCGAGGTGGATGCCCAGTGATCCTGGGCGGCGGCCTCGATGGCGGCGGGCTGGTATTTGTCCTGCATGGAGTCGGGTATGGCTGGTAGTGGGCTGTCAATGCGAAGGGTTAGAAGTATATCGCGCCGCGCCATGCCAATAAAAAAACACCCGGTAGAACCGGGTGTGTAAAGTCTCCTGTGAAGGAGAGGGAGGGAACCAACAAGATTGTCAAGCCTGTCGAAACAAAACGATTACAATAGCTTCGATTTATCGTATGTTGTTCTGCAAAAACATAAGTTTTAGTAGAAATATTCTTTTATTTTCAATGTGTTAATAAAAATCATAAAAAATATTGTTAAGTTGATTTGTTGCTCTGCACAATCCGGATTCTAGTACAGCTTCAAGGCGCTTTCAAGGCTGAATCGTGCAAAATACGGATTGGATACAAAAAATACACACAGATTTGCTCTGGGCGCACGGCGGTTAGAATAACGGGCGTCCGAGGAATCATCATGCCCGATCCATTGCTTGCCAGCCTGAACCCGCAACAAACAGAAGCTATTACCTTGCCCGCGCGGCATGCCCTGGTGCTTGCCGGGGCGGGTTCCGGCAAGACGCGCGTACTCACCACCCGCATCGCCTGGCTGCTCAGGCAGTCGATGGTGAGCCCGGCGGGCATCCTTGCCGTGACGTTTACCAACAAGGCCGCGCGCGAAATGTTGTCACGGCTCGAAGCCATGCTGCCGATGAGCCCGCGCGGAATGTGGATCGGCACTTTCCATGGGCTTTGCAACCGCCTGTTGCGGGCGCACTACAAAGATGCCGGGCTGGATCGCCTGTTCCAGATACTCGATGTTGCCGACCAACTCTCGGCGATCAAGCGGTTGCTGAAAACACTCAACGTCGATGACGAAAAATTTCCGCCGCGTGCCCTGCAATATTTCATCAATGCACACAAAGAAGCAGGTTTGCGTCCGCATGCGGTTGAGGTTCCGGACGAATACACCCGCCAGCGCGCCGAGCTATACCAGGAATACGAAGCCCAGTGCCAGCGCGAATCGGTCGTGGATTTTGCCGAACTGCTGTTACGCAGCTTTGAACTGCTCCAGCGTAACGAGCCGATCCGACGGCACTACCAGCAGCGTTTCCGCTACATCCTGGTCGACGAGTTCCAGGATACCAACGTTTTGCAATACCGCTGGCTGAAACTGCTGGCTGCCGATGGGGAAGAGGGCGGTGCGGCGCTTTTTTGCGTCGGCGATGACGATCAGAGCATCTACCGCTTCCGGGGCGCGGAAATTGGCAACATGCGCGATTTCGAGCGGGAATTCCAGGTGCAGGACATCATCCGTCTGGAACAGAACTACCGCTCGCACGGCAACATCCTGGATGCGGCCAACGCCATCATCCGCAACAACGCCAACCGCCTGGGCAAGAACCTCTGGACGGAGCGGGGCGGAGGCGAGCCGATCCGGGTCTTCGAGGCATTCAGCGACACGGATGAAGCGCGCTGGATTGTCGAAGAAATTCAGGCGCTACTGTGCGACGGCGCGGCGCGAAGCGACATCGCCGTGCTGTATCGTGCCAATGCCCAATCGCGCGTACTTGAACACCAGCTTTTTTCAGCCGGTGTGCCGTATCGCGTGTACGGAGGGCTGCGATTTTTCGAGCGCCAGGAAATCAAGCATGCACTCGCCTACCTGCGCTTGCTCGCCAATCCCGGAGACGATACCGCCTTCATGCGTGTGGTGAATTTTCCCACGCGCGGCATTGGCGCGCGCACACAGGAAATGCTTCAGGACGCGGCCCGACAGCGGAACGGCAGCCTGTACGCCACGGTGCCCCACCTGTCCGGAAAAAGCGCCGCCTCGCTCGCCCGTTTTGTGACTTTGATCGAAACAATGCGCTGCGAGACGCAAGCCCTGCCGCTGCCTGAACAGGTGGAGCATGTCGTTGAGCGTAGCGGCCTGCGCGCGCACTACCAGGCAGAGAGGGAAGGCCAGGACAGGCTGGAAAACCTCGACGAACTTGTTCGCGCTGCGGAAAGTTTCCACATCGAGACCCGCGCGGCTCCTGAAGCCTTGGCGCAAGCACACGCGCTGCTGGCGGATTTTCTCAGCCACGCCTCGCTCGAAGCCGGAGACCATCAGGCGGGCGCGCAGGAAGAAGCAGTACAACTGATGACTGTGCACGCGGCCAAGGGGCTGGAATTCGACATCGTTTTCCTGTGCGGGCTGGAAGAGGAAGTTTTTCCGCACATCAACAGCCTCTCCGAGTCCGTCGCCGGGTTGGAAGAAGAACGGCGGCTGATGTACGTAGCGGTGACACGCGCCCGCGAACGCCTGTACCTGTCTCATGCCCAGAGCCGCTTGCTGCGCGGGCAGACGCATTACCACCTGCGGTCGAGGTTTCTTGATGAAATACCATCGGGACTGCTCAAGCCACTCACGCAGCTTGCCCAGAAATCGCGTTTTAGCGGCAGTGGATACGGCGGCGATGGATGGCGAGGTGAAAAAACCCATTCCCGCGCGTCAACTTCCATTTCGCCGACAGACACGTTCCAGTCGCGCGAACTCCCCGGCGGTTTTCGTATCGGCCAGAATGTGCGCCATCCCACATTCGGTTACGGCGTGATCATTGACGCCGAGGGCGACGCCACAGTGCGCGTCAACTTCGGCGACGCGGGCGTCAAATGGCTGATGCTGTCGATAGCGAAGCTGGAAGCGGTGATGCCTGAGTCTAAGGATTGATTATATTCATGTAGCGTAGCGTGTACCCCTTTCCCGCAAACAGGAAAGGGGCACAAGTCAAGCGCCTACAGCCTCACAGTACCGCCGCAATCGCCTTCGCCACCACGGGCAGGTTCTTGCCGTTCAGGGCTGCCACATTGATGCGCCCGGAAGAAACGGCGTAGATGCCGAACCCGGTCTGAAGCTGTTCAACCTGTTCCTTCGTCAATCCTGTGAAGGAGAACATGCCGCGCTGCTTGGCGATGAAGGAGAAGTCCTTCGCCACGCCTTCCGCCTTAAGTGCGTCTGCGAGGCCTGAACGCATGTCGCGGATGCGGTTCCTCATTCCCGCAAGTTCTTCTTCCCAGAGCGCCCTCAATTCCGGGCTGCCGAGGACGGCGGCCACGACCGCGCCGCCGTGCGTGGGCGGGTTGGAATAGTTGGTGCGGATGATGCGCTTGACCTGAGAACCAACCCGCCCAGCTTCTTCCTTGCTGGAGGTGATGATGGATAGCGCCCCCACCCGTTCGCCGTACAGGGAAAAATTCTTGGAAAACGAGGAAGAAACGAAGAATTGCGCCCCGGCTTCCGTGAAGGCACGCACGGCGGCGGTGTCTTCCTCGATGCCGTCGGCAAAGCCTTGGTAGGCCATGTCGAGGAAAGGCACGAGGTTCTTTTCCTTGCAGATTGCGGCGACTTCCTGCCACTGGCTGCCGATGAGGTCGGCTCCGGTCGGGTTATGGCAGCAAGCATGCAGCAGCACGATGGATTGCGGGGGCAGGGTGTTCAATTTCTGCTTCATGGCCGCGAAATCGACGCCGCGCGTGGCTGGGTCATAGTAGGGATAGGTCTCCACCGGGAAACCGGCTGCCTCGAACAGCGCGCGATGGTTTTCCCAGGAAGGGTCGCTGATATAGAGCGTGGTTTGCGGCAGGAGTTTTTTCAGGTAATCCGCGCCGACCTTCAGCGCGCCCGTACCGCCGAGCGCCTGGACGGTGAAGACGGAACCATCGCCCGCCCGCGCGGAACCCTTGCCGAAAAGCAGGTCGCGCACAGCCTGGTTGTAGGCGGCGTTCCCGTCGATGGGCTGATAGCCGCGCGCGGGCAGCGCCTTCATGCGGGCTTCCTCGGCAGCCTTCACGGCAGCCAGCAGCGGCAGCTTGCCGTTGCCGTCGTAATACACGCCGACGCCGAGATTGACCTTTTCAGTGCGCGTATCGGCATTGAAGGCTTCGGTCAGGCCGAGGATGGGATCACGGGGGGCCATTTCGACGGCGGCAAAAAGCGAGGCGGACATGTCTTCTCCAGTGTTTAGTGATAAGTGTTGGGGGATGCGCCGGGATCGGGAATAATGCCAGTTTGTCCCGCCGGTTGCGGCTTCTTCATGGCGAAGAGCCAAAAACCATAAGATTCTAGCACCTGGCATGACGGCTTGGTGTGTATTCCTGTTTTGCCTGTCCTACCCATGAACTCCGCAATGCCCCCGTCGCCTTCGCCCGCCGACATCGACATCATCACCTTCCCAGACAGCGCGTTCCGTCTGCATCGGGCGTTTCTGCCTGCGGGCGACCAGCCTGAAGCTATTCGGCAACTCTGCGCGGGCATCGAGAACGGGCTGCTGTTCCAGACGTTGCTCGGCGTGACCGGCTCCGGCAAGACCTACACGATGGCAAACGTCATCGCCCGCATGGGGCGGCCCGCGCTGGTGCTCGCGCCCAACAAGACGCTGGCCGCGCAGCTTTACGCCGAATTTCGCGAGTTTCTGCCCGAAAACGCCGTCGAATACTTCGTGAGCTATTACGACTATTACCAGCCCGAAGCCTACGTCCCTTCGCGCGATCTGTTCATCGAAAAAGATTCCGCCATCAACGAGCACATCGAACAGATGCGCCTGTCTGCCACTAAAAGCCTGATGGAGCGCCGGGATGTCGTCATCGTCGCTTCCGTCTCCTGCATTTACGGTATCGGCGACCCGGTCGACTACCACGCCATGATCCTGCACTTGCGCGAAGGCCAGCACATCGACCGCCGCGACCTGATCGCCCGGCTCGTGGCGATGCAATACACCCGCAACGATACCGATTTTCATCGCGGGACTTTCCGTGTGCGCGGCGATGTCATCGACGTTTTCCCGGCGGAAAACGCAGAATGTGCGGTTCGCATCGAAATGTTCGACGACGAAGTCGAACATCTCACCCTGTTCGACCCACTCACCGGGCAGATACGTCATCGCCTGGGGCGTTTCACCATCTACCCCTCCAGTCACTACGTCACCCCGCGCGCTACCGTCCTGAAAGCCGTCGACGCCATCAAGGAAGAACTCGCCGCGCGCATCGGTTTCTTTCAAAGCGAGAGCAAACTCGTGGAGGCGCAGCGTATCGAGCAGCGCACCCGGTTCGATCTCGAAATGCTCAGTGAAATGGGCTTCTGCAAGGGCATCGAAAACTATTCCCGCCACCTTTCCGGTCGTCAGGCGGGGGAGCCGCCCCCCACGCTTATCGACTACCTGCCGTCCGACGCGCTGCTCTTCATCGACGAGTCCCACGTCACCGTCGGCCAGGTCGGCGGCATGTACAAGGGCGACCGTTCCCGCAAGGAAAACCTCGTCAACTACGGGTTCCGGCTCCCTTCCGCGCTCGACAACCGCCCGCTGAAATTCGAGGAATTCGAGCGTCTCATGCCGCAGACCGTTTTCGTCTCCGCCACCCCGGCGGACTACGAACAGGTGCACCAGGGGCAGGTCGTCGAACAGGTCGTGCGCCCCACCGGGCTTGTCGACCCCGAAGTCATCGTTCGTCCGGCAAGCACCCAGGTCGATGACCTCCTCAGTGAAATCCACCGCCGGAGCGACGTCGGTGAACGTGTGCTTGTGACCGTGCTCACCAAGCGCATGGCCGAAGAACTGACCGACTACCTGGCCGAACATGGCGTCCGGGTACGCTATCTGCACTCCGACATCGACACTGTGGAGCGGGTCGAAATCATCCGCGACCTGCGCCTGGGCGAATTCGATGTTCTCGTCGGTATCAATCTGTTGCGTGAAGGGCTGGACATCCCCGAAGTGTCACTTGTAGCGATTCTCGACGCGGACAAGGAAGGTTTCCTGCGTTCCGAACGCAGCCTCATCCAGACCATCGGTCGCGCCGCCCGCCACATCCACGGCACGGCCATCCTCTACGCGGATCGTGTCACCGACTCCATGCGCGGGGCCATTTCCGAAACCGAGCGCCGCCGCGCCAAACAGGTCGCCTTCAACACCGCCCACGGCATCACCCCCCGCACCGTCACCAAGCGCATCAAGGACATCATCGACGGCATCTACTCCGGCGAAGAATCCGGCAAACAGACTCGCGCCTCCGGCAAAACCCGTGAGACCGACTACGCGGCGATGGATGAAAAAGCCTTGGCCAAAGCCATCAAAAAACTCGAAAAAACCATGCAGGATCACGCCCGCAATCTGGAATTCGAGCAAGCTGCGGCGGCACGGGATGAATTATTCAGACTGCGGGAACGCGCCTTCGGCGCGGATCGGCATGGGGAGGAATGAAACGACGATGGCAAAAATTATGAGAATTATCTGTCAAAAAGCTTTGGTGCGGACTTAATAAAACCAACTATACTTTCATCCCCAGAATTTTCTGTAAAAACTATTATAATTTTATTTGCGATCACCGTTTTTGAAAAATAAGTTAACAGTTTTGTTCTGAAACAATTTCCTTTACAAAAACCTTTGATAGCGTTTGCATTACAAAGAGCTACTTCATTGTTGCGGTAGGAAAAAACCCACACTCCTACATGAGACAAGTATTGAGCTTTTTCATGCTTTGATGATTCAAAATGAAAGTCTACCCCCGCAACTTCTGTAGCAGAAGCCACAATATCGTAGCCAAGACGTTTTTGGGCAATCTCCTTAATAAATGCTACATCAACAGGAGTTTCCTGCTTCAGTCTTATGTCTTCACCATTCAGGAATTGTTCAACAATCGCGTTGCGAACAATTTCGCGCGGTTCCACATCAGGCGATGCCAAAAGATCCCCACAAAATAATCCCAGAAAGAAAATAAGCAGTCCCGCTTTCATGGCATTGATCCTTCAGTTTCACTTTTTCTTCAAAGGAGGACGTTGAGCGGCATTATATGTAATCCACATTGTCCCAGATCGTCCGATCTCCGAGAGCTGTGCTTCACGCGAAGTTGCTTTTGATCCCGACAATTTTATAATTAGGTCATTGAATTTACTGAAACCTTGTGATCCAGTAATCTCGATACAACCAATTGATGCAAATAGTTCAGATGTATTATCCGGGCCGTCGTGAATCAAGAAGTTGTCATAAACTTGCCATGCTCCGTTTTCATCTGAACGCGCGCTGTGCACCCTATAGCTGCCAATCCATGCCTTTATCATATGCTTTTGATGGTCGGCCAATCCTACAACCTGTGGTGTTTTTCCATCCTTACACATGACACCAAACCGCAGTACCGTAAATTTTTCCAGTACAGACTTTCCCGTATCATCACTTCCAGTCACAGTACATGAATAAACAGGAATTGAAAAAACTCCAAGATGTTCTCCTTTCGGGTAAGCCCATGTCGGATATTCACCAATAGGCACGCCCCCGATCCTGATTTCCACAGTACGCATTTATCATGCCTCCTCTGCTTAATGTCTATAGTTTCATATTGTACGCATGACTTTAGCTTAGGCGCAATGGGCGATCGCTATCGCAACATCATTCACTACCGCCTAGTTAAATATATAGTTCCCAAAATTATTGGTACAAAAATGCTGTCCGCATCTTCATTGCCGTCTCGTGAGAGCAATTCTCCCGAACCCGGTCGATGCGTTGGTCTTTCACTTTTTCCAGGAGCGGAGGCAAAGATCCGTGGCCGGGAATGGTAAGGTCAGGGGCGATTTCGGCCAGCGGCAGGAGGACGAAAGCGCGTTGGTGCAGACGGGGATGGGGCAGGGTGAGCGTTGGGGATTGCATTACCGTTTCGCCGTGCAGGAGCAGGTCGAGGTCAACGGGGCGCGGCGCGAGCGCGGCGGTGGTACGGAGGCGGCCAAAGGCAGATTCGATGCCGAGAAGGGCATTGAGCAGCGCCTGGGCGGAAAGGCCGGTATCTAGGGCAATGACGGCGTTGATGTAGTCGGGGTGCGGGCTGCTGACCCCCAGTGGCGCGCTGCGGTAGTACGAGGAACAGGCGGCAATCCGCGTTTCCGGCAAGGCCGCGAGGGCTTCCAGGACACGGGGCAGGGTGGCGAAAGGGTCGCCGAGGTTGGCTCCGAAACCGATGAAGGCGCGCGCGGGCATCGTTTTTAAGAGCTTGGTTCGGGTGGGGTGGCTTCGGCAGGTTTGCGGCGGCTTCGCCGCCGCTTGCGCGCGGGAGCCTTGCCGCTACCCGTGGCGGCGCGCAGCAATTCTTCGCGCTCGTCTTGGCTGGCATGGGCGAAGCGGTCCCACCAGGCAGGGAGTTCTTCCGGGATGCCACCCGCTTGTGCACGCAGGAGGAGGAAATCCCAAGCGGCACGGAACCTCGGATGTTCGATCAGCCGGTAGGGCATCCGTCCCGCGCGTTTGTCGAAACGTGCTTGCAGCCCCCAGAGTTCCTTGATGTCCCCGGCAATGCGGCGGGTAATCGCGAGCCTTTCCGCCTGGGCGGCGAGAACCTCATCCATTGCGTCGAAAAGCGCCGGATAGGGTGGCTCACCGGCGGCTTGCCGCTCTTTCCATGTCCGCGACACTTCAGGCCAGAGCAGGGCGGCGAAAAGAAAACTGGGCGAAACGGGTTTGTCCGCGCGTACCCGCGCGTCAGTGTTTTCCAGCGCCAGCCAGAGGAATCGCTCGGCGACGGGTTGGTCGAGAACGATGTCGAGCAAGGGCAACAGGCCGTGGTGCAAGCCTTCCTCGCGCAGTTGGCCGATGCAGCGCACGGCGTTACCCGACATGAGCAGTTTCAGGGTTTCGTCGAAGAGCCGCGCCGCCGGTACGTTTTCGAGCAGGTCGGCCATGCTGCGGATCGGCGCTCGCGCGGCAGGGTCGATGACAAGACCGAGCTTGGCTGCCAGCCGCACCGCGCGCAGCATGCGGACAGGGTCTTCGCGGTAGCGGGCGCGCGGCTCGCCGATGACCCGTAGCATTTTTTGTTGCAGGTCGGCTACGCCGTGATGGTAGTCGACGATGGTTTCGGTGAGCGGGTCGTAATAGAGGGCGTTGACGGTGAAATCCCGCCGGATGGCGTCCTCGGCCTGGGAGCCGTAGATATTGTCGGCGAGCACCCGCCCATGCCTGTCCGTTTCGGCGGCCTGATTGGCCCGGAAGGTGGAAACCTCGATGGTTTCCTGCCCGTTCATGATGTGGACGATCTTGAACCGGCGGCCGATGATGCGCGAGCGGCGAAAAAGCGCCCGGACTTCCTCGGGCGTGGCGCTGGTGGCGACATCGTGATCCTTCGGCGTGTGCCCGATCAGCAAGTCCCGAACCGCGCCGCCAACGATATAAGCCTGATGGCCGCGATTCTGAAGCGTGGCGCAGACTTTGACCGCGCCGGGGCTGACTTGTTCGCGACGGATACCATGTTGGCTGACAGGGATGCGGGCTGGTTCGGCAGAAGCGGAAAAAGGCAGCGCACGATGGTTGAAAACCCTGTGCAGCAACTTGCGAATCATTTTAATGTCATTTTTTGAAAGTAAATCAGGCGCGTAATATTACCTGATACGCGCTCGCTCCACAGCGAAGCATTTGGGGTTGCCCTGGCTTTCGAGCAGGTATGACCCGAAGTAATTCTCAAACTCCATAAACGTTCAGCCCTGGAGTCTGCCGCCGCATTCGCCACAAAAAAGATCGCCAGCTTGGGTCGGTGTCCGGCAGTGGGGGCAAATCTGGGTCGTTTCCGCGTTTTCCGCTACTGTGGCCGCAGGAACTGTTTCCGCGAGAAGCGATGCCAGGATGTCCTGTGTGTCGTTGCCTGGGGCGCTGCTCATGTCGCTGGTTGCTTGTGGGGCAGGCTGGATGATCGGTTCTTTTTTATTGGCGCTCTGGAACACGGGATTCCTGGCATATTCCCGCACCCTGATCGGAGGCAGATCCTTTGTGATCCGCAGGTAAATCAGGTTGAGACCCATCATGGTCATGGCCGTGAGAGCGGTTAGAAACAACATCAGACCCGTCATGGAGCCGAAGATGATCGCGAACGTATATTTGGGCGAACTGAAGAGGGATATTAGCGAATCGCTCAGGATGGATGCCGATATTCCCAGAACGAACGGGCTGCCCGCGAAAACGATACTGACCAGGATGAAGTTGGCCAGGCCGATGAGCACGGCGAGCAGGAACAGGTTGAGCAGCAATTCCACGGCGCGGTTGGCAGCGATCCGCCAGAGTGTCTCCAGGATCTCGTGGATGGTTGCGCCGCTCCAGGCGGCGGGACAGGCCATCGACAATCCCGCTATGAGGCCAAAATACAGTAAACCGGCCAATATCAAGAGTACCGGGAAAAGTACGGCATAGAGCACCGGGCCGACGGCAGGCAGTTTGCATATGAAAAGCAACAGGCCGAGGAAGAGGCAGAAGATCACCATCAGTACGACGCCGAGCAGCGCGATGCCAAGAATACGCAAAAAGGAGGGAATGCCGTCGGATACGGCTTTGCGAAGCGGCCGCGGCGTTTGTCCACGCGCCTGATCCATGAGTAGCAAACCGGCAACGGAAGTCCCGGCGGGCAATATCAGCAATAGGGTCGGGAAGATGAGCAGAACCGTTGCGAGAGAAACGGAACCGGTCAGGGCATATCCCAGGAAAGGCAGAGCGAGCGCCGTTAAGTTTGTGGCGAGAAGGACGAACAGGGCTTTTTCGTTGCACAGAGCCTTGGGGATATGCGATAGGCCAAAATGGAGGATTCCCGTTTCAGACAGGTTTTGGCTCATGCAAATCTCCAGGAAAACGATTTATCCGGCGAGTTCAAAGTGACGCTCCCCTGCATTCGGGCAGATCACTCCACTGGCTCGTGCAATACTGTCTGCGTACCCTCTCACGGCAGAAGAAGCTCCGGCAATTCGACAGGTCATCGCGCATCTGCCAGAGCCAGGGCGGAGTGGCCGGTTGCGGATTCGTTGCCGTTCGGGCAGGCGCACGCGTTGGGGGAGGCGCGTCTGCCATCTCTTGGTACATTTCAACGGGTTCAGGTTCGAGCATCTCGGCAGGTTCGGGCGTGGCTGTGGCGGCTTGCGTCGGCGTGGGCATCGGTATGAGCGCCGGAGCGGATGTTTGAGCGGGTGTTTGAGCAGATGTCCGAGCGGGTGTTTGAACAGGTGTTTGAGTGGGTATTGGTGCTGTGGGTTCGGTAGGCGTGGGAAGCGGGTAGGGAACTTCGCTATCACTGGTTTCGGCCAAATTATGTTGATTATTATGTCGGCCTTGCTGCTGGTTCATTGGTAGCGATGGGATGCTCATCAATTCTGGTTCCGAGCCCGGTTCCGATATTGATACCTGTTCCACCGCTGGTTCTACTACTGGTTTCGGGTTGGATGCCAGCGTGTTTTCCGTCGAAGAGCCGGGCGTAGGAGGTTCGGTATCGGGAAGAGGTTCAGAAGACAGCGTTTGCGGCAACGCGCCTGAGCTTTCCGTTTCTCCGGAATTCCACCATAAAAGCCCGCCCAGGAACACGATCAGGACGAGTGCAGCGATACCGAGCGCGGCGGGATGGATGCTTTTTCGAATGGACTGCGTTGGTACGGGGGACGATTCGAGCCAGGATGGTTTCGCCGCGATACGGTCGTCCCTCTCCGGGAAGACAAACGTTTCGGCTGCGAGAGGGGAGGCAGGTTCGTCTTGAACCGTGCTTGCGGTGTTTGCGGGAATGAACGGCTCGGCCAGCGTATTTGGCCTGAGAGGCTTTGCGTGCCCGCGCGCTTTTTTGTTTTTCTTCCTGCGATGGCCGTGTTTGGCATTATTGCCGGAAAAAATCATCGTCGGTACAGTGGATGCGGTCGTCATGGCATCCGGTTGCGGCGGCGGCGTGGAAAGCGGTTTCTGTAGTAGGCTGGTTGCTTTGAGTTCGGACAGAAGGATGGTCTTATTGCTGTCTGGGGGTTGCTGCGTGGCGGTGGCTGGTTCTTGTGGCGTTTCAGGCGCTTTGAGCGTGGACAGCAAAACGGTCGAATCGTTGTCCGTATCTGGCGGCGTGGCGGTATCCGGTTCTTGTAGCGTTTCGGGCGTCTTGAGCGTGGACAGCAGTACGGTCGAATCGTTGTCCGAATCTGGCGGTATGGTGGCAGTTGGATCGGTGAGTGTCAGTGCGTTGCCTGTTTGTAGCGATGCTCCGCATTGCATGCAAAATTTTGGAAACCGTGCCCCAAGATCAGCGCCACAAGACGTACATAACATGAATGACTACCTGCCATTAAGCCAGTGTTTGCCCGACATGCCGGGTTTCGCCCGAAAGCACAAAAGTATCATCATAAAAGCTCATTATCATACCAGCCTTTCCGGCAAGGCAATGCGTGGATTCCTTTATCGTGGATGCTCGTGAAGGTTCTGTTTGACTGAATCACAGTGCGGATCTGCATTCGGGCACACGGTTCCAATGCCCTTTGCAATACTTTTGTTGCACTCTCTTGTTACAGCGATAGTCTTCACATTGGCTCAATTCCATGCGTAAGTTGAAAAGGTCGAGTCGCGGCCTGGGTGGAGGAGGTGACGGAGGATCCGGCGGCACAGGAAGAGGATCCAGTGGTGCGGGAGGAGGATCTGGTGGTGCAGGAAGAGGATCTGGCGGCGTGGGAGGAAGATCCGGCGGCGTGGGAGGAAGATCCGGCGGTGCGGGAGGAGGTTCCGGCGACGCGGGAGGAGGATTCGGCGACGCGGGAGGAGGATTCGGTAGCGCGGAAGGAGGATCCGGCGAGTCGAAAGTTACTTTCCCCATCCCCAATTTCCACCATGCAATAGCCACAATCACTGCGAAAGCGCCCAGGCCAAGCAACCAGAGTAATCCAGTGCGCTTCTGGGCGGGCACGGAAACGAGCGGGGATGTGGAGGGAGGCGTTGTTGTTTTTTCCTGGCTCGTCGGCGTGATGTTTTGTGTGCTGGAATCCGATTGGCGCAACGGCGAGCCACAACGGGGGCAGGACCTGTTGGTCCATGACCCCAGATTAGAGCCGCATGAAGTGCAATACATGTTTTCTGTTTTTTAGCCGGATTTTGTGAATAAATGGATTATGTGCAATACGGAACCGGAAAAGGTGGTTTGTGCGCGAGTTTTCTACTTTGCCTCACGCAGTGTCAGAATTTGCCAACCATATTCATGTGCGACCGCGCGCAGGATTTCGTCCGGATCGACCGCGACCGGGTGCGAGACCTGTTGCAGGAGCGGCAAATCGTTATGGGAATCGCTGTAAAACCAACTTTTCTCAAAGCAGCCGAGGTTCAGCCCCATTGATTCCAGCCAGGCTTCAACCCGCGCGATCTTGCCGGACTTGAACGCAGGGATACCCCTCGATTTGCCGGTAAAAACACCGTTTTCCTGTGCCGGAATGGTGGCGATGAGATGCGCGATGCCGAATTCGCGCGCAATCGGCCAGGTGATGAAGCTGTTGGTGGCCGTCACCAGCGCGGTAAGCGCGCCACTTTGCAGGTGTTCGTCGACGAGTGCCCGCGCGGCGGGGGGAATCATCGGGCGGATGTGGCGGGTCATGAATTCATCGCGCCAGACGTCGAGCTGTGCGCGTGGGTGTTGGGCGAGCGGGGCAAGCTGGAAATCGAGAAATTCGTAAATGTCCAGTGTGCCCGCCTTGTATTGTTCGTAAAAGACGAGGTTGCGCGTCTCTTGCGCGCTTGCGTCGAGCACGCCTTTTTCAATCAGAAATTGTGTCCAGGCGACATCGGAGTCGCCTGCGATCAGAGTGTTGTCAAGGTCGAAGAGAACGAGGTTCATAACGGTTTGGCAAATGGGAAAAAGGATGCGCTCCAGAGATGTTTCATGTGTCAGATGCACAGCCCTTGCTGCATGAGTTCGCGCAGCAGCGGCAACGTGACCGGGCGCTTGTGTTCGAGCGAGGCGGCATCGAGCGCATCGAGCGCCGCCGCCATGCCCGGCGGGTCGCGGCGGGCGTGGGTCAACAGAAAACTAGTTACTTCCTTGGTTAGTTGCAATCCGCGCCGCGCTGCGAGCGAATGCAGGATGGCGTCTCGCGTGGCATCGTCGAGCGGACGGACTTCAAAAATCAGGCTTTGCCCGATGCGAGTACGCAGGTCTTCGCGTAAGGCGGGCGCAAGCCCTTTGGGCGCGGAGGGGCCGGAGAGCAGCAGCGATTGGGCATTGGCGCGCGCGCGGTTGAAGGCGTTGAAGAGCATGACCTGAGCCTCGGCAGGCAGTTGGTCGATGTCGTCGATGGCCAACAAAGCGTTTTCGTCGTCCGGTAGGTAGCCGGCGAGATCGGGAGCACTTAGAAAAAAAGCCGGATGGCCTTCATCGAGGGCGCGGGCGACTGTGGCCCGGAGCAGGTGGCTGCGTCCGCTGCCGGAGCCTCCCCACAGGTAGAGATGTGAGACGGGCATCCGTCCGGGTTGGGCGGCGGCGAGCCGCGCGAGGCTTTCCAGCAATTCGGCGTTGCCGCCGGGGACGAAGTTTTCCAGTGTTGGCGGGCGATCCGGCCGCAGATCGAGAAAGAGCTGCTTCACGCCGCGTTCCCGGTTTCGGTAGCGCTATCGTGGGGTGCCGCCGCTGTTGTCGTGTTTTCGGGTGGGTCGGCTCCGTTTGGGTCGCCGGGGCCGAGGTAGACGGGGCTGGCAAACCATGCCGAGGCAATTTCACGCAACCCGACGAGGAGCGCCGCGCTGGCAGGCAGCGCAATGAGTACGCCAACAAAGCCGAACAACTGGCCGAAGGCCAGCAGGGCGAAGATCACCGCCAGCGGGTGTAGGCCGATGCGTTCGCCGACGAGGTAGGGGGTGAGGATAAAACTCTCGATCAGTTGCCCGATGCCATAGACGATGGCTACGCCGATGAGCGGTTCCCATCCGCTGCCCTGGAGCAGCGCGCTGAGTACGGCCAGCACCAGCCCGCCGCCAAAACCGATATAGGGGATGAAGGTCAGCAGCCCCGTGAGTACGCCGACCGGTAGCGCGAAATCGAGCCCGGCCAGCGTGAGTCCCACGCTGTAATACGTGGCCAGCAGCAACATGACCGACACCTGACCCCGACAGAATTGCGACAACACGGTATCAATTCCAGTTGTTATCCGTTGTGCGCGTGGCAGCCATGGGCGCGGCAGCGCACGGGAAAGTCCCGCGATGATGCGCGGCCATTCCTGGAGCAGATAGAAAGTGACGATGGGAATCAGTGTCAGGTTGATGAATATCGCGGCAATCGCCATGCTGCTCTGGCCGATGTGCCTGAGCAGGATCGGTAGCAAATCTTGCGCGCCATCGAGGAATTGCCCGATCCACGCATGGAATTGCGCCGATTCGAGTTGGAGTTGTATGTCGAAATACTTGTTGAGCAGGGGGGATGCGTGTTCATTGAACAGTTCGATCAGTTTTGGCAGCCTTTGCGCCAGCATCACCGCCTTGCTATAGAGCATCGGCAGCAGCACGAGCGCCAGCGCGGTGAACACAAGGCCCAACCCCGCGATGACCAGCAATACCGCCGCCGGGCGCGGCAACCGTCGGCGAGCCAGGGCGTCGACCGCCGGATTGCACAGATAGGCGAACACAGTGGCCAGTGCGAACGGTGTCAGGATGGGCGCGAGCAGCCAGAGCAGGGCGGCCAGCGCCAGCGCAAACCCTGCCCAGGCGGCGGTTTGCAGATGAAGAGGGCGAAAAATAAACATTTTGGTCACTCTGCCATCAATGACGGGGATTGCGCTCGAATGTTCAAGTAAAATTCCTAGCTTCGGTTTTTGGGTCGTTCTTTAGGCCGTACCCGTAAAAATTTCTCAAATGTAGCCACTTGGCGGCGTTACCTCAAGCGCCGCTTTCAGAATTTTCGATTTGCCGGAGAAACGGCCTTGAGCGCGCAGCAATATCCTTCTTCCCAATCCCCTCTTTCCTACCGCGATGCCGGGGTCGACATCGACGCGGGCGATGCGTTGGTCGACCGGATCAAGCCCTTCGCCAGGAAAACGATGCGCCCCGAGGTGATGGGGGGCATCGGCGGCTTCGGCGCGTTGTTCAATCTATCGGGAAAATACCGCGAGCCGGTGCTCGTCTCCGGAACCGACGGTGTGGGAACCAAGCTCAAGCTGGCGTTCATGCTCGATAAGCACGACACCGTGGGGCAAGACCTCGTGGCGATGAGCGTGAACGACATCCTGGTGCAGGGCGCCGAGCCTCTGTTCTTCCTCGATTATTTCGCTTGCGGCAAGCTCGATGTCGGCACGGCAGCCACGGTAGTGCAGGGCATTGCCCGTGGCTGCGAGTTCGCGGGTTGCGCGCTGATCGGTGGAGAAACCGCCGAGATGCCCGGCATGTACCCGGACGGGGAATACGACCTCGCCGGGTTTGCCGTGGGTGCGGTGGAGAAAAGCGACATCATAGACGGTACGCGGATCGTGCCGGGTGACGTGGTGTTGGGGCTTGCTTCCAGTGGCGCGCATTCCAACGGTTATTCCCTGATTCGCAAGATTGTTGAAGTGAGCGGAGTCGATCTCGACGCCGATTTTCACGGGCGTCCCCTGCGGGACGCATTGCTGGAACCGACCCGCATCTACGTCAAGCCGCTGCTTTCGGTTTTCCGCGACCTGCCCGGTGTGGTGAAGGGGCTGGCGCACATCACCGGCGGCGGCCTCACCGAAAATGTGCCGCGCATCCTGGGCAAAGAACTCATCGCGCGGATTGATGCCCGTAGCTGGACGTTGCCGCCCCTGTTCCAGTGGTTGCAGGAAGCGGGGCATGTTGCAGATCAGGAAATGCACCGGGTCTTCAACTGCGGCATCGGCATGGCGGTGGTTGTGTCTGAAGCCGATGCCGACGCGGTTGCAGCCAAACTCACCGGGGCGGGGGAGGCCGTCTACCGCATTGGACGTATCGACCGGCGCGGGGAGAGTGAGGCGCAATGTATTGTGGGGTGAGGTTTATTGCCCCAGATTCCGCCCCTCCGTCATCCCACTATGACGCAGCAGCGCATCCACTGACGGCGCGCGGCCACGGAAGGCGGTGAAGGATTCAATCGCGGGGCGGCTGCTGCCGACGGCGAGGATTTCGCGCCAGAAACGCTCGCCGGTGGCAGGGTCGAGCAGGCTGCGCGCGCCGTCAGTCAGCCTGCCTTCTTCGGCAGCTTCTTCAAAGGCCGCGAAGGCGTCGGCGGAAAGCACTTCGGCCCATTTGTAGCTGTAATAGCCCGCTGCGTAACCGCCCGAGAAGATGTGCGAAAAGCTGTGCGGGAAACGATGCCAAACCGGGGGAAACAGCACGGCGACCTCGCGCCGGACGTCATCGAGGAGCGCCAATACGTGTTCGATGGGCACGTCGCCGGAAGCTGCCGCGCCCGCCGCGTCGCTGTGCAGGAGCAGGTCGAACAGGGCAAACTCGATCTGGCGCATCATCTGTATGCCGCTCTGGAAGTTGCGCGCGGCAATCATTTTGTCGTAGAGCGTGCGCGGGAGCGGCTCGCCGGTGTCGACGTGCGCGGTCATCATCGAGAGCACGTCCCATTCCCAGCAGAAGTTTTCCATGAATTGGCTGGGAAGCTCGACAGCGTCCCATTCCACGCCGTTGATGCCGGAGACGGCCAGCTCGTCGGCACGGGTCAGCAGGTGGTGCAGGCCGTGGCCGGTTTCGTGGAAGAGGGTGAGGACGTCATCGTGGGAGAAAGTGGCCGGTTTGCCATCGACGGGGCCGGGGAAATTGCACATGAGCCAGGCCACGGGCGTGGTGAGGCCGTCAACATTCTGGCTGCGGCTGCGGGCGGAATCCATCCAGGCTCCACCGCGCTTGGTGTCGCGGGCGGTCAGGTCGAGGTAGAACTGGCCGATCAGTTCATTGTTTTTCTCGATACGGAAGAAGCGGACGTCTTCGTGCCAGCCCGGTGCGCTATCGGGGGCGATTTCGACCCCATAAAGCCGACGGATGACGGCAAAGAGACCGTCGAGTACGCGGGGTTCGGGGAAGTATTGTTTGACTTCTTCTTCGGAGTAGGCGTAGCGGCTCATCCGCAGTTTTTCCGAAGCCCAGGCAACATCCCACGGTTCCAGCGGATCGAGCCCAAGCTCTTCGCGGGCAAAGGTTTTCAGTTCGGCCAAGTCGCGCTCGGCAAAGGGTTTTGCCTTCTCCCCGAGTTCGCGCAGGAAGGCAATCGCCTGTGCGGGGGAATCCGCCATTTTCGGGACGAGCGAGACTTCGGCGTAGTTCTGATAGCCGAGCAACGCCGCTTCCTCGGAACGCAGGGCGAGGATGCGCCCTATCAACGGGCCGTTGTCCCATTTCGCCTTGCCGTCACCGTTTCCAGTGTTGGCATCGGTGAATTCCGAGGCGCGGGTGGCATTGGCGCGGTACATGCGCGCGCGCAGGGCGCGGTCGTCGGCGTACTGCATGACTGGTAGCCAGGAAGGGTGTTGAAGGGTGAATTTCCAGCCGGGTTTGCCGTCTCTTTCCGCTGCCGCGCGGGCGGCGGCGCAGGCGGAGGGAGGGATGCCCGCCAGCCCCGCTTCGTCGGTGATCCATTCGGCGTAGGCGTTGGTGGCATCGAGCAGGTTTTCGGAGAATTTCGCAGCCAGTCCGGAAAGCTCTTCCTGTATCGCCTTGAAGCGCGGTTTGGTTTCTTCCGGCAATTCCGCGCCAGAAAGGCGAAAATCGCGGATTTCGCGGTCGATGATGTGGCAGCGCACCGGGCTTAATGCGGTGTACTCCGGACTCGCGGCAAGCGCCTTGTACTTGCGGAAAAGAGCGATGTTTTGCCCCAGTTCGGCGAAGAAGCCGGCAACTTCCGGCAACATGGCGTTATATGCCTCGCGCCAGGGGGGGACGTCCAGCACGCCATGCAGGTGGCCGACGATGCCCCAGGCGCGATTCAGGCGTTCGCCCGTCTCGAACATCGGCGCGACGAATTCGTCCCAGTTCAAAGGTGTGGCATCGGCAGTGAGTTTGTCAATCAACGCGCCGTATTCGGTGAGCAGGGAACGAATCGCGGGGGCGACGTGCTCCGGGCGGATGTCGTCGAATCGGGGCAGCCCTGAAAAATCGAGCAGGGGGTTGGTTTGGGCAGGGAGCGGCATAGGTAAGTCTTCAGTTTTGGGTCAGCCGCGTGTAAGCCTCGCGGTACTTGGCGGCGGTACGGGCAATCACTTCCTCCGGCAATCGGGGGGCAGGGGCTTTCTTGTCCCAATCGAGGGTTTCGAGGTAATCGCGCACGTATTGCTTGTCGAACGAGGGAGGGCTGATGCCTTCGCGGTAGTCGGACTGCGGCCAGAAGCGCGAAGAATCGGGGGTGAGTGCTTCGTCGATCAGGTGCAGGACACCGGCTTCATCGACGCCGAACTCGAATTTGGTGTCGGCGATGATGATGCCGCGCCCGGCGGCGTAATCGGCGGCTTCACGGTACAGGGCGATGGCTGCTTCGCGGGCCTGTTCGGCCAGAGCCGCGCCGTTGGGACCAATCACCTCCGCGCAGTGTGCTTTGGCGCGCTCGAAGGGGATGTTCTCATCGTGGTCGCCAACATCGGCCTTGGTGGCCGGAGTGAAGATCGGTTGCGGCAGTTTTGCCGCCTGACGCAGCCCCGGTGGCAAGGTGATGCCACAAATCGTGCCGCTTGCCTGGTAATCCTTCCAGCCGGAGCCGATCACGTAGCCGCGCACCACGGCTTCGATGGGCAGAGGCTTGAGGCGTTTGACCACTAGCGCGCGGCCGCGCACCTGTTCGCGCTCATCGGCGGCCACGACGATTGAAGGGTCGATACCGGTCGTCTGGTTAGGGATGATGTGACTGAGCCGGGCAAACCAGAAGCTGGCCATCGCGGTCAGTACCCGGCCTTTGTCCGGGATCGGGTCGGGCAGGATGACATCGAAGGCCGACAGGCGGTCACTCGTGACGATCAGCAGCTTGTCGCTGCCAACGGCGTAAATGTCGCGAACTTTGCCGCGTCCAACGAGCGGCAGGCTCTTGATGGAGGATTCAAATAACGGAGTGCTCACGGCGTCTTCCAAAGGAAGGAGGGGACAACCGCGCATTATAGGGCGGCGCACTCCGTCTGGGGCGCGGGCATGTGTTCGTCCGGCAAGGAATCGAGGGGCTCCGGCATGTGGCAGTGGAAGCCCTGCGCGTAATCGACGCCGATTTCGCGGATAACCCGGAGAATGCTGTTGTTGTGTACGAACTCAGCAATAGTGCGTAGGCCGTGGGCGCGCGCCAGGGTGACGATGGCCTTGACCGTGGCAAAGTTGGCCGAATCGGTATCAATGTTGGAGATGAACGCGCCGTCGATTTTCAGGTAATCGGCCTGAAAGCGTTTGAGATAACCGAACGACGACAGGCCGCTGCCGAAATCGTCGAGCGCCACAGTTGCGCCTGCCCGGCGCACGTTTTCGATGAAATGCAATGCCGTTTTGGGATTGGCAATCGCACTGCTTTCGGTGATTTCGAAACAAAGCCTTTTGGGAGAGACGCTGCTGGCGTGAATCTGGTCGAGGACGAAATCCGGAAAACGCTCGTCGGAAAGGCTCGCACCGGAAACATTGATGCTGAAACACTCGATGCCAATTTCGCGCTTTTCTTTTTCCCATTGTGCAATTTGCTGGCAAGCGCTTTTGATGACCCAGTGGTCGATGCGCGTCATCATGTTGTAGCGCTCCGCCGCGTGGATGAAACTGTCGGGGATATCGAAACCACCCTCTGGATTCCGTACCCGCAGCAGAATTTCGGCATGGGAACGGCGATCTCTTGCCAGTGGGGAGAAGCGTTGATAATGCAGCGTGAAGCGGTTCCGAGCCAACATGTTATCGAGCTGCGAAACGCTGTGCAGTTCCTCGCGGCGCTGGCGAAAATAGTCATCGTTTGGATGATAGACCTGGATACGGCTGCGACCCAGTTCTTTCGCGCCGAAGCAGGCGGTATCGGCGGCAATCATCAATTCCTTGAGCGAGCGTATTCCGAGGGAACTACTGGAAGCAACGCCGATGCTGGCTCCCACGCGGTAGCTCTGGCCTTCCCATTCAAAAGAAATGTTTGAAATGTCTTCGATGATGGTTTGCGCTATTTTCTGGATGTCAATCTCGTCATTCAAGGGCATGACCGCGCCAAACTCGTCGCCGCCGATGCGGGCGACGAAGGCTTCAGACAGACGCGATTCGAGCAGATGAGCCACACGGGTCAGCAGGATATCGCCTGCGTTATGGCCGCAACTGTCGTTGATGGCTTTGAACTGATCGAGGTCGATGTACAGCATGATGACGTCGCTGATTTCAGGGTCGTCGAGCAGTTCCGATGCGCGTTTCTCGAATGCCCGGCGGTTGAAAGCATCAGTGAGCGCGTCGTGCTGCGCCTGCCATTCAAGCATCGAAATCTTGCTGCTTACCGTCAGGGCCATGGCTCTGAAATGCTTCAGCAGGCTGTCGAGTTCCGAGACGCCGGTGTTTTCCAGTTGCACACCGTAGTTACCGGCAGTGATATGTTCGGCGGCATTGCTCAAATTGATCAAGGGTTTTACGACATGGCGTGAAAAGATCACCAGCAGGATGCAGGATAGGCATATCCCGACCAGGACAGTGATGATGTTGTACAGAACCAATCTTTCCCGTGCGGCGGTAAGGTAGTCGGTCAGCAGGCCGTATTGCAACGAGCCGTAACGTTTTCCGGCGGAAGTGATATCGAAGTGGACGTGATGAACCGAATCGGCTTTTCCGGGCGTAGGCAGCGGATCGTTGTCCGCCAGCCCTATTGATACCCGGCGGTTTCCGGCATCGTCCATGACGACAAAATACGAAATGTCGCCGGTTTTTCCCCAGATGTCGATAATTTCACGCAGAGATACGTCGTCTCGCTCGGCCAGCGGCGCGACAAGAGCCGTTTGATAGGCGTTCCGGGTGGATTCGATCCGGGTTTCGATTTGGTGATTGATCTGTTCTTCGATTGAATGCAGGTTGATGAATAGCATCAGGATCAGCACGGAAACGCCCATCAGGGCGCCCCAACTGATTACACGAGTCCGGAACGAGTTCAGGCGGAACATTGATTTGTCACTAATGGAGAACACATCGTGCGTGATCGAGACAGAAACATGGAACATCTCCCATGAATTACTGTATAGATATTACTGCGTATATGCTTGTATTGACGTTTTATGGAGTAAATACGTACCATTTACTTGCCCGTCAATGTGACTTTTTACCGCTATTTTCTATCGGGTAGTATGTATGTGCAGATTATACGTGAAAGTACGAATTGAACAATAAAACAATATGTGCGGTATTTGAATAGCAATGAATAGATACTATGAGTTTCGGCGCATAATAATATATGGATGCTATAAGTTCCATCTCTATCAGTACTATTTTGATATGAAGTCGGAAGTTTTTTCTGGGAAATAAGAGGCGGAAACCCGGTTTATTCCTGTCATGCGCGCGCGGGATAGAGCCACATAATTGGCGGCAGGACATGCCATGCAGGCGGGAACCGGGAGATTTGAGCCATGAATGTCAAGCGTTTTTTCGCGCCTTCCACCCGTGAAGCCCTGCGGGTCTTGAAGGCGGAACTGGGCGCGGACGCGATTGTGCTGTCGAACCGGGCCGTCACGGGGGGGGTTGAAATCATGGCTTTGCCGCCGGGAGCCATTGATACGCTGCATGCGCCTCAGATGCCCCCCAAGGCGGCTACCCCGTCGCTTCGCGCGCCCTCTCCGACCACCCCGTCGCTTCGCGCCACCTCTCCGACCACCCCGTCGCTTCGCGCCACCCCTCCAGGGAGGGGAATTAGTAGTGGCGGCGGCGATGATGTGGATGATGGCGATGATTTCCACGTCACGCTTTCCAGCCTCGCAGCGGGCACGGTTCCGCGCAATTTCGCTGCCGCGCCGCCGCGCCGGGAAGTTACGCCGCCCCGTCAGCCCAAAATCCGCCCGTTTACGCCGCCCCGCGTCGAAACAACGGTTTCCGCACAGCAGAACCCTGGAACGATGGCGGAAAGGGTCGCCGAGAAAGTGGCTGAAAAAGTGGCCGAAAAAGTCGCCATGCGCGGTGAGGGTGGCGAGAGCGTGCGCGTACTGCAAGAGGCCAATGCCCGTCTGATGAATGAGCTATCCGGCATGCGCGGTATGATCGAGCGCGAGCTTGCAGGGTTTTCCTGGTACGAGACACGCACCAATGCTCCGGTCAGGGCGGAGGCGCTCGGACAACTGCTCGCGGCGGGATTTTCCGCCTCCCTGGCGCGCCAACTCGTCGAAGGGGTCGGCAAGGGCGATACGTCGGAGACGGCGCTCGGTATCCTGCGCGCGGCGGTTGAGTGCCGCCTGAAAACCTGCTCAAGCACGGACGATCTCATTGACGATGGCGGCATCTATGCGCTCGTCGGTCCTACCGGCGTCGGCAAGACCACCACGGTTGCCAAGCTGGCTGCACGTTTCGTTACCCGCCAGGGCGCGGGGCGCTTGGCGCTGATCACTACCGACGGCTACCGGATCGGGGCGCATGAGCAATTGCGTATTTATGGCCGCATCCTCGGCGTGCCGGTCTTTGCCGTGCGCGATGCTGCTGAGTTGCGCCAGACGTTGTCCGATCTGCGCGACAAGCGCCTGGTGCTTATCGACACGATGGGCATGAACCAGCGTGACCGCATGGTGATGACGCAGGCCAACATGCTGGCGGGTGCGGGCGAAGTGCGCCGCCTGCTGCTGCTCAACGCGACTTGCCGGGGCGATACGCTCGATGACGTAGTCAAGGCTTTCGCTGCCGGACTGTCTGTTGCCGGCTGCATCCTCACGAAGGTCGACGAAGCGGCTTCGCTCGCGCCAGCCCTCGATACGGCAATGCGCCACGAACTCAACATGCGCTATGTCACCAACGGCCAGAGGGTGCCGGAGGATTTGCACCTGCCCAACCGCGCCTACCTATTGCAGCGTGCCCTGCGCCCGCAGACGGAAGAATCCCTCTGGCGGCTCGACGGCGACGAAACCGGCGCGATGTTGCGTGTTCAGGGAGCCTGAAATGATCGACGGACGCGAAGACCAGGCTGCCGGGTTGCGGCGGCTTTTCCGGCAAACCCCTCCGGCGGTGGTCGCCTACTATGCTACGGGGCGGCATCGCGTTAATCACGCGATCCTGGCAGCGCACCGCATTGCCGGGCAGCACCACAAAGTGCTGTTGCTCGATGAAGCCGTGGGCGACGAGGCGCTTGCCGGGGCGCTGGGGCTTGACCCCGGCCCCGACCTCCTGCAAATGCTCGATGGGCGGCTGACCTTGTCCGATCTCCTGCAACCCGTGCCTGGGCTGTTCGGGCGCATTCCCGCCGCCGCCGCCGCGCTTGCCTTGCCCCTGCTCGATGAAGCCCGTCGCGCCTGTCTGCTCGAAGCCATGCGGGTGCTGCACCGTCGCGCCGGGTTCATGCTCATCCATGCCGGTTGCGATTCGGCCAAAGACCCGTCGCCTTTCGTGCAGGCCGCTCCGCAGCGCCTGCTCGTGGCGGAAGCCAGCGCCAGTGGGGCTTGCGAATCGTATTGCGTCATCAAGCAACTGGCTTCGGCGGGCGCCGGCTCGATGCACGTAGCGGTCGCGCGGGCGCACGATGCAGCGGACGCGCGGAATTTTTTCACTTCGCTTCAAGCATTGGTGCGTCACCATGTCGGCGTACCGTTGCTTTGGCTCGGCGAGGTCGAACGTGACGACCTCGCGGCGGGGCTGACCCGCACGCCAGCGCCTCCCCTGGCGCGCGAAGCCAGCGCGGTATTTCTCCGGCGGCTCGCGGGCGTGGGATTTTCCCCAAGTGCGTAATGGGTCACGGGTTTCTCACCTGGGTGAGACGGACGCATGACGGCTCATAACGCGGAAAACCGACTCGATATGGATCGCCTGGTGGTGTCTTATGCGCCGCTCGTCAAGCGTTTGGCGTATCAGATGATGTCCCGTTTGCCCGCCAGCGTGGAAGTCGAAGACCTCATGCAGAACGGCATGATGGGCTTGCTGGACGCCATCAACCGTTTTGAGGAAGGCATGGGCGCGCAGTTCGAGACCTATGCCGTGCAACGCATCCGTGGCGCGATGCTCGACGGGCTGCGTGAAGCCGACTGGGCGCCGCGCAGCACACGGCGCGACATGCGGCGCATCGAAGCTGCCATCAACGCGCTCGAACAGGAAAATGGCCGCCCGCCGAACGAGTCTGAGATCGCCGGGTATCTGGGGCTGGAACTTCCGGAATACCAGCGCACGCTGCAAGATGCGCGCGGCCATCAACTTATTTATTTTGACGACCTTTCCTCCGAAAATGGTGAAGATTTCCTCGAACGCCACTTCGGACAGGACGACGCTAACCCGCTTGCGCTGCTGGAAGATGCCGACACGAAGGCAAAGCTCGTTGAAGCCATACAAAACTTGCCGGAGCGCGAAAGAATGGTCATGGCGCTCTATTACGACGAAGACCTCAACCTGCGCGAGATCGGCGAAATACTCAACGTCACCGAGTCCAGGGTTTGCCAACTGCACAGCCAAGCCGTGGCGCGTTTGCGCGCGATGATATTCGGGCGGCACCATGGATAGCGTCAGCCTTATCGGCCTCATCCTCGGCCTGGGTGCCATCATCATCGGGCAAACGCTTGAAGGAGGCCACATCTCCTCGTTGTTGCAGCCGACGGCCTTCCTCATCGTCGTGGGAGGAACCGTGGGCGCGGTGCTGCTGCAAAGCCCGCTGCGCGTCTTCCTCGGTGGCGTGAAGATGGCGAAATGGGTATTTATGCCCCCGCCTTCCGGCTACGAGAGCACCATTGAACTCATCGTCCAGTGGAGTCACCAGGCTCGCCGGGAAGGGTTGCTCATACTTGAACGCTATATCACCAAACTCGATGACGACCCTTTCACGCTCCATGGTTTGCAAATGCTTGTCGATGGCATTGAACCTGGGCTCCTGCGCGAATCGCTCGAAATCGAGAATGACGCCTGGGCGACACAGATGCGCCAACGCGCCCGCATCTGGGAAAGCGCGGGCGGATATTCTCCCACCATCGGCATTCTCGGAGCCGTACTGGGGCTGATTCACGTCATGGAAAACCTGTCCGATCCCTCCAAGCTGGGCGCGGGTATTGCCGTTGCTTTCGTCGCTACCGTCTATGGCGTCGGCCTTGCCAACCTCATCCTGTTGCCCGTTCACAAAAAACTCCTGGCGCACATCGGCATCCTCGCCAGCCGTCGCGAAATGGTCATCGACGGGCTGATCGGTATTGCCAACGGCGACAACCCGCGCATCATCGAAAATCGGATGCGGGGATACATCCAGTAAAAGGATGTCGGCCATGGCACGGCGACGCAGGCCTCACGGAGAAGAGCACGAAAACACCGAGCGCTGGCTCGTATCCTACGCCGACTTCATTACCCTGCTGTTTGCCTTTTTCGTCGTCATGTATTCCTTGAGTTCCGTCAACGAAGGCAAATACCGGATACTTTCAAACTCCTTGATACAGGCGTTCCGTAGCGCCAACATCAACGCCGAAGGGCAGGCAATCATCGCGCCCCCGGTCGTTGTCCCCACCAGTCCCCCGGTACCCATCAAACGGCTCAAGGCGCGAGACAAGCAAGACGCCGCACGGGAGGAAGCCGCACGGAAAATGCGCGACATGGCCAGCGACATCCGCCGTGTGCTTGAGCCTATTACCGGGGACGGGAAGGTCAGAGTCACGGAAGGCGCTTTTGGCGTGACCGTCGAAATCAATGCCAGCGCGCTGTTTTCCACCGGCGAGGCTGTCCTCGGCAGCGAGGCGAATGCCGCATTGCGCGCCGTGGCCGGCGTCATCGCGGACTCGGAGTTCCCGATCATGGTTGAAGGCCATACCGACAACAACCCGATCAATACCCTGCGTTTCCCTTCCAACTGGGAACTCTCATCGGCCCGCGCCTCGTCGGTCGTGCGGCTTTTCATCGAAAACGGCGTACTCCCCAGCCGCCTTACTGCCGCAGGTTATGCCGACCAGCGCCCCATTGCGGACAATGACACCGACGCTGGGCGTGCGCGCAACCGCCGTGTGGCGATCATGCTCGAATCGCGCGTTCCTGTGAGTGAACCAGAAGCCGCTTCCGAGCCAGAGCTCGAACCCGAGTCCGGGTCCAACTCTGAATCGCTCGTGCCAGAACCTGGCCTCCTTGCTCCCGGCGAGACCATCCAGTTCCTGGAACCAAACGATTTCTGACCGGAAGAATAGTAGTAAAATAAACCGGTCTCTACGCTTGCTTGATGATGCAGCTACAGGGTCGATCAGGCACACGGGCTATCTTTTTTGGTGCCTGATGTGCATAATAGATGTAGTGACCTAAAATTTGGCGAAATAGACCATGTATTGCGTTTCATGCGACTCTTATCTGGGGGCATGGCGTACAAGATGCTGCCCTCGTTGCGGTTCACTGCTGCGTCCGTTGGATTCCGACGCGCAGGATGCCAAACTCACGGAGCACACAAACATGTCCATCATATCCAGGATCGTATCCGTGCCCTCGACCGCCCTCGTTTTCATCCGGCAGCGCGCTGGGTTTCTCCGGTGGCTTGGGTTCCCGATCATTTTCGTAGCCATTGTGGCTGCGGCATGGTGGGGATTGAACATGAGGCAGGCACCCGTCCCCAAACAATTGCTGACTCCTGACCTTGGGAGCGACACCCGCCTTCCGCTGGGCGCATCCGCTACGGCAGACGATGCCCATGTTCCGCCTGCCGATCTTGCACCTTTGGCATTGTCTGAGCCTCCGGAATCATCTGAGCCCATGGCATTGCCTGTATCTGAGCCTTCCGAATCCTCGGTATCGCCTGAAGTTCATCGAGATCGCGTTTCCAGTCTGCTTGCGTCCCCATCCTATCGTGCGAGGGCGGTTTATTCAGGCAAGGCCAAAGGCAAAAGGCGCGTCAAGGTCGAATTTCTGACGAAAGGGGCTGTTTCGGATACCTACTCAGAAGATGCGCTTTCGCGCAAAGGGTGGAAGCTGTCGATCAGTGCGGACAGGCGGACAGCGCTATTGAAAAAAGCAGAAAGTGCCTACAGCATTCCGGTCGTCGATAACTCGTTTTCGAGCAAGTCGAAACAAAAATCGAGATCGAACCGGAGAGTTGCCCGTTCCTCAAGGCTGACGCCGGTAGGCGATCACGCGGGTGTCGGCTATCTGAAACATCTAAGACTGTCCGGCAGGAGGTAACCGCTGCCGGGCTATCCAAACTGAGACACTACCGTCCTCCGGATGAGCTTGAGGGCGTCGTCGGCTAGGTGCTATACTATAAAGATTATCTTCCCGGTGCTTCTGGGAGGATGAAATTCACACGCCGGATTGAACGGGGTGCGCCGCTTTGCTTTAAGTGTGGGCGGTGTCGCTGGCAGGGGGGTTGTTGCTTCCTGCCCGATCCGGCGGAGGTCAAACCCTGAAAACTGGAGTTATATACATGTCAGTCACGATGCGCCAAATGCTCGAAGCGGGCGTCCATTTTGGCCACCAAACACGTTTCTGGAACCCGAAGATGGCTCCATACATCTTCGGCCACCGCAACAAGATTCACATCGTCAATCTCGAAAAAACGCTGGCCAAATACAACGAGGCGATGGATTTCGTACGCAAGCTCGCGGCCAAGCGCGGCACGATTCTTTTCGTGAGCACCAAGCGCCAGGCGCGCGAGATTCTCGCAGAGGAAGCGCGCCGCGCCGGGATGCCGTTTGTCGATGAGCGTTGGCTCGGCGGCATGCTGACCAACTTCAAGACGGTCAAGCAGTCGATCAAGCGCCTGAAAGAACTCGAAGCGATGATCGAGGACGGTTCGGTTGAGCGTTTGTCTAAGCGCGACGCGCTGATGACGCGCCGCGAACTGGAAAAGCTGAACAAGTCGATCGGCGGCATCAAGGACATGGCTGGATTGCCTGAAGCACTGTTCGTGATCGACGTCGGCTATCACAAGATTGCCATTACGGAAGCGCAAAAACTGGGTATCCCGGTGGTGGCGGTCGTCGATACCAACCATTCGCCCGAAGGCGTGGATCATGTGATCCCCGGCAATGACGACTCTTCCCGCGCCATCCGCCTCTACGCCCGTGGCGTGGCCGATGCCGTGCTGCTGGGCCGCAGCCAGGTGCAACTGGAAATCGTCGAGGCGGGCAACGAGGAATTCGTCGAGCTTGAGGAAGAAGGCGACGACCAGGAAAAAGCCTGATTCCACCTCAGGCCCATCGCGGCGGGGCATAACCCGCCGCTGTTGTAAAAGAATGAACACGGGTCTCGCTTATCCCCGCCATTTGTGGCGGAGATAAGCGAGACAAAGCGTAACGGGGAGCCGAAGGCTCCCCAAGACCGTATCGAGGAACCCCCTGCTGAAAGCAAGGGGTGACTCAATAGTCAAGGAGTTAGCATGGCGGAAGTTACCGCAGGCATGGTCAAGGAACTGCGCGAAAAAACCGACGCGCCGATGATGGAATGCAAGAAGGCTTTGTCGGAAGCCGAAGGGGACATGGTCAGGGCCGAAGAGATTCTGCGGGTGAAACTGGGCAACAAGGCGACGAAGGCCGCCGCCCGCATCACCGCCGAGGGTGTAGTGGCCGTCCATATCTCGAACGACGGCAAACTGGGCGTAATCCTGGAAGGCAACTGCGAAACCGATTTCGTTGCCAAAAACGATGATTTCATCGCGCTGGTCAAAAATGCCGCCGCATTGGTGGCAGACAAGGCGCCTGCCGACGTGGCTGCGCTCTCGGCGCTGCCGATGGGCGAAGGCACGGTGGAGTCGACCCGTACCGCGTTGGTGGGCAGGATTGGCGAGAACATGACCTTGCGCCGCTTCCAGCGTGTTGAGGCCAAGGGGCAGCTTCATTTTTACATCCACGGCGGCGCAAAGATCGGTGTGCTGCTCGATCTGGTGGGCGGCGACGCGCAACTGGGCAAGGATTTGTCCATGCACATCGCCGCTTCCAAGCCGAAGGCGTTGGACGCCAGCGGAGTGGATGCCGCCCTGATCGATTCCGAGCGCCGTATCGCCATCGAAAAGGCGCGTGAATCGGGCAAGCCTGAGAACATGCTGGAAAAAATCGCTGAAGGTTCGGTGCAGAAGTTCCTCAAGGAAGTCACCCTGCTCAACCAGGTCTTTGTGAAGGCTGAAGATGGCAAGCAGACCGTGGAACAACTGCTGAAAGCCAAGGGCGCGACGGTTGCGGGCTTCACGCTGTACGTGGTCGGCGAAGGTATCGAGAAAAAGAGTTCCGACTTTGCTGCTGAAGTGGCTCAACAGGCTGCTGCGGCTGCCGCTGCTGCCCAGAAGTAGCCAGGCAAAAGGAGTTTTTCCCATGTCTGCCGCGCCGGCTTACTCCCGCATCCTGCTCAAGCTCTCTGGCGAAGCCCTGATGGGCGAGGACAGCTACGGTATCAATGAAACCGTGGTATCACGCATCGTCTCGGAAATTGCCGAGGTCACGAGTCTGGGCGTGCAGGTTGGCGTGGTGATTGGGGGCGGCAACATCTTTCGCGGTATGGCGGGCGCGGCGAGCGGCATGGATCGCGCCACCGCCGACTACATGGGCATGCTCGCCACGCTGATGAACGCAATGGCGCTCGCAGACGCGATGCGCCGCGCGGACTTGCCCGCCCGCGTGCAATCGGCGTTAAGGATCGACCAGGTGGTCGAGCCTTACATCCGTGGGCGCGCTATTCGCCATCTGGAATTGGGGCGGGTGGTGATCTTTGCCGCTGGCACGGGAAACCCGTTTTTTACCACCGATACCGCTGCTGCCTTGCGCGGAGCCGAAATTGGCGCGCAGATCGTGCTCAAAGGCACCAAGGTGGATGGCATCTACACGGCTGACCCCAAAAAAGACCCCACGGCGCGGCGATTTGCCCGCATCAGTTTTGACGAAGCTATCAGCCGAGGTTTGGCTGTGCTCGATGCCACCGCGTTTGCGCTGTGCCGTGACCAGAAGCTGCCGATCAACGTTTTTTCGATCTTCAAGCCGCAAGCCTTGCGCCGTGTCATCATGGGCGAGGACGAAGGCACATTGGTTCATTCATGATGGTTCATTTTTTGAGGTTTCCGCGATGATTTCCGAACTCAAGAAAACGATCGAACACAAGATGCAGAAGACGGTCGAGGTGCTCAAGCACGATCTCATCAAGATACGGACGGGACGCGCCCATACAGGCTTGCTCGATCATATTCAGGTGGAGTATTACGGAAATATGGTTCCGATCAGCCAGGTGGCCAACGTCACCCTGATCGATGCCCGTACCATCGGCGTGCAGCCGTGGGAAAAACCGATGGTGGCGAAAGTGGAAAAAGCGATCCGCGATTCTGACATCGGGGTGAACCCCGCCAATACCGGCGAGGTCATCCGGGTGCCGATGCCGCCGCTTACCGAAGAACGCCGCCGCGAGCTCACCAAAATCGTCAGGCACGAGGGCGAAGCCGCCAAGGTGGCCGTTCGCAACCTGCGCCGCGATGCCAACCAGCACCTCAAGGACGGCATTAAGGACAAGACCATTCCGGAAGACGAAGAGAGGCGGGCTGAGGAAAGCATCCAGAAACTCACCGACCACTACATCGTTGAGATTGACAAGCTGCTTGCACAGAAAGAACAGGAACTGATGCAGATTTGATTTGCCGGATAATCCCGGCTTTGCCGGGTTACGCGTGGAGATTTCCTCGATGGAGGATCAAACCTTTATCAGTTCCACCCAGACCGTACCCGATCCGAATAAGGTGCCACGGCACATTGCCATCATCATGGACGGCAATGGGCGCTGGGCGCGCAAACGTTTTTTGCCCAGAGTGGCCGGACATACCCGTGGTGTGGAGGCGGTACGCGGGACGATTCGCGCTGCAATCGAGCGCGGGGTCGAATATCTGACCCTGTTTGCATTTAGTTCCGAAAACTGGCGGCGCCCCACCGAGGAAGTCTCTTTCCTGATGCAGTTGTTCATCAAGTCGCTGCAAAAGGAAGTTGCCCGGCTGCACGAAAATGGCATCCGCTTTCGCGTCATCGGGGATCGTTCGCGCTTTGAGCCGACACTGGTCAAGGCCATCGAGGCTGCCGAGGAACTTACCGCCAAAAACACCCGCCTGCATCTCACCGTGGCCGCCAACTACGGCGGGCGCTGGGACGTGCTCTCGGCAGTCAATCGCTTGCTCGCCCAGCGACCGGGTCTGGCAGAGATAAGCGAAGAGATGGTCAACACCGAACTGTCGATGAATTTCGCGCCTGAACCTGATCTGTTCATCCGTACCGGCGGTGAGCAGCGGATCAGCAACTTCCTGCTCTGGCAACTGGCGTACTCGGAGTTTTTCTTTACCGATGCCTTGTGGCCGGATTTCGACGGAAAGGTGCTCGATCAGGCCATTGCTTCCTACCAGGGGCGCGAGCGCCGTTTCGGGCGCACCAGTGAGCAACTGGTCGATGCGGCAGGTGGTGAAGTGGAGCGCCATGCTTAAGACGCGGGTCATCACTGGGGTGGCGCTGCTGGCGGGATTGCTGGCGGCGCTGTTTTTTCTTCCAATGCTAGGTTGGATGATTTTTTGCGCGTTGATTTGCGCGCTTGCGGCCTGGGAGTGGGGCGGGCTTGCGGGGTGGGGCGGGAAGGCGCGGGTTGCTTATGGCGCCGTTTTGGGGAGTCTGTGCCCTGTATTTGCCTTCTACATTTTTTTTTCCCATGATTGGGCGTTTTGGCTCACATGGTTCGCGTTGCTTGCGTTGTTTGCGGGTTTTTTCTGGCTGTTGATCGTGCCATTTTGGTTGTGGCGCAAGTGGCGCTTGCATCATTGGAGTGCGGTGCTGGTTGGGATACTCGTGTTGGTTCCATCTTCAGTGTTTTTCATTGGGCTACGAGAAATTGTTTCTCCTTTGACGTTGCTTGCAGTTTGCGCGCTGGTCTGGGTGGCCGACATCGCAGCCTATTTTTCAGGGCGGGCGTTTGGCAGAAAAAAACTGGCTCCCAACATCAGCCCTGGAAAAACATGGGCGGGCGCAATTGGCGCAGTGATTGGCGTTTTGGTGTATGGCAATGTGGTTTCCCGGTTTTCATTAGAGGCAATCAATCTCGATGGTGTTTTTGTGTTTAGAAATGTGGTTTCCTGCTCTTTACTGGATTTTTATCTTGATTTTCACTTCTTACCGAAGCATGTACTGTTGTTTCAATCCATGCTCATCGTCCTGGCTGTCTGGAGCATCATTGGAGACCTCTTTGAATCCTTGCTCAAGCGCCAGGCGGGCGTAAAAGATAGCAGTAATCTTTTGCCTGGGCATGGCGGTATTCTGGATCGGATCGACAGCCTTTTTCCGATTCTGACATTGATAGGTATTATGGTTATTTTTGTTTCTGATTATCATTGAAATAGTTTGGCATCATGCCCGCATCTTCTCCCCAACAAATTACCCTCCTCGGCGCGACTGGCTCGATAGGCGCGAATACGCTCGATGTCGTCTCCCGCCACCCGGAACGCTATTCAGTATTTGCCCTGACCGCGCACCGCGAGGCGGCTCGCCTTGCCGAACTGTGTTTGCGGTTTTCCCCGCGCTACGCGGTGATGGCGGATGTGGACGCGGCAAAGGAGTTGAGGGGCTTGTTGCAGGCCGGACGTTGCGCGACCACGGTGCTCGAAGGCAAGCAAGCCCTGTGCGATGTGGCATGTGCGCCTGAAACCGATGTGGTGATGGCGGCCATCGTGGGTGCGGCGGGGCTGGAGCCGACGCTGGCTGCTGTGACCGCAGGAAAAAAGGTGCTGCTCGCCAACAAGGAAGCCCTGGTGATGTCCGGCCAGCTTTTCATGGACGCGGTGCAGAAGTCCGGTTGTTGCCTGTATCCGATCGACAGCGAGCACAACGCGGTATTTCAGTCCTTGCCCTGGAATTTTCAGCGATGCCCGGAAGCGGGCGGGGTACGGCGCATCCTGCTCACGGCTTCGGGCGGGCCGTTCCGCAACACGCCGCCCGAAAAGCTGGAAACGGTTACGCCGGAAGAGGCATGCGCTCACCCGGTCTGGTCGATGGGGCGCAAGATTTCGGTCGATTCCGCGACCATGATGAACAAGGGGCTGGAAGTCATCGAGGCTCACTGGCTGTTTGGCGTACCCCCTGGCCAGATCGAAGTGGTCATCCATCCGCAGGGCATCGTCCATTCGATGGTCGATTACATCGATGGCTCTGTTCTGGCTCAACTCGGCAATCCCGACATGCGTATCCCGATTGCCAACGCCCTGGCCTGGCCGGAGCGGATTGATTCGGGCGTCGACGCGCTCGACCTTTTCGATATTGCTATGTTGAACTTCGAGCGTCCCGATTTCGGGCGCTTTCCCTGTCTTCCCCTGGCTTATCAGGCGCTGGAGGTGGGCGGCTCGACGCCTGCCGCGCTCAACGCGGCCAATGAAGAGGCGGTAGAGGCTTTCCTGGAGGGGCGGTTGGGGTTTTGCCGCATCGCCGATGTGATTGCCGCCACGCTGGAACGCGCCGGATGGGAAGGAGCCGAAACGCTGGAAGCGGTGCTGGAGGTTGACGCGCGCGCGCGCGGCTTCGCCCGCGAAGAAATCCGCAAACGAGGAGCAGCATGAGTTTCTTGGTCCATTACATCGTCCCGTTCGCCATTGCCCTCGGGGTATTGATACTGATCCATGAGTTGGGGCATTACCTGGTTGCGCGCTGGTGCGGGGTCAAGGTTCTGCGGTTCTCGATCGGTTTTGGCCGCCCGTTGCTGAAATACCAGGGAAAGAGCGAGACTGAATGGGTGCTGGCGGCGTTTCCGCTCGGTGGTTATGTCAAGATGCTTGGCGAAGGCGGCGACGAGGTCGAAGAGCATGAATCGCACCGGGCTTTCAATCGCCAGCCGGTAAAGCGGCGCTTTGCCATTGTGGCGGCCGGGCCGATTTTTAATCTGTTGCTGGCCGTCGTTTTGTACTGGGGGCTGTTCGTGGGCGGCAGCGATGAACTGCGGCCGCTGATCGCGCCCACCGAGGCACAGGCCAGCCTTGCGCGCGACGCGGGCGTGATCGAGGGCGACCTGGTGTTGAGCGTCGATGGCGACGAAATCAAGAGTTGGCAGGATTTTCGATGGGCTTTGCTGCGCCACGCGGTTGGCCGCGACGAGGCGCGCCTGCTGGTGCGTACCCGCTCTGGCAATGATGCCGTGCGGATTCTCGATCTTCGGAATTTTTCCCTCGACGACGCAAGCAAGGAAGACCCGGTTTTCCGCATGGGTTTGCGCCCAGCTTCGGTTCCCGCGCTCATCGAGCATGTGGAAGAAGGCAGTGCGGCGGCTAAAGGCGGCATAGCCAAGGGCGATGAAATCATTGCCATCGACGGCAAGGCGATGAATCTGATCCAGGAAATCGTTGAAACCGTGCGCGCTACGCCTGGGCAAACGCGGCTGTTTACCGTGAATAGGGGGGGAGAAGAAAGGACGTTTTCTGTCGTCGTGGGCGAAAAACAGGTCAAGGATGGCAGGACGGTCGGCATCATCGGCGTGATGTTCGATACTTCGGCTTTGTTTGCCGAGGTAAGTTATGGGCCGCTCGAAGCCTTGGCGCGCGCCGCGCGCATGACCTGGGAAACCAGCGCGCTGACCCTGAAGTCCATTGGTCAGATGATTATCGGCAACATTTCGTGGAAGAACGTTTCCGGGCCGATCACGATTGCCGACTACGCTGGAAAATCGGCTCAACACGGGACGACAGCCTTCATTCGTTTCCTGGCGTTTATCAGCATCAGTCTCGGGATTTTGAATTTGCTGCCTATCCCCGTGCTCGACGGAGGGCATTTGCTGTATTATGCAGTAGAGTTTATTAAGGGCAGGGCGCTTTCTGACCGGGTTGTGGAGGCCAGCCAAAAAGTTGGTATTGTTCTCCTTCTCGTGCTGATGGTGATTGCCCTTTGTAATGACATTAACCGTCTTATTTCCTGATATTCGACAATCCGCATGATTTACAAACGGCTTGCCGGGCTGATTGCGGCCCTCTCAGTTTCCTTGCCGGCCCTGGCTTTCCAGCCGTTCGTGGTCAAGGATATCCGGGTTGAAGGTTTGCAGCGCACCGAGGCGGGGACGGTATTTAATTACCTGCCCGTGAAAGTGGGCGATATGTTCGACGAGGCGCAGGCGAGCGAGGCGATACGCGCCCTGTTCAACACCGGTTTTTTCCGGGATGTGCGTATCGAGACCGATCACGATGTGCTGGTTGTCGTGGTCGATGAGCGTCCGGCTATTGCGAAGATTGATTTCGTCGGCGTCAAGGATCTCGATGTCGAAGCACTCAGAAAAGGGCTGAAGGAAGTCGATCTGGCCGAATCCCGCACGTTCGACCGCGCGCTCCTCGACCGCGCCGAACAGGAAATAAAGCGCCAATACCTTGCGCGTGGCAAATTCGGCGCAACCGTCACGACTACGGTGACGCCGGCTGAACGCAACCGTGTCGGCATTACCTTCAACGTCGATGAAGGCGACGTCGCTCGCATTCGTCAGATCAAAATCGTCGGTGCGAAGACGTTCAAGGAAAGCAACCTGCTTGATCTCTTCGAGCTTTCCACGCCGGGATGGTTTACCTGGTACACCAAGCGCGACCGCTATTCGCGCCAGAAACTCGCCGCCGATCTCGAACGCCTGCGTTCCCATTACCTCGACCGCGGTTATCTCGATTTCGACATCGAATCCACCCAGGTTTCGATCACGCCGGATAAAAAGGACATCTACATTACGATCAGCCTTCGCGAAGGCGAGCGTTATACCGTAACCGACGTGCGTTACGCGGGCAATTTGGTATTGCCCGAAGAGGAGTACCTGAAGCTGACCACCATTCATCCGGGCGAGATTTTTTCACGCGAACGCTTGACTGAAACCACCAAGGCCATCACAAACCGCCTGGGCAACGAGGGTTACGCGTTTGCCAACGTTAACGCAGCGCCAGAACTGAATGAACAAAAACATGAAGTCGCGTTCACCATCTACGTCGACCCTGGTCGCAAGGTGTATGTGCGTCGCGTCAATGTTCAGGGCAATAACAGAACCCGTGATGAAGTCATCCGCCGTGAGGTACGGCAGATGGAAAGCGCCTGGTACGATGGCGCAGCGATCAACCGCTCGCGCGACCGCATCGACAGGCTGGGCTTTTTCGACGAGGTGACGGTTGAAACGCCGCCTGTGGCGGAGGCGACCGATCAGGTCGATGTCAATTTCTCGGTCAAGGAACGGCGCACCGGCAATCTGATGCTCGGGGTGGGGTATTCCTCTGCCGAAAAGGCCGTGCTCCAGGCGGCGATCTCGGATCGCAATATTTTGGGTTCCGGCAAGAATGCTGTGCTTGCTTTCGATACGTCCAAATCCTACCGTACCGTGTCGCTGTCCCTGACCGACCCGTATTTCACCGTTGATGGCGTGAGCCTGGGAGGAGACGTTTACTACCGCACTCACGATCCGTCAAAAACCTATTCGGTATCGCCCTACAAGACGCAGTCAGTAGGGGCAGGGCTACGTATGGGCTATCCGATTGCCGAGGACGACAGCATCAGTTTCGGCCTGGCGTTCGATCGCACCAGGATTACCACGTCTGATAAAAGCCACGATCTGTACAAGCAATTCTGTAAGGATTTCGGTTGCAAGGGGCCACTGGGAGAGTCCGACGGCATCGGTACTGTTGATGTCAGTAGCATGATCGTGAGCATGGGTTGGGCGCGCGATTCCCGCAACAGCTATCTTTACCCGACCAAGGGCACTTTTCAGCGTATTTACGGAGAAGTTGCGACCGCCCCGGCGGATCTGCGCTACGGCAAGGCTACTTACCAATTCCAGCACTGGATTCCGGTAGGCAAAGGCGGCCATGCCCTGATGTTCAATACCGAGTTTGGCTGGGCGAAGGCCTACAATAAAAAACCGATGCCGTTCTACAAGAATTTCTATGTAGGCGGTCTCGGTTCGGTGCGTGGTTTCGAATCGTATTCGCTTGGTCCGAGGGACTCGGATGACAACGCCCTGGGCGGTACGCGCAAGTTCGTTGCCAATCTTGAGTTCTTCTTCCCAATGCCCGGTTCGGGGAGCGACCGCTCGTTCCGCTTCTCGACCTTCGTCGACGCGGGCTATGTCTGGGGGAAAGACCCTGATACGGGGGAAGATCAGCGTATCAGAGGTCAGGATTTGCGTTACAGTGGGGGCTTGGCGTTGACATGGAACGCGCCGATCGGCCCGCTCAAGTTCAGCCTGGGTTATCCGCTGAAAAAGAAAGAGGGCGATAAAACCCGACCCTTCGATTTTCTGCTCGGCGCTACATTCTGATGTGTGTCGTGTCGTATCAAAAACAACTTTTGGAGAAATATGTGAAAGCTCGTGCCTTTTCCGTGTTCGTCTTGGCTCTGATGGGAGCGTCCCAGTTGGCGTTTGCAGAGACAAAATTCGGTTATATCAATTCCGAACGCGTAATGCGCGAATCCGCGCCGGCCGTGCGCGCGCAGAAACGCATCGAAAACGACTTTTCCAAGCGCGACCAGGAGTTGCAGCGCATGGCCAAGGATTTGGAGGCTCTTCAGAAAGACCTGGAGAACGCAAATTCGAAGATGAGCGATGCCGAGCGGCAGAGGAAAAGTAATACTTTCAGTGAGACCGACCGGAATTTTCAGCGCAGGCAGCGTGAGTTCCGCGAAGACCTCAACCTGCGCCGCAACGAGGAACTGGCTTCGGTCATTGAAAAAGTCAACCAGGTCATCAAGCAGATCGCCGAAAGCGAAAAGTATGACGTCATCCTCCAGGATGTTGTGTATGCAAACCCGCGTATCGACATCACGGATAAGGTGATCAAGGCGCTGGCCGACGGCAAGTAAGGTTTCCGGTTATCAGCGATGCCACGAATCGATGTGCTGGTTGCCCAACTTGGGGGCGAACTTGTTGGAAACGGCGGTGTGGAGGTACACCGGGTTGCCCCGCTGGAACGGGCGGGCGAGGGCGACCTGGCGTTTCTTGCCAGCCCGAAATACCTGAGTCGGCTGAAAACTAGCCGTGCCGTAGCCTTCATCGTCAAGCCAGAGCACCGGGACATAGTCGATGATGGTCGGTCGCTCATCGTGACCGACGATCCTTACCTTTATTTCGCGCGCGCTTCCCAATTCTTCAACCCCTTGCCGCCCATCGTTCCTGGCGTACACTCGTTGGCGTCGGTGCGTTGCGCGATACCGGCAACGGTGGCGGTCGATGCCGGAGCCGTAGTGGAAGAGGGGGCGGAAATCGGCGAAGATGTGCTGATCGGGGCCAATTGCTACATCGGACGTGAGGTACGCATTGGGCGCGGTACGCGGCTGGCGCCCAACGTTACGATCTATGCCAATTGTGTGATCGGCGAGAACTGCATCATTCACGCGGGCGCGGTGATCGGTTCGGATGGCTTCGGCTTCGCGCGGGAGTCCTCCGGTAAATGGGTCAAGATTCCGCAGATAGGCCGGGTCGTGATCGGCAACGATGTGGAAATCGGCTCCAACACCTCGGTCGACCGAGGCGCGCTGGAAGATACCGTGATCGGCGATGGCGTCAAACTCGACAATCAAATCCAGATTGGTCACAACACGCGTATCGGTGAGCATACTGCCGTAGCGGGCAGTACTGGCATTGCGGGCAGCGCAATAATTGGCGCGCGTTGTATGATCGGCGGTCAGGCGGGTATTTCCGGGCACATTTCCATTGCAGACGACGCGGTCGTCTTCGCTGCTACCACGATCACGAGGTCTGTCCGGACTCCCGGTGTTTACGTCAATTGCCTGCCACAACTGACTCACGCAGAATGGGCCAGAAATTTTGCCCATATTCGTCATCTCGACACGCTCGTAAAAAAAGTACGTCTTCTCGAACAGCGCCTGGAACAACAGGAAAAGGCCGGATAAACACTCTGAAATCATGATCATGGACATCAACGAAATTCTGCGCTATCTGCCGCACCGCTACCCTTTTCTGTTGGTCGACCGAGTGCTGGAGATTCAGGAAAACCGCATTCTCGCGATCAAGAACGTCACCGTGAATGAACCGTTCTTTCCCGGTCATTTCCCCCATCGCCCGGTCATGCCCGGTGTGCTCATCGTTGAAGCGTTGGCTCAGGCGGGCGCGCTGTTGTCGTGCAAGGCCGCGAATGTCATCCCGACCGAAGAGTCGGTTGTCTTGTTTGCTGGTATGGACAGAGTTCGCTTCAAGCGTCAGGTCGTGCCTGGCGACCAACTGCTGTTCGACGTTTCCATGCTGCAAAACAAACGCGGTATCTACAAATTCAGGGGGCTTGCCACCGTTGATGGCGAATTGGCCGTCGAGTCCGAGTTTCTGTGCGCTTTCAGGGTCAAACCATGATCCATCCGGCAGCAATCGTTCATCCCGGCGCGAAAATCGGCAGCGGGGTCGAGATCGGCCCATATTCGGTCATTGGCGAGCATGTCGAAATTGGCGATGGCACCTGGATCGGGCCGCATGTTGTGCTCGAAGGCCATACCCGTATCGGGCGTGAAAACAGAATTTTCCAGTTCAGTTCGCTTGGTGGGGAGCCGCAAGACAAAAAATATTCCGGCGAACCTACCCGGCTCGAAATCGGCGACCGCAACACTATCCGCGAGTATTGTACTTTCAGCACCGGTACGGCTCAGGATAGCGGCGCGACTCGTATCGGTAATGACAACTGGATCATGGCTTATGTGCATATCGCGCACGATTGCCAGGTCGGCAGCAATACCGTTTTTGCCAATGGCGCCTCGCTTGCTGGGCACGCTCATATCGGCGATTGGGCTATCCTCGGCGGTTTCAGCGGTGTCCACCAGTTCGTTCGCGTCGGCGCGCACAGTTTCATCGGCGCGTTCGCCTTGTTGCTCCAGGATTTACCCCCTTATGTCACTGTAGGCGGCAGCCCCGCCGTGCCGCATGGCATCAACAGCGAAGGGTTGCGCCGCCGGGGTTTTTCAAGTGAGGCGATCAACGCGATCAAACGGGCTTATCGCATGCTTTACCGTAAAGGTCTTTCTCTCGCGGAGGCGCGCGAACAAATCATTGCACTTGCCGCTGAATATGCCGAAGTACAACCTTTAGCCGATTTCATTGGAATATCTGGGCGCGGATTGGTACGTTGATATGACACATTCGATTGCCATGGTAGCAGGGGAAGCCTCCGGCGATTTACTGGCCGCCCACCTGATTCGCGCCATTCGCACCCATTTGCCCGAGGCGCGATTTTACGGCATCGGCGGCCCAAAAATGCAGGCCGAGGGGTTCGAAGCGATCTGGCCTTCCGAATTGCTCTCGATCAACGGCTACACGGAAGCGATTGGCCGTTACGGGTCGTTGGCCGGCATTCGCCGCAAACTGCTGAAAGACATCCGGCGCACACGGCCCGATGCGTTCATCGGTGTCGACGCGCCTGATTTCAACCTCTGGCTCGAAGGTAAGGTCAAGGCGGACGGTATCCCTGCCATTCATTTCGTCAGCCCTTCGGTCTGGGCTTGGCGCGGTAGGCGGATCAAGGGCATCGCGCGCTCAGTGACGCATATGTTGTGCCTGTTCCCGTTCGAGATGCCGATCTACGAGCGCGCGGGCATTCCCGCTACCTACGTCGGGCATCCGCTCGCGGACGAATTGCCGATGGAACCGAACCGGCAGGCAATACGTGAACGGCTGGATTTGCCGCTGGATGCGCCCGTCGTGGCGCTGTTGCCCGGCAGCCGCCAGTCGGAAGTCATCAACCTGGCCGATTGCTTCATCGCCACCGCAGAAGTCATCGCGCACCGGCGGCCGGAAACCATTTTCCTCGTGCCCTTGGCGACTCGTGAGACGCGCGAGATTTTTACCGAGGCCATGTATCGCCGGGGATCCGCTGAAGATATGTCAATGCGTCTGCTATTCGGCCATTCGGTCGACGCGATGACCGCTGCCGACGTGGTGCTCGTCGCCAGCGGCACGGCCTGCCTCGAAGCCGCGCTGCTCAAGCGTCCGATGGTGATCTCCTATCGCATGGGCAGATGGCAGTACCGGCTGATCAAGCGCATGGCTTACCTGCCTTGGGTCGGCCTGCCCAACATCCTGCTCAACGAACTCGTTGTCCCAGAATTGCTCCAGGATGACGCGGATCCCGATGCTATAGCCGATGCCGTTGAAAAATGGCTCGATGATCCTGACGGCTGCATGGCGCTCGCCGACCGCTTCACTGCCCTGCACCATGAACTGCGCCAAGGCACGGCGGAGCGGGCAGCCAAGGTCATCCTGCCTTATTTGCGCGATTCCGCTTCCACGCGGGAGCCAGAGGCATCCTGAAACGGACATGGCCGGGGTGAAAATCTGCGGCGTCGACGAAGCTGGTCGCGGCCCGTTATGCGGGTCGGTGGTGGCCGCTGCCGTCATTCTCGATCCCGCACGCCCCATCGAAGGTCTGGCCGATTCCAAGAAACTGACTGCCCGTTCGCGGGAACGCTTGGCGTGTTTGATCCGGCAACGGGCGCTCGCCTGGAGCGTGGCCGAAGCGACGGTGGAAGAGATCGACCGCCTCAATATCCTGCATGCCAGCCTGCTGGCAATGCAGCGCGCGGTTGCCGCGTTGGCTGTCACGCCCGACGAAGTGCGGGTCGACGGCAACCGTTGTCCGGAGTTTTCCCTGCCCGCGCACGCCATTGTCGGTGGCGATGCGCTGGAACCGGCGATTTCCGCCGCTTCCATCCTCGCCAAGACCGCGCGCGACGCACAAATGATCGAACTGGATCGCCTCTATCCTCAATTCGGCCTTGCGCGGCACAAAGGCTATCCGACCGCCGCGCACCTCGAAGCCATCCGCCGGTACGGAGTTGCGGATTTTTATCGCAAGAGTTTCGCGCCTGTGCGCCACATCCTCGCCAATCCGCCATTATGGGAAACCGAGGGAGCCGGCTGAATCAAAAACCAGTATGACAGCTCGTGGATAAAACATGACGGCAACACGCTTCACTTTTACCCATCTCAGCTCACGCGACAATCCCCGGCTCAGATTGATTGCAGCGCTCGCTTCGATGCCGCGCGAGCGCCGGGAACGAGGCCAGACCCTTCTCGATGGCATGCATTTGCTCGGTTGCGCCCTCGATGCGGGCATTGCTTTGCTTGATGTCTGTGTGTCCGAGAGTGGATGCGGCAACCCCGAAATTCTGGCTTTGCTTGACCGCTTGCCTCCCGGAGAGCTTCCAATCTGTGTGCCCGATACGCTTTTTGCCCGTCTCAGCCCGGTCGATACGCCTACGGGCATCCTTGCGCGTATTGCACCTCCATTGCGCGAAGCACAGGAACCAGTGGAGCGGGAAACGCTCATCGTGCTCGATGGCATCCAAGACCCCGGCAATCTCGGCTCGATCCTGCGTACCGCTGCTGCTGCGGGCATCCGCCTGGCGTGGCTTACATCCGGCTGCGCGCAAGCCTGGTCGCCCAAGGCGCTACGCGCTGGAATGGGAGCCCATTTCCGTTTGTGCATCTTTGAACAGGTCGATGCCCTTGCGTGGCTCGCTGCGTATCAGGGCAAGGTTGTGGCAACGGGTATGGGAGAAGCGTCCCGGATGTTTTTCGATGCCGATCTGCGCGGTCCTGTGGCTTGGCTGTTTGGAGCCGAAGGGCAGGGCGTCTCGCCTGCGCTTCTGGAACGTGCCGATGAAATTCTCCGCATTCCGATGATGGAAGGCATCGAGTCCCTGAACGTCGGAGCCGCCGCTGCTGTGTGCCTGTTCGAGCAAATGCGCCAACGTGGAGCAACGCCATGATCCAGCCCTCAAACTCCATCCGGTTGAAGGCGGCAGGATGCCGCCCCTGCTACCTTGGATGACGTCGTTCCTCCACCATGCCAAAATCGGGCATGCGATCCTCCACGCCTCTCCCTGCTTTTTCTTCCACCCTCACTGCCGACCGTCCCCGTCTTCTCCATCTCTGGAGCAAGCGCCGAAACGCTGCCGCGCAGGTTGAATTTGACGCTCTGCTTGCCCGTTCTCACGCAGTTTACGCCGCTCGCCTCGCCTCGCTCCCCGGCTCCACTTTCCCAGAAGACCTCCCCATCTCCGCCCGCCGCGACGAAATCGCGGCAGCGATCAAGGCGCATCAGGTCATCATCGTTTGCGGTGAAACCGGCTCCGGCAAGACGACCCAATTGCCGAAAATCTGCCTCGCCCTCGGGCGCGGTGCAGCGGGACTGATCGGCCACACGCAGCCGCGCCGATTGGCAGCGCGGGCGACGGCCAGCCGCATCGCGCAGGAACTAAACAGCCCACTAGGGACTTTCGTTGGCTACAAGATTCGTTTCACCGACCGGGTGGGGGCGGAAAGCCACATCAAGTTGATGACCGACGGCATCCTGCTGGCGGAGACACAGGGCGACCCGCAGCTTGCGGCCTACGACACGCTGATTATCGACGAGGCGCACGAACGCTCGCTTAACATCGACTTTCTTCTCGGCTACCTCAAGGCGCTGCTGCCGCGCCGGCCTGATCTCAAGCTCATCATCACTTCCGCGACGCTCGACGCGGAACGTTTCGCCCGCCATTTCGCGGACGCGGCGGGGTCGCCCGCGCCGGTGGTCGAGGTCTCCGGGCGGCTGTATCCGATTGAAATGCGTTATCGGCCTGTTGTTCTCGATGAGGGGGATGGCGAAGAAGAGGCTGTGAATAAAAAATGGGGCGGGAAGAAACAGCGTGACCTTTTCGATGCGCTGGTCGATGCCGTCGATGAGGCGCAACGTTGCGGCCCCGGCGATGTGCTCGTCTTTTTGCCGGGCGAGCGGGAAATCCGCGAGGCTGCCGAGGCGCTCGGCAAGTTCCGGCTTTTGCCCGGTAGCGAAATTTTGCCTCTCTTCGCGCGGCAGTCGGCGCAGGAACAGGCGCGGGTGTTTGCGCCCTCCGGCGGGCGGCGGGTGGTGCTGGCGACAAACGTGGCGGAAACGTCGCTGACCGTGCCGGGTGTGCGCTACGTGGTCGATACGGGGTTGGCGCGAATCAAGCGCTATTCGCCGCGCAACAAGGTGGAACAGTTACGGATCGAGAAAATCGCGCAAGCGTCGGCGCAACAACGCGCCGGTCGCTGTGGCCGCGTCATGGACGGCATCTGTTTCCGCCTCTTCGATGAAGAGGACTTCAAACGCCGTTCGGTACATACCGATCCTGAAATTCTGCGCTCTTCGCTTGCCGGGGTGATCCTGCGTATGAAGGCGCTCGGCTTGGGAGAAGTGGAGGATTTCCCCTTCATCGACCCGCCCGGTTCCAGGCTGATCGGTGATGGCTACGCACTCCTGGCGGAACTGGGGGCGATGGAAGATGAGGGCGCGGATAAAAAGCATACCTTGACCTTGATTGGCCGCGAGTTGGCAAAGCTGCCGCTCGACCCGCGCATCGCCCGAATGATGCTGGCCGCGCGTGAGCGCGGGGCGCTGGAGGAAGTCCTGGTCATTGCCGCTGCGCTCTCCACGCAAGACCCGCGCGAACGCCCGCAGGAAAACCCTGGCGCTTTGGATCAGGCTCACGCGAAGTTTCGCGGTGCGGAGCAGGATCAGCGTTCGGAATTTCTCTGGTACTGGAATTTGTGGAAAGCATGGAACGAAGTGCAGCGCCACGAATCCGGCAACCAACAGAAACAATGGTGCCGCCGCCATTTTTTGTCCTGGCTGCGGATGCGCGAGTGGCGGGATGTCCATAACCAGCTTCATACTCTATGCGTGGAGCACGGCTGGAAGGTGAATACCGTACCCGCTGGCTATGAGGCGATTCACAAATCCTTGCTTGCCGGACTGCTCGGCAATATCGGCTGCAAGTCGGAGGAAGCCGCCGGGGGCGCTATCGGCTCGCAGTCGGGAAGCTATCTCGGCGCGCGCGGCATCAAATTCTGGCCGCATCCCGGCTCGATGCTGGCAAAAAAGGCGGGCAAATGGATTATGGCTGCCGAACAGGTCGATACTTCGCGGCTTTTCGGGCGCTGCCTTGCCCGTATCGAGCCGGAATGGGTGGAAGAGGTCGGCGCGCATCTCATCCGGCGGCATGTGTTCGAGCCGCACTGGTCGAAGAGCGCGGGCCGCGTACAGGCGTGGGAGCGGGGCGTCCTTTACGGGCTGGTGATCTGGCCGCGCCGGGGCGTGCCATACCGCGACGTCGACCCGGCGCTGTGCCGCGAACTGTTCATCCGCGAAGGGCTGGTAGCGGGCGAAATTGCCGAAGGCGCGGCGCGGTCGATGAAGTTTTTAACCCATAACCTCGGCTTGGTCGCGGACATCGAAAGGCTGGAGCAGAAGACCCGCCGTCCCGACGTGCTCGTCGATGAAACGCTGATCGAAGCCTTTTACGACAGCAAGATTCCCGCCGATGTCGTCGATCTCGCCAGTTTCGAGCATTGGCGCAAACAGGCCGAGTCGGGTGCGCCGAGGCTCCTTTACCTCACGCGCGAACAACTCATGCGCCACGAAGCCGGGGGCGTGACCAGCGAACGCTTTCCGCCCACGCTCGATGTGCTCGGCCAGAAGCTCAAGCTCAATTACAAACACGAACCGGGGGACGCCGATGATGGGCTGACCCTGACCGTGCCGCTGGCAATGCTCAATCAGGTGAATGCAGAGCGTTGCGAATGGTTGGTTCCGGGTTTGCTGGAAGAAAAAGTGATCGCGCTGCTCAAAACCGTGCCGCAGAAAATTCGTCACCGGCTGCAACCGCTTGCCGGGAGTGCGGCGGCTTTCATGGCGGCTTTCGAGAATGGCGAATTTGGAGTCGAAGGCGAGGGCAGGGGATTCCCCCCGCTTTTGAAAACGCTCCAGCACTTCGTCGAAGAGCGCGTACACCTCAAATTGCCGTTGGAGAGTTTTCGCCCGGAAAACTTGGCTCCGCACTGCTTCATGAATTTTCGGGTCATCGACGAGCATGGGCGCGTACTCGGTCAGTCCCGGCAACTGAGCGAACTGCGCGCCCGGTTCAAGGAGCGTGTGGCGGCGCGCTTTGAGGCTGCTATTCCCACCATCTCTCCCTCTTCTGCCACCACCCCGTCGCTTCGCACTACCACCCCGTCGCTTCGCGCCACCCCTCCAGAGGAGGGGAATGGGGAAGGGGGGAAACAACTCTCTTCGGGCTTCGTCGCTTGGGACTTCGGCAAACTCCCCGAGTTGCTCGAAGTCGACATCGACGGGCATGAGGCCATCGGCTTTCCCGCTTTGCGCGATGATGGCGACAGCGTCTCGCTTCGCCCGTTTGATACCCCAGAGGAAGCGGCGCGGGTGCACCGTCGCGGCCTGTTGCGGCTTTTCGCCCTTGCGCTCAAGGATCAGGTCAAAGCCATCGAACGCCTGCCGGGTTTGCGTGAATTGGCCTTGCAATACCGCGATTTCGGCAATGATGCCGAACTCAAGGTGCGCCTCGTTGAAGCGAGCCTTGCCCGTTGCTGCCTCGGCGTCCCGTTGCCGGAAGACGGCGAGACTTTCGAGCGCCGTTGCCGGGAAGCCCGCCCGCGCCTGACGCTGGTCGCGCAGGAATTCATGCGGCTCGCTACACAATTACTGGCGGACGCAGGCGCCCTCCAGAAGCGCCTCGTTGCCCTGAACAAGGCTTTTCCCGATGCCGTGGCCGACATGCGCGCGCAAACCGCTGCGCTTTTGCCCAAGGACTTCCTCATCGCCTTCGAGTGGGAACGCCTCGCCCACTTTCCGCGCTATCTCAAGGCGGCGCTCATGCGCCTCGATAAACTACGCATCGAACCCACCCGCGACGCGAAGCTCCTGTCCGAATGGAAAACGCTGGCCCAACCCTGGCAACGCGAAGTTGCCGCCTGCGCCCGCAATGGCGCGTCGGTTCCCGAACTGGAAACGTTTCGCTGGTTGCTCGAAGAACTGCGCGTCAGCCTCTTCGCCCAAACCCTGAAAACCCCGATGCCAGTTTCGGTGAAGCGTTTGCAGAAGATTTGGGAGAGTCGGCAGAGGTGAGGGGGATTGATCCATGCGGGCTTAAGCCGCGTGAACACGGTTAATCGAATATTTCAGTTACATCAAGCGGCCTTGTTTTAAGGCGATGTCCCTGTTGAAGAGTGCCGATGCGACGACATCGCGCACGTTGGGCAATTCGTCGTTGCCAAAGCGGCGGTCGATGCCGTTGAAAATGGTGACTGCTTCTTCGGTCTTGCTCTGTTTCCCCAAGGCAACACCCTTACAAAAGAGCGCCTTTGCGACCTGTTCGCGCACACCGGGCGATTCGTCCTTGCCAAACCGGTGGTCGATGTCGTCATAGATGGCGATGGCTTCCTTGGCCTTGCCCTGTTCACTCAAAGTAAAGCCTTTGTTGAAGAAAGCCTTTGCGACCTGTTCGCGTATACCGGGCGTCTCGTCGTTGCCAAACCGGCGGTCGATGTCGTTATAGATAGCGATTTCTTCTGCGGTTTTGCGCTGTTTCATCAAAATAATGCCCTTGCAGAAGAGAGCCCTTACAACCTGTTCGCGCACATAGGGTGTTTCGTCCTTGCCAAAACGGCTATCGATGTCGTCATAAATGGCGATTTCTTCTGCGGTCTTGCCTTGTTCCCGCAAGATAGCGCCCTTATTGAAGAGAGCTGATACGATCTGTTCGCGCATGCTGGGCGACTCACCATTGCCGAAACGTTGGTCGATGTCGTCATAGATAACGACTGCTTCCCCGGTTTTGCCTTGTTCACCCAAGGTAAAGCCTTTGTTGAAGAGCGCTAATACGACCTGTTCGCGCACACCGGGCGATTCGTCCTTGCCAAAACGGTTGTCGATGTCGTCATAGACGGCGATTTCTTCCTCCACCTTGCCCTGTTCCTCCAAGGCAAAACCCTTGTAGAGAAGTGCCCTTGCAACTGGTTCGCGTACGCCGGGTGTCTCGTCGTTACCAAAACGGCTGTCGATGTCGTCATAGATGGCGATGGCTTCCTTGGCCTTGCTCTGTTCCCTCAAGATAGTGGCCTTGTTGAAGAGCGCCTTTGCGACTTGTTCACGTACGCTGGGCGTATCGTCCTTACCAAAACGGCTGTCAATATCATCATAGATGTCTATTGCTTTTTCGATCTTGCCTTGTATCCCTAAGGTAACGCTCTTGTTGCGGAGTGCTATTGCGACCTGCCCGCGCACATCGGGCGAATCGTCCTTGCCAAAACGGCTGTCGATGTTGTCGTAGATGTCGATTTCTTCCTTGGTCTTGCACTGTTCTCCAAGGATTATTCCTTTATATAAGAGAGCAATAGAAACTTCTTTTTTAATGATCGAATCATCAGCATCAGCGAAATCGTTGTTGATAATCTCATCAAGTTTTTTGATTGCTTTTTCCAGCAATTCAACAGCATGTACTTTACTGGTTTCAGCATAGTTTGTTTGCGAGTAAAAATTTTCAGCACGAAGTAATCTTATGTTTACGTAGTCCAGTTTATAGTCGTCAGATACATCTGCATTAATAAGCTCTTTGTTGTGTTTCTCTGCTTGTTCCAAATAATTGTCGACCTCCTCAAAATTTTTACTACTTTTAGATTCTCTTCCCAATTCTAATAGGCGTTGAGTCTCTGGGTCAGAACTTTGATTTTTTTCGTTTGTTTCAGATATTCGTTCTGTTTGAAAAATGAGGATGTAAGTATTGCTATGAGTACTGTTATCGACGATGTTCTTACCCCTGTCTTTTTTATTGATTTGAGAAATTTCAACATTTGAAAAATCTGTATCGGAAGATTTATTTTTAGTGGATTTCAAAATTTTAAAGAATAGTGACAATATAGCCACTATCAGAGCAGCAAGCATAATTTTTTCTGGCCGACTCCAATTCAAAAACAAGGAGTTTATTGCCGCTATCATTGCGCTGATAGAGATGTCAGGCGAATCCATAAAGTGCCTCCAAGGAAAGGATCTTTGCAGATATCAGCAGTATACATACGTTTTACTAATAGTGAATATACATTATAAAAGCAGTGATTTTCTTACCACACAAACGCGGAAGGCGACGGCGAACTTCTGTTTTCTACGGCAACCTGGACAAGAGGTCTGTTCCATGGTGGGGCAAATCAGCGTACCGGGCGATTTTGACCGGATGGGTGAAGCGCAGAGGCTGGCAAAGGCGGCATGAGGTTCAGCGCCAGGGCATGGTCATGAGACGAAAAAAGACCAGAACCCTTGTATTTATCAGGTGTTCTGGTCTTTCATGATACGTCTTGAAACAGTAACTTGGTGGACCGAAAGGGGATCGAACCCTCGACCTCTGCATTGCGAACGCAGCGCTCTCCCAGCTGAGCTATCGGCCCGAAGGGTGGGGATTCTAACAGGAGTTGATGCTTTGTGAACCCCTAAAGATTGTCGATGCGCTTCAACGATCCGCCGACTTGTAACTTGTGCTGCTGCAATGTCGGCTCCGAATAGCCGCCCGCTGCCGGATAAGGAATGGGCGCGTATGTTGCATCGGGTGAAGGGTAGGTCACTGGCAGTGGCTACCAGTTGAAGCTGGCTTATGGAGTTTGTATTATGGTTTTCTACAAGGAAGCCGGAAAATGCCAACCATCGCAAATAGCCTGACCGAACTCATCGGGAAGACTCCTTTGCTCCGTTTGAACGGGTACGCGAGGAAGTTGAACCTGGACGCGGTCATCATCGGCAAGCTGGAGTATTTCAATCCGGCGGGCAGCGTCAAAGACCGTATCGCCTTGGCGATGATCGACGAAGCGGAGAAAAGCGGGAAGCTGAAACCCGGCTCCGTCATTATCGAGGCGACCAGCGGCAACACGGGCATCGGGCTTGCGTCCGTTGCCGCAGCGCGTGGGTATCACGTCATTCTCACCATGCCGGAGACGATGAGCATCGAGCGCCGTAAATTGCTGGCTGCTTACGGCGCGGAGATTGTACTGACCGAAGGCGCGCAAGGGATGAGAGGCGCTGTGGCTAGAGCCGAGGAGTTGGCCGCAGAGATACCAGGCTCCTTTATCCCTAACCAGTTTGCCAACCCGGCCAACCCTCAAATCCATAGGGAGACGACCGGCCCCGAAATATGGGAGGGCACTGGCGGCAAGATGGATATTTTCGTTTCCGGCGTTGGTTCGGGCGGGACGATTACCGGCACGGGGGAGTATCTGAAATCAAGGAATCCCGGCCTGAAAATCGTTGCGGTTGAGCCGTTCGATTCGCCCGTGTTATCGGAAGGCCGTGCTGGCCCGCACAAGATACAAGGCATCGGTGCTGGCTTCGTGCCGGAAGGCCTGAATACGAAAATTTACGATGAGGTCATCACCGTAAAAAACGAGGATGCTTTCCAAGCCGCGCGCGAGGTTCTGCGCGCGGAAGGGTTGCTCGTGGGTATCTCTTCCGGTGCAGTGCTCTGGGCGGCGGCCTACTTGGCCTCGCGCCCGGAAAACAAGGGAAAAACCATTGTGGCGATTCTTCCGGATACGGGCGAAAGGTATTTGTCTACACCGCTGTTTGAGGCGTGACCGGGGCAGACTGACTTTTTACGGCGACATCGCGCGGCGCTCGGCCAGCGCCTGCGCGATGGTTCCGATGCCGGTATGTTCGAGTTCCCCGCCCACCGGAACACCCCTCGATAGGCGGCTGACCGTCAATCCCCGCGTGGTGAGCAGCGCGGCCAGGGCATGCGCGGTGACTTCGCCTTCGTTCGTGAAATTGGTGGCGAGGATGACTTCCCGCACTTCGCCGTCGCTTGCGCGGGCAATCAGCCGGTCGAATTCCAGCTCGCGCGGGCCGATACCGTCGAGTGGCGACAGACGGCCCATCAGGACGTAATAAAGACCGTCGTAAGTCTGTGTCTGTTCGATCATCGCAAGGTCTGCCGGGGTTTCGACCACGCACAGGCGGGCAGGGTCGCGGCGCAGGTTTGAGCAGCGCGCGCAGACTTCTTCTTCGGAGAACGCATTGCACCGGGCGCAATGCCGCAACACCGCGAGCGCGTGATTGGCGGCCTCCGCCAGCCGCGCCGCGCCTGCGCGGTCGCGTTGCAGCAGGTGGTAGGCCATGCGCTGCGCCGAACGCGGCCCTACGCCGGGTAGGCAGCGCAGGGCGGCGATCAATTCATCCAGGCAGGATTGTTTTTCTGGCATCAGAATGGCAGCTTCATGCCCGGCGGCAGGTTAAGCCCCGCCGTGAAGCCGGACATTTTTTCGGCAGAGGTGGCTTCGACCTTGCGTACCGCGCTATTGACCGCTGCCGCGATCAGGTCTTCGAGCATTTCGCGGTCATCCATCACCGAAGGGTCGATTTGTACGCGGCGTACTTCGTATTTGCCCGTCAGGACCACTTTGACCATGCCTGCGCCGGATTCGCCCTCGATTTCCATCGCGGCGATCTGATCCTGCATCTTCTTCATGTTTTCCTGCATCATCTGCGCCTGTTTCATCAGGCCGCCAAGTCCGCCTTTCATCATCCGAACTGCTCCGTAAAGGGTAAAAAAGTTGAAATTACACCAGCCTGGCTGTGCTCTCGTTCAGGCTGGCGTCGAAACGCTCGATCAGTCCGCGCACGAACGGGTCGCTTTCAAGCGCTGCCACGGCTTGCGCGTGCCGCTCAAGGCGGTCGAATTCGTCGAGTTGCGCCGGGGTCTGCCCGGCAATTGCGCCCGTCTCGAAATCCAGTTTGATGGGACGGGCAAGCGCGCGGGCAAGGTCGCTTTCGATCCGCGCGAACACGGCCCTGTTTAGCTCTAGTATGTGGCGTTGCGCTTCCGAAAGACGCAAATACAAGCGGTCATCCTCGCATTTCACCCATTCGCAATGCTGGGCGCATTCGCGTGTCAAGCCGGACAGTTTGAGCGCGCGCGCAACTTCGCGCCAGTCGCCGCGCTCGAACGCCGTTTTGACGGCTGCGTTTGCATCCGCTGGGGCTTCAAGCGCGGGCGTGGCGGCGGGCGCTGTGGTGGTCGCGCTCGTGGTCGGCAAAGGCCGTGCCTTGCCGCTGCCATCGCTGCCGGAAGGCGGTTTAGCGCCGGGCGCGGACGGCTGTTCGGGTCGGAAAGCCAGCAGCCGCAACAAGCTCATGGTGAAACCCGTGTATTCGTCTGGAGCGAGCGGCAACTCATCGCGGCCATGAATGGCAATTTGATAGGCCAGTTGCAGGTATTCGGCGTCGAACCGTCCCGCTTGCGCGAGTAACCGGGCGCGCTCATCCTCTTCGGCAATGGCAGTGGGCGCAAGCTGTGCCAGCGCCACCCGCGTGAGTAACGTTGCCAATGCCTGCAAGGCGGCCTCGAACGACAGGCTTCTCAATTCCATGCCGTCGGCTACGGCGAGCATCGCCTCGGTGTTGCCCTCGGCCAGCGCGTCCAGGATTGCGTACAGGTGATCTTCGCCGACCGCGCCGAGCATGTTCGTTACTTGTTCCTCAAGCACATGCCCTGCACCGTGGGCGATGGCTTGATCGAGCAGGGAAAGCGCGTCGCGCATCGAGCCGCTGGCCGCGTGAGCGAGGTGGCGCAATGCCCCCGACTCGAACGGGATCGCTTCGGCTTCCAGGATGCGCGTGAGGTGTTCCGTGATCCGTCCCGGCGGCATCTGCTTGAGATTGAATTGCAGACAGCGGGACAGCACCGTTACCGGGATTTTTTGCGGGTCGGTGGTGGCAAGGATGAATTTCATGTGCTCCGGCGGCTCTTCCAACGTTTTCAGCATCGCGTTGAAGGCGTGGCCGGTGAGCATGTGCACTTCGTCGATCATGTAGACCTTGTAGCGCCCCGCCACGGGCGCGTACACGGCACGGTCGAGCAGCGCCGCCATGTCGTCGACCCCACGGTTCGAGGCCGCGTCCATTTCCACATAATCGGGAAAACGGTCGGAATCGATTGCGCGGCAGGCTTCGCACTGTCCGCAGGGCGTGGCGCTTACGCCCTGCTCGCAGTTCAGCGCCTTGGCGAGAATGCGCGAAATCGTGGTTTTACCCACCCCGCGCGTACCCGTGAAAAGCCATGCGTGGTGCAGCCGCCCCGTGTCGAGCGCATGGGAAAGCGCCCGGACGACGTGCTCCTGCCCGACTAAGGTGTCAAAGGATTTTGGCCGCCATTTGCGCGCCAGTGCCTGATAGCTCATGGGCACGGATTTTAACCTCTTTGACTCTCAAGTCGGAGGGTTTATTCCCCTCCTTGGAGGGGAATTTAGGGCGGGGAAGCGAAAAGCGCCGCGATACGCGGCGCTTTCCATCTGAATTTGGGTGGCGAGCCTGACCCCCGGCACTTACAGGGAGCGGCTGTGGCTGCTGCCTTCCGGCCCTGACCAGGTTCACCGCGCTGCAATGCGGGGAGACCCGCCACGGCGCGGAATTGTATCAGCAAGGGCGCGGCGGTGGGGGGTTTGCCCGTGCTTCATGCAACGGGTGAACGTTGCGCGGGCGGATTATCGTTGAAGTAACGCTGGATGCCGCGCAGGATGGCGTCGGCCATTTTTTCCTGATAAGCCTCGTCGTTGAGGCGGGCTTCCTCTTCCGGATTGCTGATGAACGCGGTTTCCACCAGGATCGAAGGGATGTCCGGAGCCTTGAGCACCGCGAACCCCGCCTGTTCCACATGGGATTTGTGCAGGGTATTGATGTCGCCCAACGCGGCAAGCACGGCGCGGCCAAGTTTGATGCTGTCGTTGATGGTGGCCGCGAGCGACAGGTCGATCAGGGTGCGGGCGAGGTGGTTGTCCTGACGGGCGAGATTCACGCCGCCGATCAGGTCAGAATCGTTTTCTTTCTGTGCCAGCCAGCGCGCAGCCGAAGACGAGGCGCCTTTTTCCGAGAGCACGAATACTGAACTGCCGCGCGCTTCCGGACGCACGAAAGCGTCGGCGTGTACCGAGACGAAAAGGTCGGCCTGTACCTTACGCGCGCGCGTGACCCGCTGCGCCAGCGGTACGAAGTAATCGCCGTCGCGCGTCAGCATGGCGCGCATGCCGGGGGCGCTGTCGATCTTGCGCTTGAGGCGGCGCGCGATGCTCAAAGTCACGTTTTTTTCGTAGCTGCCGCGATGGCCGATTGCACCGGGGTCTTCGCCCCCATGGCCGGGGTCGAGCGCAATCGTGAAAAGACGTTTGACTTTAGGAGTGCTGCTGCGGGCGGTATTGCTGTCTATGTTCTGAGCGGGCGGATTGGCGGGCGGCGTGTTTTGGGCGGGTGGGGCAGGGGATGGTTTTTGGGAGTCTCCCAGCCCGGATATAACGGCGGCGAGGGGGTCTTCCGGCTCGGCGCGCCCGCCCGTTGCCGCGTCCATCGGGGACGATTTCTGGATCAGCGCCAATAGCGGGTCGGGCGGGTTCAGGGGATAGAGGTCGATCACCAGCCGATGGGCGTAATTGCCGACCGGTTCAAGGGTGAAGAGTTGCGGGCTGATTTCCGCCTTCAGATCGACGACGAGGCGCACTACGCCGGGGCGGTTCTGAGCCGCGCGGATCAACCCGATATACGGGTCGCTATCGAGCACCTTGCCGAAAATGTTCAGCAGCACGCTTTCCAGATCGACATCTTCCATGTCGACGACCAGGCGGTCGGGGTCTTTCAGCAGCATGTACTTGAAGGGCAGCTTGTGGCGGCTCTCGAAAGTGATGCGGGAATATTCGTCCGCCGGCCACACTCTCAGCGCCACCAGGCTGTTGTCGCCGGGGGCTGCGCCCGCCCGGCGCACGAGCAGGACAAGCGCCGCCCCGCCTGCGTATTTCAACAGCGCGCGCCGGTTGAGGCAGGGGAAATTTTCCTTCCCCATGCCCGATCCGGTTTCGTCTAGCCCGTCAGTTGTGCTCTGCATATTCGGCCAGTTTGCGTTTTTGCCCGGATTTCACACCACCGCCCCCCGTCCTTGGACGTGAGCGTGATGACGAGATCGGGTGATGCCAGGTAAGGAACAGCCCGGTGCGGCCACTCCACGAAACAGACGCCTTCACCGGAGAAGTATTCATCAAGTCCCGCGTCCAGGAATTCTTCTGGAGTTGTTAGTCGATAAAAATCAAAATGATACAGATTTATTTTAGAAACTACATAAGGTTCGATCAAGGTATAGGTCGGGCTTTTCACCGTCCCAACATGCCCCAAAGCTCTCAAAACTCCACGAACCAGCGTGGTTTTGCCGCTCCCCAGGTCGCCTTCCAGCCAGACGTTCAACCCTGGCGCGAGCAGCCCGGACTCGACCAGCCGCGCACCCAGTGCGAGCGTAGCGGCCTCATCGGCAAGCTGCACACTTGCTGCGAGGTCTTTATCATCTTGGTAATGAGTGAAATCGAACATCCGGGTTTTCCTGCAAACGATGCCAGCGCACACGCAAACCTGAATGCGGCGGAGTTGGCCGCGCTGGCTATTGCCATTCGCCAATGGGCATCCGAACTAGGGTTTTCGGCGCTGACCATCGGAGAAGCCGGGGTATTGCCCCACATGGGCGAAGGGCTGCGGCGCTGGCTTGCCGCCGGGTGCCACGGCGATATGGATTATATGGCGCGGCACGCTTCCGTGCGGATTCATCCCGTCGAATTGATGCCGAATGTTTCCAGGGTGATTTCCGCGCGCATGCCCTATTGGCCGGATGCAGCGCCCGCCGCCGGGGTGCTTGGGAATGGCGCGCTGGCTTACGTTTCCCGCTACGCCCTGGGGCGCGATTACCACAAAGTCGTGCGCGCCCGCCTGCAAAAACTGGTCGAACGCATCACTCGCACTGTTCCGGTCAATGCCCGTGTCTTCACCGATTCCGCCCCCGTGCTCGAAGCGGAATTTGCTCAACGTTCCGGCCTTGGCTGGCGCGGCAAGCATACCCTGTTGATTGCGCGTGATCCTGGCCCGCCGCGTTCATCGGGCTCCTGGTTTTTCATTGGTGAGATACTCATCGACCTTCCGTTGCCCGTCGACGCGCCTGTTCCCAATCATTGCGGGCGCTGCACGGCTTGCCTCACTGCTTGTCCGACGGGCGCAATTATTGCGCCTTACCAGCTCGATGCGCGGCGCTGCATTTCCTATTTGACCATTGAGCATCCCGGCTCCATTCCCGAGCCGCTACGCCCGCTCATCGGCAACCGCATCTATGGATGCGACGATTGCCAGCTTGTCTGCCCGTGGAATCGCCATGCCCCGCAAAGCGTGGAGAAGGATTTCGCCGTCCGCAATGGGCTTGACTGCGCTTCCCTCGTTAGCCTTTTTGCATGGGATGAGGCCGAATTTCTACAGCGGACTGCCGGGAGCGCCATCCGCCGAATTGGTCATGAACGCTGGTTGCGAAATATCGCGGTCGCGCTTGGGAACGCCCCCAAGAGCCCGGAACATCTTGCCGCCTTGCGCGCGCGGGCAGGGGATGCTTCGGCGCTCGTGCGGGAGCATGTGCATTGGGCGCTGGGGCAGCAGTTCCTGTGTCATCTAACGAATAAGATAACCGGCACAGCGTAGCCGCGTCCGGGTTGATTGCCGGGTTAGGCCGCAGCCTCATTAGACTTTCTCATATAGACAAAAGTGACGGTAGGAGAGAGAACCTCCTGATGTGTAATGACATACCCATGTTTGAGATAAAAGCGAATATTTCCCTCACTTCGGCTGCCGGTGAAAAGTTCGAAATATACTGCTGACGAAAATGCAGATTCGATAGCCTGTAAAAGAGAGCCTCCGATGCCTTGACGCTGCATCCCGGGTTCAACAATAAGTTTTCCAATTTGAACAACACCTTCGATCATGCACGCACGAACCGAACCTACAAGCCTGTTTTCAATAATTACCTTGAGCACGACGTTTGACTGAAATTCTTGTTCCAATTCCTTCAGCGTTTGCGTAAGGGGCGGAATACTCCAATCGTTGTACAGACGAGCTTCCGACTGATATGCCTTATGCTGAAGTGCCAGAATAACCGGCGCATCTTCACGTGTGGCTTGGGCAATTAAAACAGTATCCATACGCACCTAACGAATAAGATAACCGGCGCAGCGCAGCTGTATCCGAGTTGATTGTAGGGTTAGGCACCGTGGTCATTTGTGACTGGGCGCTGCTTTCTCCCATCGCTCGATAATCTTTTCCCACCGATTCAAGAGCGCATCTTGACGTTCCAACGTCTCGTCGCTTGTCTTGACTTGGCGTTCGTATTGCTCCTGTAGCCGATCGACTCGCTCGGACTGTTCAAGGGATTTGCGGCGAAGTGCGTCATCGGCGGCTTGAGATGCCTTGGACGATTCGTCCGCCCCGCTATAGAAGACTGGCCGCAGAGCAAACAGCCAAACGGTTCAAAAGATCACGGTGAATGCGACGGCTTTGGCGCAGAAGATAACAGCATTTCGCATATGTCTCCTTTGTACTCAGACGGAGCCTAACGAATAAGATAACCGGCACAGCGTAGCTGCGTCCGGGTTGATTGACGGGTTAGGTAATAATGGGTTGGGCGTCATTACTTTTCGATTACCTTCATACTCTTTTGGACGCGCACGCGGCCAGCACGATAGAGTTCAGCCGCACGACGAATGCAGAACGCTGCCGCGGCAAGCTGACCAACTTTAGTGACTTTGAATGAACTGTAGCCTGCCATATCGGGCTTGAGACTCAGTTCCTCGAAGGGAAGAAATTCATCGGGATTTCCGCGAAGCGTCACGGTGATGTTCTTGGCGCGCTGCCAATAAACCGAGAACGTTACGAAATTGTCAGGAGTCGCAACGTAACGGCCTTGTGAATTCGCTTCAAACGAAAGCCCGGAGAACTGAGCCTTCGCATATTGAATTAGTGCAAGCCCCACGTCTTTCAATTCGGGCAGATGCGACAACTCTTGTTCAAGCATGGGGAGTCTCCAAGGGTGAGGGACTATGGCACCTAACGGACAAGATAACCGGCCCGCCGTAGGCGGGTCGGGTTGAGCGAGAGGTTAGGCACTTGTTCATTAGTTAAGTCCTAAGTCATCAATGAAGCGTGCTTCTGGTGTGATGCGTTCAATAGGGATTTGGAACATGCGATTAATTATTTGCTGTAACTGAAAAATAATTTCATTATAAGACAAATGAATTTCCCTGTGTGTAAGCAACTCATAGAGTAAACGGGCAAGTGCTTCAACAGTGGCAGTTTTCTCTGCTCGCTCATCAGGAATGGAAACATCAAAGTGTTTTTCAACTTCCAGAACTAACTCGACGGTATCAAGTCCCATGATATTCAACAGTGGTTGTGTGTATGGCTAACGCCTGCTTGTGTGCACAGCCTAACGGACAAGATAGGCGTCGTTTCATCTGCAATTTCCGTTAAATCAATAAGTTACGTTATCCGATTCCACGCAAATCGTGACAGAAAACGCTAATGGACGACATGAGACAATGATTGCGAGTCACAAATTTGTCACGCGATGCTAAAGGCATTTTCCCAACGATCGTTACTCTACGCTCGCCGCTTGGCATCTGCCGGAGATGTGTTTTCAACCCATCCCCGGCAGTGCCGGGAGCGTATCTACCGGAGCGCCGTCAATAGTACGCTTCGCCGCCGTGTCCGCTTGAGGACTTGGGAGGTTGAAAAGCCTATCCTCTATCCAGCAACACCGCAACCTTACCGGACGAGAACCGGACACGGCGCTATTGACGGTATCCGCAGCCTCGTAACCGGACACATACTAATCATTGAAAAAATCAAGTGTAGGAAGACGGGCTCTTATCCATTCTAACTTAGATGGTGGCATCTTAATTATTCTACTAGAGGAACTTTCCCAGTCTCCGTATTCTATTAAGTTTTCTTTTATTTTGAAGTAAAATAAGTTTTCCCCTCCACTTTTGAAGTATCCAAGTGACTGAAGGTTTCCTTGTTCATTAAAAATAGCTATTCGAACTTTGTAGTACTCGAAACCCTTTCCAAAATGAACCCCAAAACTCGGCTCTTCTATTGATTTTGCACACAGTTGAACCTTAAACTTTTGTCCTTGAAATTCTTTCCAACCTCCTTTTAACTCCTCGGTAAAGCGTGCGCAGGCTCCATAGTAACCATATTCTTGAAGTTCTGTTGTTGGAACTGTCATGAAGTGGTGGATGCTGAATGGGATATAAAAGAGTAAAAATAAAATTATTGGAGCCAATAAATTGGAGCGCCAAATAACTTTTGCTTCCTGCACCCTCATTTTTACTTGACTCCAAATCTTCCATACTTGATAGAGCAGGAATCCTGCAATAAAAATCTTAGGGGAATTCATTAAAATAGAGTTACTTATCTCCGAAGAAGAGTAAAACATAATCGTAAAAAGAAGGATAACGAAAACAATAAATAAAAAGAATCCTACAATGCAGGCTATTCCTAGCCGAAGAATAGACCCCAAAAGGGTGCTGTAAAGATCAAACCCCTTTGACGCTAAGAATCTCCCAAAGCTAAACCTTTGCAGGAACGACCTGATCAAATTCTTCTTATGTTGAATTGTGGGAGCGTCAGAGGTTGTTTTCATTAATACCCTCCCATTCTCCATAGACCTTATCCATCTTCCATTCTATGGGCTTCTTTAATTTGATAAGTTCTGGCATAGAGAAAACCATGTAGTCTTGCCCTCTGCCATGCTTGTTTCTCCACCGATTGAAGGTCGAGTTAAAAACAGGCCAATAAACTGCTTCTGATGTGTAAACCTTTCTCTCCCCATTGACACTTACTGGAAGATCTTGACTCCAAACCCTTTCTGTTATGGGCTTATCATCAAAGTGGCTACGGAAGAGATGAAAGTGCATTCGATCCATTTCAGAAAAGCCGCCTTTATATGTGATAATAACCCCATGCTTGTTCCAGTGGCCTAGATATTGAGATTTCATGTCTTCTGAGGTGTCGGTAAATTCAAATTTATCCATAAGATAAACGTAAATATGCGTCAAGGAAACCGTGGGTTCATAACACCATCGTTTCAACCCTTTGCTGTTGTCGTATTCCAAATGCCTAGAACAAGTTACAAAAACGTTCCCTATTGCAGCATAGAGAGCAAACCCTCCCAAAATTGCTACTAATTCGTTTAGTTTTGTATACGATCCTGCCGTTTCAAAGAAGCTCAGAGTATTGTATGTAAATTGCCATTTCCTATGAAATTCTTGAAGATTACCCAAATCTATTTGGGTGGAAAACCCGACTGGGATAGGTCGTTTCTGAAGGCTTTGACGAAAGTCTTGCATAATCTTAGCCTCACAGACAGGCTTGATTACTTTAATTAGTGTATCTTTGGAATAAACTATCTCACTGATTAGTTCATTGTATTTTTTGTCAGTTTTTCCAAATTTTCTAGCCCATTTTAACGAAATGGAAGTGCTGTCTTGTGGGTGGGCTTTGCGAACTTCCTCTTTTTTCTCTTTGAAAGTATATGCTGGATTGTCAAACCATCGCGCAACCATCCCTGCGGCAACGTTCCAACCCATAGCTTTCATACCTAATTTTAGGGAACTATATCTTTAACTTCTAAAGCCATAGAAATTATTTAGGTTTTTTGAAATACTTGTACGCGCAGTAACCTGCAAAAATGATGAGAGAAATAGCCACTAGGTTAAGGAAACCATACAATAACCAAAAAAGATCATATATTTCTTCGTAATTCAAATCGCCATAGAAAAAATATCGAACTGGAGCCTCAACTAACCAAGAAGGTATTAGTAAATAAGCACCGTCTTTTACATATTGAAGTCTCGTTAAAATAAAAGTACATAAGGATGTACCAACGACTGCCCAAATAAGCAGTAAAAAACCAATCTTTACATATTTGGCAAACATGGTTATATAACCTGTATTGTGCCGTAGGTAATAATATCCTTGCCAGGTATCTTATGTTTGTGGAGTAACAGAAAGTTACGAAGGTTCGTGTATTCATGGGGTTTGTCGATCACGATACAGCCCTGGCTTATTCCAAGAATACCTTTAGGGTGTAAGCGAAACTGCCCCCTTTCAACATTGTTGCAAAACGTTACATCATCTAGAAACCCGTCGTTCGCATATAGTGCAAACCAATCTGATTTGCCGCTACGTAAGTCTCTCAATTTCCCAAGACGCCCGCCAGATTCTCTATCGACAATGTAATAAAGCCCGTAAGGGATAGACCCCTCATCTTTTAGGCACATAGAACTGCGTTTGTTTCTATGTTTTCCATCCCCTGAAAAAGCATCTGCACGGAAAGGCCCAATATCCAGCCTACTCATTGGCTCGCCGTTCAATCTAAAGATTCCATGCCACATATTCCGCCCTCCGAAAAGTTATGTAGTCAGCGCCTTATACGTAAGGCGCACACCAAAGATTCTACACAAAAAAGCATCAATGCGGTCAAGCGTATGTACTTTGCAGTTCCCATCGTTGAGTCGGAAGGCGAACTCAGAGATGTAGCGGCTCAGGTGCTTGGCACTGAACGAATGATAGACACCATAGAAGCCGCGCTTGAGCACTGCCCACACGCTCTCAATGCTGTTCGTATGCGCCATACCATCGACGAACTGCTTGGCAGAGTGATTGACTGTGGCGTGTTGGTAGCCTGTCATACCGCGATAGCTCCTGAACTCGTCTGTACAGACAGAAGTGCCTTGCGCGACGTTGTCACCAATGAACCCCTGTAGTGTCTTGGCGCTGGTGTCAGCAATATGCTTGGCAACGACTTTGCCGCCACGCTGCCTTGCGCCTACAACTATGGCTTTGCCTACTCCGCCACGTCCTTGCCGTAGTTTCTTGCTGGCGTGTTTGTTTTTCTCTTTGCCTCCAATGTAAGTTTCATCAACTTCGACGATGCCGCTCAAGGAACCGCCGCCCTGATTGTCATCGTCTTTTCCACAGGCTTCACGGATGCGCTGGAGCATAAACCACGCGGTTTTCTGTGTGACACCAAGTTCTTTTGAAAGCTGAAGCGATGAAATGCCCTTGCGGGCAGTTACTACCAGATAAATGGCGTACATCCATTTGTGGAGCGGCACATGGGAACGTTCCATGATCGTTCCTGTACGAATGGTATAAACAGCCTTACAGTGATAGCAAAGGAAATAACCCTCTTTTCCGTTACGCCTTTGTTTATACTGATTTTCTATGCAGCCACACTTTGGACATACAGGCTTACCATTCCATCGCTTTTGCTCAAGATGTAGCCTTGCCGTCTCTTCGTTTGGAAACTTTTTGAAGAAATCGTATGTAGAAACCGTAACCTTACACATAACAATGTACCTCCTATAACCATAGGTACATTATTACATTTTAGACGTTAAAAGTCAAGTATATTGTTTGAATTTTTTACGTTAACAATCCACATTTTTCTACTTTTTTGATATAATGAATCTTGTCTAATAATTGTGATATGCAAGAAATAGCCACCACTGCAATGGCAGCTATTTCATAATTTTGATTCTTTACGCTTTTACGAAATGGAGTTGCTCTATGAAACTGTTTTTCAGTATTGATTCCTCCTTGTTTAAGAGGGCTGGAATTGCTTATATCTTGTATGAGATATTAAGCAAATTATTCTAACCGTTTGTGGAGTTGGTTAATACCCCTAATCAACTCCACAAAAACATTATAACAGAAAACTAACAAATTATGAAATATGACCCCAATTTGCTAACGTTAAAAGTTAAGTATATAAGTCCCTAATTTTATATCTTGAAGGTCAAAGGTTTCTAGCTCTCCTTCTTCAACCTCAACACCTTCTGGCCGAACTCCATTCGCTATATCTTCTGCTTCTTTCTGGGTTTTGGCTTTCGCTGCTTGTTCAGCCCTATCATACGCAGCCACTTCTGCTGAGAGTTGCTTAAATTGTTCATAAGTCATTTCACCAGGTGGAATTTTTGCCCAATCCACTTCTGGTGGGGGAGGCGTTTTCCGTGGCTGAACTTCACCCCATTCTACTCCATCTAAGGAAACTGTCTGCGCTGTGAGGAGAGGCATACAGCCTTCCGTGCAATTAAAGAATTTCCATTTTTTCCCTCCAAACGGAATTGCAGAATTCACCACTTTGGCGTATTCCTGCTTAAATGGTTTTAACTTCTTTGGCTTGCCCCATCCCATTTTTACTCCCACCCTGCTTGTCTCAATATCAAGATTATAAAACGACCCTATCGTGCCAGATAATGCACAGTCTACACAATTTTTGCATTGCTGTCGCATATGATGAAAACGGTTTCTACCGCCATGGGAGGCTTGCCCGGTTAGCGGTTGACGTAGCTGCGGCGGTTCCGCCGCACAGGTTTTAGCGGCGCTTCCGTTACCCCGAGACGACTAGCAGTTATCCACCGGGGGCGTGTCTACTACTCGCCCACGGTGGGTAACTGCGGGTTCAATGCTTGCGGCGCGTGGTCTGCCAGCAGGTGCATGGGGCGCGGCGCTGTTAGCGGCGGTTCGGCAACCCCATGCGCCTGGTGCGGCCACGGACGGCGTGGCCACGCGTCACTACGGGGGCGGGCAGCCTACGTAGTGACGCGTGGGGAGAGGCACTACCGTATCGCCGTAGACGGCGCTTCTCCGGCTGTTGATATGCCACAAGCAAAATGACATCAAATGATGATGGGGGCGGGCTGCGCCCGCGCATCCGCCGGGGGCGGGGCCATGCCTTCGATGGCGCTGTCAGGCGCATTCATGGGACGAAATGGAATGGTATGGAACGTAATGGGACGTAACGGAATGTAATAGAATGTTGCAGAACTTGTTGAATTCATTGAAAAATATTTTCGTTACCCCCTTGCATTCTAGCAGACGGGGCGCATAATAAGTACCGTAACGACCTGCCGATGGGTGCAATCGCTGCAACATCGGAACCAACGGGCTTACTTCCTCCGCCGCCCGTCGCTGACAGCCGTCAGGGAAGCACCTACACCTAACGGGCTTGCCCCGTAAGGAAATTGCGCGAAAGCGCGAAAGAGAAGCAAAGCGGGTTCGTCCCGCAGGAAGTGTGCGCGAAAGCGCAAAGCAGTGCATAGCGTGTTCACGCCGACCGAAAACTGAGCATGTAGCGAGGGGTATACCGGCCCAAAATTGACCAGGGTGTTTAACCTGTTCTGCCTAATTTTTAGGCAGGGGAAACGAGGTGATCACCATGGAGTTG